>Ga0315312_1002607_pt1 | contig 12330 bp, 11 predicted proteins | sample TDP7_MG_FD_203629 | JGI IMG/M metagenome (GOLD analysis project Ga0315312, IMG submission 203629) | Freshwater sediment microbial communities from Lake Towuti, South Sulawesi, Indonesia - TDP7 | ecosystem: Environmental > Aquatic > Freshwater > Lake > Sediment | place: Indonesia: South Sulawesi... | reverse complement strand
TTCTAAGAGAGGAGGAGGAAGGAGGATACTCTGTACAGTGCCTCGAGCTTCCCGGCTGCATCAGCGAGGGTGAAACTCGTGAAGAAGCTTTGCTTAACATTCGAGAAGCCATCGAGGGATATTTGGAGGCATTCCCTGAAGAGCTAAACCAGCTTAAGCGAAAAAGAGAACTGGTGGAGATAACTGTCTGAGAAGCTGCCGTCTCTTTCTTGGCGTAAAGTCATAAAGACATTGAACAGGGCTGGATTCAATTAGTCTATCAGAAAGGGAGCCACATATACTTAACAGATGGAAAACGCAAGATCACTGTTCCACATCATAAAACCCTCAAAAAAGGGACTCTTCTATCAATAATACAACAAGCTGGACTGACAAGAAATGAGTTCCTAAAACTATTAAAAGAAAGATGAACCATAAGAACAAACATTTATGCAAAGATGACGTAAACCCTTTCGGTTCAAATCCTGCCAGCCCCACCATATTTGGGTTCAACCACGGATATTTTTTCGAAGTCGCCTCATTGCGTCCAGATGGACTAAAGAAAATCAGAAGCACACGTTCATAAGAGAGTAGAAAGAAATTCACATAAAAATTACAGAAGGGCCTAGCTCGCGCCTGTGAATCTATAGCTTTCTATTATTTTGGGGGAAAGGATATTGCTACGCATAATGGAATATCTCTTTGACGTCATTAGAACCGTATTCTCGCTTCAGCGACTCCTCACGCGTTCCGAGAATCTGTTGATTTCATAAACACTTATAATATCCAATATCTACATTCATGATTTGAGGCTTAGGTCATGGGGAAAGTTGAGGAATTGCTTAGGGAAGCTGACGTATTTTTGGAATCCGCTAGAGACGAGCTCCAGACCGGGTTGGCTAAGAATGACACAGTTCGAATCCGCGACTCTTCAGAGAAGGCATGGAACGCGGTCGTTCAGGCGACAAACGCTTTTCTATTGGCTTTGACAGGGAAGGTTCCAATGAGTCACCATGAAAGGAGGGTTATGCTCCGAGAAACCGAGAAATCGAGGCCTGAGGTTAAGGATCTCGGCATTAGAGACCGATACATGGCTAGGTTTAGGGTATTGCATGGCGAAGCGTTCTACGAGGGAGTGATCGACATCGAAGAACTAAAGCTCGAGATGGAGAAAGCGGAGGAGTACATAAGAAATATCAAGTCAACGATTTTAAGATAGGCTTGGAAAGGAACTCCTTTGCCGGAGTTAGACCTACCCTTTTGCGTCTCAGTCCAGCCAGCCCCACCAAAACCGAGTTGGTGCCTCACTTGCTTAATGTTATGTCTTATACATAATATAGGAAAAATCAAAAAATGATTTTACCGGCGATGACTATGACTTTCAAACTCGTGAAATTGGATCAATCAAACGAACAGACTTTCAATACATATGTTAGTCGAGAACCACCGCATTTCTTCTTTTACATCCTAGATTGGAAGTTCAACAGAGACGACACAGAAATATGGTTAGCATTAAGAAACAAAGAGATTAATGGAATGATGCTAATCTACAAGAGAAACATCGTTCAGCTTAGAGGAACAAATTCTGCTATTGAAGCTTTATTGAACAAGCTTGACTTGGAGAAGTTCGAGATTAATACAGAAATGGCACACAGTGAAATCTTTCATGAAAAGTATCGGTTGTCTAGAGAGCACGAGCTGTTGTTGATGATTTTGAAAAGAGGAGAGGAAAACCTTGTGTCTACCGAAAGTATTGTCAGACTTTCTCCCGAAAGAGCTGGAGAGATAGCTGAGCTTATGAGATGCACTAACCCTGAAATCTGGGCCAATATGACAACTAACAGAATTGAAGCTTCTATGAATCGGAATCTCTGGCTAGGTGTTATTGTAGATAACAGATTAGCCTCGGTAGGTAGCACCTTCCTGATGGATCCTGTAAGCAACATAAACACGGTCGCAACCCATGAAGGCTACCGCAACAGAGGCTATGCTACTCAAGTAGTGTCTGCTTTAGTGAGAGAAATATTGCGGAGAAACAGTACTGCGCTTATTCATGTGCTGAAAGATAATCTACCTGCACGTAGAGTGTACGAAAAGGTTGGTTTCAAACCTTACAGAAGCTATCTATACGGTTTTGCAGAATTGTAAAAAAGTGATGGATCACTTTAGCAAGTTTGGCAAAGATTTTACGGTGCCCTATATGTCATAAATTAGATAGAGTGCTATGGATATGAAATTATCCAGAGGCTTCTTTTTAAAGATAAAAGTCGTTCCGGGGGGAGGCCCTAGGTTCAAATCCTGTCAGCCTCACCACAAATAAACCAGCCTCTTATTTCCAACCTGATTAACTCTTATATGTGGCCCAGAAAGCAGAGAACCTACAACGCGCCATTAGTCAAGAGTATCATTGGGGATATGATGCAAGCGATTAAGTATCTGGCTAACAGACTCGGAAAGTTGGCGTATATGTCTCTAGTTCTCAGAGAGAGATGGACTGTTGAGACTACTGAGATTCGTAGGGGGCGGGGTTACGCATTTACTTACGCCTTGTTCTATATGAAATCGTTAGGTATACGGATAAAATTCCTACCAGCAATGCAAAGAGGGAATTGTTAATTAACTCTAGGTTTTGACAAGAAATAAAATTGTTATAAGCGATGCTGCCATCTTGGTCTATCACTATCACCCTCATCTGAGCTAAATGCGGCCAGTAGAGACCACCATGACTGAAACGGTATTGCACAGTGTTGCGGGTTGAATTTAATGAGATCGCATAGACTTTTGTGAACCGGTCTGTTCCTACCAGAATGCTGACATTCCTAGCTTCGAACGAATCGATCTCCATCTCCAATATGGCTGTCAAGTTTCCATCAATACGTATCCGTGAATTTCTCGCGAAAATTTGTCCTTGGTCTCCAGTTTTTCTTTTGGCTATGAGGGTGAAGAGGTTGGATTCTCCTTTTGGCAAGCTCAATTTTTTGGACAGGATGGCATACCGGGTAAAGTAAGCTTTACTAAGTTGTACTCTGTCTAGAGGTCTATAGGATATCTGAGGTTCATCTATCAAGCCAATGAAGTAATTGCGCTTTGTCTCACTGTCTCTTCCGATTTCTAGGTTATGTGCAGAGACCGCTATAGATCCGCTAGCTGGTTTGGAGCCTACGAGCTGCCCGTCTACAAACCCCTCAACTTTTCGGCCATCATAAGCAAAGATGAAGTGATGCCACGCTCCTATGTACGGCTCAACTGTAAAGGACAAACCTCCTATCGTGCCCAATTCAAAGTTCATCTCACCTCTGTGAAAGTAAATAGCGAAGGATCCATTTTGCGGCAGGTTGCCCTTAGACAGGATAGTGTAGCGTCTCGGGGGCTTGGCTTCCTCTATCATCATAAGGAAACTTATCGTCATTCCATTCTGAACGAGGGGAACTCTATCGATAGGTATGGAAATGTGCTCTTTGCCCTCGAAGCTTAGGGCTTTTCCAAAGTATCCATCTACGACCTTTGCTCCGTGATTTAGGCCGTTATTTTCGAAACCACTATGATCGAGAATAGTCGTTTCGTTTGCATCGTCAAAAGTCATCAACAGAAAGGGTTCTAGTAGATTCAATTTCGCCAGCTTCGAGACATCGGGCTTTGGAGGGGTTATTATGTTGGAATTTGCATAGCTCTTTATGTATATGTTCGCATACTCGTACTGGGTTGCATCGTCGTCAATACTAATAATGAACCGCGTATTGTTCGGGGCGGCGTGAAGCAACTTAAAAAATTCGTCTTCTGTATCTGGCGGAGGCAACAGTAATCCTTCCCCAAACAATTCGTCGTCTATGTATGCTCTCATGTGTATGTAGTTGTTGGCGAAAAACAAGCCTCGGAAGGTTTCATAACCATTCAAAGCGTCGTTTATCGTAGTAAAACCGTGATTTTGGCGGAGCTGAGCATTCTCGAAATACTGTAAGCTAAAATATACTTCATTTGCCAGCATTATGACGACAAGTAGGCAAAATCCAATTCTTTTCACATTTACCATTTTCAGGGCGAGGACCCTGTTCTTCACAAGAGATCTAATCGGCAAATGTTCTCCGGAAGTGAGCAAGCCGAACGCTGTTATCAGTAGCATTAGTTGGATGACGATCACGTCTACAGTCAGTAACCTGCTTGGAAGATTGTATCCGACAAAAACTCCGCCTTTCTCTCTAGTTACCCAGATATTAACCCACAAGAGAAGGAGTGCCCCAACAAGAAGAGGAAGGAGCTTTGCGGAAAATGAGCTCCCTTCAATTTCCCTCAAAGTCTCCATCGTTAAAGATATCCAGAGAGGCAGCATCCAAAGTGAGTACCTGGCGATGTCGACAAGGTAGTACCGAAAGGATTGGAAATAGAACATGTAGAGGCTTATGAATACCAGCAAAGCGAGAATTCTCGTCTGGAAATCTCTACGCGGATCTTTCTGCGGCATGAGAAGAGGAAGAGCGATGACGACTGCGCCGATTATTATGCTTGAAGAACTGGGGGACAGCAATGTGTAAAAGTAGTCTAGATAGTAGTCAAAGCTACGGGTTGCGAAGATTGAAGCTGAAGAGATTAAGCTTCGGGCTGGACTTACAAAAAGGAAACTGCCAAATAAATTCTGAAGTCTTCTATTTCGTAGCAAGTTTGCAGATATGATATAGGGGATATCCACACAGAATTCATAGACTAGAGGCAAGAGTAGCACAATCGCTAGGATGATCTTATGTCTCGAGCTTAACTGGTAAAGCCTATATCGAACAGTTAGGTAGACCAGAACTGACCATATAGCAACGAAGATTAATAGATTGGGCTTAACCAAGGTTAGAATAGCTGAGCTCAAAAGAGCACAGAGCAGTCTTCCAGTGTCAATTGACACGTTGCTACCGATCTTCGTAAAGGACCTGACAAAGAATAGCACGGAAAAAATGGAATAGTAGGCTATAGCTGAATCATTTAGCGCCAGATCAGAGAACGAGAATAGGAGTGGATTGATCAACACTAGAACTGAGGTTGCTCTACTCCACCATCTACTTCTGACCAATAGGGATGAAGATAGAGAGGTCATAACTAAGAATGCTATTCCGAGCAACCCAGCCTGGTACGCTGGCAGACCTGTAGAGGCTATAAATGAGGCCAAGAGGTATGTCCAGAACAATCTGCAATTGAGCAGAGCGGAAAACTCGCTTGTACTAGGACGAACATCCATTGGGGGGATTTCGCCATTTAAAACGCCCATTCTGGCTGAGAAGATGCAGCTTGTTTCATCCGTCATGAACAGGCGTGGGAATCCACTAAAAAACAGCAGTAAAGCAATAAAAGATGAAAGGATCAAACCGAGTAGAAAGAGATCAGACTTGCTAGGCTTGAACTCTGTTCCTCTCAGCAATCCTGTTGCGTTAAATAAAGATAGAAGAATAAGTGCTGCTGAGGAATAGTTGAATGAAGTGAGAGGGAGACCTACCATAAGCATAAGCGAAGTCAGCATAACCGATATCAAGGTCGAAACGAAAAACCCCTCAACGACCAGCTCTGATAGATCACTGTTGAGTTTTCCTCTTAGAGCTACTAAAAGAACTAAACCCGGGAGGACAAAGAAGGAGGGGAAGGCCACCACAGCTCTCAGCAGCGGCGGAGCCGCTATAAAAGAGAGGCCGAAGTAGATCAATTCGGAGAACATCGATAGATAAACGAGATTCGTCACTAGTCGTGTTCCTCGATTCCAAAGGTTATGAGATTAGGCTAAGATAAAAGTTGTGATCTAGTCTAGTTAGCAAGACTGAAAGGAGGACGAAGAAGAGCCCCATCTAGGGCTGAAATCGCGTTGTACCGAAACATTTTCTATTTAACCTTCTAGTACGGGGTAAGAAAAGTGTGGGTCATAATCGCTGCCCTGCCGGGGAACATGAGAGTTCTAATCATTTCAGATAGTGTAACAACGAATTCAACCAAGTCAATCCTACAGATGGCTTGGATCTGTCTGTATGCTACGCATATCGATGGAAAGAGGATCTACTTTCTCCGCCCTCGCATCAGGTACTGCTCGTATAGAACCCTAACCGGGGTTCTTGTTAAGCGAACAATTTTGCCTCTTCAACCGATCTTTCGATATGTCAAATGCTTGTAAACAATTGTGTAACCGCTCAACTAATTGAGTGCTATCATGATGTACAACCGATGTATCCGTTGGCGCCACAGAGCAATATCATCAATCAATTAGAGAATCGTGATGCCGTACCCGCGAAGAAGAGTTCGCGTGTTCAGGATGATCAACCACACCCCGATCAATATGCCGAGTGAGCGCTTAGGAATCTTCTTTGCCGTGAGTGCGGCGGTCGGAGTTAAGATAAATCCGCCGATCATCATTGGTACAGCTAATTCCCATAGGAAACTCTCAAAACCAAGGAGGATTCCAAACGTAATGACACTCGTTAAGCCGATGATCGGTTCAGTAATCTCTACGATGCCGACAGCTTTCCTCGGTTCGGTGCCATTTAGTAGGTACACCGACGTACAGATTGGGCCCCATCCACCCCGCTGCTGACGTCGATGAACGCGGCGAACGCTCCTAGCAAAGGTACGGACTGGTTAGAAAGAAGTCTCCTTAGGTTGAGATTTCGACGGAGGAATCTCGTGAGAATGAGGGCTCCTAGGACCAGCAGTACCCCACTAGCAAATGTCTTCGAGATTGATACTGCAGTCCAAGTTATGAAGAAAGCCCCAGCCAATGCGCCGGTAATACCTGGCAGAGTCAACCTGAAGAGATGTCCTCGTTCGAAATTGCCGAGTTTCCAGTGTGAGATTGCAGAGACAAGGTCTACTACCATTTCTGATGTGTGCACGCTGGCACTGGCGATTGCTGGAGAAATTCCGAATGCCAAGAATACAGATGTCGCACTGACGCCGTATCCCATCCCCAGAGATGAGTCGATGAAGCCGCAAACCAAACCGGCAAGAATCACAGTCAAGAACGTAACTAGATCACTCATTTCAATCACCTTCTGGCAGCTGCAACAGGCAATTCAGTCATGCCGTTGGCTTTATCTACCAACTGGGCTATAAGCCCCGCAATCGTTGTGATCACAGAGATAGAGAAGGCGCCCATCATCCTCGCTTCTCCAAGACTATGCCAGCTGCCACTGCACCTCTCTTTCCAAGAACTACGAACCTTCCAATCTGTGGGAAATCGGAATACTCCTCTAGATAGAGAGGCTCCAAGGCTCGGAATACTATTCTGCCGACTTCCCCGTTCTCCAGGGATTCCGGTTCTTCTTCTTTAACGGTCAAGTCGACTGGGTCAACTTTGCGCAGAATCTTCTCGATCTTACACTTAGTCTCACATGTTCCTAGCCGAATGGTCACTATGTCTCCGGATCTTAGAGTGAAATCTGAGAATATTACTAATTCCGCAACGAATTCCCTTGTTTGTTCCGTTTTCTCTGCAACGCCAGTTACGACGTAACCTCTTCTAATCTCGCTTACTCCCCTCAGAACTATGCCGACAGAGTCTCCGGGGGATGATTCTTTCGCTTCTCTTCCAAAAGATTCAATCTTCTCTACAATGCCCTCCTCCATAGTAGGCATAACAGTAACTGGCTGGCCGATTTTCAATATCCCTGTTTCAACCTTGCATACAGTAACCTTTTTTCCTTCAAAATCATAGATGTCTTGAATAACGCACCTCAAAGGTTTTTCCGACAAGGGTTTAGGTAACTTCACTCTGTTATCTAAGACTTGAATAAGGGTGTCACCTTCGTACCACTCCATTCTATCAGACTTTTTTGTGACATTTTCTCCATATAGAGCGGAAACGGGAACAATGGGAACGTCATTATAGTCTAGCGAAGATAATATTTTCTTCAGACTCTCCGAGAATTCTCTGAAAGCTTCTTCATTGTATTCGATCGTGTCCATCTTGTTGACGGCAACGATTAGCTGGTTTACTCCCAAGATCTTGATCAGGAAGAGATGCTCTTTAGTCTGGGGTTGTATGCCCTCTTTAGCTGAGGCCACCAGGACTGCGGCGTCCGCTTGCGAAGCACCCGTTAGCATTTTCCGGATGAACTCTTTATGCCCCGGACAATCGATTATCGTGTAGATGCGTCTCTCAGACTTGAACGGTGTATGGACGATGTCTATTGTTAGCCCGCCGCGCCTCTCTTCCTCCAAGCTGTCTAGGATGTAGGCGAACTCGAACTGATTCTTTCCCGAACTTTGTAGCTCCGCCCTTATCTCTTGAAGCTTCTGATCCGGTATGACCTTCGAATCGTAGAGCAATCTCCCTATAAGCGTTGATTTCCCATGATCCTTGTGGCCTATAACGACCAGATTAATATTTGGAAGGCTCATCCCTAGACCTTCTGCTTTATCAATTCATAGAAGTCTGTCATCTTGGGAAGTTTGAGCTTCCATTCACGGTTTAAGGAGTAGAATCCATTCTCGCTGTGGTCACCAAATCTTCCAACGGGCTTCATACCGTGATCAGATATTACAAGCGTAAGGTCGGTGGCGGATGATTTAACCTCTCGGGCTATGCCCTCAAGCTCCACATAGACGCTTGACATCTTCTCCGCTAATCCAAAGCTCAAGTGACCTATTGCATCAGCAAGGTCAAAGTACGCCACCACAAGATCGAATCTCCCAAGCGAACCGAAGAAGTCCTTTTTGTTCTCTTCATGATTTCTCCAAACAAGCGAGTCGTAATCCTCAAGAGAGGCTTTGTCATCAAAATACTTCTTTAGGAGCTTCCGTTCCTCAGCGTGGTTCTTCTCCTTTAAGGAGAGAGCTGGGACATCAATCGCCAGACAGCTTCCAAAAAATCTCAGAAAGGTTTTATCAGGCGCCAACTTGAATTCCCATTGAGTTTCGACGGGGATCTCGGCCTCCATATTTTTACCTGTGAGAAAAGATGCCCACAGAACAACGGTTCGGGGAAGCTCAAAGTCTGATATGTCGGTTTGGCCGTGCTCTGTTTGCATTAGGTTCTTACAGTTATATCTCTCGACTAGATTGTGATCCAGGGCATCCATAGCGAGAATTATCATGTAACGTTACTCCATCACATGTAGCCGAGGCTCCGAAGTTTCTGCATCATATAGGCCCTCTCTTTGTCTTGGGCCCTTCCAGCCCTCTCGGGAGTCGTAGTCGTCCGGAGTTCTTCAGTAATCTCATCTATGTTGCTTGCGTTTGACGGTATTGGGACCGTGCACGGCATGCACCCAAGGCTTCTGTATCTCATCCCGTTCTTTGCCAAGTATAAGGGGTTCATGGGAAGATTCTCCCTTCTCACGTATTGCCAGACGTCGAACTCTGTCCAATGGAGAATCGGGTGAACCCTCATGTGGGAGAAGTCCTCGGCTGGCCTGACGTACAGATCCCAAAGCTCAGCCGGCTGATCGGCATATCTCCAACGGAACTCTTCATCTCTTGGGGAAAAATAACGTTCTTTAGCTCTTATCCCGTGCTCGTCTCTCCTTATCGCCAGGATCAGAGCGTCAAAACCTTCCTTCTTTATGATGCTTTTGAGGGCTTCGGTCTTAAGCTTTGTACAGCAGTCGAGCTTACCCTTCTCTGGTGACACGCCATTCTTCAGAGCCTCTTCATTCTTAGCTATTGCCAAGTCTAGGTTCCATTCTTTCGCGATTCTATCCCTGAACTCGTAGATCTCAGGAAACTTGTAACTCGTATCGATGTGTATAACCGGGAACGGGATCCTGCCGAAGAAGGCCTTTCGGCATAGCCACAGGGTTGCTGTTGAGTCTTTACCGGTACTCCATAGGACAGCCATGTTTTTGAATTGGGCCTTTGCCTCTCTTATTATTGAGATGCTCTTCTTCTCTAGGTTTGATAGGTGGTCCTCCATAGTTTGCCCACTCTTCTGATTATGTTGCATAAATGACTTATAAATTTTGTGTCAATGAAAAGTAAATTAAGCGTCAGTGGCCTAAGTATTATTAGGCGGAATCAACTATTGTGACTAGGGGTAAATGAATATTGGTCGAATATGTGAATATCCCGATCCCTAAGAAGTTATACGAGCGGCTTTCGAAGTCCTTAGAAGGCTCGGGATACCGAAGCACCACAGAGTACATCATCTTCTTAATCAGAAAGAATCTACCAGATCTAGAGTCGAAGGAAGAAGAGAGAAGACTGAGAGCTCTCGGATACATCCCCTAATCTTGCTCCTGACAGAATTCTCTCCTCAGAAATGTTTGGTGTTCCTTCAAAGAGAAGCTTCGCTTGCCCCCACGAATCCCAACCGTGTTCGAGCTCAACCGGGTCTGCCCGCAGTTAAGGTTGAGGGCTTTCCACGGGTAGGAAGATTGGAACAAAACCAGAGGAACTTGGTCATCGCCAACATGATAGAGATTGTCAAAGCCGATCGAGGTCTAGATGTCAAATCCTTAGTCGAAGCCAAGAGGCGGCAGCCTATAGCGACTGGTCGGATAGCCAAGCTCATACATTCCGTAACGATTGGAAAGAATCTATGCCTCATTTGGAGACAGAAGACGAGGAGAGAAGCCTCGAATTCTCTGATACGTCGCCTGAACTGCAAAGCTTGAAGAGAGAAACTCGAACTACAGAAGTCATTAGGGGGGATGCTCTTGAAGGCTAGAGGTAACCTAGTTCTCTAAGTCTTTTCTTTATCTGTTCCTCCTCTTCAGGCGTGTATGCTGCTTCGGTTTCCTCGTCTTCTTTGACTAACTCATTGAGAACGAACTCTATGTATTCTTGGACGTCTCTAAACTCGGCTTGGCTCTTTTTGACCCTCTGCTCGATCTGTTCGTACAACTTCTTAGATATGCTGACTGTAACGTGCTTTTCCGACATGGGATATACCTCGTTATTCATTCATTTAGTCGTTGTGGTAAATATTCCTACTTGAATTTTGCGGAGAGCTGTTTCAGATTTGTCGCTCTTTTGGAATCGGCTCGATTGTCTGATGTTTTAGGATAGCCCTCACAGTTTGGTTTCTCTTTCACAGAGAGTGCTCTTGCACGCTGGGCACTGGCTCTAGCCTTCCTCATTTCCCAAAAAGGAATATGTCCAGGCCAAGTCAAGCCCGCAGAAAATCAACGTAAAAGACAGAATCAATACCATGTTTTGAAGGATATCTCTCAGCACATAGGTCTGATACACGTAATATAGTCTTTATATTCGACCTTTTCAAGACAAGAATCGAGATGAGACATTGTCGGAGGAAATAAGAATGCAGATGTCTCGGATCGATAAGGAAGTGGGCGAAATAAAGGCTACAATTTCACATCTTGACGATGAGATAAGCATTTCAAAGGGAAAGCTGAGGGATCTTGCGAGTGAGCGTCAACATCTGGAGAAGCTCATGGAAGCCGGAGCGAGAGCCAAGGAGATTCAGGAAGCTGAGAAACAGTTGACTGAGCTTGAAAGAGAAGCCAATGAAGAGCGACGCAAGATCTATGACGCCCACCAAGTCGTTTTTGAAGCAGTTAGAAACTTAGAAGCCGTAAACGCTAAAGCACGAGGCATTACTAAGAAATTTCCAGAGGTTAGATTTGTGCACTTTGACGTTTCCACAGACGCTATCAGAAAATTTTCGTATCCCCAAGCTGTGCCTACGCCATGGTCGAATCTCTGATGGTCAAACTAATTAGTGTGTAATACATTTAGCTAAAGCGCCGTATGGCCAAGTCTATTACGGAAGCTTTTGCACCCAGCTGGGGATACAAACGCGAAATCTTAAAACTCGTCTTCCGTTTTCTGTTATTATTTGTGACGCTATCGCTAACTTTCCTCGTTGGTGGAGTTTCGATATCTTTCCATACGATTTGATTGTTTTTGTTTTCTTGCAAGATATCTTAGGATCTTAGGGGCGTTGTATCTGACAAACTTCCCCAAACTCACATTCGGATCTTGTTCTGCGGCAGCATGCAGCAAACCATCCAAGGGTATCAAGGCTGGATAATCCTTAAAGTAAGGGTGTATCAACCTGTCAATCAGCCTATTCACCTTCCTCCTAACAATCTTTCCGGCCCTAGACACAGTTCTCACGTCTTCAAACAGAAAAAAAAGGGAGGATAGAGGGATAGTCGATCTTGGCTTAGGATCTATCTAGGGGCGCTGTGACTGTCTTCAGGAGGTCGAAGACCCGCTTCATTTCTCCGCTAAGCATCTCAATCCCAGCCTTGAATTCGACCTCAGCCCTCTCCGCCTGCTCGGTGTTCTCTGGCCGAAACTTGCTGAGCTGGAAGAAGAGATCTCGAAAACATTGAAGCTGATAACGGTATACTCTTGAAGAGGCTAGATGTAACCGGATCTTTCTAGCCTTTTCCTTATCTGTTCTTCCTCTTCTGACGTGTATGTGGC
>Ga0315312_1002606_pt1 | contig 12337 bp, 10 predicted proteins | sample TDP7_MG_FD_203629 | JGI IMG/M metagenome (GOLD analysis project Ga0315312, IMG submission 203629) | Freshwater sediment microbial communities from Lake Towuti, South Sulawesi, Indonesia - TDP7 | ecosystem: Environmental > Aquatic > Freshwater > Lake > Sediment | place: Indonesia: South Sulawesi... | reverse complement strand
TTCCCATGGCCTTGATCCAGCAGGAATTCTCGCCTAAGCCAGAGATCGACATCCCCGGCGAGGTCATTGACATCTACCGGCTCTGGCGCCCCACGCCGCTGTACCGGGCTTACCGGCTGGAGCAGGCCCTTCAGACGCCCGCCCACATCTATTACAAGTACGAGGGTACCAGCGCGGCGGGCAGTCACAAGCCCAACACCGCCGTGGCCCAGGCCTACTACAACAAAGTGGCCGGAATCCGCCGACTGGCCACCGAGACCGGCGCCGGCCAGTGGGGCAGCGCTTTGGCCCTGGCCTGCCGCCTGTTCGGCTTGGAGTGCACCGTCTACATGGTCAAGATCAGCTACCAGCAGAAGCCCTACCGCCGCTCGATGATGAACTCCTGGGGCGCCCAAGTCTACCCCAGCCCCAGCGAATTGACCCAGTCGGGCCGGGCCGTGCTGGCCGAGCATCCCGATTCCCCGGGCAGTCTGGGCATCGCCATCAGCGAGGCGGTCGAGGACGCCGCCACCCACCCGGACACCAACTACTCGCTGGGCAGCGTGCTCAACCACGTGCTGCTCCACCAGACGGTCATCGGCCAGGAATGCAAGCTCCAGATGGAGCAAGCTGGCGAGTATCCCGACGTGGTCATCGGCTGCTTCGGCGGAGGCTCGAACTTTGGCGGCATCGCCCTGCCCTTCGCCTTGGACAAGCTCGGCGGCCGGCCTGTGCGCCTGCTGGCGGTCGAGCCTACGGCCTGCCCCAGCCTCACCAAGGGCGTCTTCGCCTACGATTTCGGCGACACTGCCAAGCTCACCCCGCTGGTCAAGATGTACACCTTGGGACACATCTTCGTCCCCGCGGGCATTCACGCCGGCGGCTTGCGCTACCATGGCGCCGCCCCGCTGATGAGCCACATGCTCCAGTTGGGGTTGATCGAGGCCCGGGCCGTGCCCCAGAACCCGGTCTTCGAAGCTGCGGTCACCTTCGCCCGCGCGGAGGCCATCATCCCTGCGCCGGAATCGGCCCACGCCATCCGCGCGGCTATCGACGAGGCCCTGGCAGCCCGCGAGGAGGGACGCCCCCGCGTCATCCTGTTCAACCTCAGCGGGCACGGCCACTTCGATATGGGCGCCTTCGACAGCTACTTCGCAGGCAAGCTCCTGGACTACGAGCACCCCGAAGAAGAGATCGCCCGGGCCATGCAGGCGTTGCCGAAGATCTAGGCCGCGGGGAGCCAGGATGCACCTGCTTGCCTTGGCGGGTTTGTGGTGGGTGGTGGGTGGGGCGGCGGAGCTGGTCGAGGTCCGCAAGATCTGGGACCAGGCCCCGCACAACGCCTTCACCGACCTGGTCCGTTTCAAGGGCCGGTGGTACTGCTCGTTCCGCGAGGGCGCCCAGCACGTCTCGCCTGACGGCGCCATCCGGGTGCTGAGTTCCGCGGACGGCCGCGTCTGGGACTCCGCGGCGTACTTCACCGCAGAGGCCGACCTGCGGGATCCCAAGCTGTCGATCACGCCCGAGGAGCGGCTGATGCTGACCGGCTACTGGGTCATCCGGGAGAAGCCCGAAGTCCCGGCGCGCACCCTGGCCTGGTTCACCTCGATGGGCCGCGACTGGAGCGAGCCTATCGACATCGGCGAACCCGGCATGTGGCTGTGGCGGGTACGCTGGCACAACCGGGTGGCTTACGCCACCGGTTACAACCGCGACCTGGTGCGCCTTTACGCCAGCCGCGACGGGAAACGCTTCGAGCGTCTGGTCGAGACGCTTCACCAGGAGGGCTACCCCAACGAGGGCACGCTGGTTTTCCTGGAGGACGGCTCCGCGCTCTGCCTGCTGCGCCGGGATGGCCAGCCTCCCACAGCCCTACTGGGGTTCTCCCGGGCGCCCTACCGCGCCTGGCAGTGGAAGGACCTGGGCGTGCGCGTGGGCGGGCCTAACTTGATTAGGCTGCCAGACGGGCGATTCGTTGCGGGCGTGCGTCTTCATGGCGACAAGGTGCGCACGGGGCTGTGCTGGCTGGATCCCGAGGCCGGCACGCTCACCGAGCTCCTCACGCTGCCCTCCGGCGGCGACTCCAGCTACCCCGGGCTCGTGTTCCACGAGGACCTGCTGTGGGTCAGCTACTACTCCTCGCACGAAGGCAAGGCGAGCATCTACCTCGCCAAGGTGAAGCTGCCCGCGCCGACCCGCCGGAAGTGACTACTTTCCCAGCGCGGGCAGCAGCACTTTGTCCAGTTCCGTGTCCACCCAGGCCGCGATGCGCACGCCCTTGCGCAAAGTCCACCGCTCGACGTGCTCGACCGAGGCGCCCGGTTCGAGCTTCGTCATCGGCCCCAGCGTCTCCATCTCCAGAAAATCGGCGTTGGTGAAGGTTTCAAACGAGCAGCCGAAGTCCGGGTAGGTGCGCGCCGGGTCGGCCTTGAGCCGCTTGATGAACAGGTCCGTGCCCAGCAGGTACGCTGCCCAGGTGTCCGGGTTGAACAGCCCGACCTTTTGCGGCGTCGCCACCTTGGGGTCCTGGCGCAGGATGAGGTACTTCTGCGTGAAGCGCCAGCGCGGGTCGCTGAAATCGGTGTAGGCCCACATCACCAGGGGGTTGGTGGGCAGGAGCACCTCGGGGTGCTTGCCGCGGGGCGGGAGGCCCACCACTTCCGTGCCGCCGGGTGCCAGCATAGTGAGCGCCCAAGGCGCCAGCTCGATCACCCACGGCGTAGTGTTCTTCACGCGGTGCAGCACCTCAACGCCCCCGCCGGAAGCCGCCATCCTCAGCGTGATTACCTTCTGAAGCCCGGTGGAAGGTTCCACCGGCGCGGTGGCCGTCAGGACCCCGCCGCGGACGTCGATCTTCACCGGCGCGTTGTCGGGCGCCCAGGTGGTGGCGAGTTGCTCGGGCGCCACCCACAGGCGGTGGCCGCCGCGAAGCTGGAACTCGCGCTCACCGCTCTTGCCGAGCTGGTCCCTGAACTCCATGAACAGGTTCTGGCCGCCCACGAAGGCGCAGCGCATGACGCGCGGGCCTACGTCCGCGGTGATGACCAGCTCGATTTCGCCATTAGTCACCCGGTAGCAGTTGGGCCAGCCCTTGTAGTCAGTTTTCTCGATGCGTACTTGAGCGGCTGCACTCATGGTCATGGCCAGTGTAAAAGCGGAGAACTTGAGCATCCTCGGTATTATCCACCGAAATGGTCGTAGCCGCGGGGCGGCAGGGCTTGGCTTGCCAGGCGCAGCGCGCCGGGCTGGCCTTTCACGACGGTCCCGATGCGGGGGAAGGCGTCCGTGTTGCGGGGCAGCGTGAACAGCAACTCGTAGTCCTCGCCGCCGTGGAGGGCATCTTCCAGGGTTGCCCTGGGAAAGACGGGCACCTGGTCCAATTCCGCGGCCACGCCCGAAGCCAGGCACAGCCTGTGGAGGTCGAGCGAGAGCCCATCGCTCAAGTCTATGGCCGCGGTGGCGTGGAATCGCGTGCGCAGCAAGCGGCCCAGTTCGAGCCGGGGCTCTGGTTTCAAGTGCAGCCGCCAGGCCCGGCCGCGCCGGGTGCGCAAGCCCAGCGCCGAGGCGCCCAGCGGGCCGGAAACGTAGATGCCGTCGCCGGGCCGGGCACCGTCGCGGCGCAGCCACCTCCCCTTGGGCGCCGCGCCGCACAGCACGATATCGCACATCACCCGCTCGGCATGGCTCAGGTCGCCGCCCACGAGCGCAACTCCTTCCCGCCATGCCAGCCGGAGAAGACCTCGATAGAACCCCTCCACCCAGCGGCGGTCGGTCCACGCCGCCAGCGCCAGCGACAGCAGGCAGAAGCGCGGGCGTCCGCCCATGGCCGCGATGTCACTGAGCCCGCGCGCCAAGGTGCGCCAGCCCACCGCCTGCGGCGGGTGCGCCTCCCTGAGGAAATGCACCCCCTCGATGAGCAGGTCCGTGGTGAAGAGCAGGTCCTCGCGCGCGCCCCGCGGGCGGAACACGGCGCAATCGTCGCCAATGCCCAGCAGCACCCCGCGGCCTGCGCGCGGCGCCCAGGCCCGAATGCGCCGCACCAGCTCAAGCTCGGTCATCGGCCCCCGCCGCGCACCAGGGCGGACTGGCACAGCTTCTCCAGTTCCTGGCGCGCGATGGCCGCCCAGGAACTGGAAGGATCCAGCTTCAGGTACGCCTTCCAGTGACGCACCGCCTTCAGCGCCAAGCCCACGCGCTGGCACAGCAGAGCCAGGTTGTAGTGGGCGTCGGCGTAGCTGGCATTCAAAGCGAGCGCCTTCTCATAGTGGGCCTGGGCGCGCTCAATATCGCCGCGCTCGTCGCACAGGTTGCCCAGGTTGAAATACGCCAGGGCGTAACCCGGCTCGGCTTCTAGCGCGCGCCGGTAGCAGCGCTCTGCCTGGGCCCAGTCCCGCAGGTGGTACTGGACCGTGCCTAAGTTGACCAGCGCCCCCACGGAGTTCGGGTCCAGATCCACCGCACGCTGATAGGCCTCGATGATCTCCGCGGCGGGCGCGCCGGCCTTCTCCAGTTCCAGTCCCCTCTGGAACCACTGCTCGGCCTCGCGTCCGCGCCCGGCGGGGGCACGCCGCGGCGCTGTCCGCTCGGGAAAGGCCAGCAGCCGGCTGATCTGCTCAGCCCCGAAATCCAGCAGCAATTGACCCGACACCGGCTCCATCCTCTGGCCGTCCACCAGCACCACCACGCGACGGCCCTCCGCCACCAACCGTAACTCCCGCAACGGATTAGCGACTTCGGCCAACTTGCGACGCAGGGCAGCCAAAGCCTGCTCGATGCGCTTCAGCGGCACGCGATTGCGGCGCAGAGCCTGAAGCGAGCGGAGCGCCAGCAGGTCCTGCCACCCGAAGGTCTCCACCCTCGGCATCAGCCCTTGCTGCTCCCAGCTCCTGAGCTGGTTCTCCCGCAAGCCCAGCATGCGGCGCACCTCGCGGCGGGTAAAGCTCCGCTGGCAAGCCTCCGGCAACACGGCGATGATTGTAACACGCCGGGCGGCCGTTTCGGAACCCCATCTGATCCCCTCGACCCGTAAGTGTTTGAAGCCTCTGAAGTAGGATCTTGGTTGCTGAGTGTGCCCCGGGGGCCTCCTATTTTCGCAGTCCGAAATAAATGCTTGCGTTGTTGGTTCCCTGAATGTATAATGCCATCCAGATGAAGATCGACCCCAGAGGTCCCCAGGCCTCCCGCCTCCGCCAGCGCAAGTTCGAGCTGATCCGCAGGTTCCACCTCCCCGAGGATCTCCTGCCCGGCTCCCTTTCCCTCACCCACCGCCGCTGCGGCAAGCCCACTTGCCACTGTGCTCAGCAAGAGGGCCACCCCATCTGGTTCCTTACCTTTATGGCCAGGGGCCAAAAGCGCGTCGAACGCATCCCCGCCCAGTGGGCCGAGGAAGTCCAGCGGCGGGTTCAGGCCGGCCGCCAGTTCCAGGACGCCCTCCGCGAAGTCCTCACTGCCAACGCCGAACTGCTGGTGCTCTGGCGCAAGCAGCAAGCCCAGCGCAAACCGAAGGCTCGATGAAGGGACCCAGCGCGCAGGCGGTGCGAAACTACGCCAGCCATTGTGTGGGCCTGAAGTCCTACCTCAAACACCCCGGCGACGGGCGCCCGCAACCCCAGATTCCCGCCCCCGACCTGCTCTGGGGACTCCTGATCAGCACCATCCTGCGGGTGTCCAGCTCGCACCACTTGGAGTGGCTGGTGCACTCGCCAGCTCGCACCGGGCTGGGCGTGGGCCGCCCCTTCGGCGACGACGCCCTGGCCTACTTCATCCAGCGGCTGGATCCAGAAGGGACCCGGGGGGCCCTGGCGGCCGCCCTCAAGCAGGCCAAGCGCAACAAGGCTTTCGAAAACAGCCCCCGCATCGGCCTGGCCCTGGACGGCACCGGCGCGGGCCGCACCTACAAGCCGCCTTGCCCGCTCTGCCACCCGGTCAAGGACAATAAAGGCGCCGTCCACGGCTCGCTGCATCACTTCGTCATGATCACGGTGGTGGGAACCGGGCTGACGCTCCCGCTGGATGCGGAACCCTATGGTCCCGGCGACAGTGAGTACTCGGCTGGCAAGCGGTTATTGCGGCGGGCGGTCCACCACCTGGGGCCGCAGTTTGCCGACTATCTGGTTGCCGATGGGAAGTTCGCCACTGCCCCTTTCTTACACGAAGCGGACCAGTGGGGACTGCCGGTGGTGGCCCGCCTGAAAGACAACCTCCCGGAACTGCACCGGGCGGTCGAGGCGCGGTTCGCCACCCGACCTCCCGATTTCGTCTTCCAGGATGGCGCGGACCGTGTCGAGATCTGGGACGCGGATGACTTCGATCCTTGGGAAGCTCTCAACTGGGGGACGGTGCGGGTGCTGCGCTACCGCCAGCACAAGCCGAACGGAGAGGTCTTCCAAGCCGACTGGCTGACCAACTTCCCCAAACGCAAGCTCAACAGTCTGGGGCTTTATCGGATCGCGAAGAGTCGCTGGGAGATCGAGAACCAGGGCTTCAATGACGGCAAGAACCGCTATGGGAGGGAACACCTCCGCCACCATGAGCCCAACAGCTTGATAGTGAACTGGTTGCTGATCCTTCTGGCCTTGCTCATCGAACGGCTGTACCGTCTCCGCTACCTGCACCGCGGCCAGCACGGGGTGCGCAGCGCCATGGAACTGAAGAGCTTTCTCTGGATGAACCTTTCGGTGCCTGGCCGACTGGACAGCAGCTAGCGGGAGCCCTGACGCTGGGCCAAACTCCCCGGGGGAGCTGCTCTTTGACAACCTGAGGGATCGCGGGAGCTAAGCAGGGCCCTGGCGTCACTCTAGGGGCGCTGGGGCCGCCGGGGTCCTCTCGAATCCCTCAGGGGCGAGCCCGCCGCACCCTGCGCCGCAAAACTTCCGAAACGGCTGCACGCCGGGCGGCCCCCTTGACAGGCCGGGTGCCAGGGGTGGTATACTGTAGCTAGCTGCAACTCAGTTTCAGTAAGGAGACGCATCAATGAGCCTCCTCGATCTCCACGAGGGCCAGCAAGGTGTCCTCGACCGGCTGGAGCTGCCCGAGGAGGCCGCGCGTCGCCTGATGGAACTCGGTTTTCTGCCCGGCAGCACGGTGGTGGCGGCCAAATGTGCGCCCGGCGGTGATCCCAGGGTGTTCCGCGTGGATGGCGCCGAGATCGCTTTGCGCTCGGCGACGGCGGCCCGCCTGAAACTCCGTGTACCGGCGCCGGCCACGCCCGAGCAGGCGGGATGAAGGTCTGCCGGGGCTGCAACTCCGTTGCGCTTCCGTCGCGCCCTCGGGCCCCCCGCGCGGTGGCCATCGTCGGCCCTCCCAACTCCGGCAAGTCCACTTTGTTCAACCGGCTGAGCGGGCTGCGCCAGAAGGTGGCCAACTACCCCGGCGTGACCGTAGAACAACGCCTGGGCCGTGCCCGCATCAACGGGGGCGGGGAAGTGGTGCTCATCGACCTGCCCGGCCTCTACAGCCTCACGCCCCGTTCCGAGGACGAGCGGGTGGCGCGCGACGTGCTCAGCGGGGAGATGCGGGACTGCCCGTGCCCGGAGGCCGTGCTGTTGGTGCTGGATTCCACCCACTTGGCGCGACATCTGACACTGGCCGCTCCCATTCTGGGCCTGGGCTTGCCGTGCCTGGTGGTGCTGAACATGGCCGACGAGCTGCGCCAGCGAGGCGGCGCGGTGGACATTGAGGCGCTGGCGCGCGAGCTGGGCGCGCCCGTGGCTCTGGTGAGCGCGTTGCAGGGCGAGGGTCTGGAGGTGGTCCGCAGCTTCCTTCAGCGGTGGGGCGCAGCTCCTGCTCCGGCGGCACTACCGGTGCTCTATGATGTGCCCCGCTGCCGCGCCTGGGCCTCGCGGGTGGGCCAGCGCGCCTCGTATCAGGCGCCGGCGCCCTCGCTGGTGACCCGCCGGCTGGATGCCATCTTTCTCCATCCCTGGTGGGGCGTGCTGATTCTGGCGGTCGTACTGGTAATGGTCTTTCAGGCCATCTTCGCGTGGTCCAGGCCCCTTACTGACGGCGTGCAAGCTCTCATCGCCTTTTCCGGCGCGCGTCTGGGCGCTCTGCTGCCGGCCTCCCCGCTGCGCTCGCTGCTGCTCGAAGGCGTGTGGGGCGGGGTGGGTTCGGTAGTGGTGTTCTTGCCGCAGATCCTGCTGCTGTTCGCTTTCCTCGGGATCTTGGAGGACTCCGGCTACCTGGCCCGCGCCGCCCTCATCGCGGATCGCACCATGGCGCGCATCGGGCTTCAGGGCAAATCGTTCATCCCACTGCTGTCGGCGCACGCCTGCGCCACGCCCGCCATCCTGGCCGCGCGCACCATCGAGAACAAGCGCGACCGCATCGCCACGATTCTGATTGCGCCTCTCGTGACCTGCACGGCGCGCCTGCCGGTCTACACTTTGGTCATCGCCGCGTTCCTCCCCGAGCGGCCTCTGCTCGGTCCGCTGCTGGGCACGCGCGCCGCGGCCATCCTCGGGCTCTATCTGCTCGGCTTCCTGGCGGCACTGGGCACTGCCTGGCTGCTCAAGTCCTCCATCCTGAAAAGCGACCCGACGCCCTTTGTGCTCGAGATGCCACCTTATCGCCGGCCCACCTTAAGAGCGCTCGCAGACCGGCTCGTGGATCGCGCCAGAATCTTCCTGCGCCGCGCCGGGACCGTCATCCTGGCCATCGCCGTCACCATGTGGCTGATGGCGCACCTGCCCCTGGAGGAGGAGCGCCAGCCGCCCATCGAGCACAGCTTCGTGGGCACGCTCGGCCGGCTGATCGAGCCGGCGGTGAAGCCCTTGGGGTTCGACTGGAAGATCGGCGTGGGGCTGATCAGCTCGCTGGCCGCGCGGGAGGCCATCGTGGGCACGCTGGGCGCGCTTCACGGCCTCGACCCCGAGGCCCGCACGCTAGGCCTTCAAGAGGCCTTGCGCAAGGACCTCACTCCCAGTGGCGCCGTGGCCCTGCTAGTGTTCTTCGCTCTGACGATGCCCTGTCTGATCACCTTCGGTTTGGTCGGCCGCGAAACGGGAAGCTGGAAGTGGCCGCTGCTCCAATTCGCCTATATGGGTGTGCTGGCTTACACCGGCGCATGGGTGGCTCACCGCTTGGCGGGCTTGCTAGGGTAGGATAAGACTCCAGTCTTGTCGAAGCAGGATAGGACTCCAGTCTTGTCGGCCACGCAAGCCGGGAGGCTTACGGTACGGGAGCCTCGCATGCGCAATGTCGTCATTCTGGGCTCGGGCTGCGCGGGCAACACCGCCGCCCTCTACACCGCGCGCGCCAATCTCCAGCCTCTGGTGGTGATGGGCCACGAGCCGGGCGGCCAGCTCTCGCTGACCACGCTGGTGGAGAACTTCCCCGGCTTCCCGGAGGGCATCAACGGCCCGGAGCTGGTTGAGAACATGAAACAGCAAGCGCTGAAGTTCGGCGCCGAGTACGTGGGCGGGTTCCTGACCGAGGCCGACCTGAGCCGGCGGCCCTTCCGCGTGAAGATCGACGACGAGTGGGTCGAGACGCGCACGCTGATAATCGCCACCGGCGCCTCCGCGCGTTGGCTGGGACTGGAGAGCGAGCAGAAACTCATCGGGCGCGGGGTAAGCTCCTGCGCCACCTGCGACGGCTTCTTCTTCCGCGACAAGAAGATCATGGTAGTGGGCGGCGGCGACTCAGCCATGGAGGAGGCCCTATTTCTGACCCGCTTCGGCCGTGAGGTCACCATCGTCCATCGCCGGCAGGGTTTCCGCGCCTCTCAGATCATGCTGGCGCGGGCACGCGCCAATCCTAAGATCAAGTGGATCCTGAACGCCGTCATCGAAGAGGTGTTCGACGTCGAGAAGGGCCTGGTGACCGGGGCGCGGTTACGCAACACCAAGACCGGCGAGAGATGGACAGAAGAAGTGGACGGCCTGTTCCTCGCCATCGGGCACGTGCCCAATACGAAGCCTTTCGTGGGGCAGCTCGAATTGGATGCCGAGGGTTTCATCGTCTCGAAGGGCGGCGCGCGCACCAGCGTCGCGGGCGTCTTCCACGCCGGCGATGTGGCCGACCGCACCTACCGCCAGGCCGTCACCGCCGCCGGCGCCGGCTGCATGGCGGCCATCGAAGCCGCGCGGTTCCTTGAGGCAGAGGGGAACTGAGCGCCCCGTTCACCCCTCCGGCGTCCTTTTGCGTTCGTAGGGCTGCTTGAGGTAGCGGGCGGCGTCTTCCTGGGCGCCCTGGGTATTGTCCTTGGTGCGGACCGCCTGCTGGTACTCGTTCACCGCGCGCTCGCGCTGGCCGGTGATATCGAAGATCTTGCCCAGGTTGATGTGCGCCCACACCTCGGTCCACTTGGGTTCGAGGTCGCCGTTCAGCGCTTCGCGGAACTCGTTGGCCGCGGCCTGGAGGTTCCCCTGAAGGAAGAACACCTCAGCGATACGATAGTGCGCCAGCGAGCTGTAGCGGTGCACTTCGAGCGCCCTCTGGTACTCTTTGAGCGCTTCGGTGAACTCGCTGATTTCGGTGTACATCTCGCCCCGGCGGATGGCCACCGCCACCCGCACCCGGTCGTCGTAACGCAGCACGCGGTGGTTGGGGTCCAGCGTGAGGGTCTTGGGCTTGCCGAAGGTGTCCACCACGAACTCCGAGGAGGTGCCCATCACCTCGATGCGCTTCTGCTCCGGGTTGCCCTCGGTCTCGATCTTCAGCTCCACCGGCATGCGGAAGGTGTCCAGGTCTTGCGCCACCTTGCCCATGACGCGAAAACCCTGCTGGCGGCGGTAGATCACGTAGTCCAGCTTGAACTCCGGCGCCCCGCTGGATTCAATCCACTGGAGGAAGAAGTAGTTGAGATTCTGGCCGGTGACGGCCTGAACCGTCCGGGCGAAATCCTCGGTGGTCACGGCGCTCCAGGGGTGTTTGTCGGGGAACTCGCGCAAGAGCTTCTTGAAGTTCTCATCCCCGATGACGTACCGCAGCATGTGCAGCACGGCGGCGCCCTTGGAGGCGGTGAGGGCCCAGAACTCGGGCGAGTAATCCTCCAATCGGGCGGCCTGCATGACGGGCGGGTCGTTGACGGTGAGGGCGTCGATGTAAACTTCGCGGGCCTCGGCCTCCAGCGCCGCCGGGCCGTTAGTGTGCTCCAGGTACAGCATCTCCGAGTACCGGGCCGGGCCGTTCGACAGCCAGATGTGATTGCGCGTCGCGCCGGACAGCAGCATGCCCCACCACTGGCGGGAGACCTGATTGGCCAGCAACCGCGGGTTCACCTGGCCGCCGATGCCCTGCGGTGCCAGGAACACGATCTCCGGCGCCGCGTAACCGTTCGGCGCCCCTTCTTCGGTCTGAACCAGGCTCAGGCCCGCGCGCGGGGGCAGCCCGCAAAGGCTGGTCAGGAAGGTCATCACCTTGCCCGTCTCTTGTCCGTAAGCGTTGGCCACCTTCTTCTGCTCCCCGCGGAAGTACACCAGCGTGGTGACGCCTTCCGAAAGAACACGCTCGGGCTCGCCCTCGACTACCGCCAGGCTGCCCGGGAAGGACTGCCGCGCGTACTGGAAGCCATGAAGCTGCTTGCCGGAGGCCAGCGATTCGACCTGGCCGTCGCCGCTGGCGACGACGCGATAGCCCGAGGGCACGGTGATGCGGAGGGTGGCCGAGAAGCGGTCGGCGCTGTAGCCGCTCAGCGGGAACCAGCGCGCCGGATAGAGCAGGAAGGCGTGATCGTTCTGAATGGAAGCGAACTTGATGCCGAAAATCGGGGACTCCTCCCGGCCGGTGAAGCGCCCGTCGTAGTAGAAAGTGACGGCAGTGGGAGCGCCCTTAGCCAGCGGCTCGGGGAAGTTCAGCCGCACCGTGAAATCCTGGGTGTAGCGGGAGGCCGGGATCTGGCGACCGTCGGCGTCCTCAACCTTGGAAACGTTCAGCGCGTTGTGCAGCTCGAAGACCGCCGCGGTGATGCCCTCTTCCTGCGGAGAGAAGCCCACGCGGACCTTGGCGGAAAGCGACTGCGTGGCGGGGTTAATCTCCGCCTCGATCAGATAAGCATCCACGTCAATACGCGGCCGGCGCTCCTCGGCCAGTACCGCGCCCGCCAAACTCAGCGCTAACCAGAGCCTACGCACTCTCCACCCCTGCCAGTTCTTCGACCATCCGCGCCGCGCACTCGAAGGGATGTTCAGGCCCTTCCAGAGCCGTGGCCACCGAGCGGAGTTCCTCGCGCATCCGCCGCCGCGCCTCGCCGTCCGTGAGCAAACTCAGGGCCTCGGCGGCCAGCCGCTCCCCGCACATTTCATTCTGCATCAACTCGGGGACTACTGCCCGGCCCGCCACCAGGTTGACCATCGAGTAGTAGGGCACGCGAACCAGGAACTTACCCAGCCACCAGCTCAAGCCGGTAACGCGGTAA
>Ga0315312_1002604_pt1 | contig 12347 bp, 9 predicted proteins | sample TDP7_MG_FD_203629 | JGI IMG/M metagenome (GOLD analysis project Ga0315312, IMG submission 203629) | Freshwater sediment microbial communities from Lake Towuti, South Sulawesi, Indonesia - TDP7 | ecosystem: Environmental > Aquatic > Freshwater > Lake > Sediment | place: Indonesia: South Sulawesi... | reverse complement strand
TTGAAACGCCCGATTTGTGGGAGCTGCTGGCATAAGATTGCGAACAAAGATTTTGAGTGGGGTGAAAATATTGACCTGTAATCCTAGAAAATTCCTTATCTATACCCCGGCTTCTCTAGGACATAGAGAGAGGTTAAGAACTATCAGTAGAGCAACATCGAAAATAGCTGAGCATTTAGGCTTAGACATTGAAGTAACAGAGAGTGATGGGGTTCGTTCTCCCTATGTTTTCTATTCGGAGAGAGATAAAGGCGAAGTACCTCTGTATTCCGATTTGGGCAAAGATTGGGATGAGTGGAAGATCTATGATTCTATTAGGAGTGTGGTTTATGCTCTCTCCCTTCTCCCAGAATATGGCTATCTTGAAGCTGTAAGAGGTTGATGAGAATTGTCTGAGAGTTTGGAGACAATCGCGGGGATAGGACCCGCTACCGCAGCTAAACTACGTTCCGCAGGTTTGACGACGCTTGAGGCCCTAGCCGTAACCCCTCTAAGAGAAATCATAACTAAGACCGGATTGGGATATGCGAGCGCCTTAAAGATCTGTGAAGAGGCTAGGAAGACTATGGACGTAGACTTCATCAGAGCCACGGAGATTTTGGAAAGGCGCAAGGATATGCTCAAATGCGGCACTGGCTCTAGGGCATTGGACGAGATGTTGGGGGGAGGCGTTGAGACTCAGGCGATGACTGAACTAATAGGTGATTACGGTGTTGGAAAGACACAGATCTGCCTAACATTAGTGGTAACAGCCCAGTTTTCGAGAGAGCAGGGAGGATTGGAAGGAAACGCCATATACATAGATACGGAAGGAACCTTCAGCCCCGAACGAGTCCATCAAATCATATCCTCACGAGGATTGGAACCACAAAAAATTCTGGACAACATAATCACGGCCAGAGCCTATAACAGTGACCATCAATGCCTCTTGATTGACCACCTTTTCGAGAAGTGTCCAGAAGAGAACGTAAAGCTAGTAGTAGTCGATAGCATGATCAGCCACTTCAGAGGCGAGTATGTGGGTCGCGAAAGCCTCTCAGAACGACAGCAAAAGCTCAATGAGTACTTGCATAAGCTACTTAGATTAGCTGAAGCCTATAACTTGGCTGTCGTCATAACGAATCAGGTGCAAGCAAATCCAGGGCAATTCTGGGGGGACCCTGATCGCCCGGCTGGAGGCCATATCATGGCTCACGCTTGTACCCATCGGATATATCTGAGAAGAGGTAAAGAGGACACTCGGCTGGCCAAAGTGATTGATTCGCCATACCTACCTGAGAATACAGCCCGATTCAGGATCACAGAGAAAGGTATAGAAGATATAGAAAGAGACGAGTAGGAGCTTTTCTAGATCCAGCCTTACACAAGACGGGAGTTATACAATACCATTTGCTCATATAATCTGACAATGTATGCCTTTTTCACTGCCAAGTTAAGGTAGAAAGAGCTTCTCTAGGCTTAAGACGGGATGTAAAACCAGCCTAGAGCGATGGTTGAGAGGTAGGAAGATCCCACGGATAGATAGCAGCCACACCAATATCACCACTTAAAAAGGCTTAAAGGTTAAGAACGACAATATCATTCGGGAAGATGTAGAAAATGGAGAGATTTCTCCCAGTACTTAGCACTATCCAATTGAGGCTCAGAGATATTCTAACAAGGAATGAAGGCTATATGCTTTCCTGGGATATGTCGAAAATCGACGCGATCGGAGAAGACTTGATCAAACTTGCTTCAGATGTTCACCCAGCCCTAGTGAACGTAGAACATCGTGTCTTATCCCTCTCTCTCAGAGAGGCGGGATTAGGCATAAAGAACAGGGTTCTTGAGATTAGACATAGACAGCTCAAGGAGGAAGACAAAGAGTATTTCAGGAGCGTCCACGAAACTCTCGGAAATATGTGTGAAAAGATCGAGACAGGCGAATACTACCAAGCCCTTCTAAGGATGACTTCAAGATCCATGAGAAGTCGAAAAGACTACATAGCCTAATTCGAGAATGATCTATTCGTTAAGCTTCTTCAAGATGTCGTCTTGTGATGAGATCCCTAATGCGGTCTCAACAGCGGCTTCCAAGAATGTCTGAACCGGAACGATCCTTATCCCTTTCTCCATTAGCATTTTCTCAGTGTCAAAGTCGCCCAATCTTTCATAATTGTATTTAGGAATGATGAGTTTGCGGGCATATCTATCCGACAAGGCTGCCTCAATCTTCCCCATACCCCGGTAGTCAAGTCCCCCCACAGGCCACACTTCACCCCTAGCAGTTATGGCTCCTGTCATTATGACGGTCGGATCAACCTCTACATTCAAGAATGCTGAAAGCATCGCAATCGCGATTGATAGACCTGCGGAAGGCCCCGAAACAGCGGGCCTAGTTATTCCCAAACCTACCACCTGCTTCTCCATGCCTTTTGCGGGGGTTACCAATTCGACGTAGATGTCGTAGTCCTTGAACTTCCATCCAGATATGGAGTTTATGTATATGAATGCGTCTTGGACACTGGCCAGGATGCTTTCTCCCGCTTCGCTTCCGATCACTTGAACCTTACCCGAGCCTTGGGGATTAACCACAACCTCTATGACGCCGACAAGACCGCCTAGTTCACCTCGTTCGCCTAAGGCTATCAGTCCGTAGCTTTTTCCTATCTCGGGCTTCTGAATCCTGACAGTGTTCTGGAGCATTCTCTGGGCTTCTTCCACATACTCGTCGAAAGTATGCTCCAAAGCTTTCTCAAAGTGATAAAGTTTGAGCGGATAGTTGGACGGCTCAATCTTCTCCAACCTTTCTGCCAGCTTTGAGTCTTTGTCATCCATCTTCAGTATCTCAAAGAGTCTTTCCAGATCCACTCTGAATAATTCTTTCACCTCTGTGACCTTCTCGGGTCTATATTTCATTGCCTCAAAAATCTTCCGCGATGCTTCAAGCTCCTTGGTTCTAAGTCGGTTTGCGTCATCGGTTGCGTGTGCGATCTTCCTCGGGCTGAGGATCTTCTTCTCAAAAATCTTGAGGACATCGTTTATGGTTATTCCCTTCTCCAATGCATCTCGATACCGCCTGAGATGGACTTCAATAATCTCCAACTTTTCGGCTCTATTTTTGGGATATGAAAACTCAAAGTGGCGTGTAAACCTCTCGAGGAGAGCTGAGTCAAGTATCTCGGGTCTATTCGTGGCCCCTATTACTACAACGCCTGTTAGGGGTGTGAAGCCGTCGATCTCTGTTAGGAGCTGGGAGACCACTCGGTCGACAATTGGATCATGGGTTCCCCTTTTCGGGGCGATGGAGTCTATCTCATCAAAGAATATGATTGCTGGAGCATTCTTGCGCGCATCCTCGAATATGTCCCGAATGGTTTTCTCCGGATCACCGTATCGACCTTGGAGTATGGAGGGGCCATTTATGTTGTAGAACCATACGTCATTCTCGCCCGCGATCGCCTTGGCGAGCAAAGTCTTTCCAGTTCCTGGAAGACCATAGAAAGTAAAGCCCTTCGGAGGAATGTAACCGGCTTTCACAGCCAAGTTGGCGTCGAGAGCTAGAGATATTTCCTTTACTATTTCATCTTTTATCCCGTGAAGGCCGCCAACGTCACCGTATCTCTCCCTAGGAGCAATCCGATTTATCGATCTAACCGCCGCTTCAGTCTTTTCTAACGTCGTATAGGTCTTCAGCCTTCGAGCAGAAGCTCTGAAATCGTTCAGTGTGACGAGTCTGCCGAGATTCACTTTTTTCAAGCTCTTAAGATTGGCTCTATAGATTAACTTCTGCTGAATCGGTCTCGATTTTTCGGTCATCACAATGTCAAAAGCATTCACTACGTCCGCTGGAGTTAATCGAGTGCTGCCGACCGCACGAAGGGAGTCCTCAAGAACCTCTACGATGGCATTTGGCTTCAGCTTCATGCCATGTCTACGGCATTGTCTACGTGCTATCTCTAGGAGCATTATCCGATTGGTTCCAACGTCCAGGTCGATTGTGCCGACCAGTCCTCTTCGACGAAGCGTCTCGGTTATGGTCTCATACTCGCTTGTTGAGACGAGCAGAACACACCTGTAGTTCTTCTTCTGCAACTCATCGATCTTCTCTAGGAAGACTGTTTGAACTCTCTTCTCCTCCATCCCAACCTCTGTTGTGGAGGAGAATCTGCTCCCGAAGGCTTGGAATTCATCGATCAGAACAATGCTCGGTCTATAAAAGGCCTCTTGGAAAAACGTGCCTAGCTGTTGCGCACTTCTGCCATACCACATTGTGTACACATTTTCCGGCTTTAGAGAAGCATAGTGCACCAGCATTCCATACTTCAAACCTTCCACAAAAGTCTCTCTCTGAGAGGCCTCCGCGAAGAACGTTTTTCCGCTACCCGAACCTCCCTTCAATATGAATACTTTTGGCGGTGCCACGGGACAAGCTTTCCGGACCTCGGGATCCCGGAAGATGTGGTAATGAACGCTCACCAGAATCTTGTCCAAATCTTCTTCCCTGCCGACAACATCCTCCCTCTTAACATCCGGAAAATCCATACGTTTCATTACCTTCTTCGCACGTTTTTCGGCTTCCTTCCTCCTTTGTTCGGGAGGCTTCTGCAGAAATCTCCAGAGCCTATACTGCCAAGAGGTGAGGTAAAGCATCGGGGAGAATGCTTTCCTGAATCTGGGCTTGTTGTACCACCATTGATCTATGAATTCGTCCTCTTCCATGATTATTTCCCCCATGATAATGTGATAGTTGAGAAAGTGTATAACTGGTAGATCGCGATGGCGCTTATGATGATCACTAGGGCACAGAGAGCCCAACGCCTATTGGAGACGGCCTCCTTCTTATTCTTGAAGTATGTGTCAAAGACGAGGAAGACATTGGAATACACGATAAGGCCTGTGATCGTAAGGAATAGAGCGGCATTCACTGGGGTGGGGAGCTCGAAATAGAATATGGATTGGGTTTGTCTACGTGAATTAAGTGTGATACTTATCGTCCAGTTTCCAGGTGAACGCTCAAAAGAGAAGAACTCTCCGAAATTCCCCGAAAACTTCACGTTCTTTCCATAAAAGTCGATATCGCGGGTAAAAACGCCAATTGTATATTCCCAGCCCGAGTTGAATTGGAAACTTATTGTCAAATTATATGTACCCGATGCCCTCGGCCGCGTCCAAATAGCTGTAACCTGTCGATACTCGGGAACAATAGTGTAGTTCAGCGTTATCGAAATATCGACAGGACCACCGCGGTCTAAAGATCCGGAATTAACCGACACCCCATCCGTGATCGGGTAAATGTAGATCGCTAGGACATCACTCTCGAGAATATCGACAGTGTAGCTCTCGACATCCGCATGAGCTTCTTCGGGGATCACTGAAAATGCAAGGAGAGGGAATAGAATGAGCATCATGGCGGACCCTCTGAGGAAATGGATTCGAAGTTCTCTCAGAAACAGACAACTAAGTCCGAGCATCTCTCAGTAGCTCTTACCCACGATTGATCAATATTCAGTAATGAAGAAACTCTGCGATAAAGGTTTCTGAAAAAAGAGAACGATCTCTCTTCTATCTCCAATCTGGTCTCTCCATAGCCGTATCCTTATTCTTGGAACTCCAGACAGCATGGCCTAGAGATAGAGAAACTGTTATTCTTGGTTCTGGAACCCATAGAATCGGTGCCCGTAATATGGGAGAAGATCAAAGCAACCGCTTAAGATATTCACTTACACGGAAAAAGCAATGAGTACCACGGACATGTCTCCGAATCTCATGGCACTAATATCGACGGCCAAGATTACAAACCGTCCATTGAGGTAGCCCGTTTAGATCAAATACATGGAGAGTTGCGGGAGACGAAAGACAGAGTCAAGGCGCCAACCCACAATAAGCATGGAGAAAGCTATGAATCACCAACTCTACTGCTCAAGATAGGATTAAATATGTCGGTTGAGAAAATAGAGCAAACAATAGAGGACTGTGTGTTCCTTGCCTGAAAAAGAACTGCGGATGAAAATAGGCGAGTTGAAGAGCGACATAGGAACAATAAAGGATCTTGAGCTTTCCATCGGCAAGATAATCGAAGAGACCTGGGCCGAAGAGATGGGGCCGACGCCTTTCCCATCCATAACCGACCTGAGAGAATGGGATCTAAGGCTTTTGCAGAGATATGCACCCTTTTATATGCCATTCTGTGACGTCTGCTGCCTATGTACCTACGGGAAATGCGACCTAACCGGCGATAAGAAGGGAGCCTGCGGGTTAAATATGGCGTCCCAGCAGTCCCGCATAGTCTTGATCGCGTGCTGCATGGGCGCAGCAGCCCACATAACACATGCTAGGCACCTTGTTGACGACTTGATAGAGAGATTCGGTCGAGATTATCCCATGGATGTGGGAGGACTAAGTGTCGAGGTTGAGGCGCCGATAATCCGCCTAGTCTGTGGAAGGAGACCTAGAAGGCTGGGCGACCTGGAAGATATTCTGGACTACACCGAAAGGCAGCTTACGCAGCTTCTCTCAGCGACGAACACGGGTCAAGAAGAGAGTAACCTCGATTTCGAGTCAAAAGTCTTCCATGCGGGTATGATCGATCATGTTGGATTGGAAGTTGCCGACATGGCGCAGATAGCTGCATACGGTTTTCCAAAGGCTGATCCCGATGCCCCTCTGGCGGAAATAGGATTCGGCGTAGTCGATGCCGCCAAGCCCGTTATCTTAGTGGTTGGACATAATGTTCCTCCAGCAGCAGAGATCGTAGACTATCTCACTGACAAAGGATTGCACGGCGAAGTAGAGGTTACCGGTCTATGTTGCTCAGCGCATGATGTAGCCAGATATAATCCCAAAGCGAAGATGGTAGGCCCAATGTCGTGGCAGCTCAGATTCATCAGAAGCGGAGTGCCGGACGTAGTCGTCATTGATGAGCAATGTATCAGGGCTGACACGCTTGCCGAGGCACAGAAAATTATGGCGCCAGTGATAGCTACCAATGAACAGAATTGCGCAGGACTTCCAAACAGGACGAAGGATCCTCCAACCGAAATAGTCAAAGATCTTTTGGATGGAAAAATTCCAGGCGCTCTCATTCTGGACCCAGCCAAAGTTGGTCAAGTATCTGTTGAAACGGCGGTAGCACTAGCACCGAAAAGGAGAAAATTCAAAGATGTACCTAATGTCGAGGATATCATCAAGGGCGGAAAAAGATGCACAAGATGTAAAGAGTGCGTGAGAACATGCCCGAACAGTCTACCAGTGATGGAAGCCCTTCTAGAAGCGAGAGGAGGGGATCTCGATAAACTTTCGAGCCTCTACGAGGAATGTATCGGATGCGCCCGTTGTGAGAGTGCGTGTCCATTAGATTTTCCCTTACACAGCTTCATCGTAAAAGCGGCTGAGAAGAAGATGAAAGAGGAAAAGTTCAAGATACGTGTAGGCAGAGGTGCGATACAGGACCTCGAGATTAGGGAAGTAGGCAGCCCAATCGTCCTTGGTGATATTCCAGGAGTAATAGCACTTGTTGGATGCCCTAACTACGCAAAGGGTGCAAAAGAGGTCGCTGAGATCGCCATGGAGTTCGCTAGGAGGCGTTACATTGTGGTCACATCAGGATGCGCCGCGATGTCGGCGGCGATGTTCAAGAATGAAGAGGGTAAGAGCCTCTACGAAATCTATCCAGGGGTCTTCGATGCGGGAGGCATTTTGAATGTTGGTTCCTGCGTCTCGAACGCCCATATAGCTGGAGCTGTGATAAAGATTGCAAGCATCTTTGCTAAACGCAAACTTCGGGGAAATTACGAGGAGATAGCCGATTACGTCCTCAACCGTATCGGCGCGGTTGGCGTTGCTTGGGGAGCGATGGCTCCCAAAGCCGCATCGATTGGAAGCGGTTTCTGGAGGCTGGGCGTCCCTGTGATAGTCGGACCTCACGGCTTCAAGTATAGGCGCATGCTCTTGGGAAGGAAGGATCGAATTGAGGACTGGAACGTGTATGATGCTCGTTCAGGAGAGAAGGTTTACGTTGGTCCTACACCGGAGCATCTATTCTACTCGGCTGAGACAAAGGATGAAGCCATGGTCATGATGGCGAAGCTCTGCATGAGACCGAATGATACCACAAAAGGTCGAAGCATCAAGTTGACACATTACATAGATCTGAGTAGGCGGCTCTTCGGCGTGATGCCCGACGATGTCCATCTCTTCGTGCGAACCATCGCTGATATCCCGATCACAGTAAAGGATGAGGTCATAAGACTACTAGAAGAGAAGGGATGGAAAGAAAATGTTATACCCGACCCCACACTTCTGCCCACAATGATCAGAAGGAGGCGCGAATAGTGTCAACATCGACTGAGCCGTGGCAGACGGCTGAGATTCCAGGGCCGAAAAAGGCACTTGTCATAACCAAACCCGAGGTAGTATCTGCCCTGATAAGACGTGCCAAGAGACCGATACTCGTAGTTGGCCACCAAGCTGCTGAGATCCAACTTAGAAATGGGAAACTGATAGATTACATGATCCGTTTGGCTGAGAATTTGAAGATTCCGATAGTTGCTACTGCCCATATGCAACGCGAATTTCTTAAACGAGGTTTCCACGTAGATTCATGGATGCCCGCCGTTGATATAGGAAATAGGCTTAAAGACCCTGAGTGGCAGGGGTTGGATGGGCTGGGACCGCAGGACCTTGCCTTGTTTTCAGGGATCCCATACTATGTGGAGTGGCTTATCTTGTCTGGGCTGAAACATTTTTCTACAGGACTGAAGACAATCTCCTTGGAGATGCACTATCAACCGCATGCTTCTTGGTCATTTCCTAACCTGCCACTAGATGAATGGGAAAAGAATCTTGAAGGCATCATAGGAGGAAAGTAGGATGTCGATGTTTGCAGATATTCCGGTTGATGTAGGGGTCATTTACGAGGGGGAGAGAATCAGATGGCCAGATGCGTACGCGGAGTTTGGAGGCCCGAAGGTAGAGCAAAAGTTTGAACTGGTCAGAGTTATAGACTTAGACGAGATTGAAGATGGCAAGATAACGATAATCGGCCCTGATATAAAGGATTTGGAGAAGAAGTCGTATCCGTTTGGAATATACATCGAAGTTGCAGGGAGAGATTTGGAGGAGGGACTGGAAGGCGTCATTGAACGTCGGATCCATGAATACTGCAATTACATCGAAGGACTCATGCACCTAAACCAGAGATACGATATTTGGCTTCGGATAAGCAAAAAATCGGTCGAGAAGGGACTAAACTCCTTCACATACGTCGGCAAAGTCCTTCAGAGGCTATTCAAGAGTGAATTACCAATAGTCGAAAAGATTCAAATCGCCTTCATAAGTGACCCTGAGAAGGTAAAGGAAAAGTTTAAGGAAGCGATAGAAGCCTACGAGAGGCGTGATGCAAAAGCCAGAGGCCTGAAGGACGAAGACGTAGACGCCTTCTACGGATGTACTCTCTGCCAATCCTTCGCCCCAACCCATTGTTGCGTGATTACACCACAGAGATACTCCAACTGCGGAGCCATCAGCTGGTTCGATGGAAGAGCCGCCGCAAGAGTGGACCCAAAGGGCCCGCTCTTCATGATCCATAGGGGAGAATGCGCTGACCCGGTTAAGGGAGAGTATAAGGGTGCCAACGAGGCCATAGCGATGAAATCCGGAGGAGAGATCACCCGAGTTTGGCTTTACACAGCCTTTGGGTATCCCCATACCTCCTGCGGCTGTTTTGAAGCCGTAGCTTTCTACATACCCGAAGTAGACGGCATCGGGGTAATCCACCGAGGTTTCCCAGGAACCGCTCCTAATGGTCTTCCTTTCTCTACTTTGGCGGACTCTACGGCTGGTGGAAGACAGGTTGACGGGTTTCACGGCATATCCATAGAGTATATGCGGTCGCCCAAGTTCCTTCAAGCAGACGGTGGTTGGAACTGCATAGTTTGGCTACCTGAAACCATAAAAGAGCGGGTCAAAGGCTTCATACCGAAGGATATCGTTGATAAGATTCCTACGGAGAAAGAGGCTACCAATGTAGATGAGCTAAAATCCTTTTTGGAGAAGAATGGTCACCCTGTAGTTGGAAGATGGAAGGCTATTCCCGTCGAGGTCCTAGCTGAGAAGCCGTTTGTGGAAGAGAAGATTGAGGTTCCACCTGGTATTCAGATGCCCATAACTGTTTCAGCGGTTCCCACCGGAGTTACATCTGGAATCGGCGGGTTCAGAATAGTTCTCAGGAACGCTAAGATTCACGCCAAAGTGATAAGAATTCGAAGTAAGGAGAAATAGGTACCTGAAAATCAGTGAGATGAAGAACGGCGAAGACAGATATCTATGGCTTTGATTGTTGGGCCTGATCTTCTCGAACCCTCAAGCAAGCTCGAAAGATTGAGGTAAAGAGTCTGGAGACATGCGCAAAAGAACCGGGAACACGGATTCAGCGACCCAAAAAGCTAAGACGGAAAGAAACCTTTTCATCCTCCCTGTTGATCAAGAGATATGTCAACTCCTTTGGGAAGTTTGGCGTTGAAATATCGGCCGTATTGGGAGGCGTCATGTTGCTATCTTCACTTCGCATGGAATTGACGAAATCTCAGTAGCCTCAATCGTATGAGGGCTTAGTCGTACCTCGGCTTACAGGTCTGAGAATGAGATTCCAAAAAAGCCAGAATATAACAAGAGTCTGCTTCTATCAGTCTACAATGGCACGCAATTAGTCATCTCGGAGCGACCAAAAGTAGTTGGATGATTTGCCCGTAAAATTTGAACGTCGTCGGCCCCGCGTTTCGCATGAAAAGATCTCGTAGAGCGCAGATATGACCAGAAAAAGGGAGATTGCATGTCTCACCGAATGCTACTTCGTCTAGATCAAAGAACGCTGAGGGTCTAGTCCCCATGGCGAGCAGAGAAAGGGGTCTAGATATCTTCCAGATGCTCTACGAATGCACCCAAAAGAAGAGGCAAGAAAAGACTAGACTCCTAGAATCACTTGGCGTCAAAGAATACTTCAAAGAAGGAAGCATAAAGATCGACAAAAGAACATGCAAAGGTGTCGAATGCAAAGTATGCATCAAAGCATGCCCAACAAATGCTCTATACTGGGGATACGGAGATATAAAGATAGTCGAGGATCTATGCGTCTATTGCGCGGCTTGCGTTTTGAGTTGCATAGTCGATAACTGCATCCAAGTAACTAGGAAACGACCAGACGGAATGATAGAAAGATATGGCAAACCGAGCGACGTTCTCAGTCTTCTAAATAGGACAAACTCCAAGAGAAGGTTAAGCGTCACTGAGCGCCGATTTCTAAGCCTGGATATGTTAAGACACAATTCATCTAATAAGTAACCTCATCCAAATCCTGTGCTGGCGCATTGCTTGACAGGTTCGCGCATCAACGCAGTCGAACCATTCGATTTCTTGCTGACTCGTTCCCAGTGCTTATGTTATCTGTAGTGCGCACTTTGAATCAAAGTTCTAAGTTCGCATGAGAAAAGGTCTTAATCTTCATCCGAGATCAGGCCAGTTTGCGAGTAGTCTCTCGCCCAGACGTTTCAAGGCTTTCTCACTCCTTTAGGCCTGCTCAATGATAAGCATTCGCCGACGTCGTTATCTTTATCGGCCATTTGTTATCGAATTTGACTAGATGTTGTGCTGTTCATTTTGTCGCCGTTGGAACTCAGCCTTCATACTTATTGACGATGGGCATCTTCCACCCGATGCCGAAGGCCTTCCTCGTAATTTTCACACATGGAGGAGCCTGCCACCTCTTGTATTCCGCCCTCCTCATTCTCTTGCATACATCTTCCACGACATCTCTTGGATAACCCATCTGAATCAACTCCTTTTTGCTTCGACGCTTCTCTATGACCGCATCAACTAAGGGGCTGACGATATCGAAGTTGAAGGGAGTAAAATGGCCCTCTTTGAGCTCTGGTGAGGGCTTTTTCTTGAAAACGTTTGCGGGTATTGTTTCTCTTCCAGCCTTCTTGTTCACGTATTCGGCTAACCTATATACTTCGAGCTTGCTCACGTCTCCGAGGGCTCCGAAACCTCCCGTCATATCTCCATAGAGAGTGCAGTAGCCCAGCGCTAGCTCCGTCTTGTTCCCCGTGTTCAGCACCATGATTCCTAAGTCCCTCAATCTATTAGAAAAGTCCATGAGGCAGTTCCCTCTAACTCTGGGCTGTATATTCTCGTCAGCAACAAGGTCATCCATACTTTTCTCGATTCCAAAATGTTTCCGGACTTCTTCTAAGGGTCTTTCTAAGGTTTTCTTGTAGCTGTCAAAGATATCTTGTATCGAGAACTGAACGAAGCAGATTCCGAGAGTCTCGGCCAACTTCTGTGCATCTGTCTTGCTATGCTCGCTGGAG
>Ga0315312_1002603_pt1 | contig 12353 bp, 10 predicted proteins | sample TDP7_MG_FD_203629 | JGI IMG/M metagenome (GOLD analysis project Ga0315312, IMG submission 203629) | Freshwater sediment microbial communities from Lake Towuti, South Sulawesi, Indonesia - TDP7 | ecosystem: Environmental > Aquatic > Freshwater > Lake > Sediment | place: Indonesia: South Sulawesi... | reverse complement strand
TATCGGTGGGGACGGCCAGCACCGAACCGCCCGAGGCCTTGATCTCGTCGGCAACCTCGTCCAAGCGCGCTTTCCGCCGCGCGGCCAGCACCACTTTGCTGCCGGCGGATGCGAACTTGCGCGCGATCGCCCTTCCCATCCCCGAGGATGCGCCCGTCACCACCGCTACCTGACCGCTCAAATCCTGCAGCATTGCCCTTGGCCTCCTTCACTGCTCTCTTGCGGCTGATGGGTCATTCTGTTGGGCGGGAGCTTACTCCTGCTACGTGCCTCGAAAGAGCGCGCAGCGGTGTGCCCCTACGCCCACCTAGACTTCTGCGATAGACTCTGTAGGGCGGGGCTTTCGTTGCTTCGGTAGCTTGCTACCGAAGCAACAGAAAAGTGTGTATAATCAAACAGGCAAGCTGAGGAATCAGCGGGAAATAGGGATTCCCGAATCTGATATGAGGAATCCCGGCTAAAGAAAAAGGAGTCAAGATGGCCAAGATTCGCGTTACAGTTTGGGGAGAGAATCTGCACGAGCAGTCATCTGAAAGTGTAAAGAAAGTCTATCCCAAGGGCATGCATCAGTGCATTGCCGACGGCCTTAACGAGGCCTCTGACATAAAGGCAATTACTGCCACGCTTCAGCAGCAGGAGCATGGTCTAACGGAAAAAGCTCTGGCAAATACCGATGTGCTTACCTGGTGGGGGCATATTGCGCATGACCAGGTCAAGGATGAAATTGTGGACCGCGTGCAGAAGCGAGTTCTGGAAGGCATGGGGCTGATAGCATTGCACGCCAGTTTTCACTCGAAGATTTTTCGCAGATTGATGGGAACCACCTGCAACTTGGGTTGCTGGCGGATAACGGGCGAGAAGGAGCGTCTATGGGTATGCCAGCCTGCTCACCCGATCGCCAAAGGGATAGACCGTTTCATTGAGATTCCGCATACCGAAATGTATGGAGAGCCATTTGGAATTCCTGTGCCGGAGGAGCAGATTTTCATCACCTGGTTTGAGGGTGGAGAAGTATTTCGCTCGGGCAATGTCTGGAGGCGCGGCAATGGCAGGATATTCTACTTTGAGCCAGGGCATGAGACCTTCCCCATCTATTTTCAAGAAGAGGTAAAGCTGGTATTGAAGAATGCCGTCCGCTATGTATGTCAGCAGAGCATCTGGAAGGATACCATCCCCATGATGATAACACCGGAGATGACGCTGGAGAAGCTGGGGAAGAAGTAAAATAATATATCCACAGATTTTACTGATTACGCTCAAAACTAACCCAGGTAAAATAATATAGTGAGAAGCATTAATAAAAAGGACCATTCAAATGAAAGCTGTAAAACTATTAGGCAATTGTAAGTTGGAAATTCGGGATGTTGACAAGGTGAAAGCGCGGAAGGGCTGGGTAGTTGTCAAGATGCGCGCCAGCGCTATTTGCGGCACTGATCTGCACTTGTTTTATGAGCAACCTACACCAGCAGTTTTTACGCCGGGGCATGAATTTATGGGTGAAGTAGTGGAGACCGCGTCAGATACACGTATCAAGCCAAGTCAGCGAGTGACTGTTTATGCACCGATTGGATGTGGAGCATGTGAGTTCTGCCAAAAAGGAGAGATTACTCTCTGTTCAGAGGTGGGATCTCTCGGAATTACATTGGATGGGGGTGATGCGGAATTTGCGCTGGTTCCGGAGAGTTGCTGCTTGCCGGTTCCTGACGATATAACTGATGAAGCTGCGGTTCTGGTTGGAGATGTAATCGGTGTACCCTGGACTCAATTGCGGAGAGTAGGCGCGCAAATACATGAATTTGTTGCAGTCTCAGGATTGGGACCTCTTGGATTAGGAGCGGTAATTGTCGCGAAATATCTGGGCTGCCGGGTCATAGGGGTGGACATAAAACCATATCGCCTGGAGTTGGCGAGGCGCCTGGGTGCAGACATCGTCATGGACGCGCGTTCTCCCGATCTACGCCAGGCCGTCGGCGAGTTCACTAAGGGGCAGAACATTAATGTCGGAGTGGAATGCGCGGGGAAAGAAGAGTCTCTCTCCTTTCTGCTCGATAATGCCGCGAAGTGGGGAAGGATATGTCTAGTAGGTGAAAATGGCAAGGCGACTATTCGACCGAGTTGTGACTTCCTGCGTCGAAATCTTACCATGATCGGTTCCACCTATTTTACAGTCGCTGAATACCACAATATACTGCGCGTCCTGTATGCAATGCCCAATGTCGGTGAGATTGTGACTCACCGTTTTCCATTGATAGAGGCCGCCCTGGCCTTCGAAACATTTAGAGAAGGCAATACCGGAAAAGTGCTATTACTGGGCTATTAACTCCATCGCCGGCGATAGTCAATCTGAGGCGGTGTATGAACTCGTCTTTCTCCAGGAGCCTTATGTTCCGGGAAACCTCCAAGTGAACTACATTGCTATCATAGGCGTTCAATAATTGATACCACCCTGGTTAAGGCCGTTTCAGCAGTCAGCCCTACAGGCCGGCCCCAGAATATTTATGATTGATGCAATTACATATAATCAGCAAGCAACCGAGTTCCCATACTCAATACAGAGAATGCCTGTAGATAGGAGTTGAAACCATGATGACAGGCCGAGAGTTGGTCACGCGGGCGCTGAAGTTCGCCAATCCGGAACGGTTGCCTTTCTGCCAAGCGGATATCCCGGAATGGCCCAACGACATGCTGTTTTGCGTTGCCATGGACCAACACAAGGGCGGCTGGTCCTTGACAACGATCGGAGATGATGACTGGGGGTGCAAATGGCAGCGGCTGGACACGTTCAGCGTGGGACAAGTCGTCGGCCACCCGATCGAGGAGTGGAGTGCCTTCGACCGCTATCGCCCGCCCGATCCCCGCGACCCCTTCTACTACGACAACGCCGAGCCCATCATTGCTCAGGCGGACGACCGCTATGTCGTCGTGACGCGCTGCATGAACCTGATCGAGCGGCATCATTGCCTGCGCGGATTTGCCAACGCAATGATGGACTACTTCCTGGAGCCCGAGAAGACCCACCGGTTGCTCGATATGGTTCTAGAGCACCGGCTGGCCGAGTTTGAGGAGATGAAACGCCGCTTCGGGGACCGGGTGCAAGGAGTCTTCCTGACAGACGATTGGGGAACCCAGACCAGCACCTTCATCAGCGAAGCGCTCTTTCGGGAGTTCTTCTTCGACCGCTACCGACGCCTGGTGCAGGGGGCGCACGACAACGGCTTCCAGGTCTGTTTGCACTCGTGCGGACGGGTGAACGACTTCGTGCCGCTCTTCATCGAGATCGGCTTTGACGCGCTAAGTATCTTGCAGCCTCGCCTCTACGGTATCGAAGAGATCGGTCGGTTGGCCCGCGGCAAGATCGCGTTTTTCGCACTCGCCGACATCCAATCTACGCTGCCCGAAGGCGACCCGGAAATGATCCGGGACGAAGTCTTTCGCATTGTCGAACATTGGTCCACACCGGAAGGCGGACTTGTCGCACAAGGCGCCATGGGGCTGCCTTCGGTGTCCATCGAATCGGCCCGTATCATGACGCAAGCCTTCAAAGAAGCATCGGAGCATTTCGGAAAACCTAGCGCCGCGGCACTTGCCTAATAGCTAGAGCGCCAGTTCCGGGCGCAGTTCCAGCCGACCCCGCTGGCGAAGCGCGTCGCCTTGCGCAAGGCCCGCTCCTCGCCGCCTCCGAACGCATCTTGGGCAACGTACTCGGTCATGAGTTCGCTTCGTTCCCGTTGAAGCGCAACCGCCTGACCAAGGAGGAGGGGGCACAACTACCTACACGTATGATGCGGCCAACCAGATTCAGACAGAGCAGATCTTGGCCGAATGCACGCGGCACTTCTAGTCGCTAACAGGCGTCAGCCCCTTCCTCGGCGGAGGCCTGGAGCAGATCCGTGAAGACGAATCCCTCTCTCTCCACCGTTTCTCCCAGACGAACCGCGACGGGCCGGGAGAAGCCCGGCCCCTGCCAGGCGAAGGTGTGGAACTCCCCCCTCTCACCACATGGGTCCACGTCTTCCGGCAGCCGTCTCAGGAAGTCGGCGTCGAACACATGGCCGGCCAGCTCACGGGGCACCTTCCGCGGGTCGAGGCAGGTGACGTAGGCACGCACTCCCGCAGCGAGCATGTCTCGCGCCAGAGCCGTCGGGTCCAGTCCCCACAGTGGAAAGAGCGCCTCCATCCCGACTTCGGCGAGGCGGGCCTCGCGATAGGCGCGAATGTCGGCCAAGCTGATGTCACCGAAGACCATCTTCGAAACCCCTAACTGGACGGCTTCTTCCAGAGCTTCGCGCATCAGCGCCTCGTATGCTTCGTCCGAGCAGGGAGTGGGGATGAGCACTCGGCGCAAGGGAAGCCCGAGCGCCCTCGCCTGGCTCTCGAGCAGCTGCTCCCGGACCCCATGCATGGAGACGCGCCCATAGGTCTTCGTGATAGTGGTGAGGAGCCCCACCACCTCCAGACCGCGCGACTGTCGGGCGAGGTGAAGCGCCCAGAGGCTGTCCTTGCCGCTGCTCCAGGCCATCCAACCCCTGGGCAGCAAGGCCTCGTCCTCCCCTCTGCCTAGAGCGCCCATCGAACCGGCCCGACTACTCTGACCTGAGTATAGTAATACAGGCGTCGGGGCACATGAGGGCGCAGTGGGCGCATCCGGTGCACTCCTCTGGTCTGAGCAGGAAAGCGGGGTGGAAGCCGCGGCTGTTGATCTTCTGAGCGAAGCCCATGGCGCTGCGGCCGCAGACTGATACACACAGCCCGCACCCCTTGCATATCTCCTCGTCAATGACGACGACAGCTCGATGCTTCACCTTCGGCATGATGCTTTCTTCGTCGCCAGGCGCGTCTTTCCTCCGCTCACTCGCCCTCCCAGGGCGGCCTGAGCAGCAGTTGCAGGGGGAGAATCGGCAGTCCGAGCGGCGAAGCCTCTCTGACTAGAGAGCGCTCTACTGCCATACCAACTAGCGGTTGGTCGAGGACCTCGGCGGCCTGTCTCACTTTCTCTAAGCCTGCGCGGAGGTGCGCCGGCTCCGTGCTCCGGCCCAGGTGGGGATCTGCGATGAGGCCGGTGATGCGGAGCTGAGAACTGGCCTCGATTTCCCGCGCCTGCTGGGCCAGGGCCTTCGGGCACTGGGACCAGGCGCGGAAGGGATTGACGACCATCCAGAGATCGTAGCCCCGGGCCGCGACCCGGCCGGCGTAGGTCCCCAGCAGTAGCGCGCCCGCCGCGTCGCCGCCGACGTCGAGCACCACATGGAGGTCTTCCTCTGCCAGCGCGCCGGCGATCTCCGGCGGCAGGGAGGGAGTCTCGAACCTGGCGCGGGCCCCCTCTGGGGCAATCACTCGCAGCCCCTGTGCGCCGAGATGCTCGCGGTGGTCTCCCAGGCGGAAGTAAGGAGTGACGATATCGAGATCAATAATGCAGGTGGCGCGGCCGTGGGCGAGGGCCGCCAGCGCGTAGCCGATGGCCACCTCGGTCTTGCCTGAGCCGAAGGGCCCCGAAAAGCCCACGATGGGCCGAGGCGAGAGGGGAAACTCGCGGCGCGCGGCAGGCCTCACGAGGGCGCGGCCTCCTCGGGCGGCAGAGCAGGCAGATGGTGAGTGCCGAGGCGATCGCAGTAGCTGAGCAATCGGCTGCGCATGATCAGATCAGAGAGAGAAGCGCGCTCGCAGATGAGGTGTACGGTCGCCAGCACGAGCACGGCCGCCAGCCGGGCCCACGGCCCAAGGGTGATGGCGAGCGCGAGGCCGGCGACGCCCCCCAACACATTGGCCCCCACGTCGCCCATCATGGCGCGGCCCGCAAAGTCGGCCGGCGCGGAGACCAGCGCGGCCGCCAGCAATGGGCCGACGAGGTGAAGCGAATCGCTGGAGAAGATCATGGTCAGAACGCACAGCAGGCCGAATCCCTTCAACCCGCGGCCGGGTCTCAGGTCGAGGAGGTTGACCAGGTTCGCGGCCAGCGCAATGAGCAACGCATCGAGCACGATGGAAGCAGGCTGGCCGGGATGCAGCAGGCAGCCCGCGCCGAGGCCGGCGGCTAGGCCGGCCAGGGCCTTCACGGTCCCTGTAGTGAGCCGCCCTCGTGCGAGTGTGAGGAGATGCCCGCGTAGGCCGCGCGCTTGACGCCCAGAACTGAACAGATCATCCAAGAGACCGACCGCGGCCAGGGCCGCAGTTACCACCAGGCCCGCGGCGCGCACCGGGGCCGCGAGCGGGGAGAACCAGAGAGAGGGAAGTCCGACCACGGGAAAAAGCAGGCCCGCCGCGGCGGGCACCTTGCGACCGAGGTAATTCGCTTTCCGCAGCCCCAAGGAGACGCCACTGATCCAGAGCAGCGGAAGCCAGCCAAGCGCGGCCGCAGCCGATATCAGAGCGAGGCGCGCCGAAGCCCCAGGAGGGGCTAGAGAGCCAAGCTCCAGCAGGAGGGCGAAGCTCATCAACCACACAACTGCGCGGCCGGCCGTGCGGCCGCGGGAGAGCGCGGGCCAGCCCAGTCCATAGCCGGTGAGAAGGAGGAACTGGAGCACGTCTCTGAACTGCCTCGCCCGGTGCAGAAATCCAGACGGAGTGCGACCGCTCTCTCGATGTTCCAGGGGAAGGGGCACCTCCAGCAGGGATGCTCCCAGGTGCGCGGCCTCCACGGTGAGGCCGACCTCGACACCAAAGCGGGGGGCAAGGCCAACGTGCCTGACCAGACGCGCGGCCACCGCCCGCTGCCCAGATAGCGGCGCGGCCACGCGCAGCCCGGTGAGGAGGCGAATGGTGGCGCGGGCCAGCCCGCGGGCCAGGCCGAGCCCCCCTGGCCCTGGAGGGCTCGACAGAGAGGCGACGGCCATGGCAGTGTGATTGGGAATGGCCTGAAGGAGCGGGCCAGCCTGGGCAGCAGAATGGCCGAGATCAGCGTCGAGGAAGAGGAGATAGTTGTGGCGTGCGCTCTCGAGGCCGGCGCGCAGCGCAGCTCCTTTGCCCTGGTTCCTGGGCAGTGCGATGACCTGATCGGCGCCGGCGCGCCGCGCCGCCTCAGCAGTGCCGTCAAGAGAGCCGTCGTCCACCACGATCACCTCGGCGACCCCGGGTATGGAGCGCACGGCGCGGACGGTCTGGGCCACGGTGGCGCTCGCCTGGTAGGCCGGGATGATGACAGAGGCGCGCATCTTCTCACCGGGCGCTGGAAGGCGGAATGTCCGGCAGAAAGCGGTCAGCAGTCTCCTTCACGCCGAAGTGTCCTTCGGCCCCGGCTAGGGTCAGCACGATGGCGAGGCGACCAGCGGGGGTGTCGGCATTGTCCACAGTGGAGATCCCGCTGGCCCTATAAGCAGGTATGCAGGAAACAGCCATCCCCCGCGCTTCGCACCCCACCACCCGCACCCCCAGGCTAGTCAGCTCTCGAATCATGGGCAGGTCTATGCGCTCCAGAGAAGCCTCCGCGGGTGACTTGCAGCCGCCCACGATGAGCACCGCCTGGGGCGGCAGCGTGTAGTCGGAGTCGGCGCTAGAGCGCAGCAGGCCAGCGGCGTGCAGCTCACGGAGGAGTGCGGGCCGACCCTTGACGAGATCCTTGGCGATAGCCTGCGCAATGAGAGTGCGGTAGTAGACCCCAGGTGGCGGGTAGAGGCTGAGGCGCCGGGCCACTTTGTCGCGCATGTCAGTGGGCAGAGTGACAAAGTCACGGGTGAAGATCGTGGTGGAGGTGATGCTGGCCCCCGCGTGTTTGAGCAGCCCGCGCAGGTTGTCTACCAGAGCATCCCTGCCGAACTCGTGATCCACAACGATAGCCACCCGTCGCCCTGCCAGCCGATCCCGCACCAGGGCCGCCACCGCGTCCCTCAGCAGCATGTCGGATTCCCGGTTGGCCTCGCGCAGAGCCTGCAGCTCGGCCTCCTTGGCCTCGCGGGCCGCCTGATAGTCGGCCTTCAGGCCGGCCACCACCCGGTTCAGCTCTTCCGGGTTGGGGGCCAGGCCGATCCCGATGAGGATGCCCAGCAGCAGCGCCAGGAAGACGGCGACGAAGCTTCCCAGATGATAGCGATAGTCAACGAGCACGAGCACCTCCTAATGGCCGATGTCTAGCGCGGGCTCACAGGTGCAAGGATCGGAAGAAGGCGCCCAGCCGGAGCAGCCAGAGGTCGAGCGTGGTGCGAATGGCTGGAGCAGCCATGATGAGCACCAACATGATGATACCGGCCACGAGTCCCAGATAGAGAAACAGCCTCCCCGCCCGGGCGGAGGGGTAGAGCCGGCTGATGCCCTTGGCGTCTACCAGGATGGAACCCACCTTGAGGCGCACCAGGAAGCTGGAGGACATCCCGCCCCGCGCCTTCTCTAGAAACTCCACCAGCGAGAAGTGAGTGCCCACTGCGGCGATCAGCTCCGCCTCTTTCTCGTAGGCCACCAGCATGGCCACGTCCTCACTGGTGCCTCGCGAGGCGAGCACCGCGGCCCGAAGGCCCAGGCCCTCCAGGCGCGGGAGCCCCGGCGCAGTGCCGTCGGGGTAAGCGTGCACAATCAGTTCCGCACCGCATCGCAGCGCTTCATCCGAGACGCTGTCCATGTCGCCGATGATGATCTCCGGTCGGTATCCTTCCTGCAACAGCAGGTCGGCGCCGCCGTCCACGCCGATGAGGACGGGACGCATGGTCCGCAGGTAGGAGTGAATGGCGCGCAGGTCCTGCGCAGCTCCGGGTCCGCGCACTACGATAAGGCAGTGGCGGCCCTTGATCCGGGTGCGCAGCTCCGGCAGGGAGGAGGGCTCAAAGAGCAGGCCTTGCTCCTGGCTGACATAGCTGAGGGTGTTCTCCACGAACCGGGCCAGCTCCCCGGTCACGTTGCGCCTGGCCTCCTCCAGTTGCCGCCGGAGGAGCGGCTCGGTGATGAGCTGGCCGGTGGCGATCAGGGCGCCGTCAGAGTAGATCGCGCCCCCCACGATTTCCAGGGCCTCTCCCTCTCGAACCTGTCCCATCACATAGTCGCCGACATTGTCGAGCAGGGGGATGCCCGCACGCACCAGCACCCCGGGTCCCGCGTGCGGGAACCGACCGGAGAGGGATCGCTGAGCATTGATCACCGCGGCCACCCTCCTCGCGGCCAGAGCGGAGGCGCAGGGCGCGTCGAGGTCGGTGTGGGAGATGACCGCGATCTCGCCTGGTGCGATGCGGTGAATCAGGTTCTTGGTTCGCCGATCTACTCGTGCTGTGCCGCGAATGCGCATGATGCCAGGAGATCTACTCAGCGATGGCTCCCCCACCCAAGCTTCCCCCTGAGCTTGGCGTAGAAGCTGGCGCCCTGAAGAGTGATGAGCCGCGCGGAGAACGCGGCCTGGCGCACCTCGACGCGGTCGCCAGCGCTCAGGGCGCATCCCTCCTGCCCGTCGGCCGTCAGGTTGACCTCTTCGCCTCGCAGGTCGGGAAGAGCGATCTCGATCACCCGCTCCGGAGGCACCACCAGGGTGCGGGCCGAGAGGGTGTGGGCGCAGATGGGCGTCACGATGATCACCCTCACCTCGGGATCCACCACCGGGCCGCCGGCCGAGAGCGAATAACCCGTGGACCCAGTGGGCGTGGACACGATGATGCCGTCGGCCGGAAAGTCGGAGATGGGCTCCCCGGAGATGCTTGTCTTCAGACGAAAGAGGCGTGAGAAGGCCCCCTTGCCCACCACGATATCATTCAACGCGAGAAACGAGCCGGCCGCCTCCCCCCGACGCAAGATGCGGGCCTGCAGCATCATGCGCTCCTGCACCCGCAAGCGCCCCTCCATGACCTCTCCCAGCGCCTCCAGCATACCCGCACCGGCGGGAATGGCAGCGAGGAATCCAAACCCCCCTAGGTTGATGCCGAGAATGGGCTTACCCTGCGGAGCGCCAACGCGGGCGGCGGCGAGGAAAGTGCCATCTCCGCCCATCGCCACCAGCAGGTCCGAGGACTCCACAAGTTCCCGCAGCTCCAGGCCGAGGTGGGCTAGCGAAAGGCTGACGGCCTGGTCCTGCGGGAGAAAGGCGCGCAGGCCCCGGCCCTCCAACCACTCGATTACCTGCCCCACTGCTCGGGCAATGCCGCGCTTGTGTAGCGCCGCCATGACGCCCACGCGGCGTATCGCCTTCGGGTCGAATGCGCGCTCAGGAGGCCCGGATGGCGTGCGGCCCATGGTCCTTGCTCACTTCGATGGCGCAACCGGCGCCAGTCGCGCGAGGTTACGCCGCGCGTCTTCCAGCTTGGGATCGGCCGCGAGCGCAGCCTGGTACTCCGCGACGGCCAGCTCAGTCTTGCCCTGGCGTTCATAGACTACTCCGAGGTTGTTGTGCGCCCGCGCGTAGCCGGGATCAATGGCCAGCGCCGCCTGGTAGGCGCCCACCGCCTCCTCCAGCTGGCCGAACTCCTCGTAGATGATGCCCAGATTGTTATAGGCGGCCACGTCTTTGGGGTGCAGCTTGACCAGGGCCAGATACTCTCGCTTCGCCTCGTCATAGCGGTGGAGGCGGAAATAGGCGGAGGCGAGGCCCTCTCTCACGGCCGCGTCGTCGGGCTTGCGCTCGGCCAGCGCGGACCAGACGCGGGCCGCGTCATTATCGTTCCCCGACCGCACGTAGGCCAGGCCGAGATTGAAGGCCGCAGCATAGCTGTCCGGATCGGCCTGCAGCGCGGCCGCGAAGTGTCGCACCGCGGCGGCCGCGTCGCCCTCGTCGAGTTCCAGGGCGCCCAGATTGACGGCAGCATTCACCGCCCCCGGATCGAGCTGCACCGCCTTCTCGAAGGCCTGCTTGGCCTCCGATAGAAGGCCTAGCTGGCGGGCGCAGAGCCCGAGATTGTAGTGAGCAGCAGCACTCTCCGGGCTGAGGGCCACGGCCCGGCGAAATGCTTCCGCAGCCGACTTGTAGTCACCGGCCTTGTATCGGATCAGGCCAACGTTGACGTAGACGGCCGGCTCTTTGCTGCCCGCGGCGATAAGCCGGGACAAGTGCTGCAGGGCCTTATCGCTTTGCCCTGCGGACCGGAGGGCCAGGGAGAGGTTGAGCCGGAAAGACTCACTGCCTGGCTTCAGCTCCACCGCCTCTGCGTAGCGGCCGACGGCCTCCGCGAGCTGCCCCTTGCGCTCGTAGGCCACCCCCAGGTTGTTCTGCGCGTCGGCGTTCTTCGGGTCCAGCTCCGCCGCCACGCTGAGTTCGCCCATGGCCGCCTCCAGGTTGCCGGAGGCAAGATACACATTGCCCAGGTTATAGTGGGGCGCGGCATAATGCGGCTGCAGGTAGACGGCTTGTTGGTAGTGCTCCACGGCTTCCTTGGCCTTCCCGAGCCCCTCGTAGGCCATGCCCAGGTTGTTCTGAGCTTCCGGCAGCTTGGCGTCCCGCTCCACCGCCCTGGTGAGTGTTGCGGCGGCGTCTTCATACTGCTTAGCTTGCAGTTGGGCCGAGCCAAGCCAGGCGAGGATGGAGGCATCGTCGGGGGAGGCTTTGGCGGCCGTGCTGAAGTGTTCGATCGCCGCAGCGAAATCGCCCTGGTTGAAGGCCGCGATGCCGTCGGCCATAGCATCCGCGCCCTGCGCCGCACCAACGGAGCAGACCAGCCCGAGGCAGAGCGCTAAGACTGGCAGCAAGGTGTAGAAACGATTCATAGCCCTTTCCACAACCTATGGCTCGCTTGCGCCCAGCCCCCACACAAGGCGGCCCCCCTCCACCCCGGCATGCGGAGTATATCACAGCGAAGAGCAGCTTTCAAGACGACACCGCGAGCGGTAGGGCAGGCGTACCCACGCCCGCCGCTTCTTCCCGTTCGGCAGGCCTGTCCTGAGCTTGCCGAAGGGAGCTCGCCTCCTGCTCCTGTAGGGCGGGGTCTCCGGACCCCGCCGCAGCGATCACGCGGCATGCCGAGATGCGCCCCTACAGGAGACGCAGCGACCCAGACAAACCGGTCCCGCCTCCGCGGCTCCGGCCCAGCGCGATTGCACTCCTGCGGGAGTGGGACAATAGCCAATTCGCGGCCCCTTCGCCAATTGTCCGGACATGACCGCTCTCTGTGAGGTGCCTGAAGGGGGCCAGGAGACCTCGGCCGGTCAGCCGAACAATGTCCATCGCTGACCATGTGACCAAATAGCCATATTCCGGCCGTATCGGACATTTTGGACAAATCGGACAATCTTCGGTCATTTGGGGATGACCGAAGCGAGCATATGGTCGGTGCTTGACAAGGAAGGCGGTTGGTAGGTGGCCGCGCGAGAACCGCAGAGGCGCGGCGGACGCGGAGTCTGTAGGGCGGGCACACCGATGCCCGCCAGGCTGGCATGGGTATGCTAGCCATACAGCCAGGCCTTCTGCCCCGACCGAAGAACGGAGATGGTCGGAGAGGAGGCGGTTGGTTGGTGTAGGG
>Ga0315312_1002602_pt1 | contig 12357 bp, 10 predicted proteins | sample TDP7_MG_FD_203629 | JGI IMG/M metagenome (GOLD analysis project Ga0315312, IMG submission 203629) | Freshwater sediment microbial communities from Lake Towuti, South Sulawesi, Indonesia - TDP7 | ecosystem: Environmental > Aquatic > Freshwater > Lake > Sediment | place: Indonesia: South Sulawesi... | reverse complement strand
GGTCCGGTTGGGATGAGTACGCAAACTGCTTCTATGATGAAGAGAGAGCGTTGGAAAGCTCGAGCAACGCAGCACAGCTGGCTGTTGAACAGCTAAACCCAAAGCGGATGAAAAGGGGAAAAATGTGCCTAATTATACCACCATCGGCTTTAATGCAGCTGATGATAAATCTGATTGTCCAGATGCTCAGAGCCGACAAAGTCCAAAAGCAGCAGTCGGCATTGGCTGGAAAAATTGGACAACAGATAGGATCCGAAGTTTTAACTATGGTGGATGACGGTCAAGCTCCTTGTGCTGTCGGCTCCAAAGTCTTTGACGACGAGGGATGTCCGACACAGAGAACCATGATCATGGAAAAGGGAGTATTGAAGAGTTATCTTCACAACACTTACACTGCACACAAGGACGGCATCAAAAGCACAGGAAACTCGCACAGGGCTCTCACATTTAACCCCGTGCCAAAATATACTTTGGAGCCGCAAGTCGGACCAACAAACATCATCCTGAAGCCCGGAACATCAAATAAGGAATCGCTAATCAGCGAAGTAAAAGATGGGTTAATCATGAATGGGTTCATCGGCGCCCACACTGCAAACATAGCCAGTGGAGACTTCTCCATGGCCCTCGACGGCCCATTCAAGATCGAGAAAGGTGAACAAAGTCACCCGATCAAGGAGGTCATGATAAGTGGAAACATATTTGATTTGCTCAAGAACGTCGAGGCCGTGGGAAACGATGTAAAGCAGTTTGAATTCAATCTCATGGGGGCAATGATCAAAGACTCGTCTCTAATTTCACCTTCGATACTGGTTCGAGACGTATCTGTGTCCGCTTAATCCTAGTCTTTCATTCTTCAGAAACTAGAATTACCCGCTGGAAGTGACCGTCAAAATGATCAAAATTTCGGATCCCTTGCCGGGTTCAGAGATAGAATATAGAACAACACATAAGATATTTCTTGACAGCAATTATGTCGGTTATGTTGAGGTGGGATATCTCACAAAGAAAGACATAAAGACTTTTGAGAAGTACACCAAGAGAAAATTAGCGGTAGGTCAACCATTTGGAGTACGAATCTTCATCGACAAAATGAATAGCGGGATCGGGGCAGATGAGATTGGAAATAAGAAACTTCTGGAGATTGTTACTGCTGTTAAGAGAAAACTGCACAGATTAGAAGATAGAGACATCTCCGTCATCCAAATCGAAAAAGAACGCAAGAAATTGATTGGAAAAGCGACTGAACTGAACAAAACTTCATAAAAACTGTTCTTCATACGCGAAGACTCGTGCAGGTGATTTAACAAATGCGATTGACCTTGGAGTCAAGGAAAACTCACGTTGAAGCACGCAGGTTCATAAAGAAGTATAGGGGCTTATTCGAGGCAATCATTCTGATCGGTCTGGCATACCTAGCCTCCTACGGCCTCTGGTTTGGCTTGAGAGCGATTCTAGGGTCAGAATCTCCAATCTCCCCAGTAACAGGAAACAGCATGATCGACAAGTATTACGAGGGGGATCTGGTGATTGTTCAGGGAGTGTCAAAAGACCAAATTGCGATCAACGATGTTATCACGTTTCATCAACCAGGAAACTGGGACCATATCATTATCCACCGTGTGATCGATAAAGCGTATGCAGACGATGAGATATACTTTCTAACTAAGGGCGACAACAATCAATACCCAGACCCTGGGCACATTTGGCCGACAAGTGCAACTCCATATCAGGGGTGGCTTCCTGCTGACCACATTGTGGGCAGAGTAATACTTAGAGTCCCGTTCCTAGGGTGGACTCTCCTAATTATGCAGGGATACCTCGGGAAAGCTGTCACCATACTTCTCATAATCATCATCCTTATCCTTTCATTGAGAAGAGAGAGAAAAGATAATCATTCTTCGAGCGCTTTGCCATTCAATTACCTACTAAGGGTACACCAGTGACTTTAGACACTACCAGACTTAAGGACCTCAAATCCGCTCTACTAAGCTCATGAACATCCCTCTTTCCACAAGCGGCCGCGGCCATCTTTACCTCTTCTGTGCAAGCGGTGATGAAATTATAAACTTTTCTAGCGGCTTTGAGGTCTAACTTCCTTCTTAGATCAGGATCCTGCGTTGCTATACCAACAGGGCACCTTCCCAGATGACACTGCTGGCAGTACGTGCAACCCATCGCTACCAGCATTGGAAACCCCATAAACACAGCATTTGCCCCCAAAGCCAATGCCTTCGCGATATCGCCCCCCTTGTTCAGTCCGCCACCTATCAACAGCTCCTGCTTGGCTTTCAACTTGTCCAAGACCTTTCTTGCCTTCACCAAAGCAGCAAGCGCAGGAATGCCAAAATCGTCAAGCATTATTTTCGGTGCGGCGCCTGTTCCAGCTTCCATTCCGTCCATCGCTATAGCGTCCGGACCCGCTTTCACTGCAGACTTTACATCGTTTTCCACATCTCCCGCACCAAGTTTTATTATCACCGGTTTTCCACCATTCAGGTCTCTGATCCACTCCACTTTCTTCTTCAAATCCTCCAGTTTCTCAATGTCAGGATGACGTGCAGGTGAGTGTACATCTTCCCCTACGGGAACCCTTCTCAGTCTAGCGATCTCTTCGGTAACCTTCACTCCTGGCAGTAAGCCGCCAGACCCTGGTTTTGCCCCCTGCCCGATTTTTATTTCTATCGCATCTGCTTTCCTCACGTATTCTTCATCGACCCCAAATCTCCCTGTGCTATACTGAGCAATGAGGAGCTTAGCCTCTTTCCTCTCCTCTGGAAGCATACCTCCTTCACCAGTGTTGGTGGAAGTTCCAGCCATACTGCTTGCCTTGGCCAGGGCAATCTTGGCTTCTTTGCTCAATGCGCCGAAACTCATCGCGGAGATCAGAATCGGCGTTTTGAGCCTCAACGGGTTCCCAGAGCTTCCACCTATCATTGTTTCAGCAGAAACGTTCTCTCTGTAATAATCCACAGGCGCTCTGGCAAGCTGGGCTGGGACAAAAACCAAATCGTCGAAGCCTATCACGTTTAGTTTATTTGATCTGCCACCAGACACGAGCAACTTGCCTGACAATGCTCTTTTCCTTGTTTCATCCACCCACCTCATTTGATTACCCCTCAGGTTCGATCCATCATTGGTGATCCCTTTCATGGATTCATCAAAGTCTATTCCGTGGATGGGAGGAGTTGAGTCTCTCATTTCCTATGTTCGCAGTATGTGACTTAAGACCCGTAACTTCGCGGACTATCCTTAAAAACTCCTTATCCGAGAGAACGCTTCTCCTTTTCTCCGCCCTCTTCTTGACCTTGATGAGAATTTTTTTGACAACTTCCTCGGGCGCCTTGATTCCGAACTCCTGCAGTTTACTGGATACGGCGTGGGACCCACTTAGCTTACCTAAGACTAGTCTTCTCGTCTGTCCGACTAACTCTGGAGGATAGGGCTCATAGGTCGTCGCGTTTTCAAGGACTCCGTGCTGGTGGATTCCCGAGGCATGAGTGAAAACATTCGCTCCAACAGCTACTTTGTTTGGTGGGATCTCAATTCTAGAGACTTTCTCAACAAATTTACAGAGTTCGAACAACTTTGACAGGTCAAAGTATCGAACGTTGTACAAGTTGTACAATGAAATAAGGACGTCCTCCGTGGCAGCCAGACCCGCTCTCTCTCCAAGGCCGTTTAAGGAGGTTGACAGGGCCCTTGCGCCAGCCTCCACGGCGGCTAAGGTGTTGGCGACCCCAAGTCCATGGTCGTTGTGGCAATGCACCTCTAGTGGGACTTTCACCGTCTGGCCTATCTCGGAGACCAGATACTTCATGGCGGAGGGTATGATTGCTCCTAGAGTGTCGACTATTCTCGCCCTATCAGTGCCTGCCTCGACGACTGTTCTAAAAACCCTTTTCAGAAAACTAAGTTCCGTCCTCGTGGAATCCTCAGCGCTGTAGGTTATATACAGTCCGTGTGACTTGGCGTACTCAACCATTTCTACTGCCCTCTCCAAGTATTGATCCCTTGTCATCTTCAGTTTGTACTTTAGGTGAATGTCTGATGGTGGGAAGGAGAGGACTATTCCCCACGCGCCAGTCTTTATGACCGCGTCGATGTCGCTTTTGATGGCCCTGCTGAAGCCGAGTATCTTGGCCTTCAGGCCTCGTTTCGCCAAACCTGTAACGGCCTTCATCTCTTCTGTCGAGGCGGCTGGGAAGCCGGACTCGAGCTGTTGGATGCCAATCTCGTCTAGGCCTTCAGCAATCTTCAATTTGTCGTCTGGGGTGAAAACGACGCCTGGTGTCTGCTCTCCTTCGCGCAACGTCGTGTCGTGTATTATGATCTCATTCTTGAGCTTCATCGCCACGCGTACATGATCGCAGAGGTTGAAAGGAGAAACGATTATTCTGCGGTGGATTTCTTCGTTAGCGGTCATTGTGATTGTTCCCGGGCCTTTTCTCATGTTCTCAAAGTGTTTATTATGACTGTAAATCTGTTGAACGGAGGGTTGGTCTTGATATATGCTAAGGTACGCTTATATAAAGCTTGTGTTAGCCCGCGACTTTTTGCGTTGAATGTAAAAGAAAATCATTTATTTTGGCTAATATGCCGCATACGAGGATGCGAAGGATCGTAGAATGTTTAAATTTCGGTCATTCATGAAAGTATTCACATCGCACACATGACCTGTTGGAGAATTGGTCTTGGGTAGGACACTGACTCAGAAGATATTGGAGAAACACATCATTGAAGGCACGTTTGAGACTGGAGAAGAGATAGGGTTAAGGATTGATCAGACCTTAACCCAAGACTCCACAGGCACGTTGGCTTACCTACAGTTTGAGGCATTAGGCATCCCTCGCGTAAAGACGAAGTTGAGCGTGAGCTACATTGATCACAACACGCTTCAGACGGACTTCAGGAATGCAGACGACCACAGATACTTGCAAAGCATTGCTCAAAAGTACGGCATCGTCCTGAGCAAGGCTGGCAATGGCATATGCCACCAAGTTCATCTAGAACGCTTCGCTAGGCCAGGCTACACCCTACTTGGCTCTGATTCCCATACATCCACCGCCGGAGGAATGGGCATGATCGCTATAGGTGCCGGTGGCTTGGATGTTGCAGTGGTGATGGGTGGAGGCCCCTACTACATCAAGGTCCCGAAGGTCTTTGGAATCAAGCTTGCAGATAAGCTTCCACCTTTCGTTTCAGCCAAAGACGTTGTCCTAGAGGTCTTGAGGCGCATCGGCGTGAATGGAGGAGTTGGCAAGGTCCTTGAATACTTTGGGCTAGGAGTGGAGACGCTGACGGTTCCTGAGAGGGCCACGATAGCCAACATGGGCACGGAGACCGGGGCCACGACATCAATATTCCCATCAGACAAGAATACCTATCAGTTCCTTAAGGCGCAGGGAAGAGCTGATCAGTGGACTAGCCTCACAGCGGACGAAGACGCCGAGTATGATGAGGTGATGGAGATCAACCTGAGTACAATAGAACCGCTTGTCGCTAAACCTCACAGCCCCGGAAACGTCGTTCCCGTCGCAGAGGTGAAGGGTCTAAGGGTGGATCAGGTCTGCATTGGATCATGCACCAACTCGTCATATCGGGATTTGATGATCGTCGCATCGATCTTGAATGGTAGAAAAGTAAATTCCGAGGTATCGTTAGTCATTTCGCCTGGCTCTCGGCAAGTCCTCGAGATGTTGGCTCAAAACGGAGCCTTAGTCGACATCGTTGAGGCGGGCGCCAGGATATTAGAGGCTGCCTGTGGACCATGCATAGGTATGGGTCAGGCCCCTCCAACGGCGGGGGTTAGCGTTAGAACATTCAACAGGAACTTCAAGGGACGTTCCGGCACGGCGGATGCACAGGTTTACCTCGTCAGCCCTGAGACGGCTGCTGTCACAGCACTGAACGGCGTCTTAAGCGATCCGCGTGAGTTCGGCCAGGCGCTTGAGATAGTTATGCCAGAGAAGTTCATCACCGATGATAATCTATTTGTACACCCGTCTAAGACGCCGGAAAGGGTGCGGATAGTTCGTGGACCGAACATAAAGCTGATCCCGCTTCGGGAAGAGCTCCCAGCCAGACTGGAGGGCGAAGTCTTGATCAAGTTGGGCGACAACATCACCACCGACGACATTATGCCAACTGGACAAAAGACACTGCCTCTAAGGTCCAATATTCCAGCCATAGCGGAACACGTCTTTGAGGCAATAGATCCCTTTTTTCCGAAGAGGGCCAGAGAGAAGAATGGCGGGTTCATCGTAGCGGGTGAGAACTATGGACAAGGCTCGAGTAGAGAACACGCCGCGTTGGCTCCGATGTACTTGGGCGTTAAAGGCGTGGTGGCGAAGTCGTTTTCGAGAATTCATCTAGCCAACCTCGTCAACTATGGTATTTTACCATTGACGTTCCTAAACTCCTCAGATTTTGAGAGGCTTTCAGTCGGCGATGTTCTCAAGCTGGATGTATCAAAACTGAGAAAGGGATCGTTTTTAAAAAATATTACCCGGCAGTTGGATATTCAGGTTAAACATGACTTGACTTCGAGGGAACTTCGTATACTGAAGGCTGGAGGTCTTCTAAACTTCATCAAGAGCAACGAGGCGTAATATCACGCCTGAATATGGAAATATGTAGTACAGAATACCGGTAGCCAAAAATGACTGTTTTCTATGGTTACTCTTTAGTTTGTTGAAGATAAAATGTTTCTAATCAAAGCGCCTCCAAACTCGGAGCACTTAAGAAGCCTGGCGCCTTCCATCTGTCTCTCAAGATCATAAGTAACTGTCTTCTGCCTCACAGTCTCCTCGATCCCGTGTTTAATCATCTCGGCGGCCTTCAGCCATCCAATGTACTCTAACATGAGAACGCCGGAAAGGATCATGGAAGTTGGATTCGCTTTGTCTTGGTTCGCATATTTTGGAGCCGTTCCATGGGTCGGCTCGAATAGGGCAACCCCTGTTTCGAAATTGATGTTTGATCCTGGGGCTATTCCCAATCCCCCAACTTGGGCCGCACAGGCGTCGGAAATATAATCTCCATTGAGGTTTGTGGTCACTATCACGTCGTACTGATCAGGTCTCAAGAGAACCTGCTGGAACATAGAGTCAGCGATTCGGTCATTGACTAAGATTTTGTATTCGGAAAGCTTACCGCCGTACTTTGAATAAAGATCCTTCTCTGTCACCACACTTTTTGCAAACTCTTCTCTTGCCACCTCATATCCCCACTCCCTGAAAGCACCCTCAGTGAACTTCATAATGTTTCCCTTGTGCATCAACGTGACCACTCTTCGCTTATGCCTCAAAGCGTAGTTGATAGCGGCCCTAACAAGCCTTTTAGAGGCCGTCATGCTGATGGGTTTTATCCCTACGCCTGAATCCTCTCTCACCTTCACTCCCATTTCTTTCCCCAAGAACTTAATAACCGTCCACGCTTCTTCAGTACCTTCTTTCCACTCGATCCCGGCGTAAACGTCCTCCGTATTCTCTCTAAAGATAACAACATCCAGTTTTTCAGGGTGCCTAACAGGACTCGGAATACCTTTCACCCATTTTACAGGCCTCACACACGCGTAGAGGTCGAGAGTCTGCCTTAACTTAACATTCAGGCTCCGTATGCCTTCACCGACAGGGGTTGTAAGTGGACCCTTGATAGCAACAACAAAATGTGTGATGGCTTTCAGCGTGTCCCTCGGAAGCCATTCGCCATGCTTTCGAAAAGAACCCTCACCGGCAGGTAAATGGAACCATACAATCTTCCGATGACCACCGTATGCTCTTTCTACAGCGTAATCTAAAACTTTTTTCATAACCTTTACGATGTCAGGCCCTACTCCATCACCGGTAATAATCGGTATAATTGGCTTATCAGGCACATAGAGATCTCCATTTTTGCTCTCGATTCTCTCTCCTTCTTTCGGAGGGATTAGAATATCAAAGTTTACGTCGGACACGTGCTGGTTCATCACATTTTCTCCAAGATTTGAGTATCCTAACTGTAGATTATAACCGTTCCCATTTCTATTGAAAGAGCTCGAGAGAAATAGCGTTCTCTTAAACAGGCTGAAAATGAGGGCAATAGAAACCCTTTATAAACGTCAAGTTTCAAATATACTTCAAGTGCATGGTGAGCTTTTTGTCAAAAAATAGAACTAAAGTCAGCGTGGAGAACGTCGTAGCTTCTGCCACCCTGTCGCAAACCATCGACTTGCTCTCCGTTGCCAAAGCCTATCCGGACATAGAGTACAGGCCAAAGCAGTTTCCAGGCTTGGTGTTCAGGCTAAAGAAGCCGAAAACAGCAACCCTGATATTTCATTCTGGAAAGATGGTTTGCACAGGCGCGAAATCAGAGAAGGAAGCCATAAAGGCCATTGACAATGTGCTCAAAGACTTGAAGAGAAAAGGCATCCTCATAATAAGTAAGCCAACAATTAAGATTCAAAACATCGTGGCGTCTGCAAGTCTTGGAGGGAGAATAGATCTAGAGAGATCGGCCTACTCGCTTGGGAGAACAATGTACGAGCCCGAACAGTTCCCTGGCCTAATCTACAGGATGAGTGAACCCAAAGTCGTTATTCTTATCTTCGCAAGCGGAAAACTCGTTTGCACAGGCGCGAAAAAAGAGCAGGAGGTATACGATGCCGTATATCGACTGCAAGAGACACTAGACAAAGAAGAACTGATATACTACGAATGACTTTAGAACAACAATCTCGACCGACCGATTTGAATTCTCTTGTCTTGTTTGCCTTTGTGCGCGCGTTTTCTGAGGTTGTTTTCCCATTCTTTTCCAAGGGATTGTTGCCTGGTTCTCTAGGTCATAGAGTCTTCACCAGATCTGATAGGACTCGTTTTATGATGCAGAGTGCGAGGAAGGCGAGGGCCATCAACCAGAGGGGACCACCGAGAACAAACGAGATGAGGTACTCCAACCGCCTATTCAACCAAACCAGCTCTCCAGATCGATCGAAAAAATTCTTGTTTTTGAGTGTTGGCTTGTTAGTCGACCAAATCACGCTTTAAGCCTTGCGGACGCTTTAGTCTGCTTAAGAATGCTGTCTAGTTGTTCTTTTGTTATTGTCTCCATGTCGCACATAATTCTGGCGGCTTCGGACATCTTGACGAGGGAACGCAACTTCACCTTGATCTCCGATAGGGCCAATTCTCCCCCTTCCTCTCTGTCGATCAGGACAAAGGCATCCTTAATCAACCCACCTTCGGATCTTAAGGCTTTAGTTGCAGCCTCCAAGTTTCCGCCACTTGATATGAGGTCGTCTGTGAGTAGTATGTGATCCCCCGGATTTAACATACCCTCAACTCTCCTTTCTCTCCCGATTTCTTTTAACTCCCTACGAACGTACAAGAATGGTTTAGATAGCAAGTAGGATAGAACCGATGAGAACGGAATACCCGCAGTTGGGATTCCTGCCACTCTCTCAAAGTTTTCTATACCAACGTCATTTTTCGCCATTTCAACACACATGTTCATGATTTTCTTGAAAGCATCTGGAAAACTGGGAATTAACCTTAGGTCGATGTAGTACGGTGTGAGTCTGCCGCTCGGAAGAGTGAAGGCCCCAAATTGAAGGGCTCCTATTCTTATGATTATGTTACAAAGGTCTCTCTTCAATTGATCTTTTCTCTTTTGCCAGCTCAACTTCTTAGCACGCACACTCTAGCATTAGAGAACTTCACCTATAAAAACTGTGACTTCCAATCATGGGAGTCGACAAACAAACTTTAATTAGCAAGCGCTCGAGTATGATGTTGAGTTTAGAAAAAGACGCTGACAAATCAATGGTGAACGTTGATGGTGGAATTGTGGCTACCTTATGGTAGGACTGAGGTTGCTGTCAGAGTCCCTGTTGAGAATTTCCTTGGTGTTGTTGACGTTGAGGAGCCGGAAGCCGCCTCAGATCCATATGCTGAGGTCAGAAGGGCTTTGGAGAACCCTATCGGAGACAGTAGGCTGGAAAATCTGGTTGAAGCCGGAAAAAAGGTTGCTATTGTTGTTGAGGACGAAACGATATCAACCCAAAACAAAGTGATGCTCACCTCACTTCTTGAAGATTTGAACAGTCTAGGCGTTAATGACAGGGATATCACAATAATCGTTGGATGCAGCCTAGATGAGCCCGCCGGTCAGGAAAAATCTCGACTCTTGTTTGGAGAGGATATTGAAAATAGGATAAGAATAATAAATCATGACAGCAGTATCAGGGACTTATCTTATGTTGGTAAGACAACTTTAAAGACCGATGTCTACGTCAATAAGGCTTTTGCGGAGGCAGATTTGAGAATTTTAACCGGAAGGATAAGGTTCCACTCATACGCTGGATATAGTGGTGGAAGAATGGGTGTTCTACCCGCGATTTCCGGCAAATCCACGATCCAGCATAATAGCGCATTCCTCATTGATCCAAGAGCTGCAGTCGGAAATATCAGTGGGAACCCAGTCCATACGGATATGGCGGAAGCCGCACACCTCGCAGATGTCCATTTTATTCTAAACGTGGTTACGAATGCCGAGGGAAACATCATAAGGGCCTTCGCTGGAGATCTCGACGGGGCTTTCTTGGAGGGGGTGAGATTTGTGGATAATATTTACAAGGTTCCGGTTGAGAAAGCCGCTGATATCGCGATAGTTAGCCCAAGCGGATACTTGAAGGATGTTAACTTGTATGAGGCTTGTAAGGCGGTCGATATCGTTCTTGGAATTGTGAGAGAAGGCGGGATTGTAGTCTTAGTTGCGGAGTGCTCTGGAGGATATGGCAACCGAGTATTCTATGAGCGGATGAAGAAGCTTAGGTCCGTGAATGAAGTTGAGAGAAAAATCAAAAAGAGCTTCATTCCAGGCGAGGAGGAAGCATATCATCTTTTGAAGGCAATGGGTAAGGTCAAGATCATCCTTGTTTCCATAATGCCAGAGTACCACGCGAGGGATGTTTTCAGACTGAGAACCGCAAAAAGCGTTAACGTGGCACTCGATTCAGCGTTCAAGACTATTGGGAAAAAGAGCAAGGTTCTTGTTATCCCCCGTGGCTCTGTGACCCTCCCTATACTTCAGGCGTAGGGGGTGAATGTTGCAGACAGAATGAGTACGGACAAAAGAGCTATGGACAAGAGCTTTCTGGAAGAACTTAAACTAGAGACGTTGTCCAATGGTAAAACCGCTCTACTCTTCCACATACCAAATAAGACGAGCATGGCCATAAACCAGTAACCTAGGAAGAACAGCATCAGCACTGAAATCCATGAAAGAATATTTTGCCATTTTTCCCCGAGCACGGAGAGACTTACCCAGCCTCCATCTAGCTGCCAAGTTGGCAGCAAGTTGATGAATGTTATCAGTAATCCGATGTAAGCGGTGAAGGCTATTGGGCCTATGTATAGTGTGAAGCCCTCTGGGTAGGGGTGGAGGATGTTGGTCAAGAAGCTCATTATGAGTGGTGGAGTAATGTATGTGAATGAAACTTGCGGGTACTTCTGTGCGAAGTACTCGAGCTGTGTCTCCGAAACGGTGAAGGAAAAGCCTCGTTGGAGACCTATGATTGCGACTATTACTGACACGAGGAATCCGAAGATCGGTCCACTCGAGCCAAGGTCAAACATCTCGTCCCTATTGGTTGTCGGCTCCTTCTGTATGATGACCGCTCCAAAGGTTCCCAGCGGTGATAAAAGCGGAATTCCAGGGATAAAGTACGGCAAAGTCGCCTCTAATCCTCTGAGCTTGCAAGAGAGGAAGTGCCCGAATTCGTGTAGGCCTATTATGGCGAAGACGGACGCTGTGACTAAGATTGTTTCTAGGTAGATGTTGACGCCTGGGGCTAGTTCGTTGGAGTAGATCGGGTCTGTGCATAAGAAGAAGGCGCTTATGAAGACGGTTACAAGGGTTACAAGAAAAAGGATGATGTTGATACCTACTCGTGCTGGTTTCGTGACAGGCTTGGGAATGACGCGTAGGATGAGGCGTCCGTTCTCTCTCCTCAAGACGGGAAGATATCCCCTGTTCTTCATTTTTGTGGCCAGTCTTTTGAAAGGCTTCTTGGTCTCTGTGGTTGAGATGATGAATGTCGGGGTTCCCAACTCAATGTAGGAGCTTAGAACTGTGAATTCCTCTGCAATAGCTCTCTGAATATCATCAAGGAACCCGTATGGTATGTAGTTTGGGGGAGTCCACTCAGCCAACTTTGAAATCTCCTTCGGTCAATTTGGATATCGTTAAACATAAAAACCTTCTCATCGTAATTAAACGCTTGTATACGAAGGGGGCTTCAGAAACTGCTTAAGCAGTTCTTGTTGAGACCGTTCCAGAGTGCCGATCTTGATCAAGTTATGCATATAAACTTCACGTGTC
>Ga0315312_1002601_pt1 | contig 12361 bp, 11 predicted proteins | sample TDP7_MG_FD_203629 | JGI IMG/M metagenome (GOLD analysis project Ga0315312, IMG submission 203629) | Freshwater sediment microbial communities from Lake Towuti, South Sulawesi, Indonesia - TDP7 | ecosystem: Environmental > Aquatic > Freshwater > Lake > Sediment | place: Indonesia: South Sulawesi... | reverse complement strand
AGCTTAACGACTCTGAGAACCAACTCGTATCTATTCTTGCCGAGAGGGTAATGTACAGCCATGAAAGGAATAACAAGGATGATGAGCTTCATGAATACAGCTGCGGCAGGTCCAGCTCCGCTCACGCTGTGGAGGAGAGGAGCGAAGATCTTATTCGTCTCGTATACAAATGGAACAGTCTTCACTCCATAGATTGTACTTGCAATGTCGAGGAGATTCAAGATGAGGAGCGTGATGAACGCTGTCCAGAGCGCTAACTGCAAGCTTCGGGGATTTATACTCATTATCAATCTCTTCTCACGATCATACCGGGCCTGATTCGCTCTACGTATGCAGGTACCTATATCCAGTATAGTTCCCACATTCGTCACCAGCCGAACGCGCATTACTAACTCCGAAGAGCCCTATGGAAATGTCGCTTTCCCTTTATGAATTTTATGAAAACGCGTATCAGGACGGTTGAAAAACCTTTAAACTTGTAAACATAGACTCGGGGAGCAGTGGTTCTAATGAGGAAAGTCAAAGTGATGCCAACCGACTATGTAACAGAAACATACGCGATGCTTGACCGCGGAGGGCTTCTTCTGTCGACATGTGGAAAGGATGAAAAATTCAACGTTATGACGATCGGCTGGGGTCTTCTTGGGATACTTTGGTACAAACCTACGTTCGCAGTGGCCGTAAGACCGACAAGATACACGTACAGGCTGCTGGAAAAGTCTAATGAATTCACAGTTAACGTTCCAAGTAAAGGGATGGAGAAGATTATCGAATACTGTGGAAACGTATCAGGTCGAGACCACGACAAATTCAGAGAGATGAACCTCACGCCGCTGGCAGGGAGGCGGGTAAAATCTCCAATGATCTCTGAATGCGTCGCGCATTATGAATGCAATGTTATCTACAAGACGAAACTTGAGATAGGCCATCTGCCGAAAGAAATCGTGTCAAAGTACTATCCCTCAAAAGACTACCATACACTGTACATTGGAGAAATACTATCAGCGCTTGCTGATGAGGACGCAAAAGAGAAACTTAGTCCACTTAGCCAATGATCATCTGAAAGAGCGGTCTAGCAGAAGTGCTGTTCAATCTCTCTTGCTAGCATAGTAGGATCCAAGCCGTCATACCCAAGCGTCTGAGCTATCTCTACTGCATCGTACTTCTGACCTTTAGACCACAAATCTTTCAGAAAACGTCCAGCAGCGAGGGAATTGAACCATTTCTCGCCAAACCTATCCTTCAGAAAGGCTCTAAGTTGCGTTTCAAGAATCCAAGCCCTAAGATATTGAGCACAATAGAATCCGTCATCTACATCAGAGAGGTAATGGCTCCTTGGATGAATGAACTTGAGAGTCTCTTCAAGCGTCGTCTTATACGCCCCGCCCATTCCTTCCAATGAATTTCTGTGAAGCTTGAGCTCATAGAAGAGCTTTGCACCATACCGTCTCAAGAAAAAGAGTCTATTCAAGTAAGCGAAATCCAAATACTCGCCTAAGCGATCTATCTGGATATGCGTTGCCAACCAATTCTTGTCATGGACTAAATATTCAAAGAGGAAAGCGAAACCTTCGGTCACAGAGTTATCTCCAAGGTATTTGTATTCAAGTTGTAAACCGGGATCGACCGAACCGAAGTGTTCAGCATGCCCAACTTCATGGAAGAGCGTTGTATAATCATCATAGCCGCCGATCGGCATAACAACGAGCTTAACATCGTCAGGAACCTTTATTGCAGCGACGAACGCACGAGGGGACTTCTTAGGTCTCTCTACTGTATCTAAGTGAAGATTCTTCTGTTCATTTAACTTTATTCCAATGTCTTTTAAAGTGTGTTTGAGCGTCTTGATCATTTCTTCCTTCTTGAAGTAACTGTCTAACTCTCTTCCTCTAAATAGATAGGATATGTCGTGTTTCTCAGCAGCCTTAAGCTCGATCCCTAGTCTTGTTCTAACGAACTCTCCAATCTTCTTCTTGTACAAGCGATCTGTTCTATGGATAAAGTCACGCATTGCCTGTTGAAGACCGTATAGGTCAATTCTCTTGATGTCTCCGTAAAGGGCAACGTAGTCTTCATAGCCCAACTTTCTAGCTGTCTCGTGTAGCTTTCGAATCCGCTCTTTCAAAATTACGTTGATTCTTTCTATCACACTGTTTCTTGCGGCGTATATCTTTCCTCTTACAGCTCTGTCCGGCTCATTCGCGATTTTGACGGCTGCAAATCTGAAAGGGATCTCTTCAGAGTCAACTCGAACAGTCTCCTGCGTCTCCATTGTCTCAAATTTGTCTGTGAGTTCCTTTACAGCCATGTCAAGGTGGTTGCTTACCAGAAACTGCTGGAGGTACCTGAGTCTTCTATCTTGATCTCCAGAGGCTCTTTGCCTCTCCGCTTTGATATCTAGAATCAAATCTTCGCTGAATAGATGTCTATACTTTTCATAGATCGATGAGAGATTCATTTCATCCTTAAGTCCACTCCAGTTCAGGTAAAATTCTCTCTCTTTCTCCCAATGGAAATGTTCCATTTCCTTTGAGACTGAATCCAAGTCGACCATGAGGTCAGCACCTAGGTTAATCCACAAGCTCCATGCGAAGATTCAAGCTTTTCTTCAAGGAATATCATAGCCATACGGGAGAAGATTCAAGGGCTTTGAAATGAAGAAGATAGCTCTCCTGCTGCTCATCTATCTAGGTCTTCACTTATTGATAATTGGTCTTCCTAGGGACTATGTTTTCGACGAATACTGGTATGTGCCGTCAGCGAAGAGGATAATTCAAGATGGCGTCAATATGAGACCTGAACATCCCCCGTTGGCTCAAGTTCTCATAGCGAGAGGAATAACTCTATTCGGAGATAACCCGCTGGGATGGCGTATCTTCAGTGTAATCTTCGGCGTCCTGTCGATTCTGGCGTTGTATCTTCTGGTGAAGGAGATCTCTAAAAATGAATGGACGGCATTCATATCAGCCGCCTTACTCTCCTTTGAGAAGATGTTCTTTACCTTCAGTTCACTCGCCTTGCTAGATGTCTTCTTCATCTTCTTCATGATCTTGAGTTTCCACTTCTTCTTCAGGAATGATTTGGCTCGATCCGCGTTAGTAGCAGGGCTTGGGGCGGTATGTAAACTCAACGCAGTTCTTACGGCGCCAATCTTGATTCTTTATCACATTTTCGACCGATCTTCTCTATCAATTAGAGAATGGATGAAATCTATCCGATGGATGAAGATAGTCATTTGGATAAGCGTTTTCTTGGCGTCGTTATTGGTTTTCTTATATCTTTTCGATCGGATCTACACTGGACCTGATCTAGAGATGTTCTCAAGCCCTATCAACCACCTGAAATACATGGTGGAAATCCACAGTTCCGAGTACTGGCCTAGGAGTGATGAACTTGGGCCATGGGCTTGGATTTACTCGCCTAGAAACTACTATTACGGAAATCTGTCCGTCGCGAGAATTCCATTCTTAGAAGTCTTTAACCCATTTGTTACAGGTTTGTCGCTGGTCTCAGTTCCCTATGCTATATATAATCTCAAGAGGACGAAGGATCGGCTCTCTTTGTTCGCTCTCATCTGGTTCTCGGTGACATATTTCGTCTGGTTTCCATCCTACTTCATCTTCTCTCGTCCACTATTCTCATTCTATATACTGGCTGCGATCCCGTCGATGTGCATCTTTAATGCAATCTTCTTCCAGAATGACAGAAGAGTTGCGAGAAGTATAGTGATCATGGCAGCTACATACTTCTTGTTCTTCCAGTACCCGGTCAGAATTCTGTTCTGACTCTGTTGGTAACCTAGGCAAGTTGCTCGGCAATTTATAAGCTAAAATGTGCCTCATGCATGATCGTGAAAAGGATTAGAGACTATATTAGTCTCGAAGGCTGTCGGAGCCGTCTTCTAGGAACATAGGATACTGTGCTAGAGAATAGAGCAGCAATTACTCTAATCCCTACGAGAATGTTGAAGAAGTTTGTAATTAAGGTACTGAAAAGATGACGATAGGCGATGTGATAATATTCCTCCGAGGAAGATCCATGCACGGATTCAGTCTGGAGCGAAGCCTCTTCAATTCATGATTGCGAGCATCGACCTGAGCGAAACAGCTAGATGCGGAGCTCCTCCGACAAACATAATTCCAAAATATTCTTCTCTTTCGATCTGCTTGAGAATAATCTAGCGCATAATTACTTAGGTAATCGTATTCATAGTTGTAGAGGGCTGAGAGATGAAGGTAGATGCAGTTTGCCCAGTGGAGAATTTCAGGAGGTTCATGATTTTAAGCACCTGTCAGTCCTTCATCCCCGAAGAGCTAATGGAAGATGAGAAAGTCTTTCCAGAGAGGCCTGCGGAGCAGGGAACGATGTATGTTGAGGCTGAGGATAAGGAGACTGTACAGAAGGTAAGGGATATACAATTCACGCGAATCTCTAATGTGCTCGGGATAATATATAACTCCAAGAGCGGTCGAACCAAACTGAAATGGAGGCAGGTGAAGGGTAGCCTCGGGAAACTAACGGGTGAAGCCAGTACGAACACTCTAGTGAACTTGTATGCAACAAGAGCTCTTGACGAATCTTATGTCCGTAGGGGAACAATTAGGAAAGTGGAGACGAAGCCAAGTGTTATCGAAGTTTGATGCGACGATCCACATGCATCTGGATTGGGAGAGCATGAAGAACGCATGGCCAATATTCTAAAGATATCGCATAGGGGTGCCAGCGCCTACGAGCCTGAAAATACTCTGATAGCGATCAACCGAGCATTAGAATACGCTGTGGACATGGTTGAGGTTGATGTTAGAGAAACTAGGGATGGGCAAATTGTAGTGATTCATGATGAAACTCTAGAAAGAACTACAACTGGGAGAGGCTATGTTCATCAAACGAGTTTCAGTGAGCTTAGAAAGCTTGACGCTGGCAAAGGGGAGAGAATACCGACACTGCAAGAAGTTATTGATCTGGTTAAGGGTAGAGTTGGACTTGTAATAGAATTGAAGGACTCTAGAACAACAGACAAAGTTGCTGAGATTCTTGCTGAAAATAATTTCGTGGACCAAACTCTGGTAACATCGTTCATACATTCAGCGGTGAAAAGGATTAAGGAACTGAATCCTCAACTTAAGACAGGGGTAATCTTCAGATCCGCGCCTATTAAACCGTCACAACTTGCACTAGACGCGAATGCTAATGCATTATTTCCGCACTACAAGTATGTGACAACTCAGATGATCGAGGATGCCCATGGTAACCATCTGACAGTCAATGTATGGACAGTGGATACCCGAGAAGAAATCGAATATTATGTAAGGATGGGTGTTGACGGAGTCGTGACTAACAAACCCGACCTTTTGACAGATCTCTGAACGTACATTCGGTACAAGGAAAGAGAGGCGGCTCTCGCTTTGGAATACGATCCAGCAGAAAGACATCGAGCGCTCGAGAAGCTTGTTACAAAGGACCTCGATAACAAGCAATTGAAGAAATACTACAGGTTCAGGCCGGACAGATGGTACGGCGGCATAGCTACGGCCGATGCAGTCGGTTGCGAGCTGCTCTGCAGATTCTGCTGGGTCTCAGACAAAGTTCTATATAGGCCTTCAGAGGTCGGAACCTTCTACTCTCCAAATGATGTCGTCGATAGGCTACTAAGCATAGCTGAAACAAAGAGTTTTAATCAACTCCGCGTTAGCGGAGGAGAGCCGACAATAGGGAGGAGGCACCTTCTTCAACTGCTCGATGAACTGGCGTTGAGCAGAGGCTACAAATTCATCCTTGAAACCAACGGCATCTCGATCGGCAGTGAGTCATCTTATGCCGAAGATCTATCTCGATATCGATTCCTTCACGTTCGAGTATCACTCAAAGGATGTAATGAAACTGAATTCATGAAGCTAACGGGCGCTAAACCGGAAAGCTTCAATCTTCAGCTAGAAGCTTTGAAGAACATGATAGAAGCAGGAGTCAAATGCCATACAGCTGTGATGACATCTTTTTCTACAGAGGAGAGTTATCGCAATTTGATCGAGAGGCTCGGACGGATCGATCCTTCTTTACCTCAAGAGGTTGAGATTGAGGAGTTAATCCTTTACGGGCATGTGGCTGAAAGATTGAAACGGTATAGTTTGCAGTATCACAACTCTCATCTACCTGATAAAGTTCCTCGACAGCTAATCTAGAGATGACATTGATGTCAACCCGGCGCCTAAAATGGTTTGTATACGGCGGTTATCCATGAAGACCTTAATTGATGTTGAAAACTTCAATCTTGATCTCACTTTTGAGCCTTCATTTGTCTCAACGCTCTACCGGAAGACCGGTCTGAACAACTGGGTTAAGGTAGCCGGACATCTCAGTAATCAGCTCGAGTTTAAGCAGCTTAAGCCTAACAGTTTAGAAGTGAATTGCAGCGCGGGGCTAACTCAAAAGGCTCTTCAGAGGAGAGCGACTATTGAGACGGGGCTCTGGAGAGGCCCTTACGAGGAGAGGATAGGAAGCCTCCCGAAGAGCGTTCAACCTCAGATTCAAGCCTTAGCGGAGGCTTATCCAGGCGTTAGGCTGCCTATAGTTCCTCTAGATTTTCCTTACATGCTTACTTCCGTAGCTCTGTCGAAGAGAACTGGCTACAGTAAATTCGTTTTACAATGGTGTCAAAGGATCTGGTCTAGATACAATGGCCGTATCGATCTAGTCGCTCAAGCGAAGAAGAGAGATCTTCAATCCATCGGAAGGAGTTACCAAGTTCTTCAACTTCAGAAGACTCTGCGAAGCTTTAGTGAGTTGCCTAGTCATCCTGAACGGCTACCTAGGAGGGTTCTGGAGTTGATCGGTGAACCGTATGTTCCAGCTGAAGAGTTTCTTCTTTGGCTTACACCGGAATTAGCTAGGATGACTTTGATTCAAGGGTGCTGGGGTATTGGGCCGAAGGTCGCTGACTCAATAGTATTGTCGACGTTCAAAGCCTCCCACTTCATCCCTTGTGATACGCACTTGAGAACAGTGGCAGAAAGACTGGAGTTGGCGGACATGGAGGGAGCCAAGATGCCTTCAAAGGTCTTATGCTCGAAGTATGTTTGTGACCAGAAGGCCTCTATCCAGTTTAACGTTCCATTGTGCAGTTGGTCAGCGAATGGCACATGCTTGAGGAGCCGTTTGATGTATCTTCTCAAAACTAGTGGTTGGGTTCAGACTTTGACATATCTTCATGGAGAACGGTTCTGCAAAGCTCACTCGCCTAAATGTAAAATCTGCCCGATTAAGAGTGTTTGCCCCAATCCGCCAAAGTGAACCATAGTGCGGTGCTTGGAGATTCATATAAAGAAAATTTCTCATGGCATGAATGATTGCGCCTAAGGCGATCGAGGGCTATTTCTGCTGGTGATACTACCAAGAGACAAGCGCATACAAAGGAGTCTTAGATTTCTGGCTCAAGTCTTGACAAGTTCATTGATAGAAAGCTCTATCTGACATCATTCGGGTGTCTAGGCTTACCTTCATGATGACTAGGGAGTGAAATGGGATGGAGCCTTTGGAGCTTGCCTTCTGGACATCGAACACCCTTATGCTGATGGGGTTGATAATAATCGAGTTGAGATGGATGAGGCTTACCTGCGAGGAGGAATAATCAAGCTAGCTTAAGATCTCTTTCATGCTTCGCGCATTGTCCAGCATGTCATGGTTATTGTTGAAGAATATGTAGACTTTCTTAGGATCGGTGTCCCTTATTCTGGATGCGATCTCTTTCAATTCTTCGTCGGTGTAGCGGTGGCTGTACCAAGAGGTTCTACCGTGCATCCTCAAATAGACTAATCCGTTTATGTTAAGAATCCTGTTCGGAAAGTCAGGACTATCTATCGAGACTAACGTTATGTCCTGGTTTTCAGCCCAATGATACCAGTCATCATCGAACCATTCGAGGTTCCGATACTCTAGAGCGAATCTCCGTCCAAGTTTTACTTGAGCTATGAATGCTTCGAGGCTGTCGATGAAAGAAGGCGTTGGAGTAGAACTCGGTGGAAGTTGAAAGAGAAAGAAGTCAATCTTCTCATCCATCGCCTCGAAGAGCTCTTTGAACCGCGACCAATACTCAACCGCTCTCTCACCGAATCTGGACGCATGAGTCACCATACGATTGACTTTGATCGCCCAGCGGAAACCATGAGGGCTCTTACGATTCCATGATGAGACCATGTTAGGAAATGGAAAGCGGTAGAAGCTAGCGTTGAGTTCAGCGGAATTCAGATTGGAATTCTTCATATACCAATCAAAGCCATCGGGGTTCCAATCGTAACTCCAACCTGAAGTTCCAATGTACAGTTGCATAGCGTTCAATTCAGAACTGTGTGAGCAGCAAGTTAAGAACATTCAGTAAGGAAGCAATTACAGTTTAATTATGTTCGGTAAGTGGCGGCTCTGGCGGAGCCGAGAAGGATGCTTCCACTTCTCAATCAATATCCCACCTATACTTCAGTGCAGGTAAACAGGAGATTCCGCATGTCGTCCAATGATTGTTTTTCGATAGGATAAAGAATCATGGAGATGATTGACGGTGTTTTGGAAGAAATGGCCCGTGGAGCATAAGTCGATCACGGGAAATGGTCAAGAGGTAACCTCAAACATCCCCTTCAAACCGTAAAGTGTTTTATGGAGAAGCTGTTTCGTGGGGGCTTGTCTTTTCGATACAGACCGCTATCCTCTATCACGTTGACGATGTAAGGGTGCCAATTCTTATGCACTTTATCGAATTTCTTAAAGCTGACGTGCTGTTTGTTCAACTTCACATCAAGTCTTCCAGTTCGAGGAGTGACTAGATAGCACAGAGTGATTACATGCTCGTCCTCAACGAAGTCCCCCACAACGAAATGCCCCTTTTTAAAGATAGTACTGTATACTCCGATGATCTTCTCTATTTTCATATCCATCCCCGTCTCGTTCTTCGCAATCCTCAACGCTTCTGTATCCGGCTCACCCCCCTTCCTTATTCTGCCACCTGGAAGCCACAATCGACCTTTCACTGGCCAACTCTTCCGCTTGAAAAGCAGAAATTCGCTACCTACGTGAACTACCAAGTCGACGCAACAAATCGGCACAGATTCCAAACATACTCGGTAGACCGTTGGAGAAAGGTAGGGAGTTGAACCAACCTCTTTCACCAAAATCTCAAACCTTCATTTTTCACCTAGGTTATTCGTTTGGCAAAGCGTAGTCGATGATTATACTACCACAATAGTACTAAAGTACCATTCTACAACAATAAGAGGTGTAGTATAATGGGTAAGGGTATTCATACAGTGGTTGAGGACGCTGAGATTTGGAGGGAACTGTCGGGACCCCTGCGTTAAACGCTGAAACGCTCGGTAGTATCCAGCTCTCCAAATCGGTTCGCCGAACTTGCCAATCCAAATATGGTTAAGCATTTATGGATTGAGAAAAAGGAAACAGTGATGGAAGTGAAATCTTGGCTACACCTCTCTGCCCCTCTGGAAGACAAGGCGTCGACTGGGCTAATCTCCGTAAATGGAGAGTCGAAAGACTGAGACATGAAATGAAAGAATACGATTTGGACACACTCGTCATGGTCCGTAACGAGAATGTGAGATATACGACTGACTGCAGATACCTAGCCAGCATGTTCTTCGTGACAAGATTCGCAACAGTACTCACCAGAAAGAATGAGCCGGTCTTGATGGTCGGGCACGCTGACCTAGCCAACGCTAAGAGAAGCATGCCTTGGATCAAAGATATTAGAGCTGTACCCTTCGCTGGAACAGAATGGACGAAAGCCATCGAAGAAGTTCTAAACGACTACAAGGCGAGCGACGGGAAGATAGGGCTAGACACACCTCACTCAGTTCATGGGTATGAACAATTGAAGAAGACATGCTCTAAAGCAAAATTCGTCGATGCGACTGAACCAATACTCTCAGCGAAAGCCGTCAAGAGTGATGATGAAGCGAAAATCATGAGAGAGGCGACTGCAATCACTGATACAGGGGTCCAAGCTGCCCTAGAGGCGGCGAAGCCTGGAGTAAGAGAATTCCAAGCTGGTGCTGCTGGTGTAAATACGATGATGATGAATGGTGCGGAATGGTACACATTTGCGCCTTTATGCGTGTCTGGTGAGAATACAGCCCCACTCCAAAGATACTCGTCGGAACGTATGATTAGACAAGGAGACCTCTTCTTAGTCGATCTGGGATGCATCTATTACGGATACTGCGCAGAATACACGAGAACGAAGATCATCGGCAGGCCGAATGAGAAGCAGAAGGAGATCTATCGAACAGTCTATGAATCGCATATGAAAGCTATAGAAATTATCAAACCCGGCGTGAATCCCAACGATGTCGACAGGGAGGCTCGAAAGATAATTGACGAAGCTGGTTACGGCAGGTACCAACATGAACATGAGACAGGACATGGAATAGGGACGAGCCTTTATGAACTGCCGACAATAGGAATTCACCCAGCAGCGGTAATTCTTAAAGAGAAACTTTTCGAGAGGAACATGGTTGTCTGCGTGGAACCAGGAATATTCTATCCAGATATCGGCGGGGTCCGCCTAGAAGACATTATACTAGCCACGGATACAGGACACGAGTTCCTCTCAAAAGTCGAGTACGACGACAAGCTACTAGCGTATCGGTGAGGCCTCCTCAGGGAGATAAAACAGGTAGGGCCCTACGTAAAGAAGCCGTTGGAAAAGAAAACTTAGACTGCCAAGCCTCAATCGATGCTTGAGTGGCATACCTTCCCTATTTTCTTTCGATGTAACGTGAGATCAAGATAGTGCTTTCAAAGAGGGCTATGAAAGGAACGAGAAGAATCATATCAGTAATCGGTGTCGGGTCAGCGGTCAAGACAATAGCTAAAATGAAAAACCCCACATAAACGCCCTTTCTGTTTGAGGAAAGATAATCTGGCTTCAATACACCGAGCAGAACTAGCAAAACGAAGAATACGGGGAAGGTGAAGAACAGTCCGACAACGCCTATTAGTACTATGACTTGAGTGAAGAAGTCTGCAATTGGTATAAACATAGCCGCGCCAGAACTATAGACAAACCACAGCATCACTCTGAGAGTTATCGGAACTATGATCTTGTATGAGAAGAACGCTCCAGCGATAAAGAGGCCTACGAACAATCCTATGAATCGCCCCATGTATCTTCGTTCAGTCTCCAGCAAAGCCGGATTGATGAACCTGTATAACTCGTAGGCTATTATCGGCATAGAAATGATCACTCCCATAAGGGCTGACATCATCAAATAAATTCCAGCTGTATCCATTACGCTTCCAGCAATAAGCACAACATCTTTCGGAAGCAAATCTCTCTCTATCTGCCGCAATACCACGGAAATTATAGGAGTATAGGTAATGGCGAGAGGATCAAAGAGAGTCACAGGGTTCACCGGAAAGAAGCCGACGGTCACTCCTGCGATGAACACGCTGAGCAGAATTGTTCGCAGTCGGCTGAGGAGTTCCTCTGTATGCTTCCAGAAAGTCATCTCCGCACTTTTCGACTTGCTACTTCCAGACTTCATTTCAATCTCATCGCTGTCACTTACTCAGGAGCGGATGCGAGTTGGTTGCCCGTTTGTGTCGGCCGCTTGCACGCAGATTATTTCTGAGCTTTTCTACATTTTGGGCAGAAAACTTCGTCTTTCTCTATTTCAGTTCCACAGAACTTGCAATTGAGCTGCTGCACAAACTGTTTTGTTGGCTTGGCTAATGGTTGCGGCGGTGCTTGAACATACCGTGCTTCTGTTCGTTGGGGAGCAGCAACTCCACTAATGGCGATGATCAGGCCGAGAATTGCGATAATACCACCGCCAAACTGTAGAAAAACAGCGAACAAATCTGTCGATTGTCCGGGAAAAAGGGCGGCTAGAACACTGTTCGCTACTTCATCCAGATAGCTTCCGGGCAGTTCAATCATGGAGATGCCGAACTGGTAAATGATGAAGCCTAGTATGAGTAGAACTGACCCTACTGAAACCTTCGCTCTCGTAGCTATTCCTCCGAGTTACTTGCAGGTTCTATGTCTCAGTTTTCTTCTTGGTAGCTTCTAATATCTCATTCGAGATCTGCTCTGGCGTCTTCCCTTCAGTTGATATGCCCAGCTTCGTGGCCGTCTCAACTAGGAGTTGCTCGTCACTTTTAGCGGTGGCAGATATTGAATCAGTTCTCTCAGGAGTTGCTGTTGTTTTCTGTGTTTGAGTTAAAGATCCTTCTGTTGCCATTCTATACTGTCTTAATGCATCGCCTACGGATTTGGCAAGTTCAGGCAGTTTCTTCGGTCCGAACAGGATCAGAACGATCACAAGTATAAGAGCGATCTCCCAAGGTCCGATAAACGGCA
>Ga0315312_1002600_pt1 | contig 12362 bp, 10 predicted proteins | sample TDP7_MG_FD_203629 | JGI IMG/M metagenome (GOLD analysis project Ga0315312, IMG submission 203629) | Freshwater sediment microbial communities from Lake Towuti, South Sulawesi, Indonesia - TDP7 | ecosystem: Environmental > Aquatic > Freshwater > Lake > Sediment | place: Indonesia: South Sulawesi... | reverse complement strand
CGTGGCTCTGCAGTTGTCGGGCAGATAGACTGAGGCGCCGGAAGGCAGTTGGAGCTCCGTCTCGCCGGGTCTGTGAGCCACAACCATCGCATAGCTCCCAGAGGCTTTCGCGATCCTCCCGCCGTCTCCCGGTTCCCTCTCGACGTTGCAGATCATTGTTCCCTCAGGGATCTTGCCCACCGGGAGTATGTTTCCGATCTCTGGCGGCGCCTCTGCGCCTCGAGAGATTGTCTGACTGACAATTACTCCTTCCGGAGCGTTCAAGCAGAATGATTTCCCATCTGAAAACTGCACCAAGGCAAGCGGCGACCCACGGCCGGACTCGTGCATGATATCAACAACAGTGCCGTTCACGCGGCCCGAACTGTCTGTCACAGCCACAGGAGGATAGGATGCAGGAGCGATCCTGCGGTAGACATGGGCTCTGAACACAGAGCCGCCTCTGCCCCTTCTCTGAACACGTATTCGCTTACCCATCTTCTGTCCCTCAAGACGGCCCTGTACCTTCTTGGCTACGACCCACGGCTGCTCAAGAGGTTTGTTAGCCGAGTCTTTCGGAAGCAGACTGAGGATTCAAAATAAACGTTGCGGTCGCTGGTGCTGTCAAGTTGATGGCAGTTGACCTAGGCTGTCAAGACTCGGCAGTTACAGATGCCCAATTGAGGCCCTGTCAGGTCTACATCGGCAACCCGATTTGGCCGCGCCTGTCAAAAGTCGTTGGGTGCGACTATGTTAAATGGTCAATCACAACAGTCCTGACTGGTTGGCATGGAAAGCAAGACCTCTGTTCTCACGAAACTCAGGGGGATAGGTGAAGTGTTCGGTTACATTGTAGACCTAATTTTCCTCTGGGACTACTTCACAACAAAAGGGATGCTGTCCTATCTAACCGCATCAATTGGTGCAAATGCGCAAGCTGTCTACAACATTGTTGTGGCTGTCGCACTAGTCTCAGCGTTCATTGTTCCATTTTATTTCGGCTACAAGTTCTTTGCATGGCGTACCAAGAGAAGTGGACCAGTGAGAGGAGGCACCACTGTTCTGCTTGTACAACCGAAACTTTGGGGTGTTCCAGCGGTACTTGAAATTGTGAAGAATGGGGGAGAGGTCAGAGTCATAGGCGCGGACTTTTCGAGATGGGTTCATTCCCGCACCCAAATACTCGACCTCGTCATAAAGAAGGGCGTTAAGTTCGTGTTTCTTGCTCCTGACTCTGTCCAAACGGCAGATTCAGACTCGAACCTACAGAGAGCGATTGATGCCCAGTTGGTGCAGAAGAAAGGAGAAATCGAGTATCTTGCTAGCTCGGTGGAGGCTCTTCGCGACATATTTTCTGACGAAAAGAACGCGGACGAACTCAAAAAGGAGCATGGTTGGAAGATGGAGATCGAACTATTCGACTTGCCTCTCACTCACAGCATGGCTATCGGTATCCCCGTAACACGAGATGCGATGGGGGAAAAGAAGTTAGATTGGGGGAAAGCGGAAGTGCACCTCTGGCCCTATCTGCATACAGTTCATAGTGACGAAAGACCATACAAGATTGTCAAGAATGTCACACAAGACGATCAGGTCAAGTTCAAGAAGTGCTTGGATGACTGGCAATATGTTTACGATGCCCGAAAGAAACCGAAGGGTGCCTAAGTCTTCTCGCTCTCTCGTTTTGCCAGTCTTCTTAACAGGGAGAGGTCTCGTTCACATCCCTCAATGATTGCTTTCAACCCTGTCTGTCGTATTCGCCATAGTACCGTATTGTATCCCGTTAGTCGTTCTCCCTTCAAGTATGCTTCGATAAGGCTTCTTTCCGTTGCTCCAAGTATTTCTTTGCGTACCATAGGTACACGCGCCTGATGGAGAAGTATCTCGACAAGATCACTCCGAATGTCTCAGACACTTGGCGAGCCGACGAATTGTATGTGAAGATCAAGAGGAACATGAAGTACGTCTTTGCGATGATGGACGACGAGACAAGATTCTGGTTAGCTCAAGAAGTCGCCAACACTAAGGACACGCACGACGCGAGGCACCTGTTCCAAATGGCAGAGGAAAGGGCGGGCAGGAGACCGGGGGTTCTGATAACTGACGGTTTGATGTCCTACCATGATGCATGGGTCAAAGAATACCGCACCAACAAGAATGTGGACAGTACGATTCACATTCGGCAAATCACACTCACGGGAGCGCACAACAATAACAAGATGGAACGCTTGAACGGGGAAATTCGTGATCGAGAGCGCGTGATGCGTTCTCTCAAGATCCCTGAGAGTCCGATCCTGAACGGGATGCAAATCTTCCACAATTATGTGCGCCCACATGAGGGGCTTGACGGTCATACACCGTCAGAGATGGCGGGAATAGAGGTTCAAGGCGAGAACCGATGGATGACTCTCATTCAGAACTCCGCGATCCAACTGCCGAAAGTTGACAGCCACAGGAAGCAGACGAAGACTTGACAGAACCCGGTCGCTCACCAGCGTCTCGGGAGAACGGGCTCGGCTCTGGTTTCAACGATCACGTGTTTCTCCAATACCAGCTCTCATCATCGCCCTGCTCACATTCTCTCTTCGCCTGCAGAAAAGCGTGTCGCAACGGCGCTGCAGAGTATTGACAGACTTCAAATGATTCAGCATCTGTTCCATGAGTGCCAAAGCTTGATTCGATCGGATTGAAAAACGTCTGAACGCGCCACTCACATGATTCTGCGCCAGTACCTGCTAGCGTCTTGGGTCACCACAGATCTAGTCTTGGCGCGTTCGAATTCCTCAAGGGTATACGCAAGAATCTCGAAAGACACGTCGTTTGGTACCAGATGTCTCACCTTCGCGATCCGCTCGGCGAATGACTGACCCCTGAACCTCTCTGAAACAAGCAGGATATCGAGGTTACTGTCTTCGAGCCACGTACCGTTAGCGTAGCTTCCGAAGAGGTAGGCTTGGGCGTCTGGATAGCGCTCGATGAGCCTGCTCCTCAACCGCGCTAAGGCTCTCTCAACCTTTTCGGGCAATTTCTCTCTTGACAACTGCCAAGACTCCTCTTGCGGTTCTCATCGCTCGTCTAGCCTGTATCGCTGTTATGGACAGTGAAGGCCTGTTGAGACCGGAGTTCGGGTAGCGGGCCCCCGTGTAGTATGCGGATAACTCCGCGAGTCCGTTCCTAGTCGAGGCCGGCATTTTCAGCCTTCCCCGAGTCTGTCTGTGAAGTGCGGTTAGGTCACGGGTGTGGATCGGTCTCTTTCTGAGGACACCAATGAGGAATGCCTTTATCGCTTTTTCAGCCGCCTGATCTGCTACAAAACATGCCCAATTGTGGCTGCCTACTCTATAGGCTTGCGTCGCATGACGAAAGTCGGCTTTCGCCTCCTCCAACCAGTCCAAGGCTTCCGGTCTCACTCTTCTCATCGAAGACATATCTCTAGGCGCACCTGCGAAATCCATCTCTGACAGTACAGAGACCCCGCCGGGAAAAGGGAGTTGTGGGAGTATCGCCGGCTCCTTCTTGCCACGAAAACGGTTCGTCACGACCTCACCTGAACAACCGTTAATGCGCAGAGAGCCTTCGACTTCTCATTGTGACAGGGGAGGCTTGATCGGCCGACTCCTCACAGTCTCTCTCTATTCTTTCTCCCTATTTCCATTGGGAGCGCATATGCCAGGCTACCGCAGACTACGACGATTATCGACAATTCCGATCCGAGCTCTGCCATATGTGAGGCACTGGCCTCGGAAGGACGAATTCATGCTGCTTGGATCGAGCAAGACGACCTGCCCAGCGAAATGCAAGTCTGTGGAACTGTACTTGTGATCGAGGCTGACTCGCGGATAGTATCGAGAATTGTGCCGTCCAGACGTCGCGGGGTATCCGCAGCGGCTAAAGGAGGATAGACAGCTGGTGCGACTCTCCGGTACACATGAGCCCTGAATACAGGGCCGCCTCTTCCCCTTCTCTGAACACGTATCCGGTTGCCCATTCATGATTCCTCAAAAAGAGCTGTACCTTCTTGGCTGTGACCGATGGCTTGCTCAAGAGGCGGTCAACCGAGTCTTTCGATGTCAAACTGCGGAATGAAAACAAACGTTGCGGTCAACTGGTTCTGTCAAGTCTTCGGGACATGTGAGAGAACAGGTCAACCATCACGCTCTGGAAGGATAGGGCTCTGTTCTGGTTTCAGCGATCACACAGTCTCCAATACCAGCTTTCATCATGGCCTCAGCTAGATCAATTCTCCGTATGTAATATCAAACCGTCCGCATGGCCCCACACAATGTGATTTCAGCTGGCTCGTCGAAGGTCCGTTATGACAATTCTTATCTCATTCTTGGTCGAACTTCATTCCTTGATCTTGCTCGTGAAACCGGAGTCACGATTGCGCCATGAGTGCACTAGCTGGTATTGTTAGTGGGCTTCGCATGGTTGATCTAGCATGGAAGTAGCCACGCTGAGAAAAATCGGACTATTAGGGATCCTCATCGGCGCGCTACTAGTTGCTATGGCTCAAGGGCTTCCTCTTGTCAAGATGCCTCAGGTCGCGACCTGGTCTGGACCAAACGTCGAGATAACCGAGGAAAGATCCTATTGGATCGAGTACCATGTAACCCCTCCAATCGATCGAGGAACCCACATTTCGGTGGACTTGGCCTTGACGAGAAGCGGGACAGTCGCGATCCTCGCGTTTGCCAGCTCCGAGAGCGGTGACCCTGTGGGCTCGGTCTTACTAAGGGAAATTCTCGAGTCCAGCAACATGTCGCTGAGCAGGAGCGTTCTCGCCGGAGAGACTGCTCACTACATGTTCGTTGTCACTTCTTGGGGTGGCGAATATGTCCTGACAGTAAGGTCCGTTTGGTCACCCTTCCATGACTTGAAGCCATTCACACTCTACGGCTTCATCATTGCGCTAGGGGGCGTGTTCATTCACTACTATTCGGGCGTGAAAGCTCGCATGGTTCGCGTGTTCCAGTCAGTATCTGAGAAAAGTTCAATGTTGAAACAGGAAGACTCTCGCTTTGCGGAGAATGGTGAATATGAACTGTAGCTTTTTCGGATCCCGCGACGACTGGAAGCTCGTGCTCCTGATAGCTGGAGTTGCGACATGTTCATCTGCAGTGGCTCAACTGGTTTTCACTTTCTCGCCTGAAGGAACATCATTTCTCATAGCAGAAGCTCTAGGGCTTCGATTCTACCTAGCTCCCACAGGGGCCGCCGTAATCGTTGTCGCTCTAGTCTCGGCGGAATTGTTTCTGGTTCTTCGTATAGCTGTCCCGAAGACAAAGTCAAGCATCATTATTGTTCTGGTGTTTGCCATACTCGCCGGGACTACCTCTCTCTTGGTCGGGCGTAGGCTTTTTCTGGCGTATCTTCCGGAGGCTTTTCCTACGATGAGCCTGCTGCTTGCACTTGGCGTCTTCGCAGGCTTCTTCCTGACCTTCCTCACGCTGATCGGCGTAGCTTCTAATGTAGCGAAAAACGCGACGCTTACGATCTTCAGCATTACCACCGGAGCGCTGATAGCCTCATCGTTCCCCACCCTGCCTGTCTTGATCACTCTGATAGTCCTAGTTGCCGTCGATTTCCTTCTAGCATATTCAAGACGGACACAAGCCGAAGAGGATCTCGCGCGAGATGTTGCCATGACGGCAGTGGTTACACGCAAGTGGATGATCGGCGTTGGAGATCTGACAACGTATGCAATTCTGATGGCGCATTCGCTGGTCGCCAAAGGGATCTACGTGTTCTGCCTAATGCTCGGAACCGTCGTATGCGGTGCGCTGCTTACCATGAGGTGGGCTGCGAGATCGAACGTTCCATATGTTCCAGGGTTACTACTCACCGCAGGTCCGGCGGTTGTGATGCTCGCAGTCGCATGGCTGATGGGCTCCGCTACTTAGACTTTAGAAAAAAGGGAGGGGATATTCTAGGGAGGAGTCTCCCTAGGTCTTTTTCTTTCTGAGTGCCAGGTAGAAGCCGCCTGCGCCCACTATTATGATGAGCACGATGGCTGCGTAGAGGCCTGTGGTGAGAGTCTGTATCTGGGCGTTGAGCGCCTCGATATCACTCTTGCTTGCTGCCTGTTCTGCTGGCATGTACTTTCCGAGTACATTCTCCAGGGATCCGACCTCGGCCTTCACGGGGTCTGTCACTATCGGCGGGATTAGTGATAGAGTCTCAGCTGTCTTGATGTCTTCACCTGTTGTCCTCCCGATTATGTTGATCCACTCGTCGAGGGGTAGTGTGGATCCTGGGAAGAACACTCTGTACCAGAACCTGCCTGTGCCCGGGGGTATTACCACCGTCTGATAGTTGCCGTATGAGTCGGTGCTGGTCTCGCCCACCTTCGTCCAGGTCTTGCCCTCGTCGGTGCTCACCTGTACGTCCAGCCTCAAGGAGACTGGGAACGCGCTGTCTGTCTCAGCGTTCACAATCCTGCCCGAGAGCGCAACAGGTGTGCCCGTGAACAAGGGCGGTATCTGCGGGTTGAAGACTTGCACTCCGCCTTTCGGTTCGTAGCCTGCCAATTGTAGATGCTTGCGAGCTTCATCGAGGCTGTACTCGGTTGCTTTCAACGCATCGTTGAAGCCTATCTGGGGTGGCAGAACAAATGCGATGCCCGGTCGCGGGAATCCATCCATCAAGTTGTCGATGATGAGCTGCCGCGGTATCAGATGGTCTATTGCTCTTCGCACGTGGTTCGCTGCTTCCTTGGCCTTTGTTGGGTCCTGCTTGCCCAGCGGTGTGTCGGTTCCCGTACCGAAGACCGGGTGCATCATGTTTACGCCTAGTTCTTGTAGGCCATACGCGTCGAACACTTTAGTGACACCCCAAGTCGGCTCGAACCGTTTGACGTCCTTCTCGAAGTGATAGTTGTAGTCCAGTATCTGGACCTCTCCGTTCTTCAGAGCAGCCAGTGCAGCCTCTTTCTCGGTGATGAAGACTGTGTTGAAAGTCTCTATCGTGAACAGTCCTTGACCTTCCAATTGCGCCCGGTTCCAGTAGTCTGGATTCTTCACCAGTGTGATTATCTGCTTGGTCCTGTCATAGCTCTTGAATACATATGGACCCAGACCTACGGGGCCTGTCCAGTCGACTGTCGTTCCGTCGGGCTTCGTGATCTTGTAGCTTCCCTCACCCGTGTTGAAGGAGTGAGTGCTCCACCGGTCTATCGGAATCGCCTCAAGCACGTGTTTGGGCATCGGGTACTCCCCGTTGATTGCCTCTGGATAGTATATCCCGTAGACTTCTGGGAGCTTGCATTTGAGGGTGTACTTTCCTACCGCAGAGGCACTTCCTTCCCTTACTGGCTTACCCTCTTCTGTGAAGTCTTTGACAACAGTCGTTCCATCCGAGTATGTTAGAGTAATCTTGTTTCCTTTCACATCTGTCCAGTAGCCTGTTGCTTGCGCCCCTGTCTCGGGAGTCAGCTGTATCCACAGGGCGTAGATGAAATCGTCGGCGGTCACCTCGACACCATCGTGCCACTTCATGCCCTGTCTAATGTTCATTGTCCACTCGAGGCCGTCTGGGGAACTAGTCCAGCTGGTGTAGGTGGCTGGAATGAACTGCTTCTCGTAGTTCAGTACTATTCCACTACCGATTTGCATGTCGAATATTCCGTAGAGGAAAGGAATGTCGTACCACGAATTGGACAGGATTGGATTGAACGCCGTCCACTCCCCTGGCACAGCCACTGTTGTTGTCGCCGGGCCTTTCAGCCAGTGAGGCGCATAGTACACTAGCGGGTCAAAGTTACCTAGCTGCGGGCTGTACGCAGCTACGGTCCGATCGTAGAAGATGAGAAAGTCGGGGCCGTTTTCCTGTAGGTATGCCTGCAGATCCTTAACTATTTGGATACGCTTGTTCTCGTCAGGTGACCTTATGTATTGCGTGGCCATGTCGTCGACCTTCGCATCTTTGTACAGGTACCAGTTGGCTCCCGGAGGGAAATACTTCTCATCACTTCCATATTGTGGCAGCAGGTTTGGTATTGGGAACGGGGTGGTCCATCCGTAGCCTATGAAGAGCGCGTCGAATCCGCCTTCCGCATATGTCTTGCCCCATATTTCCTTGGGAGCAAAGAGGATTCTGTCAAACACTGCGCCCCAGCCTAGGTAAGCGACACTTGCATCTATACCGACCTGTTGCATTGCGTTGCGCACGATCTGTGCCCATTGTCTACGCGCTTGGTTTGCCGTCCCCGGCGCAACTAGCGTTATCTTGAACAGCCCCTCTTCTTGGGCTGACACCGCTACTACTGGAAACGTGCTTGCAATCATCAGCACAACAAACGAGACTCCGAGGATCGTCGTTAGGTATTTTCTTGCTTGCATTTGTATTTCCTCAGAGGCGTACGCAACGTCGATCCTATATATATCTTGTCAGAAACTGCCACGCTCCAAGTTCCTCTCGTTCTTCTTGTTGCGCGTCCGTCTTCGATAGATCCACCACGCAAGAAGGAAAGACCGGCTGCCCCTAAGGCAGGGAGTCAAGGCGACGCCCTCTGGCGTTTACTATAACGCAGGATACGGAAAGACATAAGGCTAGCCTGAAAGCTTGACCTACGAAGCCTGAGTACTCCTAGTGAATGACATTGTCTGTCTGGAAGTATGTTTTGCGCAGACTGCTCTTCATGATTCCGATGTTCGTAGGGATATCAATTCTCGTGTTCCTGCTGATGTATGCTGCCGGAGATCCCTTGCAGATCATAATTCGTGGGAACCCCAAGATACTTCAGAACCCAGTCTTTCTCGAGTCGATCAAAGCATACTACGGCCTAGACAAGTCGCTGCCGGAACAATACCTGAGATGGCTTTGGAACTTCCTCAACCTTAACCTTGGGAACTCCGTGTACGGAGGAAGACCGGTTAATCTTCTAGTCGGGGCTTGGTTCTGGGAGACCGTGAAGCTCCAACTGGTTGCACTAGCGTTCTCGCTGGCGCTATCGATATACGTAGGGATCCTTTCCGCAAGAAAACAGTATTCAAAGACGGACACGGCTGTTACCACGATCTCGATCTTCGGGATCTCTATGCCTGTGTTCTGGTTCGGAATTATCCTGATCCTCGTTTTCTCGTTCACACTAGGATGGTTGCCCTCGTCGGGAGCCTACGGTGCTACAAGGGTCTGGCCTTCACTGAAAACTGTTGCAGAGGCGACCCCAACGGAACTGCTGGTCGACCACGTGCTTCACCTAGTGCTTCCCTCGCTTGTCTTGACCTATGCCAACCTGGCGTTATACGTTAGGATAATCAGATCGAACATGCTTGAAGTCCTGAGACAGGACTATATCTTGGCCGCCCGAGCGAGCGGCTTGCCGGAGCGGAAGGTCCTCTACAGTCACGCCTTCAGGAACGTTCTGAGTCCGCTGGTGACTCTTGTAGGACTGTATTTTGCCGGGATCGTGGCGGGGGCACCTATCACAGAGACAGTCTTCAGCTGGCCCGGCTTGGGACGGTTCTATGTCCAAGCAACGCTTGGACTCGACTTCCCTGTAATAATGGGGATCACCATGATTATAGTCGTGATGACACTTGTTGCGAACATTGTTGCAGATCTCGCATATGCAGTAGTGGATCCTAGAGTCAGAATAGAGTAGGAGTGGTTCGTCGTGACCGTAACCATCGAGAAGAGACGATCAGCAAGTCAGTGGGCAGTTGCGTGGAGGCGATTCAAGAGAAGCAAAGTGGGGCTCATTGGTCTGTTCATCGTGGGAGTGTACGCCTTCATTGGGGTCTTCGCGCCCTTCATTGCAAGGTACGAACCGGGATCTGTTCAACCATTGTTTGAGGGAGACGCGCGCCAGCCGCCCAACTGGAAGCACCCGTTTGGGACCACATCGGAGGGAAGAGATGTGTTCAGCGACGCTGTTTGGGGTACGATCGCTGCTTTCTATGTCGGTTTAGGAGCCACTGGCATCTCAATGGGGATAGCTCTAGTCATAGGCCTCGCCGCGGGATACTTCGGGCGGCGTATTGATGATGCGCTGATGCGGTTCGCCGAGGTTTTCTTGGTCTTGCCTTTTCTTCTTATCATACTGGTACTTTCACGTATTCTAGCGCTGGCTGTAGGAGCCGGACTGGGGCTGACGATAATCGTTCTCATACTGGGCATATTTGGCTGGGCTGGGAACGCACGGCTGATTAGAGGGGAAGTCCTGAGAATAAGAGAGTTGGAGTTCATTCAGGCTGAAAGGTGCTTGGGAGCCTCCAGCGTGCGGATAATATTCCGCCATGTTCTCCCCAATGTGCTACCGCTGATAATTGTCGTATCGAGCCTTTTGATCGCGACAAACATCCTCGTTGAGGCTGCGATTTCGTTCCTTGGTTTCGGGGACCCGAACACGGTTACATGGGGTCAGCTCTTGAACATTGGCTTCGTCAATATCGTCGGTGAATGGTGGACTGAGATATCGGTGGGGCTAATGCTCTTGCTCTGCGTTCTGGGCTTCAACCTGCTCGGGGACGGCCTCAGTGACGCCCTCAATCCCCGACTCAGAGAGTGATGTGGCGTGGTAGAGGAGTTACTCAGAGTCGAAGAACTTCGAACATATTTCTTCACGGAGGCCGGTATCGTAAAGGCCGTTGACGGGGTATCGTTCACGGTCAACAAAGGTGAGACCCTCGGGCTGGTGGGCGAATCCGGCTCAGGCAAGACCGTGTCTGCGCTGTCCGTCATGCGAATAGTCCCGCGACCAGGAAGGATTCTTTCCGGGAAGATTCTGTTCGGCGACGACGCGCTCCTCGAAAAGCGTGACGAGGAGATGATGAAAGTCCGCGGAAAGAAAATAGCGATGATCTTTCAAGATCCCACCTCGTCTTTGAACCCCGTATTCTCAGTGGAAAAGCAGCTGGCGGAGATCATCACACTTCACGAAGGGATCTCAAAGCAAGACGCACGAGAAAGGGTCATCAAGGTTCTCGATCTTGTCGGAATACCGGATTCGGAGAAAAGGATCAAGGAATACCCGCATCAGTTTAGCGGAGGGATGAAACAGAGAGTTGCCGTCGCCAGAGCTCTTCTCTTGGAGCCTGAACTACTATTCGCCGATGAGCCGACTACTTCACTTGATGTCACGATTCAGGCACAAGTTCTAGACCTAATGAAGCACTTGAAAGAGAAACTGGGAATGTCCCTTGTCTTGATCACTCATGACATGGGAATAGTTGCCGACATGGCGGATAGGGTGACCGTTCTGTACGCTGGACAAGTCGCCGAAACTGCACAGACGAAGGAACTGTATAGGCTGCCCAGACACCCCTACACGAAGGCTTTGCTTGAGGCCGTTCCAAGACTCGACATGGATAGGACACTGGAGGTCATTCCGGGGAACATCCCGAATCTGATCGAGCCCCCATCTGGCTGCAGGTTCCACCCCAGGTGCAAATACGCGAGAGAAATATGTTCCAAGATGGTTCCCGTCCTAGAAGAAGTCAAGCCAGGACACATTGTAGCTTGTCACAGGTGGAGAGAGATATAGCGGTCTGAGCGAGGACTAGAATTGAACACTACACCGGCCATCATAGCCAAGGACTTGGTAAAGTACTTCCCGGTTTACGCGCGAGGCGTCCTCCTGAGAAAGCAGATCGGAGTTGTCCACGCAGTCGACCATCTCACGTTTGAGATAGGAAAGGGACAGGCGCTCGGCCTTGTTGGAGAGAGCGGTTGTGGGAAGACCACCACCGGCAAGGTCATCTTGAATCTTGAGCCCGCGACCTCTGGAGAAGTGTCGTTTGAAGGAAAGAACGTCTTCGAGGTCTTCAACTCGCGCAACAGCACGGAAGCGCTCGCACTGAGACGCAAGATGCAGCTTGTCTTTCAGAACCCATTCGGATCGCTAGATCCACGCATGACCGTCTACGACATAATCAGCGAGCCCTTCGAGATTCACGGACACGTTTCCAAGAGTGAACGTCTACCTCGAGTCTACGAACTGTTGTCGCTTGTTGGGCTTGAGGAATACCACGCAGAGAGGTATCCTCATGAATTCAGCGGTGGCCAGAGACAGAGGATATGCATCGCTAGAGCACTCGCAGTGCAACCTTCATTCATTGTTCTTGACGAGCCGGTGTCGTCGCTCGATGTGTCCATCAGGGCCCAGATACTAAACCTGTTGAAAGGTCTGCAGGAAAGGCTCGGGTTGACATATCTGTACATCTCGCATGATCTCAGCTCTGTGAGGCATGTAAGTCAACGAGTGGCTGTAATGTACTTGGGAGAGATTGTTGAACACGCTCTGACGGCACCGCTCTTTGACAATCCTCTTCACCCGTACACACAGGCGCTGATATCAGCTGTGCCAATACCCGACCCTGAGACGAAGATCAAGAGAATAATACTGCCAGGTGAGGTCCCGAGCCCGATCAACCCGCCTCCAG
>Ga0315312_1002599_pt1 | contig 12363 bp, 12 predicted proteins | sample TDP7_MG_FD_203629 | JGI IMG/M metagenome (GOLD analysis project Ga0315312, IMG submission 203629) | Freshwater sediment microbial communities from Lake Towuti, South Sulawesi, Indonesia - TDP7 | ecosystem: Environmental > Aquatic > Freshwater > Lake > Sediment | place: Indonesia: South Sulawesi... | reverse complement strand
CTCCGGCTTCCGATGGGCATGTGGAAACGGACCCCTCTGCGAAGAACCGATGCGAGGCATAAAAGCAAAGCTCATGGACGCCCAACTACACGAAGATCCCGTGCACCGCGGTCCTGCTCAAATAATGCCAGCTACACGCAGAGCCTTCCTCGGCTCCTTCCTCACGGCGAAACCCGTCCTATCAGAGCCTGTATACAAGATTGGTGTGTCTGTTCCTGCCCAGTGGGTGGGGGATGTGACCAGCATCATCATCCGCAAACGGGGCAGAATCCTCTCTTCTGAGCAAAAAGGCCCCATAACTATGATCAACGGGTACATACCAGTAGCCGAAACCTTCGGTCTATCCGCTGAAATGAGATCAGCAACCTCAGGCCACGCTTTCTGGCAGACCCAATTTGATCACTGGGAAAAGGTGCCGGAAAACATTGCGCTTTCTATGATAGAGGAAATACGTAAGAGAAGGGGCTTGCCGCCAGAGGTACCTAAAGCAGACAAGTTCATCGATGAAGCCTGATTCTATCCACCAAATCGTCCTAAAATTCTGATATGAAGGTTATTTGAGATAGCTGTTCAGCGTATCCCTACAGTAGGCTGTGCCATCACATAGTGTGGTGTTGAGTTGTGGAAGCCCTTCTCGGCAAGACGCAAAGCCTAATCCATGCTTCAACACGATTGGGCGCAGCTTCTCTACTATTCTCCATCTCTTTTCCTCACTTAGATATTTGTACCCTGCCATCCACTTGCCGTCAGCGTATGCCTTAACGAGTCTTTCGCAGACTTTTGGGTTCACCTGTTTTAGAGTTGAAAAGAATCCTCGCACTGGCTTGACGGTTGCTATGGTGACTTGTCTTACGCCTATGTTAGCCAGCGTTGAGACGAGTCTTTCGAATTCCCTCTCATTGTCGTTGATTGTTGGTATGATCGGGTCTATTCTTGCCACGGCGGCTATGCCCTGTTCAACAATCTTCTGAAGTGCGGACACTCTTCGACTTGGGGATGGAGCATGAGGTTCTGTGAAGCTTGCTATGTCTTCTTCTAGCGTGGTTATGGTTATCGAAACGACTGTTGGGGTTTGTTTGAAAATGCCTAGGTCTCTTGTGACAAGGTCGGATTTGGTGACAATGAGGATTGGGTAGTGGTGTTTTGCTAAGACTTTGGCGCATTTCTGAGTGATCCTATGGTGTTTTTCTAGTGGTTGGTAGGGGTCAGTGCAGTCGCTCATCATTACTGGAAACTTCTGCCTTGTGTTTTTTGCCATGTTTTCTATCTGGTCTAGTATTTTTTGGCGTGGCTTTGGAGGTCCGTTGAAGCTTGGAAATTTGGTGGCGTAGCAGTATATGCATTCGTGTGGGCACCTTCCTAGGTAGGTGTTGATGTTGTACTTTGGGGGGCACGTGCAGTAGCCTACTTTAGGAGCGTTGAAGAGGGGTAGTTTCATGGTTTTGGGTCCACGTTCTTGCGTTTTAGACTTTCTTGTTTAGAGGTTCTGTTTGCGTTATTGTTTCCTGAGCCCCGTTTAGATTATTTCGTTTTCTCAAGTACTTCAATTATTCTACTGCTAGCCTCTCTCGATAGGAGGTTAATCTGTTCAAAAAAGGCACGTTTAGATGTCAGCTCTGGTTATTTGAGGTACGCTCTGGCTTGGATTAGGTCTTTCATGGTGTTGATGGTGAACCACATTCCGTGGTAGATATATCCATGGAGGAGTCTCTTGTCAGCCAGCCTCTGCATAGTGGTGAACTCAAAGTCGCCTTGGTCTGGGAAGTAATTTTCAACTATGGCTTTCTTGAACACGTGGTGTCCGGCGCTCACGTAGATATCGAGGATCGATCTATGCTCAAATCTTATCACTTCTATTCCGTTTCCGAGTGTTACTCTCCCGAAGGGCAAGGTGGGTCTTGCGAGAAGAACACCTGCCCCTTTCGAGGCGTAGTCAAAGAGTTCGTTAGGGTTGTAAAAAACGATGTCGTCCACGTTCATCACATAGGCGATGTCTCCCCTAATCTGTTCGAACGCCTTTTTGACTGCTCCCCCGGTTCCCAGACTGCCCTTTTCTAAAGAATATTTAACGGGTTGTCTTGTCAAGTTTTCTCTGTTTGAAGCCACCACTATGTCTTCGAATCCGTTCGATCTTAGCCAAGAGATTTGTCTGTCTAACAGAGTTTCTTTGTCTATCTTTAGCAGTGGCTTCGGAACCCATGTGGCGGGTTTAAGCCTCCATCCCTCCCCACCAGCCAAGATTACAGCTTCCACCATCGTGCTTCCACCTGACCGCATCTGAGTGGATACTCTGTGCCGCACATGTTTAAATTTAACTGTACTTACTAATCCGGCGACAGCAAACGTTAAATTTTCCGAGCCATCTTCAAAGATGAAAAGGGAGAAATCACGTATGGTAACAGCTTTTGTTCTGATGCGAATTGGAACTGGGGAGCAACTGGACTTCGAAAGGGTAGTGAAAGAGCAGATAAAAAAGGTGGAAGGAGTGAAAGAAGCCTACACCGTATTCGGGCGGTACGACTTGGTCGCGCGGGTGGAAGCACCGAACCTTGAAGAGCTCTCGCATCTCACCGACAAAATAAGAGCCGTCGCAGGCGTGTTATCCACCGAATCGCTCATAGTGCACTCATAAACCGCTCAATCTCTTCCGCTATCGTTGGCTTCAAACACAGCGTGCGATTTCCTCAAAAATTTGCGAGCAACACAAGGACGAAAAAGTGACCTCCAACCCTAGAGTCTCAGCAAGCCGGACAGCCTCCTCTGCCGGGAAGGCTATTGCATTAACTCCAGATTTCACTGCAAGCGTGTCTGTTTTCACCTTATGTTCACCCTTAGGTCTCATACACCCCAGAACAACGGGCGTCTGTGGCATCATGAACCTAGCCGTTGCCAGCACCCTCACTATGTCCTCTGGAGTAGGAGGATCCACTTTTTCCATGAGCGTGCCATGTATCGGCATCAACGCTATGATTATGAGAGCGGATGGTTCGTACCTTGAAATCATTTTAAGCGCTTGAAACTCACCTTTTAGCTTGCCGTAGTGAAGCCCAACGAGTACGTGGGGGACAAGAGGAATTCTGGATGTGTGCAGAGCTCTTAAAGATCGGTCGTAATCCTCTACTTTAACGTTCAGCTGGTAGATTTCTCGTATGGTTTCGTCTGAGCCAATTATGTCGATGAGGGCGGTGTCAACTCCTGCCTCCCTTAACCTCCTCGCCATCGATAGGTCTACAATACCGGTGTGCACCACGATTTTTAGTCCACTTTCGCGCTTAACCTTGGCAATGGCATCCACAAACCTATCAAGGGGAATAGAGCCATCTGGCAAACATCCACCGCTGATCAGACAGCCCACAGCCCCTTTTCTCACAAGGTCAGCGCAGAGGTTGACCAAGTCGTTGGGCGTAGTTGCTGGAATCATGGTGTTTAGAACCTTCCCGTCGCAGTGCTTGCACTTTAAGGCGCAGGAGGAACCCGTCAAGGATATGGACGGGAAAGCCGTCGGAGATGAGCAGAAGTAGCTCGTTTTGTAGTAGATGAAGCTCGGGGCATAGAATCGGATTTTCTTCCCAAAATTCTTCCAGCTAGTCTTCCGAGCATCAGTCAGGGCTTTTTCAAGGGCTCTTCCCTCCGCCTGTAGCAGGTTTTCATAGTCTTCTTCAGTGTTCAGCAAGAGGCACACCGAATATGGATAAGTGTTAAGACTGTGTGCTCCTTAATTTATAAATCTGAACATTGCCGAGGCTGACTGATGAGTTTCCCCGAAAAGATCAGGGTTTCTATTGGTTCCGCCATCGTGCTTGGTTTGATGAGTGGCAGGTTAGACGCTAAACCCACAACTGCGTATCTGCTCACATACCGACATGGGAAGTGCTATGCCAACTGTGGCTTTTGTCCGCAAGCCAGAACCAGCAAAGGTAGGGCAGACCTGTTATCTAGGGTGTCTTGGCCAGCATTTCCAATTGAACAGGTGCTCGATAGGTTAGAATATGTCGCAAAAGAGGGGACAATAAAGCGGATTTGCATCCAAGCGTTAAACTACCCGACGGTTTTTGAAGATGTCTTGAGCCTCGCTAGAGAAATCAGGTCACGCGTAAAGGTGCCTATCTCCATCTCTTGCCAACCCCTAAACCAAAGACGGATGAAAAAGCTGGCTGAGGTAGGCGTTGATCGAGTCAGCATTGCCCTAGACGCTGCAACTGAAAGCTTGTTCGACAGGATTAAAGGTGCCTCGGCTGACAGCCCATACGTTTGGGAAGATCAGTGCAAGGCGTTGAAAGAAGCTGTGCAGACTTTTGGAGAGGGGTCGGTGACCACTCACCTCATAGCTGGACTGGGAGAAAGTGAAAAAGAGATTATACAAACGATTCAGTGGTGCGTGGACATGGGGGTGTATCCCAGCCTCTTTGCTTTCACTCCCATGCCCGGAACAGCCTTAGAAGAAAATCCTCAGCCACCACTCAGCTATTATAGAAAACTCCAAGTCGCCCATTTTCTCATAACTAAGGGAAAATCACGATATGAAAATATGAGGTTTAATGAGGATAACCGCCTCATCGACTTCGGAGTCCCAAAGGAGGTGGTGCAGCGCGTGGTCAGAACTGGCCGTCCTTTCCTCACTTCTGGCTGTCCCGGTTGCAACAGACCCTACTACAACGAGAGACCGGGCGGCTCTATTTACAATTATCCTCGACAACCCATGCGTGAAGAGATTGTTGAGATAGAGAAGGAAATTCGAATATAGAACAGCGCGTGTGAACAGGCTAAGATAGCTTTACTCCCATCTCTCCGTTGGTCTTCTTATGAAGAGGAACACGGCTGTAGCAGCGGAAATTATCGTTGTTGCAACGAAGCCGAACACTAGGTTTCTGGTACCCGTTAATTTTCCCGAGCTTTTGCCATATTTTTCTTCAAGTTCGGTGTAGGTGGAGTTAAGCTCCCAGTAGGTTGCATTCAACTCCTCATAATCCGCTTTGAGTTGTTCAAATTCCTTGTTCCTCACGTAGGTTAATTCGAATCCGGCGGAAGGTATACTCAGCGTCAATTTCACCGACAAGACGTCTGAGATTATCTTCATCGAGTCCCATTTGCACGATATAGAACCATAGGTTAAGCCAGGCGAAATGCCCACAGGTATAGTTACATTGTAGACGTATTCACGTGTCGCCCCGGGTGCGTAAGGACCTCTAAACTCCGTGATATCAACCCCTCCAAGCAAATCTTCCTCTGTCTCGTTTATGAGCCCGTAAATGCTCAATGAGAAGGAGATAACATCAATCTCTTCAGTGGCTCCAACTCTTACGGTAACGTTTATCTCATCTCCTGGATCAGCTTGGTATGGAGCTTCCACTTCAATTGTGAGACCCCCATACTCTTCTAGTTCATAGACAGTTCGTGTTTCGTATGTGGGTTCTGCAATGATGCTTCGGGTCAGGACCAGTGAAAGCATTATGAATAACAACACTGAAATTGCGACTTTTTTACAATTCATTTTTTCACCTCTTAAATTCGTTGCAATTCCAGCTTGTTTGACGAAATGATATTTAATGATTATTATCTTTCTCGAATATGTCTCTATAATAAGTCGTCAACTATTACACAATATGCGCCGTTTCTATATGTTTCAGAAGTTTGACAATTACCTTGAAGATTTCTTCAAATCTTAACGCTAAAAACTCATTTCAGGGAACGGACAAACCTTTGATATATGTAAACAAAATAGATGATGGCGAAAAACGTTAGAAAAACCTCGAGTGATAGTATTAGTTGGTTTCTCTCCATGGCTAAGAAATAGCCCTGTTGCAATATATCTTTAAAGACCAAGACCTGGAGGAATACTGAAGTGCTGAGGCAACCTAGACCTAAGCTATGGAACAACAGCCAACTCAACCTTGATCTCTTCATTGTCAGTCAATAATTGTCTAAGCCATAAGCCATTAATTATACGTTATGAATCCGCTCTACAGAATCCACTTAATGATTGCAAACATTACTTTCTGCATCAGTATTGTAACACCACTTTCCCTCAGCTCTCACTGAAGAGTAGACGAGTCCTTAGCCCTTTACTTTTCCGAGTTTCAACTATTGTCCTCTGGAAACCGTCTTTAAACTTTCAACTCTGTAGATGACGAACATAAGATACTGTAAACTTATTCATGATGGAAATCAATCTTAGGTGGTAAAAAGCTCGAGTGTTTCAACTGTTTTTTTGGGTGTCTGAGGTTTCTGAGAGATTTTTTCAAATTCGGAAATATCAAGCATCTTTTTTCTCTTGCTTCCTTCATAAAATGTTTTTAGAGCATCGTAGAACATGAATTGCCAATCATATTCTTCAACTTTCTCCTTAAGCATCGGTTCAGAAATCTTTCTGTAAAAGAGGTCCTGTCTTTCTTCTGGGATAACAACGTAGCGTTTTGTTTTGGTACTCGGAATGTTAGAACCTCTAACTATAGCTTCCGTTATTCCTGTTGTATTTTCTACTTCAAACTCATGAGTTATCTCGGCTTTGTCGTACCAAACGACATCAATTTCCTTGATTCGCTCTAAATTTTCATCTGGAAGGACAAGTCTAGGCATCCTTCTCCATCCTTCTATATCTGCATATACTTCGAATCCAGATTTCTTTCCAATAGTTGCTAACATTTCTACAATTGAGTCGTGTTCATTCTCTCTTTGTCTAATTTTCGGTTTAAGTCTCCATTTTCCATCTTTTGTTTTCTCAGCATATTCCTCTAAGACTTCTCGGACACTTTGCGTATCTGGAGTTAAAGCATTGGTAAACTTGAGATAGATTTGTCGTAAAACATCATCAAAGGAAACTTTGATTTCTCTATTCAAAATGTCGATTGTGATAGCTTCAACCCTTTCAGATAAGGGTACTCTATCTAAAAATTTAACTCCTTTTACCCACCATTTCTGACCAATAACTTTACCTTTATCATTTTTAACATCAACAAGAATAAATTCTTCATTTAAGTTTCTCTTCAGAATTTCCTCGATTCCTTCTGGTGCACTGAAGAGATATCCACTTTTCTTTAATTCATCATAAATAATCGGGTAGCTGTTGACTATGATGGAGTATGGAATTGGTTCGCCTCGTTCAGCAATTAACTTCCTTACGGTATCTACAATTATGCGTTCATATCGTTGTTTGTCAATTTCAGAGTAAACAGTGAGTCCCAAAGATTCTCTTTTAGTTTTTCTGAATCTAATATAATAGTCTCCCTTGGCACTTCCGTATGGAGCGAGTTGTGCTTTTGCTGATACTGTCGCTGGAGGTTGATAAACTATCTTTTCAAGGTCGAAACCAGCAAGTACAACAGCCCTAATTATTGCATTATATATTTTGATATCAGTGTTATGAAACGTAACAGTCATCCATTTTCCTGCTTTCAAAACCCTGTATACTTCTCTAAAAGCACGAGCAAGCATCTTACAATACATTTCAAAGTTCTTATCTCTTCTTTCAGGACTATCGCTTATGATTATTTCATCCTCAAACTCCATTTTGAACTTTAGCCACGAGGCATACAAGTAATCAAGTTCTAAATAGGTACACTATCACCATAAGGTGGATCAGTAAACACGTAATCTACACTTGAATTAGGAATATTACTTAAGTCAGTAGCTGACTGAGTAAATATCCAAGCGGTTTCGCCTTCCTTAAAAAACGTACCAACAGTTTGATTAGATTCTCTCTTACCTTTAAATATCGCTTTGAAGCGATTTTCAAAGAAACGCCAAACATTCATTTCCCACCTTTTTTCTGGAATCCAGTACCCCCTAACTTTCCAGCTGGGTCCAGAACCTTTAGTATAAACCAACAACTTACTTGCTTGAGGAAGTGTTGACGAAAAAGTAAACTTCATGATGTCTTTAATGGAACCCTCTTCAATCTTCTCAATCTCATTGAGGATGATTGATAGAGCAGTTAGATTTCGCTTACTAAAAAGATCGGAAACTCTCATTCCTTTCGAAACATTAACCCGTGAATTCCAAATCAATTCGTTTTTCGGATACCAATAGGGAATTTCCATTTCTTCAATTTCTTTTGCTCTTTTTTCATCATCTTCTGTGAATGGTTTATCTAAAACAAGTTTGCAACTAGGACACCATAAATGAATTTTCTGCGGAACTACCCCATCAAAAACCATGTAATGAAAGGGAGTTTCCTTTTCACATTTGGGGCATTCGGTGAGATATAGTGTTTCAACGTTATCCTTAACCTCATTCTTGATAATCTCAAAGCTTTCTTTGAATTTATCCAAATCTGCTGGAATTGCACTCATTTTCGTTATGAAAGTCGCTATTGGATCTAGGTCAATAGCAATAGCTTTTCTTCCATATCTTAGAGCCTCAATCAAGGTTACTCCAGAACCACAAAAAGGATCTAAAACTATACCATCTTCCTTTGAGTAACGTTTAATGTATTCTGCTACTACATTATGTGGTTTCCTTGCCCAATACTTATGCATCAAATATGTTGGAGTGTGACGCTTAGCTGAAATGGCATAATTTATGTGTAGAATTGATTCTTGTGACATCTAACCCTCTCGAATTCTTTGGTCTTATTATCAGTTCTCGAACATAATAAAGCTTATATCCAACATTAACATTCCTTCATCAAACAGTTGCCAGAACAGAGCTAAGTGTGGGATCGCCTCTCTCGGCGACACCGGCTCTTTTTGGCGGCTAGCTCCGCGATAAGGACGAAAGAATAGATGCCGAGAAGGCTTCCAGAAAGAACCAGACACGTAAGACCGAGACGCTTCCAAAAGAGGGAGAAGAAGTACAGCGCCATAGGTTTTCAACGGGCTCCAGTAGCGGAGGGAGAGGAACTCAACGTGGTCATAGACGACATAGGCAGCAGAGGCGATGGAATAAGTAGAGTACGGAATTTCTTAATTTTCGTGCCCCAAACCAAAGTTGGAGAACGATTGAAGGTCAAAATTCTAAAAGTTGGGAGAAAATTCGCCATCGCGGAAAAAATTAAGGAAGAAAGGGAGGAAAGAATTGAAGATTAAAGATTTGAGGGACGGAATGCGAAGAGTAGATGTTGTGGCTAAGGTTATCGAAAAATCAGAAACCCGCGAGGTTCGTTCTAGAGATCAAGACGAAACATTCCGAGTAGCCGACGCCGTGGTAACCGACGGAAGTGGCACGATAAAGTTGGTTCTCTGGAACAGACAGATCGACCAAGTCAATGTTGACGACACAGTCAGAATTGAAAACGGATACATCAAGTCCTTCAGAGGAGAAATCCAACTAAACGTGGGAAGATACGGAACATTAACCGTCGAATGAACTCAAAACTAAGCGGATTTTGCTAAACATGAAAGAAAGAGAGGTGAAAAAATGCAATATGAAAGAAGAGAGCGAAGGTCGTATGGCCGACGATTTCCTCCAAAGCCTGTTGAAATGGGCAAAGAATACGACGCGAAGATCGAAGAGATCAGTCGCCGAGGCGAGGGCATAGCGCGAATTAAGGGTCTTGTAACCTTTGTTCCAAACACCAAACCCGGCGACCAGGTGCGAATCCGTATAACAAGGATAAGCCGGCGGTTCGCTGAAGCGGAAGTTGTTGGGAAGGCAGGGGAAGCGGTAGAGGAAGAGGAAGCAGAGGCGGAAGAGGCGGAAGAAGCGGAAGAAGCGGAAGAAGCAGAAGAAGCAGAAGAAGCAGAAGAATAAAGCTTCTCAAGGCATTTCGTTCTTCTGCCAGCCAGTGGCTCGTTTAGTGTCTCCATTACGGCAATTGACAGCTTACTACATCTTTCTCACCGACACAACATCTGCAGTGTCTGCTTCGGCCTCTTCAGAACTCGCTGTATAGGCTTGTGTCATCCTATCATATGGTTTTCTTGGTTGTTTCAAGAATTTTGATGTCTCTTTTCGCTAGCTCGACCATGAAGGGCTCGGGGTCGATGCAGTTTTCCGGCGGTAGGGCTCCTTTAACCTTAATGTCTCCTCTCGCCAGCATCTGAGCAGCAATTGATGCTGGAACCCCAACCGCAACTTCGCTGGAGGTGGCTCTCCATTCTGCTCTTGAACGGAAAATCGCGTCCATGGTATGGGATACTTTCTTTCCGTCTTTCTTCCCCATCGCTATGATCCTTGTTAGTTCCCAGTCGTCTGGTGTTACGCCTTCAGGACAGCCCATTAGGTTTTGTGAATCTAAGAGCTTTAGGAAAAATTGTCGGGGAGATATTTCGGTGTCTTTCACCCTTAGCGGTTTGTCGCTGGCAAGACCCGCATCCACAAGCATTTTGATGCCAAGGAATCCAGGTCCTCCCTCCTTCCAATTCACGTTTTTTATCCCCTTGTTCTTGAAGGAAATCGGGAAGGTTGCGGCTTCTGAGTGGATTGTGTAATATTGATCCTGTGAGCCGAACGGTTCTGGAAAAGTCATGGTTTCTTTGCCCGAGAGTGGTGGAACCTCCTTATATTGTCCGTTTTCGAATATCACGGCGGGTATGGTCATTTCGTCGAAGAGTGTGAAAATTGACCATGTCACCATGAATGGTGGGCCTCCCTTCGTAAAATCTATCCAGGTATCCCTTACAAGAATTGTTTCAACTGAGTCCAGCCTGTCAACGGCGTATCTCGCCATCACGTTAGTTATACCGGGGCATTCTCCAATGCCTAGTATAGCAGTTATCCCGGCTTTTCTGAATTTGTCGTTTAGCTCTAACTGTTTTAGGGCTGTGTGAAACAGTCCGCCTAAGTCGAGGTAATGGACTTTTGCTTCAAGTGCCGCCCTCATTATGTTGAGGTTGTAATAATACTGAACGGCGTTGAGGGCTACATCGGCGCCCTTAAGCACCCTCACCGTTTCATCGTGTTTTGTCGCGTCGATTTGTGCAATGGATACTTTCTTACTTTTGATTTCAGCTGCGATTTTCTGCGCCTTTTCGAGGCTTCGACTAGTCATCACAACTTCAGACACCTCACGACTTTCAGCCAAGTCTCTTACGGCACATCTACCAGTTAGCCCAGTGCCGCCTAGAACCACAATTTTCACACTTCCACTCTCCCATGGTCGCGGTAGAATCCTTTAAACATTCAAGGTGGCTTTAAGGCTTTTGATGGGACACAAAGAACCTAGGTTTCTGAGCGGCGTCCTAAGAGCATTGACTCTGTTGCCTTCGCCCATGTACAAATTTGTGCAGAAATGTTTATATTTTTGGAGGTTTTCCTTCTCGGCTTGGTTGAGGAGGAAGCGTAGTTTTTGGGCTAAAACTAAGAAAACTCCTTTCTCTTTTCAGTATACCCTCCTCAACCAACACAAACTTATGATTTTTTGAATTAATAAGCATTAAGGAACTATTTTCTATAAATTAATTAGAAGATGTACAGGTTGCCGAGGGACACTGAAAGCCTCAGAAATATATGCTTATATATCGCCTCATGGATTACCTTTCCTCTCACCAGAAGAATTAAAGGCTCATTCAGTCTAACGCCTCTGCAACCACGGGAGGACGTATAAAGTGTTTGGTTACGCTGGAAAAATTCTCTATGTCGATCTAACCCGCAAGAAGACCTCAATTGAGCCTGTACAGAACAAGTTTTGTGAGAATTACATCGGCGGAAATGGCTTCGCCATATGTCTCCTCTACGATAATACCAGACCCAAGATAGATCCTCTCAGCCCAGAAAATGTGTTGATATTCGCCGTTGGCCCCTTTGCCGGAACCATGGTTCCCACGAGTGGCAAGTACATAGTTCAGGCTAAGTCTCCCCTCACAGACTTCATGGGCGAATCCGTGTCGTCTGGTGCTTGGGGTCCAACGTTGAAGCGGGCTGGTTATGACGCGATGGTAATAAAGGGGAAGTCGGAGAAGTCCACCTACCTGTTCGTGGACGACGACATTGTACAGTTTAGAGATGCAAAAAACCTGTGGGGAAAGGAGTCCCTGCAGACCAGCGAGCTGATAATAGAAGAAATAGGTGACGAAAGCGTTTGTACAGCAACCATAGGCCCAGCAGGCGAAAACCTCGTCAAATTCGCCAACATCACAAACGATAGGTACAGACAGGCTGGTAGAACAGGAATGGGCGCGGTTATGGGTTCAAAAAACCTTAAGGCGGTTGCTGTTAGGGGCACGAAAAAAGTTGAAGTGAGCAACCTTGAAAAACTCATGGAAGTGTGTCAAGACCTTTACGAACAGTGTCAAGGAGAGGGCACAAGAAGTTACAGACTCTTTGGGACGCCGGTAATGGTCCTAATTATGAATCACTTGGCCGCCTTCCCAACTAGAAACTGGCAACAATCTTCGTTTGAGCTAGCAGAGGACATCAGTGGCGAATATATTAGGGAGCATTACGTAGCAAAGCTCATTGCATGTTCAGGTTGCCCCATAGCTTGCG
>Ga0315312_1002597_pt1 | contig 12365 bp, 19 predicted proteins | sample TDP7_MG_FD_203629 | JGI IMG/M metagenome (GOLD analysis project Ga0315312, IMG submission 203629) | Freshwater sediment microbial communities from Lake Towuti, South Sulawesi, Indonesia - TDP7 | ecosystem: Environmental > Aquatic > Freshwater > Lake > Sediment | place: Indonesia: South Sulawesi... | reverse complement strand
CACGCCTAATTTTTCGCACATATATTCCATTTTTTCTTTCGTGGTGATTTCTGCTTTCGGTTTTTGAAACTTATCCGCAAGCTCTTGGGCGTCTGCGTCACTATAATACTTGTTGAAAATTAGTTCAGATGCTTTATAGAAATTGAGAAAAGCGTCGGACCCGGGCCCGCCTCATAGACACGGTGGGTAAAACCCTTGAAGAAGGTCTAGAATTGCTTTCTCGAGTGGGCTTAAACGACGCCTTCCTATTTGTACGGTATGGATACAGGTTCACGGCTTCACCCGAAATGTACGGGAAAAAGTTTCTGTTTTGGCAGAGTGAGAAAAAAATATGGGAAATCAATCCCGACAGAACGCTTACCTTACAACCAGCTTCTCTTGTGATTCGTGGTGGATGAATTACGGTTAAAACAACTGAAGAATACAGAAAATCATCGATAACCTTGGGAATGTGATTCCGAGGTCTTCATGGATGGCTTTTATATGCCTAAATATGCTTTGAGTTCGCGCAAAGCTTTATATTTACTTTCCCTCTATACAATATTAATGTGTCTAAAAAAAGACATATTGTATACTGGTGCAACATGACAACTGTTTAACAACAATACACGGGGAGTCGAGAATGAAGGAGCGAGAACTTAGGGAAATTCAGGCGAAACTTATGAGGGGGCTCCTCGATTTAGTGGTTCTTCAGTTTTTGAAAGGTCGTTCCATGCACGGATATCAGATCATCTCCGATCTTCGGAAAAATTTCGGGGTATACTTTGGGGCCAGCACGATTTATCCACTTCTTTGTGCCCTTGAAGAAAAGGGGTACATTAAGAGCCACTGGGACCTGGAGAATGATCGACCGAGAAAGGTGTACAGCATCACACCTCAAGGGTCAGACCTGCTGAACTGCAGCGAGGATTCACTGAACCAGATATATCGGAAACTGGCGAGTAAGTTCACTCTTGAGGGGCATCTCCAAAACAGGGTATACGCAAAGACAACCTAGCTGCCGCCTCGGAGAGAAGACATACCACGGAATGGTTGAAGACTACGGGAATGACTTAGTTTTGGAGGTTACCTGCGCTTCTAAAGTACAAGTCGTCTTTTTTCGCCTAGGTATTGCGCGTGCATTCCGTATCCTACCCATGTTCACCATCAACCCTAATAAGCCCGTTAGTAGTGAGCTGAACATGAAGACTATATGTGATAAACTCTAAAATAACCATTGGCTTACTGATGAGTAATTTCTGATGAACCATAATCCAATACCTAACACGATATAGATTGAGATTATGCTACAAGAGAGATGTATAAACCAGATTACCCTTTTTAATTTGTCCACCTTTGGCTTCAAAAGTTTGGATTTATGAACCAGCCTCGATGAGATATCATATAAGTCATCTAGTATAAGCGTTAATCCCCCGTATGCAAAGAATGACCCTACATAGAGTGGAAAGTTATTGAGACCTATGTCCCCTCATAGAAGGATGGAAGGAATAGATCGAGTAAGGAAGCCGGAGTGAATATAATCACTGGAAATGTTGCGCTGATGACTGTTAGGAAGCCATAAACATAATGGTGGAAGACTATCCTCCCGACTTTCGCTCTACCTATACTCCTCGCTGGCGCAATATTTAGAAGCGAAACTGGAACTAGAACCCAGAGTATTGAGCCATCGATTATGTAGGGCGAGTAGGGACTCCACCAAGGTCTAGATCTGTAAAATCCAGCCAAATTATTGATTGCAGAATATAAACTTATGAGAGATATGAATATTAGGGACAAACCCAGAATCTTCCTTCCAATCCTAACCAAGACTCTCGACATGACCTTGCGGTATAGACTTAAGATAATTTAAAGCTTCCTGCTTCTTCGAATTCAAAGACGAAAACAATGGCAAGAGCACGTGCTAAAAATTCTAGGTTCTGCAACGGCGTGGGCGGCTTGACTGCAGTGTGTGTGCGTAAAGTTTTAATACTAAACATTAAATTAATGCAAGACTCCATAGCCCTTGATCAGCTATGTCGCAAAAAGTCGAGGTTTCAGTCGCTGAAGAAGTCTTACGCTCCAAGGTAGCGATGGCCATACTCCGAACGATCCTCCAACGGGATATGCCCCTCCCCATCTCTAGGATCGCCAAGGAAATTGGCTCTAACTATGTCACCGTGAGAAAGCACATGAAGCTCTTAGAAGAGGCAAACCTGGTCAAGGTCGTTGAATACGGCCAGAGAACCCTATACAAACCCAACGAAGCCAACGAACGAATCTCAGCCTACAGAGACTTCCTCCAAGCCTGGACAAAACAAACCTAAAACACTGAAAGGAAAGGTAGACTTTTATTTGTTAGAAAGCTGAGGGTTCGGAGCATTTATTTACCAATTAAGTTCATTTCTTGCTCATTGAAGTTTCCGACGCGTGATAGCCGCAAGTTTTTTCAATTTATTCCAATTATGATTAGATCGGTGCGTTAAACATGAAGTGGTATTGGTGGCTTCTCATAGCCGTCTTCGCCGTCCTTGGTATTTGGACTCTGGTGCCTGCTCCGGCCAGCAAGCCCAGCCTGCTAGGCTATTATGCACACTGCAGCTTCACCCCTGTCAGCACTATAATCTGCTGGGTCATAGCTAGCGTCTGCTACTGGCTTGGCAAAAGGAAAGCCGCCCACCAAGCCTAACCCCTCTTTTCTAGCCGTAAAAAGAGGACCCCCTGCACCTCGGCATGTACGTCGAACATTGCGCGCGCTCAATGGTATATTGTGACCCATGGTAGCTTCGCGTACTATAGCCCACGCAGCTGGCAGATCGGCGCTACAAGTCGAGACCACTGATGCTATACCTTGAAGACCGCGTAAGCATACACTGGGTATGAAAACCCGAAAACCAACCCGTAGGCTATAGGACTAAGCCTCTTCCCACAACGGTAGGAGGCTACGGTGGGAGGCTCGGAGAAAACGAACCCTTCATTTTTCTATTAGTTTCATAAGGATGAAGTGGTGGCATGGCGGACTTTTCTCATAACAGATCAATCGAACCCTACGGGTTCTCGCCAACTCCTTAATTTCCCTTAGTTTCACCATCGCCTTCGGATCACTCAAAATCCCCCTTTTATATCGCCCTTCATACCCGCTTAGCTCCCAAGCCCTTTCTCGCCCATATCTTTTCTTCAGTCGGTTAAACTCGCTCAGCAATTCCCGGCTTGGGGCTAGGATGCTGGGCCTCGCCACCCGAACCTTCCTCATCCTTGGGATAATTCCTCCAATTGGCGACATATCCCTCGAATATTCGGGGCTTGTTCATTTTTATCCGCCATACTTTGAGCCTTAAACAAAAAGGAGGGAGGCGCTACTTAAGCCATTGGTCAGATCTCTGTAACCGTGACCTTCTCCACTTCCTTCGTCCATGGGATCCTCGCTGGTTCCCTTGAGAGGTCCTCCATGATCTCTCTCTCGATCTCCTCGTTCGGCTTTTCAGCGCTCTCCTCCACCAGGGAAACCACAATAACCGCTTTTTTGCCCTTCATATTCATCACCCTTAGTAAAATGAGGCTCTTTTCTATAAATAGAAATGGACAACGCCCATGTGAACATTCAAAGCCCATTTCATGAAGATTCACACATGGATTTAAGGACGTCCTCTCCATAGGCGACGGTTAGCGGTGGGCTTTCCTCCCCGTTTTGTATCGCGTGGTGTGCATGTCGATGAGGGCACCAGTGGCAATGGCATTTATTCCGCTTGAAAAGGCTACAAAAATTAGGAGAATATCATGCAGGCTCTCTGTCCAGTCACCCGGCCAATTGAAAATGCTGCAAACTGTTAAACCGAGTATGAAAATTCCAAACGCCCACAACAACGTCGCAACAATGCTGGGCCTCTCCAACCTCATCGCCGTCTCCCTACCCAACGCTCCTATCTCCCCTTAAGTTTGAAACAGCAATGAACTAAAATGTTTCACCATAAGTATAAAGTGAGGGGGTGGTGGCTTAAGGGTGGCATTGGAAACAGCCGTCAACAAGATCACTCTTTGTACTCTTGGGAAACTTCTGATGCTCTAATGATGACGAAATGATTAGGAAGTGGGATAAAGCCGTGCATAGAGGAACGTAGGACATAGAAATAGTTTCAGTTTGCTCTCTCCGCTTTGTTGTTTGTCGGTGGGTGGAAGGTTTTTTATGTTTGTTTAATGATAAAGGGGCCCCTCCCCACAAGGGGGCGTTGATGTATAAATAAGGAAAAGTTGAGTACCTGTTTGGGTGTTTGCCGTGTCGAAGTCGTCCATATTCAAGGATATGGACAAGCTTTCGCCTCGTTATGTTCCGAGGGTTTTGCATTATAGGGAAGAGCAGATCGGTTTGCTTTCTAGCTTTGTCGAAACTGCATTGGATAATGTGGAGCGGGCGCATCTTCGTGTGGTTCAGTTGGTGGGTCCTGTTGGAACTGGCAAGACGAGCACCGCCATTCGGTTTGGTGATGTGCTTGAGGAGACGGCTTCGAAACTGAAGATTAGGTTGAAGCATGTTTACCTGAATGGGAAAATGGATGGGACGAATCGTTATACTCTTTATAGGAGATTGTTGTCTGCTGTTGTGCCTGATATGGCTACTCGGAGTCTCAGCCCTGAGGAGATGTTGAGGCAGCTGGTGAATTTCCTGCGTGGTGAGGACCAATACTTGCTTATAACTATGGATGAGATAGGCTATTTTTGTACGCATAGCAACGAGCCTTTGGTTTACAATCTGACCCGCCTTAATGAGTTGACTGTTCCTGACCCTTGTCGGGTGATAGGCATTGTGTTCATTGCTCGGGATTTGACTTTCTATGAGCGTCTTGATGCCAGTGAGCTGTCGACGTTAGGCAAACTGGTTATTAAGTTTCCTCGCTATACTGGGCAGCAGATTAAGGAAATTCTTGAAGTGAGGGTTGAGGAGGCGTTCAAGCCTGGAAGGGTTGGTGATGACCTCATCGACTTTGTCAGCGATGTAACCACGTCTTCACCGATTAATGGAGACTTAAGGGTTGCTCTAGACCTTCTCTACTATTCCGGAATGCTGGCTGAAAGGGAAGGCTATGAAAGGGTTTTGCCCGAACATGTACGCAAGGTTTTGGGAGAAACCCATCCATCAATAACAACTGAGGACATCCTATACTTGAGTGACGCTGGGAAGATGATTCTTTTGGGAATGGTTCGTGCATTACAGGCTAGCAAGGTTCCTTACATTGGTTTGAGGGAGATCCGTGAGGATTACGAGGTTGTTTGTGAGGAATACGGGGTTAAACCAGTGGAGGATGTTGAAGAAGAGATTCAGGAGCTTATTGACCGAGGAATAATTGACATGAAATCCCTCACTAAGTTCGGCATATCTGGGGTTTCAGCTGAGGATTTGGAACGCTTCTTGAACGGGATAATGCAGCGCTTAAAAAATGGCTTGGGCGAGGAGTGAAGCTAAAATGGATGTGTGGAAAGAGGTGGAACGAGGTCTCGGCAGCAAGGGGAAAATTAGGATATTAAGAAAAATGCTTGAAAAGCCCAACATGGCTTTCTCGAAACACACTTTGACGAGGGCTACGGGTCTCAAGTGGGTAAACGTGAAAAGCGATGTCAAGATTCTCACCGAACTTGGGTGGCTGAAGAAAAACGCGTATGACCCTGAAACTTACAAGGTTAATATGGAAAACGAGTTTGTACAGCATATCGCTGAGTTTTTCAAACGGATAAGCCTGGTGGGTGTTGCTGTAAGGATTGGAGAAGCGAGATCGTGGTGAAGCGTTTACCGCGTGTTCAGACCAAGATGGCTGTGCTGGCGGTTATCAGTAAGAGGTCGAAGGCTCCGGGGCGCACGATCGCGGCCGCTTCACTACGCGAAATCAAGAATGACTTGAAGAAAAATTACCTCAAGGATATAACAGAAAAACAGATACTTAACGTGATTCGGGATTTAGGAAACCTTATTGTTAGGGAGACCGATCCCCGTGATAGAAGACTGACCCTTTACAGAATAAATCCCAACATGGTGGAGGAGGCAATTCTCAGCCTGATCAAACTCAACGATGAGAAGGCTTACGTCCATGATGGTTATGAAGGAATAGTGTATGATCCGCCTCTATCGCCCAAAGAGGTCAAGTTTTTAGCAATTGACAATGTGCGCTATCCAACATTAGTGAGAGCCCGTGAGGAGTTTAAAATCGCTGTTAAGGTTAACTACTGTTTTATGAATCCAACCCGTATCTTTCTGGGAGTGTTAGATGAAGATAGTTCATGTTGGTTAGCTTCTACCACTGAAATCTTGAGGGGAGAAGGCTTTAAAACTTACATGCTGAGCGTGACGGCCTCCAAGTCTGGGAATTGGAGGCTAAAGGTGGATATGCATTATTTAGATGGGATGCTTTGGTGTGAAGCAGATTCAATGAATGCCGTTATCCCTATTGAAGACAAATGCGCACGCATGTTTATGCTCACGGGGAGTAAAACTATCAATCGCGCCAGTGAGTGGACGAAAGAACATTACGGTCTTCAAATAGAGGCTGATGAAGAAGATGAAGCAGAGGCGATTCAGGCCTATATGAATGCTGCTATCAACGGGTGGCTTCTAGGGTCGCCTACTACATCGTCTTTTCAAACTTCTCCTTAATAGGTTATTAGATCAGGCGAGGCAAAGCTTCATTTTGGTTTGACAGCCTCTAACGCTGGCTCTTTAAGCCATTTCTCTATGAGTTTTAGTGCTTTGGCTCTGGCTCTTTCCACCTCGTTTTGGTCGGTTATTTCTATTTCGAGTTGGAAATAGGTTCTTTGTTCCTCCTTTTCGGTGAGCTTTATTTTCTTGCCCTTTCCGACCGTTAGTTTTGTAACTCGCATAACTCGTCACGTGGTCAGTAGGCCTCAAGATAGAGTTCTCCGGAGTGATGCCCTAGTCTGCGTCGGGTGCGTCTTCTATGCCCTTTGCGGTGATGAGGAATGAGGCTTCAGATTCTGGCAAGTAAGGTGAGTCTATGACTCTGGCTTTTCGAGTTCCCTTTTTTCCTCTTGTGATGTAGATGCGGTGGGTGCAGGCGTGAGCCATTATGTGGCCACCGGCTGGTCTGTTTGGGTTTCCACCGTAGACTTGCACCGGGTTGGCTAGGACTTGGTTTGTTATGACCACGGCGAGGTTGTAGGCTTCTGCTAGCCGTAACAGCTTGTGTAGGTACTGGTTGAGGAGTTGTTGCCTTTCGGCTAGGCTTTCCCTTCCAAGATATTCTCCTCTGAAGTGGGAGACCATGCTGTCCACAATGACCAGCTTCACGTTTTCTTCGGGACATTTTTTGAAGAGATGGTCGATGATGAGGCATTGATGGTCAGAGTTGTAGACTCTGCAGAGGATGATGTTGTTGAGCGTTTGCTCTGGATCCAGTCCCATGGCGGATGCGATGTTGTAAACACGTTCGGGGCTAAAGGTTCCCTCAGTATCGATGTAGACCACGTTGCCTTCAAACCCTTTTTGGGATTTTGGCAGCTGTGCGGTAACGCTTAGCATCAGGCAGAGTTGGGTCTTGCCCACGCCGTACTCGCCTATCATTTCGGTCATGGCTTGGGTTTCTATGCCTCCGCCTAAGAGTTCGTTGAGCCTTTGGGAGCCCATGGAGCATCGGAGCATTCCTTTTCGGCGTTCCCATAATTCTTTAGCCGTAGTGAAGCCAATGTGCACAAGCTTCCTGGCTTCTTGAGTTATTTTGAGGACGTTTTCGTAGCCTAATCCAGTCTTGAACATTATCTCTCTTAACGGAGTCACCGCAACAGCTTCTACGGTTGTAAATCCAGCCCTCCGCAGCTTGGAGGCAGTAGCATCACCTACGCCTTCAATGGTTTCTAGACCCTCTAACATAAGTTTTTCACTCCCCTCCTTCACATTGATGGTTTAGCTTTCTTCGCAGGTGATATTTATACATCAACGCCCCCTTGTGGGGAGGGGGGCCCTCTAGATTTCCTGAATCTATGTTGATCGAGGAAATTTTCCAGCCTGAATTTTCAGCAATTTCTTTAGGGTTGCTAACATGACCGCTCATTGTGGACGTTCCGGGTAAGGGTTGATGCAAATTGGGTGAAAAACGGGACTATGAGCGACCTTTTAGTGACAGAGTTCATATTAAGTGTGCTATTTTCGGGGAGCCTGCTCAGATTTTCCTTGACCTGAAGCGGAGAGGAATCGTTTTGAGTGCTCATGATGCGGTGGTTCAAGGCCTACTCAGTCTCCATGAAAGGGTTCTGCAAAGGGACCTTCAGATGGCTCAGCTTAAGGCGTCTCAAAAGTTGAACGAAAAAACGTGAGCTTTCTCAAGGGCTTGCACGGAGGTCTCAGCAATGGCTTCTCAATATGCTTATGGTGAGCCGCCTTCTCTCTCAACGCCAGAAAACAAGGTTCAGTTGGCTAAGGCGCAGTTCTGTCAAGCACTTGAAAAAATGTTTGGCGGAGATTTCAAGCTTTGGCTTCGGGCTTTGAAAAAGCTTGAGGCGAAGGGCTCTGTTAAGCCTGGCCCTTACCTCGAGGCGCTACATGAACTGATTGCCGAGTTGGAGAGGCTGCAGCAGAAGGGGCGGATAAGTGATGAGTGAGAAAATCAAGGCGCAGCCTAGAGTTAGTCGATTGGTTGTTGGGCTTGGCAAAACTTCTCGCCCAAACGTTGACCGAGATGAGTGGGTGAAAACTCATTACGAAATCGAGTTCGAGATAGGCGCAGGCCTTACGCCAGACGAGTTTGAAAAGGCAAGGAAGGCAGCGTTACAAACCATTGAGGGCTGGCTTGCCGAGTCGGTTGTTAAGTCCGCGCTGGCTGAGTTGAACCCGGCTGAATTGGATAAGTTGCCTTGGAAGGAGTATAAGCCTGGTCATCGCAATGCTTGGATTTTTGCCAACACCGAAGGCGCTGAGAGGCTGCTTGAAGCCATTAAATCGGCTCAGAGTGGTAAGGTTGAGGTCGGCGGCTTCGTTTATCGGCTGTCGGGTAAGGAGTTGCAGTTTATCAGTCGTACTGTTGTGGCCGAGGCTACCCAAAAATGATTGAAGACGTTTTGACGACGAATATCCGCATCGCCGAGCTTGAACTTGGCGTCTTCACGCCTAGGAAGCAGTTTTCGCAATCTTACATTGATGAGTTGGCGGAAAGCATTAGGCGGGAGGGCCAACTCAAGCCAATTTTGGTGCGATTGCATCCCTCAGAGCCTGATAAATATCAGGTGGTTGATGGCGAACATAGGGCTCGAGCCCTACGGAAACTCGGCGAGTCAGTTGTTAGGGCAGAAGTGAGGAAGCTGAGCGATGAAGAGGCGTTTTTTCTTGCTATGAGAATTAACCAGATACATGGGAAACGTTTAGAGGATATTGAAGAAGGCGTCCACATTAAGCGAATGATAGACTTATTTGGCTACACGCAGGGAAAAATCGCCGAGTTGTTTAAGCGAAGCCAGCAGTGGGTGAGTGCTCGCCTCAAAATTGTTGAAGATTCCAGCCAAGAACTGCTTGAAGCGTTTACTAACCGGTTAGTAAAAGCCTCGACAGCGCGTGAAATTGCTGAGTTGCCAAAAGAGGAACAGCCTCAAATCGTGAAGAAGGTCGCCGAGAAGAAACTGTCACGTCGAGCCACCGAGGCTCTGGTTCACGCCTTTAAAACAGCCAAGACACCTGAAGAGAAGCACCTCATTCTTTCCAAGCCTGTTGAGGTTTACGCTGAACTTTACAAGCAGCGTGAAGTATTACAGCGAAGCCTTGCGGCTCAACCCGAACAACCTGCCTACCAACGCCTTGAATGTCCTTGTGGCTGCGGCTGGTCCGTGTGGATTCAGTGGAATGAACGAGAGGCAAGGTGGGAGAAGTAAAAGCATGAGCTCCATCATCAAGCCGGCTGTCATTGAGGGTAATGGCGATCTCAAGCTGAGTGTTCAAGACCATCTGATCAGCCAACCGTTGGCGGAAGTTGGTATCCGCAACTCCGGCAAAAGCTATACAGCTGGAAGGATTTGCGAGGACCTTTGCGAGGTTAAGCAGTCCTTCATTGTGGTGGATCCTGAAGGTGAATATTGGACTTTGAAGGAGCGATATCCCGTCATTGTGGCGGCAGTTGGGAGACCGGTTGGTCGTCCGAAAGGGTATAAGGCGGACTTGATTGTGACCAGCGAGAACGCTTCGCTGCTAGCCAAAAGGGTAGTCGAGAAAGGATACTCGCTTGTTCTTGATTTAAGAAATGCAACGTTGGCTGAGAGTTACGCGGCGCTCGCGAACTTTTTGGAGTCCCTTTACCAAGCTGAGGGCCAGCATAACCGACCCTTCGTGCTCATCATGGAAGAAGCCCACGTTCTAGTGCCTGAAGTGGGAAGGGTTCGGCTGAAGGAGATTCGAGACGCACAAAACAAGGTGATCTACTGGACTTGGGAGATCGCAGCCCGAGGACGCCACCGAGGACTAGGCTACGTCTGCATCGCCAGAAGAGCCGCAGAAGTGGCGAAGGCGGTGCTAAGCCAGTGCCCCACACGAATCATCTTCAAGCTGGTGGACCCCGCCGACCTCGCTTGGCTGAGGGAGAGCGGCCTCACAAAGGAGCAGATCGAAGCAGTCCAAGTCTTGCCCCAAGGAAAGGCTCTGGTTTTGGGAATAGCGGACACACCACTGTATATAGCGAGTAAGGAGAGAGTTTGCACTCATGGTGGTAAGACGCCCATCGCCATGGCGGTAGAGACGCCTGAGCTAGAGCATGCTATTGCCGACCTCACGAAGGTGCTTAAGGCTCCTCCGGTTCCAGCTGAGGTTCCAGAAGAGATCATGAAAAAGGTTGAGGCCTTAGAGGTTGAGCGGGATCGCTTGAAGATGGGTTTGGAATCGGCGGTGAAAGCCCACGAGGAAAAAATGAGGGAGTTAACCTCTGAGCTATCGACTGTTAAAGAAGCGCGTCTACAACTTGAGTCGAGGGTTAAGGAACTGGAGGCCCAAGTTCTTACGGCTGAGGAGAGAAACCGACTTACCACGAGGATCCAAACCTTAGAGGAAAAAGTCAACGATTTGCAAGGTCAACTAACAGAAACTCAGAAGGTCGCCGTTGAATATGAGGAGAAGTTTGAGAGGCTGAGGCAACTATGGGGCGACTGGACCGACCTCATCAGCGAAACCGCGGACCATCTAGGATTGGAGTTGGTCCCCAAGGACATTAAGGCGTTACAAGACGAGCTGGCTCAAGTTAAGGCTAGGGTGGAGATGTATGAGCGGGAAGAAAGGCTGAAACAAGAACTGCTCGAACAAACGTTGCAGGACTCCAACATAAGAAGCTGGATACGAGACGCTGAAGCCTTCCTTCAAGACTTAAAGAGACGGGGAGACGCCGGCAGAGCCGTGCTAACCGCAGCCCTACGCATGGACCAGGAGGCTTCCTTCCTCCCATCCGAGATTCAGACGGGCTACACAGAGAGCACCAACCGACAATACCTGGGAACCTTCGAAAGCAAGGGCCTACTATGGAGAACCAGCAAGGGTGGGAGGACTGCCTACCGAAACCGGTTCCATCAGTGGGTGACAGAAAACGTGAGGAAGATCAAGCCGGGAGCCCCCGATGGAGCCATCGAAGAAATCGCGGATCGCCTCAAACGATCTGTGATAGGGGGTTGAAAACGATGAGGTTGAGGGACGCTGAAGCCTTGGCTACCAGGGTCATCGCTGTCATCAGTCCCTACTGCGAGCGCGTCCAGGTGGCTGGGTCGGTGCGCCGCAAGCGCCCTGAGGTCCACGACATCGACATCGTGCTGATTCCGAAGTCCCTCCACTTCGCGTCGATCGTAAAGGCGCTGGATCCTGAGAAGGTGCTGTTGCAGGGACCCAAGCTCACTAGGCTCCTTGTTGAAGGGGTTCAAGTCGACTTATGCGTGGCAACCCCTGAAACCTGGGGCGCTATCCTGCTCATACGCACCGGGAGCCCCGAGCACAACATAAGGCTTTGCTCAATAGCTCGAAGCCGAGGCATGAAGCTCAGCGCAGCCCGAGGGGTCATCAAGGAAGGCAGGGTCGTTGCCTCCCGCACCGAGGAGGAGATCTTCCAAGCGCTAGGCATCGATTATGTGCCGCCGGAGAACAGGGAGGCCTAATTTTGAGTGGGTCAGATTTGGATGTGGAGGTTTGGATTAGGAGGACGGTTAAGTGCTGCTCTTGTGGAGAATCCCTACGGAGCAGCAGACACATCAACGTCGTCTGCTTAGACAAGGAGGCTACATGGGAGTATCCCAGCTGGGGAAACGTGCTCGTCATGAATAAGTATCCCATGAACCGTGCTTCAGCCATCCTCTGCGACCGTTGCGTCAGAGAGAATCGTGAAGCCAAGTACGCCATAGAATGGGACAACGAGCACACCTACGCCCGCTATCACCTT
>Ga0315312_1002596_pt1 | contig 12367 bp, 10 predicted proteins | sample TDP7_MG_FD_203629 | JGI IMG/M metagenome (GOLD analysis project Ga0315312, IMG submission 203629) | Freshwater sediment microbial communities from Lake Towuti, South Sulawesi, Indonesia - TDP7 | ecosystem: Environmental > Aquatic > Freshwater > Lake > Sediment | place: Indonesia: South Sulawesi... | reverse complement strand
TGAAGGAAGGAAAGATTGAAGAAGCCAGAGGCTACGCCCAAGCGACCAGCCACCTAAAAGACTACATGGCAGAAGACAGCAAAAATCTGCTAACTAAGATGGGCATACCTTGGATACAGGCGCCCAGCGAGGGAGAAGCCCAGGCTGCACATCTCGTGAAAAGGGAGGACGCCGAATACTGCGCTAGCCAAGACTACGATAGCCTCCTCTTCGGAGCGCCTCACCTGCTCCGCAACATAACCATCTCAGGACGAAGAAAGCTCCCGAGAAAAAATGTCTATATCGAGGTGCAGCCTGAAACCGTGGAACTGAACAGGTTTCTCACAGAAATAAACATCACCCATGAACAGTTGATAGACGTAGGCATCCTAGTTGGCACAGATTTTAACCCCGACGGCGTGAAAGGAATAGGACCTAAAACAGCGCTCAAACTCATACAACAGCACGGAACTCTTGAAAAACTGCTGCCAACCCTGAAAGAGGCAGAGTTCCCAGTTGAACCCCAACGGATAAGGGAAATCTTCCTCCACCCCAAGGTCACTAACAACTACAGAATCGCATGGAGAGAACCCGACACTGAAGCAGTGGTAGACTTCCTATGTCGAGAAAGAGACTTCTCTGAGGAAAGGGTGCGAAAAGCCCTCAAGAAAATGAGCGAAGGCTTGAAAGAAGCCAAAGGAAAAGTAACCCTAGAAACTTGGTTCGGACGTCCAACCTAGCTACAACTTGTATCCATGTTTTCCAACCAAAGGCACAAACGCAACCCCACCCAAGTTCTCCCTCACAATCTTGCCATCTTCCTTTCTCACGCGCAAAAGTGTTTGGTAGAAGTAAATGCCTCCAACCGGAATAACCAAGACCCCTCCGCTTTTCAACTGCTCTATCAGGGGCTTAGGAACATCTGGAGCCGCAGCCGTCACCAAGACCCTGTCGTAAGGAGCCTTTTCCGCATACCCCTCTGAGCCGTCCCCGCAGATTACAGTAATGCGGTCTCCGTAACCCGCCTTCTCAATGTTTTTTCTCGCAAACTCAGCTAGTTCAGTGACTATCTCCACTGTGTAAACGTGTCCCCACTCCCTCTTCGGCGTGTCTGTGGGAGCCACGATCTCGGCTATGGTGGAGGCGTGCCAACCCGAACCAGCACCTATCTCCAGGACCCGCTGTCCCACTTCCAATTCGAGGGCTTCATCCATAATGGAAACCATGTTTCGCCCGGTTAACCATCCTAGATCAACCGAGAGGCGCAGAGACCGTCTGCCCAAACCCTATCGGAAGTGGAGAATCCACCGCCACGTAAGACTTCACATTCCCGGGGAGGAAGGGCTCCCGAGACACTCGAAGCATCGCCTGAATAACCTTGGGCGACCGAAGGATTCCTTGTCGGACAAGTCCCTGGACTAGTTCTTCCCAAGCCTGCTTTTCCATCTTTTATCCTCAGAGAATACTAGGGATGTGTGTCTTAAGATTTTGCGACTGGAAACATTCAGAAAAGAAGAGGACGCATCTGTGCTATTTGACTGTTACCGACTTGGCTAGGTTCCTAGGCATGTCTGGGTCATATTCCCTCTCAATCGCCATGTGGTAAGCGAAGAGCTGTAGCGGAATGACATACAGAATGGGTGACAGAACCTCTGGTACTCCCTTAACAATCTCGACGTAGTCGTCGGCCAAGCTCTTGAGTTCCTCGTCTCCCTCCTCAATGATTGCGATGATGGAAGCCCCCCGAGCCTTCATCTCCATGATGTTCCCCACGATCGTCTTGTGGGTCTCGTCTCTCGGACAGACAAAAATCACTGGAAATCCCGGCTCAATCAGGCTGATAGGTCCGTGCTTGCTCTCTCCCGCCGGATAAGCTATCGAAGGAGCGTAGGCAACCTCTAATAGCTTCAGCCTGCCCTCAAATGCGGTGGCCGAGCTGATTCCTCGTCCGAGAAAGAAGAAGCACCGGGTGTCTCGATACTTTTTGGCAATTTTCCTTATTTTCTCTCCCTGAGACCGTAGGACCGTCTTAGCAAGCTCTGGCATCTGTTGCAGTTTTTCCTCTAGATGCTCAATTTCTACATGAGACACCTTTCCCCTCTTCTTTGCAAGCCGTAGCGCGAGTTGGGCGAGCACAGAAAGTTGGGATGTAAAAGTTTTGGTGGCTGCAACCCCGACCTCTGGACCTGACTGCTGACAGACGTACACACGAGAGACCCGGGTCAAGGTAGACCCTATAACATTAGTCAGCCCCAGCACAGTGGCTGCACGAAGCCTCGCGTGTTCCACGGCGGCAAGTGTGTCAGCGGTCTCCCCGGACTGACTGACGGCGAGAATAGTGCTGTCAATGTTGACGGCTCTTCCGTGCTGCTCAACAAACTCTGAGGCGATAATGGGATGGGTTGCCAAGAAAGCTAGCTTGGAAAACATGTAGGAGGCGGCGAGGCAAGCGTGATATGAGGTCCCACAAGCCACTAAGAAGACTTCCCCGGCACGATCGAGGAAAGCAGTCATCAGCTCTAGGTACGATTCTTGCAACCTCAGGGTGTCTCTGAGACAGAGAGGCTGCTCATAGATTTCCTTAAACATAAAGTGGGGATAGCCTTGCTTCTCAGCCATTTTGGGGTTCCAATCGATAATCTCAGGTTCTCGAGACACAGGTGCCCAGTCGGCGATCTTATGGATCTCGTACCCCTTGTCGTTGAGAACAACCAGCTCTCCATTTTCGATTACAACAGCCCTGTTTGTCAAAGGAAGGAAAGCAGGTATATCTGAGGCACAGTAAACGGCATCCTCAGCCACCCCAACCACAAGGGGACTCTCCTTTCTTGCGCAGAGGACCTTGTTGGGCTCCTTAACCGAAACAACGGCAATTGCGTACGAACCCTCCAATCGACTTACGGCCTCACGCACCGCCTCTAAGAGGGTTGAACCTTCCTTCAACTTCTCCTCAATGAGGTGGGGAATGACTTCGCTGTCAGTTTTAGACCTAAATACATGCCCGAGTTGTTCTAGTTCCATCCTCAGCTCCGCGAAGTTTTCGATGACTCCATTATGGACGACGGCAACCTGTCCAGTGCAATCAATGTGGGGATGGGCGTTCGCTTGATAGGGAGCTCCGTGGGTCGCCCATCTTGTGTGGCCAACCCCTACATGACCAGGGAGGTCATCTAGGTTGTGTCGCTTATGAACTTCATCAATCTTCCCCTGATCCTTCTTAATGAAAAGTTTGTTCTCATGGATTGTTGCCTCTCCCACAGAATCGTAGCCTCGGTACTCCAGCCTCTTTAGGGCGACGTGGATGACGGGTGCTGCGTCTCCGTTTTTGAGGATGCAACCGAATATTCCGCACATCACCAATGCCTCGCTACATTATGGTTGAACTGAATCCCATGAAACAAGGCTTATTTAGAGAAAAAAGGCTTCTATAAACTTTTTTAGGAAAATGGTTTTAGTTTTAAAACAGAAATTGTAGGGTTTCTAAGGTCTTTTCGAGGACTTCAGTAATAACCATTAAAAAAATGGTCATAATGGTTTCTTAACGAAACGGTTAAAATCAGATTCCGGTAAGTTAGTTACGCTTTAGAAGGAGGTTTGATATTGACCGAGAAAACGAGTGCCCTAAAAATCGTTGACGCAAAGGGTTCACATTACGAAATTGGATATCAGCTGGGAACGAAATGCAAGAATATAGCAATGAGCATGTTGGAGCAAGCAAAAGAAACATTGAAAGCCTCCAACGTTAGCTTAGAGAAGCAAACATCCCATGCAAAGAAATATTTGCCCTACGCAGAAGACTTCTTCCCCCAATTCTTAGACGAGATCAGAGGATACGCCGAAGCCGTAGGATTAAAATTCGAAGAAGCCTTCGCCTGGTTCTGCTCACAGCCCATACAAGGCGCCAGAGGATGCACAGACATTGCGGTTAACGGCGAGGTAACATCGGATGGAACCGTGTATGCGGTTCATAACGAAGACTGGTCACCCGAAGAAAAACACGTCATTGTAGTTCGCATAAAACCAGACGATGAACCAGGCTTCATCGCTTTGTCCTATGGTGGATTATGGGTCAACAGTGGTGTTAACGCCGCTGGAGTTAGCCTGTCTGGGAATGCGCTCACTCAAAACGACACTAGGATAGGGATTCCACAGGACTTTGCAGTTCGCAAGGTTCTCGCTTCCAAAACCATCGGTGATGCCATGAAAGCGGCGGTTCCCGAGAACCGAGCCTCCAGCTACAATAACATTATCTGTGACGAAAATGGGGAAATCTACAGCATGGAAGGCTCTGGGACAGATTTCGATGCGTTGTATGCTGAGAGAGGCTATCTAGCGCACACAAACCATTATTTGTCCCAAAAGATGGCAAAGTATGAGGCTGTATTTCAAGCCAAACATGACAAGTCACCCTTAAGGGCGGATTCCATAATCCGATACAACAGAGCTAGAAGACTAATCGAGAAAGAGTTGGGCAAGATAACTGTGGAAACGTTCAGAAGAATTATGGTTGACCACGTGAATTATCCATGGTCAATCTGCAGGCATATAGATGAGAGGCTTCCTCCAAAAGACCGGTCGAAGACGGTGTTCTCAGAAATCATTGACCTCACCCATCGTGTCATATGGGCTTGCCGTGGAAACCCATGTGTTGGAAAATACACCAAGTTTGAACTGAAATAGAGCCTTATTGTCAGTTGAGCTAAAAAAGAAAAAGGGGAAATGATATTTTCCTAATGGTGAGTCTTGAGTGTCGAAGCCATTTCTATGGCTAGTTCCATAGCTTCCATTCCTTTCCTGCACGAGTATGTTGTCAGAAGAGCTCTCGCTGCGTCAATTTTTCCGTCCATGTACAATTCTATGGCAGCCTCTTCGATTTCCTTTACTTCTTGGAATTCTTCTTCTTCGAATGCCTTCCAAACATCTTGCACGTATTGGATTCTATCTCCGTATTCTTTTTCTACCACATCAGATAGTCGCTCAAATGCCCACCAAGCAGACTCCTTATTGTATCCATTGGTGCCTATTCGATAAGCACGTGGAGTGCTAGTTATACCAGCATACCATGGAATATACACGCTCGTGCATGGTGAGGTTAAGGCTGTCCACATAACGCCGCCAATTTCAGGTGGCATCCGACTTCTTGACTGGGCAACAAAGCTTTCAACGGTATAGTCGCGGCAAACAGTCCTAAAGGATGTGTCGTGGGGTGTTCCATAGTCATACCCGTTGGTCTGATCGTATTCGGTGCCCTCATAGTGGTCTCTCAGAATACTCGTGACCTCTGGAACGGATATGCCGTCTGGAGCATATTCCTCTAAAAGGGATTCCACACGCCAGTGGCGGAGGTAGTTCCAAGCCCCCCACCCTCTAGGGTCGCCGTACGCGTCTGTCCAATTGAAGGGTCCGCTTTCTGGGTCATGCCATCCTTGTTCAATGGCGAAGTCAATAACGTCTGGGGAGCTTAAATCAAATTCGGTTCCTATTCGGAAATAGTTTGCACGCATTTCAGCTGCGTTGTCTGGAACCCTTTTTGCAACCCAATGTTTCCATCCTATCTCAATCCACCAGCCTTCGTTTGGGTCGGTTATTCCAAACATGGTTCCAGGGTCGCATCCTAGACCATATTCCTCGGAGAGCCAGCCGATGATTTCCACGGCTTCTTCGGCTGTTTCTGCCCTTTCTAAGGCTATCTGCATGAAATCGGTCCATAGGATGTCCCCTGTTTTTGCTACGTGCCACCCGTGCATTTTCCTCAGCCACGTTTCCTTCGAATAGGCGAGGTTGTTCGCTATTGCCACTTGGAACTCGTTTATTCCAGCTGCGAAGTCTCCGGGGACGTATTTCTCGTCAAAGGCTATGAGAGTGACGTAGGCATAGGTTTCAGGTACTTGGGGCACCCTGGCTCCAAAAAAGGTTACTATTACTTCGCCTTCTTCATGTTGCATTCTTGGTGCCGCGCGTATGTGCATGCATGTTCTGTCACCTAATTCTTCATTATGCCCGAGCAATACTGAACTATCCGCACTTGCCTCTTTGCCTACGATGATTGTTGTGCATCCTTCTTTTCCAAAGCTGGATTTGCCTACCCGCCCACCCAATTTCGTTCCTTGAACTGCGCACACAGAGCCCAGCAAGAAAGCGATCAAAATCACTGCAGTTACTATTTTCTTCATAATTTCTTCTCCTTTTATTAACAAACAGTGTATGTTAGCCGTTTTTTATAAGATTTCTGAAGATAACTTCTATAACCAAACACTTACGAAGTTTTGTGGTGTACCATTAAAAAAATGTTTATAAAGGAATTTCTTTTTAGTTAAGGAGACATGAAGAAGAGACTTTTGCTCAAGGGTGAAGAGGGGCAACGTGAGGTTAAGGAAGTCGCGGTTTTTGATGATCCTGAGAGGCTTAGAGCTGTTCTAAGCGAGCTCGGTTGGAGGATTCTCAGGCTTCTTGGCGAAAGGGAAATGTATCCCTTAGAAGTTGCGAAGAAGCTGAAGGTGCATGAGCAGAAGGTTTACTATCACATTAGGAAGCTTGCAAAGGCTGGCGTGGTAAAGATTGTTAGAGAGGAGGAAAAGAAGGGAGCCACGGCAAAGTATTACAAAGCCACTTTCCCTGCCTTTGGAGTTGAACTGCCTTTCGGATACCGAAGGGTTAGAAAAATTTCGATTCCTAGCATTGACGAGAGACTTGAGCGATTTTTGAGTCCGTTTATCAAAGACGGGGAATTCGATGGAAAGATTGTTGTTGGCAGTCCTGATCCCCATGGCTCCTTTAAGGCTAGGGCGAGAGACGGTCACTACGCATCCTATTTGGCGCTCTTTCTGGGTCAGTTTGTTGAGTTGCCGGATGATTTTGCTGTAAAATTGGATGTTGATGTTAAGGTGGAGAAGGAGGAAACCAACAATTTGATCCTTGTGGGTGGTCCGGGAACAAACTTGATCACTCAGGAGGTTAATGATTTTTTGCCGATTCGGTTTAACATGATGCCTTCTGAGCATGGTTTTCTTTTCGGAGGTTTGGTTTCTGAAAAAACTGGGAATGTTTACACTAGTGATGTTATTGGGGTGATAGCGAGGATAGTTAATCCTTGGGACAGGGAGAAGCGGATTATTGTTCTTGCTGGTAACAAGGCTGTTGGAACTAAGGCTTGTGTGATAGCTTTAGCTAAGTTTTGGAAAGAAGCGCTGAAGAATTTTGTTGATGAGGGGAGGTTTGCGGCTGTTATTCAGGGGTTTGACTTGGATGGGGATGGTAAGGTAGACTCCATAGAGGTTCTTGAATGATTTTCCGTCTACTCCCCATTTTAGCGCAAGCAGTTTTTCCGAGAAAAATACTGATTTCAACATTCCACCTTTATTTGGTTCCAAATATGAGCCCCCTTTATAGAGGGTAGTGGTCTTGAGAACAGTTGAGGTTGTCTATGCTTGTGGACATGAGAACGTTCTGTCCACTCATAAGACGACATTGGAGATTACGAAGGAGGGAATGCTTACGAGGCGTGGTGACTGTGTCATTGCTGTTTGTGCGACGAAGGGTGCAGAGGATTTGAGTCCGAGGTTTAAGGAAGCTGCTGGAAGGGAGGGGGCGAAGATAACGGTGATGATTGAGGCTGACGGGGTGACGGAGGTTGTTAGGGCGAGGGGGGATTCTCGACTTTCGTTTACTCATCCTACGGATTTGGTTGTTAGGAGGAGTGGGTATGTTTGTGGGCGAACAGTGGCTGTGGGGGCGGACAAGGCTGCTAGGGACCTTTCAAGGACACTCGTGGAGAAGATGCAGAATCCTCATCAAAAAATTAAGATAACGTTGACGGTGGAGAGTTAGGAATTGGTTGTTCGTTTCTTTTTTGTGCTTGGAAAAAATGAAGGGATATGGATAGTCTAGGTGTCAGTGGTTGATGCCTATTTTTCGCTTCAGAGCTATTGCGGATGCTGCGAGGATGGCGAGCGCGAGTAGTAGGGGCATTGGTGTTGGGAATTCTGGCACGACCCATGTTCCTCTTATCATGATGTTTTTGGTTGAGTGGGCGTATTTGAGCCATAGGAACGTGTGGGTTTCGTTGCCTGATTGAATGTAGCTTGTTATTACATCATTTATGAAAATCATCCATGGACTACCGGTCATCAGGCTCGTAGGAATGGTGACGTTGCAGAAGCCAGCAGTGCCGTCTGGGCCGGTAACGCTGAATTTGATTTCTTTGTCCCCTTGCCTGAAGTCGAAACTGGAAATGGTTGAGTTGCTCTCCACAACAACGTCGAAGGTTTGTCCGTCTGCAGTAACGGGGAAAACTGTCTTGGTGCTGACTGTGACTGTTCCGTCTTCTAGGATGTTGTCTGCAGTGTCGACTTCTCCTGTGACTGGTGGTACTTCGCCTTTGATTATGAAGTTTCCTTCAGCTGTTGTTGTCCATGTGATGGTGTAGGTGCCTGAAGTACCTGCGTTCAAGGAGCCCGTGGTGGATCCAACTAGGTCATTGCCTGCGTAGGCGTTCACCGTGAAGCTTTCAGTTACAGTTCCCTCGTTTAAGACGGTTATGGCTATGTTAATGGCGTCTCCTGGTCGCACTGAAGTGGCGCTGGGAACCACGGCAGTAACGGCTATGTCGTGAACTGGTGGTGGCGGAGTGTTGTTGAAGTAGCCGTGGCCTAGGTGGTCGGGCATGATCTCTCCGTCTACAATGCTGTATGGGTCTTTGTAGTCAGGCGCTTCCAATCCAATTAGCTTGGTTTCTGGTCCAAGCGTTATGCTTGACTCTCCTATGCCAACCACAGTGAAGGTTACGTTGGCTAGGGTTCCAGGTCCAGAAGTCATGGGGCCCGGCGGAAAGATGAAGAAAAAGAAGGCTCCTGTTAGTGACAGTTTGCCCGCCACATTATCGTAGTTTCCCGGATTGAACATGGCATTGGGATTTATGGCTGTGGTTATGAGGTCTCCGTTAATGAGACAGTACAGATATGTTGCTTTTACTTCCACTCCCTTCGCTGGCGCAGTCGTGAACGTTATCATGCCCGTTTGATAGTCTATAGTGTAGTTCACGTTTTTAGTCATAAGAGTTTTATTCACGTAAACATCTTCTGAGTCCGGAACAATCAGTTTTCCGGTTGCCTCAAAAGATTTTTTCGTACCAGTACCAGTCCATACATCCGTGTAGCTTAACCCGTCAAGACCCATCTGCAGGATGCTGGCGTTGTAGCTTAGAGTGAACTGCCAGCTATTAATGTCGTCTCCAGTATAGTTTGTCTTCACTGAGATTGTGTAGAGACTGCCCGGAGTCAGGGATGAGTCCACGGTGCTAGCTGGTTCAATGTAGACGGCGGGATACTCGGCAGCGAAGACTCCTATCGTGTTGAAGTTGAGTATAGCGAGGAAACTGAATGTAAAGAGTAGGAAAATGGGTACAGATAACAGCTTTTTTCTCATAACTTTGTCCACCTTACCCTACCTTTCTCACGTGTCTTATGGGAATGCGCCATTTTTAAATGTTGTTCCGCACTTTTCTATATCATTCTTCTATACCAACTTGGCTTCCCGCAAAACCATTCATCTCAAGAAAAAACTCAATCCACAAAAATGTTCAAATTCTCGATTGGTCTTGTTTCGAAAAAACTGCTTTAACAAACCTCAAAGTAACATAATGCCTCAGACAAATGTACACCGCCGATCCTCTGCGAGTTTTACTCCAAACGAAAACTAGATAAGAATGAAGATCCCCCTAATTTATGGGAATAGGAGAGCCGTCCTTGGATGACTCGATGGAGTTGCATTTGCAGCTCCACCTATCCCCACTTCACTAACTTGTTAAGGCCAGATTCGTATTCCCACTCGGTTCCCATGAGAATCCTTGTCAAATAGACCCAAGATTTGATTATACCGGTAACCTTTTGCTCTCTCATAACGACTCCAAGTTGCATAACTACAAAAATCGGCAATCTGTATAACCGGACTAAGCTCAGAAGGCGTAAAGAAACATGTCTCTATAATATTGGTAAAATGGGACTGGGTCCGAAACGGATCCCAATCTACATCACTGAATCGAATTATGCCAGTTGCTCTTGATTGGTGAACGTAATATCTCAGCAGCTTGTCTTTCTTGTCTTCCTCACTATCCAGAACCAGGCACCCAATTTCATTATGCCTTTTGAGGAACTTGTCAAAGCGGGGGATAATGAAAGAGACACCTATCCTTCGCGGAGGTTCTGGTGTAGTATACTTTTGATAGTGTTTCAGTTTATCAACGACGATGGCGAAAAGAACGGGTTTGAAACGTAGAACTAAGTCAAACAAATCATCGGCCAAGGACTGCCTTTGCTGACTCGATAAGGTCCTATAAGGATGCTTAGCAGTGATCAATTCAGAATAGTGAAGTTCCTTTGGTCTTAGATTACGTTTTGGAAAATATTTGGAGACTAAGTTCTGTAAGTCTGTTGCAATAGCCTTCCATTGTTCGTGCTTTATTGCCATGCCAAACATCGTGTAGAACGCTGTAGGACTCTGCCCCGCTGGAGGGGGCCAGCCTTCATCTCCTGAGGCATCAAGATAAAGGAAGTAAATTTTACTCGCCTCCGGCAATTTCTTACGCGCTAATATGCTTAGTAAATTAACAATTACTGGACCACGTCATATAAGTCTTGGTTTTTGAGAACGAAATGGCGGGCCCGTGGGGAATTGAACCCCAGACCTTCCCGAAACAACAGGAAAATCTATTGTTTCTACGGGTGTCTCCACGCGAAAGTGCTTAAGAGCCTCAGCCCCGTATCTGCGGTCCGCCGCTCTACCTTGCTGAGCTACGGGCCCACCGCCGATAAAGCGTAACTCAAAACCTCTAATAACCCTTTCTTCTCCGAGATACGTTAACTTATTTGTCACGGGGCTTTTCTGAATTTTGAATTTATTCCCGATAAGAAAGGAAAGATACTATTAATCTTGGAGACAATAAATGGCTGGAGTTAATAAGAAGAGACATTCAAACTAGTTGTTCAAGTGGAAGCCTAAACTCCGTTTCTCCCTCTCTTGTCTTCAATTTTAGAATAACGACTTCTTCGTTTATTCTTCCATAGAAATATTGGTATGGCGTATCTTTCGTGAAAGAAAAACTATCTGCTTTTCCTTTTTTTAGAACCTTTAAAGCTTCGAAAATTGCCCAACCTTTCTGTTTCTCCAAAACTCGTAACTCTTCTAAGACATCTCTAGTCCTAGCATAATTGAGTTCTTTCTCTGTCTTCCGAGTGTAAATCTTTGTGAGGGCAGTCAATTCTAAGGCGCCACCTTAGCTTTCTTTACTTTCACCTTTGAGGCTTTCAAAATTTTCTCAATTTCCTCTATTCTCTCAGTCAAATCATCGATTGACTTGCTAATTCCATCAAGCTGTCCCTTGATAGTCGTTAAATCTTCTTTAATAGGCTTCAGCATTTTTCCAACTGCAGGTATTACATGGGACAAAGTATTCTCCTCTCATCTAATTTTAAATTCTATTGATTGTTTCGTATAAGATTTGCTAACATAGATGGTATATCGCTACCTACTATGACTCCGCAATAAGCCTCGGTTTGCACTATACGTCCATATTAACGCAACAGAACCCTTCTCCGAAACCCCGTTCTATTGTCAGGACCCACATCTCCCTTTTCAGCACAACCCAGCCAACACACGGCTATCCTAATATTTCCTCACTAAACCATATAGTTAACAGTTGGAGTTGAGCACTTGGGCGAACTACTCTTCATAGGCTTAGGCTTACACGATGAAAGAGACATATCCCTTCGCGGACTAGAGGAAATAAGAGAAGCAAACGCAGTTTTCGCAGAACTCTACACAAGCCTCATGCCCCAACTATCCCTCCAAAAACTAGAGAAACTCATTGGAAAAAAGGTCTCCATTGTTTCAAGACGAACTCTAGAGGAAGAAGAAGGACAACTGATCCTACAAGAGGCTGAAAAGGGAAAGGCGGCTCTGCTGGTACCGGGAGACCCACTGATAGCCACGACACACGTAGACTTAAGAATACGCGCAGAAAAGCAGGGAATAAAAACCCGCATTGTACACGGAGCTTCCATTATCTCAGCCGTAATTGGACTGTCTGGCTTACAGAACTACAAGTACGGAAGAAGCGTAACGATTCCACTCCCAGAAGAAGGATTCACCTCAGAAACCCCATACAAAGTGATTATGGAAAACAAAAAAATGGGGCTTCACACCCTATGTTTCCTGGACATTAAGGCGGAGGAGAAAAGGTACATGACCATAAGAGAGGGACTAGAAGCGCTCTTAACCATAGAAGAGCAGAAAAGAAAAAAGGTGATCACCCCAGACACGCTGGTTGTAGGCATCGCAAGAGCCGGCTCTAGAAACCCCACAGTCAAAGCGGATTATGTTGAGGACCTAATGA
>Ga0315312_1002594_pt1 | contig 12372 bp, 14 predicted proteins | sample TDP7_MG_FD_203629 | JGI IMG/M metagenome (GOLD analysis project Ga0315312, IMG submission 203629) | Freshwater sediment microbial communities from Lake Towuti, South Sulawesi, Indonesia - TDP7 | ecosystem: Environmental > Aquatic > Freshwater > Lake > Sediment | place: Indonesia: South Sulawesi... | reverse complement strand
TACTGGGACACGGTCCCAATGGCTCACCAGCTATTGACCCCAGTATTGGCGCTCCACAGGCAGATGTCTTCTACCATTACAAGCACGCTCTTAGGAGAGCCATTGCCGAAGATAGAGCCACGAGGGAGGAAGAGAAACAAGCCAGAGTGAAGAAAAGAGCCATCAGCCCTGACAGGATTGAAAGACTTACTGAAATATATCTGCATCGTATTCCTTACAAGACCACAAGCTGCCGTTATCATTCCTTTGTTACCTACTTCTCTAACCTCCAGAAACTGGGTTGGGTAGAGGAGAGCGGCAGGGAAGAACATTCAGCCTTTCAGGACAGCTACTCAAAAGCTCAGCCACGTAAGTACTTCCGCCTTACTGCTGCTGGCAGGGCTGCTTCTGGGGCAGCCTGGGCAAACCCCTTTGTTGCTCTCTACGGCTGGAGATAGGGCTTTGAGGCTAAGCTAACGGGGCTTAGCTTCGCCTCTACCTTGCCTTTCTATATCCGAGAAAACCATTAAATCGTCACCATGTTCGAAAATATAGGTTCATCCTGATAATGAACTTTCGCTCCTTTTGTTCAACAATGAAGGTAATTAAATACAAAACCTCTCCAATCAAATAGCCACAGGTTACCTCTTAACCGCAACCTTAACAACTAAATAGGGTAACAAAGCCTTCCCGATGCCAGCTTGCCTAAATACTAAAGGAAAGGAAGGTTAGGCAAATGGCATATAGGAAAAGGACACTGCGAAAGCTCACTCCAGAGGCAAGGAAATTAGCAAAGGCTATTAGCCAACTGGAAGGCATTAGCCGAAAGCTTAAAAACCTTGTGCCGATAGTGGAAAGGTTAGAGGTAGACTTAAGAGCCGAGTTAAAGAGGCAAGCCTATTATAAAGGAAAGCCCCAGCCCAAGACCTCGGAGACCTCAGAGCTGGAGCAATCTAACATCGGAGACCCCCAATGTTAGACTGGCAAAAGTATATAGAGATTGCCGATAAGTTTCAACACAAGGCAAGACGAGAGGATAGAGAGGATTTAAGGCAGGACATCATCTTAAGGTTTGCCGAATTAGCCTCTAACAACGGAGACAAGCCCTTAACTGAACCAGCTATGTTACGGATAGCCTCTAACGTTACTGCCGACTATTGGAGAGGCTTATACCGCAATCAGACTGAAGTTTGCCTCTTAAGCGGTATAGCCCAAAAACCCCATTACCTCAAATGTAACTACAGCCACAAGCCTGATAGCTGTCAAAAGTGTTGCTATCGTGGTATGCGTCCTCTAACAAGCCTTGAGCTTGAGTTAGAGGACGAGGACGGTAATACCGTCCAGCTTTGGCAAACTATAGCCGATGATAGGGCTATTGACTTAGAGGCTTGGCAAGACGCTAAAACTTGGCTTTTAGGCTGTCCTAATAGGCTAATTCAGATAGCGGTTAAAAAAGTCAATGGCTTACCTCTAAACTGGAAAGAGCACAAATACTTTTGCCGATGGAGAGCAAAAGAGCAAAAAAAGTATCAGTTAGCTTTGGCATAATGTCCAATTTTAAGCCTCTTTTGCGATTGTATTAGTAGAGGCAAAGTTAGAGCTTGCGCTTAGCAGTCTAACGAGTAACCTCTAATAAGAGGCTGTCTACTAAACCAGCGGTAGATAATAAGCCGAGTAAAAGAGGTGATGAAAGCTGGAGCAATTAAATATCATAGGCAAGCGGAGCGGTGAAGGCTTTGTTGCTCACAAGGCAACGCTTATTGAGGCTCTTAGCAAAGCTCAAGCGGGACTGATAGAGGTAGTCAATAGCACTATCGGACGCAAAGGCTTCTTAAGCTACCTTAAAGCTCTTGACGGTAGCAATATCGTCAAGGTAGTACCTGCGGAAGGTAATGAAGGCTTAAGGGTAGTTTGTGGAGCTAACACAAGCTATCTTCCTGATAAGGCTTGGGTAACAGAAAAGCTAAAGCCCTATACCGTTTGTGAAGTCCGCATTAGTCCGCATAATGCCATAAGCCCTAACCTCGGCGGTTTAGAGCTTGCCGAAACCCTGTCAAGGGTAATTCCGTTTACGGAAAGGGGTAAAGAGGCAAGACAGACTTTTAGGTGTGTCAGGTTTGCCTCTAAAGACGGTAAGCTAATTTTAACCGCATCTGATGGCTTTAGGCTCTGTGAGGTTAGCCTTAATTTCGATGGTGAGATAGAGGCATTGATAGACACTTCTGAGTTAAGAGGCTTAATCAGTGCCTTAAAGAAAGCCAAAAGAGTTAAGGTTAGCACAGAGGCTAAAACCGATGTTGAAGGCGGACTTATGAGCAAGGCTTTGGTGATAGAGACAGAGGCAATCAGCTATAAGCTCAGAAGCGATGACTTTAGCTATCCTGATTATGAAAAAGTCTTTCCTAATGAGTTTGTGGCAACCGCCTTTGTTGACACTAAAGCGATGCTGAAAGCCTGTCAGAGCTTATCGGCTCTTTGGCTTGATAACCAGAGCCGTATCAAGCTAACCATCGTTAGCGGTATAGTAAGGTTAGAGGCTAAAGAGGATAGAGGCAAAGCGGACATTGAAGCGGACACAGAAGGGGAAGGCTCAATCGGCGTTAGTGCTCAATACCTTGCTCAAACCTTAAGGGCTTGCGGTAATGGCATAGTAGAGATACGGATAGCCGATGCTAAAAGCCCTGTAACCTTTAGCCTTGACGGTATCAGAGCTTTAGTAATGCCGATGGCAATTCCAGAAGCCAAAGCGGAAACCAAAGTTGATGCGGTAACCGAAGCGGAGAAGGTAGTCAAGGCAACCCCAAAGCAAAAGGGTAAAAAAGCCAAAAGAGGCAAAGCTAAAGAGCCTAAACCAAAAGAGCCTGTTGCGGTAGCATAGCCGAAAGGCTGTTTTAACATAAGAGGCTATGAGTTAAAACATAGCTCATAGCCTCTAACAAAGCCAAATAGTAACGTTTGCCGAACCAAACGAAAGACGGGGAGTCTAATTGCTGACCCCCGTTTTTTGTTTTTTCCAGACAGTAGTTTAGCCGAAAGGGGGAACTATGTTCAGAAAGGAAGTCCTTGAAACCTCTCTAACCCCAGAGCAGAGAGCTAAAGGCTTCTCGTTAGAGGAAGATGACCCTGCCTTTATCTACTCTACAAGGGAAAAGGGAAGCTGTGTTTTCTGCCACCGGAGCAAGGAAGGACACCATAAGAGCGACAGCCAACAGGATAGCCAGTATAAAAGCCAAAGAAGCCAAAACTGAATAAACCTAAAAAGGGAAGGTACGAGGGACGGGAAACCGAGAGGTAACCCGTCCTTCTTTTTTTGCCCAAATTCAGGAAAGGAGAAGCTATGAAGTGTCAATTTTGCGGTCAGAAGTCTGAGACTCTGGTTTATCTTCGCTTCTATACAAGGAAAGGCATTAAGGCGTGTGCAAATTGCCGGTCGGAAATAGAGCGGAACAAACATAAACCATATTCAAAGGTGATGGAGAAGCTGGCAATGCTGGAATCTGGCTATAAAGTGAACCGAAAGCTGGCAAGACACTAATAGCCTTTGGTCGGTAGGCTAACTATGCCCAAAATCTAAGAGAAGGGAGGTTAAAAATGGGACAGCTCGGGCTTTTTGAAGAAGCACAAGTCGAGGTGGCAGAGCCAGAGCCGAAGGCAACGGTCAGGCTGGGTAAGAAAGCAGTCCAAATCCCATTAACTAAAAAGCGACGGGAAACCATTGCCAAACTCATGCCCATCCTCAAAGAGCTTGAAGGTAAGGACATATACATTGACTCCTATGATGCCGGGGGCAGGCACTACTGGCTACACACTCTCAAACTCTCTCGGCTCAAGGTGGACTTGTTCCGCAGCTCTGATTCCATACCTTCAGTTATTGTCCTGTGGGGCAGCCGAAACTCCAGTATCAGGATATTCACTGACTTCCTTGATAATGTCCGAGAGCAGGAATATATGGGCTACACCCAATGGCTGCTTGACTTCCACAACGGTTTTTGGCAGAGCCCGATAGACAAGTTTCGTTCCCATTACGCCTGTCTAACGCTAATCAGATTCAAGGATTAATGGCATAAGGTCGGTATGCCGGTAGGGTAACTATGCCCAGAGAAAGGAGACAAAAGTGAAGCGAGAAGACATAAGGCTAAAAAGCGACCAGGAAAAGGAAAGGAAATATGAGGAGGTGGATGCCCTGTTCCACAAAGGTAGGGAGGTGACCGTTAAAGAGCACAAGAGCGGATTCCCTGCCGTTACTGTGGACTGTGGGGATATACACTTGCTCACAGACTGCTTGAGCCTTGAGAGCTGGTGGGCAAGACACAAAATATGGCACGGGGAGACAGATTCCGTAAAACAAGATAGGAGGTGAAACCATGCCTATTAGATGGGATGCTATTGCTGTCTCCGAGGCCCTGTACGAGATTGAGAAGTATATAAACCAGATATACGAACCACTTAAGCAAGCGAAGGCTTTAGCCGAACAAGCTAAGCAGATTCCTAATCTGCCTGAGTATATAGAGCAAAGGCTCAGGGGGATTATTGGAGAGGTTGAACGGGCAACTGGTGGCATTAGTTATTCAGGGGTATACCCCGGCATCTTCAAGCGGTTGATAGACAGAGCCCGTGATGACATCCCCAAGCAGGAGCTGGAAAGGCAGCAAGGGCGAGGAAAGCAACAAATGTTAAGCCTATAACCCCTTTTGGTCGGTAGGGGTAGTCTAAGTAAAAAAGGAGGTGAATTTGGACAACCGAATAGAAAAGCACATAGACGACCTTGTGGGTGTCTTTGCGGATCCTATCATTGTCTTCCCCGGTGCCTGGGGAGAAACATTGCCCAACTGGATCAAGCAGGAAATAACTCTGGAGAGACTAATTGAAGAAATAAAGGCTCAGAAGGGAGAGCAGCCCACCGGTACCGATGCTGAAGCCTGTGCCTATCTGTATACAGTGAATCTGACTCAGCCGATAGACCGTGACTGGGGTGAAATTTACATCTACCTGGTCACTAAACTACAGAAGGTTAAGGGCGGAGATATGCCTGAAGACTTGAAGAAGGAAACTCTTACTTCATACCAGGAGCAGCAACTCAGAGATCTGAAAGACTGGATATACAGGCATAGGGTACAGGCAAGGATAGAGCGCCGGAGGGCGGCTAAGAGAGAGGCTAAAGAGCTGGAGAAGGCTAAGGCTCCGGTCCAGTTAGGGCTTGGGCTTTAGAAAATAGGGTCGTTGACCAGGTCAACGACCCTATTTTTTGCTTTAACTTTCCTTAGAACAGCGCCACTATTAGTCATTGGGCAATTTTCGACATGGACCCCCTAAACAATTCAGGCTTGTGTTCACTGAGAGTCGGTTTTGATTAACAGTGAATCGCCGTGACATCACTGGAGAGGCAAAATGAGCGTGTGTTTTGGTGGGTCTGCGGTTATGATAGAGCGCGGTGTTGCCAATGTCATTTTGGGCAAGCCCTTTCTTCAATCCATAATCCAATAATACACCTCAACGAAGGATTCGCCAGTGGTCTGTGAGACAACAGACATCTGGTAGTGACCTCCACCCCAGCCATATTGTGAAGGACTAAAAATTGTTTCACCTTCTAAGAATCCTTGGCAATAGTCTTCTTCTAAAGTGCCATTCGCAAACCTACCTCCCTCATAAAATCCGAAGGATTTGCCACCAGGTGTAATAATGTGAAACCATACGGGGTCTCCTTGTTTTACCCACCATTTAAGATGCAACGTTTGGTTATTCTTTAGGTAAATGGAAAAGACATATTCTCCCTTTGGTTCGATGGCAAAGGAAACTATTGTCGGTGGCGTGCTTGGTGGAGTAGGTTCGGGGGTTGGTGGCGTTGGTGGTATTGGTGTTGGAGGCGCAGGGGGTGCAGGTGGTATTGGTTCTGTTGGGCTCGGGGGTTGTGAGGCAGTAGGCTGAATCGGCATTGATATGGTGAACCAGAGCCTGAGGTCTCCACTCCTGACATCCCCATAAGAACCGACCCCCCATTTTTCTCCGGCAGTCCAAGTTTTCTCGATTGCACCGACAAAGTCATCTTCAGCAGATTCTCCTTCGACATCCGGGGGACTTCCTTCACCAGACAAAGGTTGGCTGTTGAGTAAGGCAACAACTAAGCTAGCTGCGCCAGTAGTAATTCCACCGAGATACAAACTCAGCGCCGTCATGAAAGCTTCCCGCAGTAGTCCAGTAACGGCAGGGTCTGACTCGAAAGCAATTGCCACAATTTTGAGTTCATCGCCAATACAATCGCTTGAAAACACCTGTTCAGCTATTTCTTTCGATTCGTTATTGTTGAGTTCTACAGTTCCCGTAGAAGGGATACGTATTACTTGAGGTTCCGCCTTGCCATCACTTATAGCCAGATAGACATATATATCTCCTGGCCCTTGGAGTGGCCACGGGTCATGGGCGAAAACGACACCTATTTTGTCAAGGGTTACCACAATTGGCGGATTAAGAGTCTTAACCTTAACAGGTATATCGCATCTCCTTTCCCCCACATCATTGTAGGTCGCCACTTCGTATGTATACGCAGTGCTGTAGTGAAGCCCCTTATCCTGAAACTCAGTTACGTTCGGTCCCACTGATGCAACAAGCAAGCCATCTCGGTAGATTCTGAATCCTTGCTCATTGGCAGAGTTGTCTATCCATCGGATTGTAACCTGGGAATACGAATCAGCTTGACCACTTAAGCCAGAGGGGGCAGCCGGAGGCTCCCGCACAAGCTGTGGCGGTGCCAATGTTGATTTGCCACAGCCTGTAATGACAAGGATGGCTAAGACACTTGTCATTAATACCCTGATCACCTTACTCACAGCTTCCACTCCCCTCATGTTCTTGCATGGTGTCTTCCAAACACCACCTGCTGTCTTTCTGACAGAGTCTTTGTGCCTGATGCTACTTATAGTCTGTAGACTCATAGTATACAACAACATACAATCCAGTCAAGAGTTGCTTCCAAAGTAGATGGAAACAATAGAAAAACAGTTTGGGGAAAGGGTGAGAAAACTGCGGTTGGGAAGGAACTTATCTCAAGAGGAACTGGCATTCAGAGCTGGTGTGCATCGCACCTACCTCGGAGGTATCGAGAGGGGAGAACGAAACCCCTCGTTGAAGAATATAGCAGCAATAGCAAAAGCTTTGAATATAACTTTATCGGAGCTATTCTCGTTCAAGACTACGAACGAAAAAAGAGAAGGCTCTTGACACTACATTCTAGAAAGTAAACCCAGATATTATCCCTGCTACACAATCCGCCCAATTGTTCACGTTTCGCCACCACTTTTGCGTGTGCTCTAGCCCCGCACAGTAACAAAGGCAACATCATCAATTTTGTTCTCTCAATCTCCGTTCATCCTTGATATCCATCCTCAGTAGGTATGCATTACCCCCATCTGCATAATATTGTTTAAGGGTTTCCCCAATTCGGAATCCCAATTTTTCATGAAACCGAATAGCTGGCTCATTAGTGGTGCGCACCTCGGCAGTCACTGTGGTTACATCCTTCTCTCTAAAACTTTGGAGAATGAATAAAATAAGTTTCTGCCCAATCCCGAGACGCCTAAAATTCGGGTCCACAGCAATCGAGTCAAGTTCACCGGTGTTGTTTGATATGTAGCCGATGCCATATCCCACTACCTGTCCCAATTGCTCTGCGACAATGAACCCTTCGGGATATTCCTTGTAAAGGTTCAGGAAATCAGGCATTTTATACGCATCTACTTCATCAAATGAGGATTTTTCTATTTGCAGAATAGGATCTAGATCAGAGAATTGAAACGGACGCAACTTAATCTGTAATTCGTCTTCCAGAAATTTGCGGAGCTCAGTTTTAGAGAACTCGACTTTCTTCTTGATACGCCTTCCTTCGAATTTCAGCATCCTCCCATATAGGTATTCAAACTCACTGTAATAGGTTGGATCATCACATTCCCTTCTTGCCCACTCGATAAAGTGTTTAGTCACTTCCCAATAACGCAGTACATAGTAGCAATTCATTGTCCAAACGAAATGTTCGGGTGCAATCTTTTTCCGCAGTAGAAGTCCTAGATCCTCGAAAAATCCTATGACATAATCAGCGCACTCATCTATATCGGGGTATTTGTCAGGGCATGAGATGAGTAACTTCGCCAACCTAGCTCGGTCAGCACGCATTTCTTGTGAGGTAAACCTGTCATCTTCCTTGCGAAGGAATTCATAGGCAGTTATGTTCTTAGTAATAGCGATCTGTCTGTAAATAAAATACAAAGTAACTATTGCACCGATGGCTGCGAGCGCCGTCCAGAAAGTCTGTGATCCTAACATAGTTAGGATAGAGGCAAACATTTTCTGCCTTCCAAATGCCAAAATAACTGTAAGTATTATATCAGACTATTGGGTGACGCTATTAGCTTCCAATTCGGGTTTAAGGTACGATACTAGGGTCTAGCGCAGGTGATTGCAGGAGCAGGGGTTCCTATACACAACGCTAAAAAGTGCAAGAGCTCACGTTCCAAGCTATTGTCTAATTCCGTCACTGTAGATTCATATTCTGCCCCATACTATCGGATAGTGAGTGTAGTGTACTCGCCTCGCTTGTAGTGGCCAGGGCAGTTGCAGAAGAGAACAAGAACCGTTCCGCTCTCAAACCGCTGTATGTACGACCCCCACCGCTCCACCACCGCGGTCTCACTAGGTGCAATCAGAACACCTCCTATTGGCTCCGGTGTAGGTCGCGGCACTCCAGGCGGAACCTCTCCAGCCTTAAAACCATATTGCTGGTGGACAGCAGCAAACCATTCTGGTTCGTCAACATAGGCATAGGAGCGGACCTGGTCATTCTCCACCGGAAGCTTGTTGGGGAGCAGTGTGGTCTCCACTACAATGAACATATGGGTTTCATTTCCGGCATTAGTCACCTTGAAGGTAACATAGTTGGTATGAGGGATTGAAGCTGGCTCAACCTTGACCCACCCATCCCCTACCTCAACGGCAACTTCCTTGGTGTGCAACGACGGGAAAAAGATAACTGTGCCCCCTATGAACTCGACACTGAGCAGGAACAGAAAGAACGCCACAACCACAAAAGCCAACACTATGCTCATCAGAGCGAAAACTCGCTGGGGCAACGGTAAACGGCCCAGCCATGACCAGATAGCAGCTATTCTTCTCATTTCGGCCCTACTTTCGTCTCAACTAGAATATGTAAGGGATATCGCCGAACAGGAGATAATCATCTATGTTATTCCTGTAAAGATGCCTTCCTTGTAAGCCACCAAGATAAAAGAAATAACACACCAGCAATAAGGAACAGTAAGCCCAGCCACCACCAGAACCAAGTCCAGGGAAGAGCTAAGCCACTACTCAGCGCGAAAGAAGTTAGAACCAGTAGTATACCAGCCAGCCACTCTCGCCACCATGATACAATACAGCCAACCAGCGCAATTCCCAAGGATACAAGAACTAGAATATCACCAACCCCAAGTTCTCGGAAAATCAGGTTAATACACAAGGCTAGGAAGAGGAAGGCCGTTACGCCCAGCCCAATCATTCGTGCCGCCCATCTTATTCCTGTCGCTATTCGGTTACGGTTAGTTCCTGACATTTGTCTCCCTTCAGTAACCTGAATTCGCCCACCCCGACTGCATTGCCTATCATAGGGCGGTGCTCTTTGGTCGTCAATATCCCTAATCCACGTTGCGAGTGACGCTACGCATTGATTGATAGAGTGCTGTCATGTGCTGAAAAGCCACTCGGTGCAACTCTATCGTTGCCGACCTGATATGAAGACCTGCGAGTCTGGCGTCACAAAATGATGTCATGAAAACGCTGACCTCAAGGGCGTAATATTGCTCAGGAGGTGCAGCTATGCTTTATACCGGTGTTGATTATCACAGAAGCTTCTCTTATCTGACTACGATGAACGATAAGGGCGAAATCATTGCTCAGAAGAAGCTACCCAGCAACGGAGAGATAGTCGATTTCCTAAAGAGGTTTGGCGAAGAGATGGAAGTAGCTATTGAAGCTACTCCAAGCTGGTACTGGCTTTATGACCACCTGGAGGACGAGGGCTTTGAAGTTAGGCTATCTCATCCATTGAAGACCAAGGCCATAGCTTATGCTAAAGTCAAAACTGATAAGGTGGATTCAGCTACACTCGCACATCTGCTGAGGAGTAACCTCCTCCCATTATCCTACGTGCCAGAAAAGCCAGTGAGGTTAAACAGAGAGCTCCTCCGATACCGGGCAAGCCTAGTTAGGATACAGAGCGAAGTGAAGAACAAGATTCATACCGTACTGGCTAAGAATAACGTGAGCCACCACTACAGCGATCTATTTGGCAAGGAAGGGATGGTCTTCTTACATTCGCTAGCTCTGCCTGAAAGCTATAAGATTGCCTTGGAGGGGTATCTTGCTGTACTGGATGCTGTGAGACAGGAGATCCGAACAGCTAGCAAGAAGGTGCGACAGCTCGCAGAGCAAGACCATGACTCCCTGTTATTGATGACTATCCCCGGCATGGGCTACTACAGTGCCCTTCTTACCGCCAGCGAGATTGGAGATATCAGGCGCTTCCGGTCGGCAAAGCAACTCTGTGCCTACGCAGGACTCGTACCTTCGACATATTCTTCAGGCAATACGCGTTTTCACGGGCACATAACCAAACAGGGCTCCAGGTGGTTACGCTGGATACTGGTAGAGGCAGCCATCCACGCCGTGAAAAGGCCCGGGGTATTACGACGTTTCTACTTCAAGGTCGAGAGGAAGAAGGGAGGACAGATTGCTAAGGTGGCTGCAGCAAGAAAGCTCCTGGAGTGGATCTACCATATACTCCAAGATGGCAGAACCTACCAAGAAATGGAGAAGATAGCGGACCTGCTTGGTCGAGGTGAGCCCGGCAAAAACTCTGGCAGTGAATAACAGGCCGTTAAAATGATTGGGCAGCCTCAGCCTGAACGACATAGTGTGGCTATGAAGCTACGAAGGGATGAATAGGTTTCAACCTGTTAGAACTTGACAAAGTCGGCGTTTTCAGGGATGAGTTATTGGTTACCCAGTCTTGTTCTTTCAAATCGCTGTTGGGCTTCTATAGCTAACCCGGTGGTGAGCCAGCAACCTGGGTCGGTCGACATCATGTCGCCAGTTTCCTCATAGGCTCTGCCTCTGCAACCAGAACAGCTTATTTTGTAGGTGCACTCCCCACATTCGCCTTTTAGCAACTCTCTCTGGCGTAGCTGAGCCAATATTGGTGAGTTTTCCCAAATAGAAACTATGCTCTGTTCCCTAATGTTGCCAAGTTTGACTTGAAGCAACATACAGGGATTTACTTCCCCGTTGCACTGAACCATGACGTAGCCCATTGGCATTCCTGCTGCACAACCCCTGCCATAATAGGGAACTCTTCTAAGTATCTCTGGTGCAAAGTGTTTGGGTTTGACCTGTTTCTCTTGTAGCAAAGGAGGGTACATGGGGCAGCCTGGCACCCTTATAACGATGGGGCAGTCCTCTTGAGACTGCGCCAGCCACTCCATTACCTGTCTTCTTTCCTCGTTGTTCAAGACCTGCTCCCTGCACTCATCTTTGGCTCTTCCTGCTGCCACTAGGTCAAAGAATTCAGCAGCATCGGCCCCGCAATCCACCGCCATAGTGAGCAAGTCCTTCAACTGTGGCAAGGTTTCCTTTCTGATTACTGTATTGAATTGAAAAGGAAGTTGAACATTCTTGCATGCTTCTACTCCCTTGAGGGTTTGCTCAAACGCACCAGCTACACCTCTGAAGGAATCGTGAGTTTGGGCATCGGCTCCATCAACTGAAATAGCAACTGCCATAGCACCCGCCTCCTTCATCTTCTTGGCGCTTTTTTCATCAATGAGAGTGCCATTACTGCCGATAGTAGTCCTTATTCCTTTGTTTGAGGCGTACTTGACGATAGCGAGCAGGTCTTCCCGGCACAAGGGCTCTCCCCCATCAATAATCAGCAGACCTATGCCCCACCTTGATAAGTCGTCAATGAGCTGAAAAGCCTCCTCGGTAGACAACTCATCAGGAGCGGTCTGGTCCACTGACTCACTGTAGCAGTGCTTGCACTTCAAATTGCACTTTTGGGTGATACTGTACGAAACCATAAATGGTGGACGTATCTGCATAGACAAATCCTCCTACTTACAATAGCACATGTATCATATTTTGTAATCGACAAGACTTACGCAATTCTTGTGACGAAAGCCGAGCTCAGGTAAGAATAAGCCGGGCGTGTACTCAGGTAACATTTCCGAGTTTTGTGCAACGATTCGAGTAGCGAAAGGCACACCACCAAGTAATCAAATTACCACAGGCTGGTGGCTGTTAAATCACTCAATCGTTTGAACAATAGGTGGTGTTTTCCGCATAAAAAGTTGAATGCGA
>Ga0315312_1002593_pt1 | contig 12379 bp, 15 predicted proteins | sample TDP7_MG_FD_203629 | JGI IMG/M metagenome (GOLD analysis project Ga0315312, IMG submission 203629) | Freshwater sediment microbial communities from Lake Towuti, South Sulawesi, Indonesia - TDP7 | ecosystem: Environmental > Aquatic > Freshwater > Lake > Sediment | place: Indonesia: South Sulawesi... | reverse complement strand
GCGGATGGTGAAGGAGTATGACCAGCGCCGTCGGGTGATAGTCAAAGGACTAAACGAGATTGGGCTAGCCTGTTTTGAGCCCAAGGGGGCTTTTTATGCCTTCCCTTCCATAAGCATCACCGGGCTATCCTCAGAGGAGTTCGCTGAGAGGCTACTCCTGGAAGAAAGGGTAGCAGTAGTCCCCGGCTCTGCCTTCGGGCAGTGCGGGGAGGGGCATGTCCGCTGTTGCTACGCCACCTCGCTCGGCGATATTGAAGAGGCGCTGAGGAGGATGGGGAGGTTCGTGGGAAGGCATCGCCGTGCTTAAACTGGCTTCCCGAGTTCTGTAGGGTGGGTGAAACCCACCTTTCGACTACGCTATTTGGGATGGTGGGTTTCGCTATGCTGCACCCACCCTACTATCTCAGCTTGCTTGAGTTCCAGGGGCGGGGCCCCCGCAAAATCTTTGATTTTGCGGGGTTTATTTTAGCCTTTCCAGTAATTCTTCTTTGGGGATGTTATTCCAGAGACTTGTCCTGTTTAGAATGTCAGACAGGGTTCCTTTTGCCAAGACCCTGTGAACTGGAACAGTAATGTTATGTTCACCGAGAGGTGTAGATTTCCTTAGCCTTACGTGACTTCCCCGCTGTCTAAGGACTTCGTAGCCCAACGATGTGAGAAGGCGAATAACATCATCGCCGCTAACCTGAGGAAGCTTTGGCATTGGCCAGCTTCACCTCAGACAGGGTAAGAATTGTTATAGGCTCCGGGATATCGCCATAGTGGACGGCTACCGCTTCCTTAATGTTTTGGAATAGCTCATCCAGGGTGGCACCTTGAGTAAATATATCATCGCCTATTCCTCGAGCACACCAGAATTCACCATCGAAGTAGGTTTCTATTTTTACCAGCATTGTTTAACCTCTCCTGAAGCCTTCACATTCATTATACCACAAAGTGATAGTTCTGCAGGGTGGGTGAAATCCACCTTTCGACTGCCCCGGGCTAGGGGGCATTACCTTTATGTCACGGCCTTCTCAACACCTTATCATGCTCCCCCACATTGCGCATGAAGATGATTTCCCCGGCCATCTCAAAAGTCATCCGCAATCTCTTTGAAGGGCGAGCTTCCCAGATGTTCCTCCTACCTTCCATTTTCTTGACACGAAGGCTGGGATGCTTCGGGTTATCACCACGTAGAGTAAGCGCTTTGCGAACGCTCCGTTTCTCAGCTTTGGTGAGCTTCTCATATGCCTGTTCAAATTGCTCGGTGAGGAGGACCTCCACAGCTATACTTTGTCCTTAAGATACTTCACTGCATCAGCCGCTGACTTGAACCTCTTCACCCGGCCGGCTTTTATATCCTCGTCTGCCTTGCGTTCCCCCTTTTGCCACTCTTCAGTCCAGAAGTAAGCCTGGCTGGCGTCCACAAGCTTCTTTGGCGTCAATACTATGCGTCCCTCCTCGTCAAGCTTGACTTCAACAAAATCGCCGGGCTGCATGTTAGTCTTTATCCTGATTTCCTTAGGAAGGGTGACCTGTCCACCGCTGGTTAGCTTTGTTATCGCACCTATTGAACTTTCCTCCGTCATTGGCTCACGATATCATTATTCAAGAAAATCTTACTGCATATGCTTTGCCAGGACAAGAGAAAGGCGATGGTTAACGAGACCTGAAGTCAGATTCAACAAGTGAGGTGGGCAAAAATACGCTTTCGGCGGCTTCTCCTAATTCTGTAGGGTGGGTGAAACCCACCTTTCGACTACGCATATTTGGGATGGTGGGTTTCGCTATGCTGCACCCACCCTGCTATCTTAAGCTTATCCCTAGTAGGGGAAAATCCGAACCTTTGTCGATTTCGGGTTCATCATAGCTTTGCCGGTGAGGACAAACCCAGCAATGGATGGCTCCAAAGCCACTGCCTCAACTGTAATAGTTTCGGGTCAGCGGGCAAAACTTCGCAAAGTTGTTGCCACGTCATCAGAAAGGTATTAGCTGGTTCTACAAGGAGGGTTTGAAAGCTTCGGAATTCTTCTTCATGCTTGCGCCCCTCTAAATTCCTGTTTAACGAGTTTACTATAGCTAAGAGGGAAAAGTGAGTACCCCACCTTTGGGAAAGTGCCTCACCAAGAAGGTAATTGCGGAATAGTTGGTAGAAGCGTCTGCCGTCCCGCTGGAAGTCAAAAGAATCACTAAACAGGTCCGCACTAAGCTTCTGTATGAATTTAAGATAGTCGGAACGCATTGGCCTGCTTGGTGAGCCGCCTCTTGCCCACGCCTTGACCATTTCGTTAGGTTTGCCCAGTTTGCTTTCTATCATCACAATGTGGTGCTTCCCACGCAAAATAACATCCGACTCCGTTTGTTGTCTCCTTCCATTCTTTCCCCAAGGTTCTATTTCGTTAAGAACATCTTGGATTTCGGGGGCGATTTCTTGACTCCAGCGCTCTACATCATGCTGCCAAAAATATAGCTTTTCGATATCTACTTGTATTGGGAGCCTGTCGGTTAGAAGTCGCAACCTACTGGCTAATTGCAACGAGCGGAAAACATTCCAAGATAGAGCATCTTCACTATGCTGACTTGCAATGTAAGGAGATCCATCGGGCAACTTCTCATTTCTCTTGCTAGCTTTCCACTTCAAAATAGGGTGATCTGCATCGACAATTATGTTCTCCCGATAGTCTGTATATATGCCCACTCCACTCTTGCTATAGTATTTCATTACTATCATCCTTAGTGTGGGTCATTTTGAATCTGTCAGGTTCGGCAAAAGCAAAATGGCTCCCTGAGCGGGATTCGAACCTCCTTCAAGAGCTTACACGGATAATTATGCCCTCAAAATAGTCCTATCTTTTCCTTGGCTTCTCTCAGGGTTTCCCTGGCGATAGCCTGAGCGCGGCGAGCGCCTTCAGCCAGAAGCTCCTTGATATAATCAGGCTTGGTGGCTAGCTCACGCCTTCGCTCCCGGAGGGGCTCTAAAGCAGCATTTATCTCCTGAGCCAGCAACTTTTTGCAATCGACACAGCCAATAGCGGCACTGCGACATTGAGAGTAAATCTCCTCCAGTTTATCAGATTTGAAGGTCTGGTGAAGACGGTAGATATTGCATACTTCGGGATGCCCGGGGTCACTGCGGTAGCGGCGAGCAGGGTCGGTGAAAGCAGTCATTATCCGTGCCAGCGTCTCTCGGGATGAGGCGGCCAGCTCAATATCGTTCCCCAGCTGCTTGCTCATCTTTTGCACTCCGTCCAGACCCAGAATTGAGGGGGCCTGGGTCAGCTTTGCCTGAGGTTCAGGGAAGGTATCACCGTATAGACTATTGAACCGCCGGGCAATTTCCCGGGCTAGCTCTAAGTGAGGTAGTTGGTCCTCACCTACCGGGACGACCTCAGCCTTGTAAAGAACAATGTCTGCCGTCTGCAGCACCGGGTAGCCGAGCAAGCCGTAGTTTACGTTTTGGGGCTGTATTTTCACCTTCTCTTTAAAGGTAGGCACTCTCAATAGCCAGCTTAGCGGGGTGACCATACTGAGCAGGGTATGAAGCTCCATTACCTCAGGTACATGGGACTGCACAAAGAGGATGCTTTTCTCTGGGTCAAGCCCGGCAGCCAGCCAGTCGAGCATCATCTCCTGAATATTCTGCTGGAGAGTGCCCACAGCCTCTCTACCTTCAAGGCTGGTGAGGGCATGGATATCAACGATGCAATAGATACACTGATACTCATCCTGGAGGCTGACCCAGTTTTGAATCGCCCCAAGGTAATTGCCGATATGCTGCCTGCCTGTAGGTCGGGCACCAGAAAAGACTCGTTTTTTCATCTATTGCCCTAGTCCCTCTGGCTTCCCCAGGAGCTGTGCAATAGCCTTCTCCATTCCTGCCCCCTTTGCTCTCAATTATAGCATAGTTACCTCATGAATAACTGTGGTCTATTACTGTGAAATTAGATTTGTTCCGTTCGCCCTGAGCTTGTCGAAGGGAGCTTGTCGAAGGGAGCTTGTCGAAGGGAGCTTGTCGAAGGGCCGTTCATAGTTCGACAAGCTCACCACGAACGGCGTCCGGCACATCTATTTTCATATTACTTCAATAGGCGCTTTCTCATGGTGCGCAAGGAAAGGGGGAAGGACACCGCCGTGATGCCTACCATGATAGCCAGTCCCCACCATGTTCCCTCTCCGGGGTGACCACTCATTAGAGCCCGGGTGAGGTCGGCTACAGGCGTCAGGGGTGAAATCCAACTGAGGTGTTGCACTATGGTGGGGAAAGCTGATAGGGGGAAGAAGACACCACTGAAGAAAAACATGGGAGTTATGAAAAGGGTGAAATAGTAGTTGAAGGTGTAGATGGAGGGAGACAGCGAGGTGTAGAACATAGCTAACGAGGAAAACATCAGCCCTGCCAGGACGACCAGGGGAAGGACAAGTAGTGCCCACCAGGAGCCTACCAGTCCAAAAGGGCTGGCAATAGCCAGCACAGCACAGGCAGTAAGCAAGGAGCGAGTGGTTCCCCAAAATATGTCCCCGGCTATGACATCTTCTATATTTACTGGTGTAGCGATGATAGCGTCATAGGTCTTCTGATAATGCATGCGGACGAAGCTACCGTAGGTGCACTCGAAGCTGGCGCTGGACATAGCATAACCAGCCACAATACCGGGGGCGATAAATTCAATGTATCTCCCGCCTTCCTCCATAGTAACATAGGCACCTAATCCCAGCCCCATAGCCAACAGAATCAAGAGGGGCTCGGCGAAAAACCCGGGCACCTCACTTCGCCACAGCTTGAAAAACACGTCTCGATTCCGCTGCCACACTCGCCAGGAACGATAAGAGATACCCATCACTCCCTCAACGACCTCCCGGTTAGCCTCAGGAAAACGTCCTCCAAGGTGGGGATGTGCTGGCTGAGGACATTCAACACCTCAAGCAAATTGCCCTCCAAGACTTGATGGCTGTCTTGGAAGATGTACAGGGTATCCTCCACAGCCTGCCACTCAACACCAGCCTGCGTCAATTCTTGCAGAACAAAGTCTCTTGCTTCCGGATGAGGGCGTGCCTCCAGGACACGTTTCCCTCCATACTTAGCTAGCAATTCCTGGGGCTGTCCTGTGTCGATGACCTTGCCTTCATTCATAATGGCTACACGGTCACAGAGGTACCAGGCCTCTTCCATATTCTGGGTGCACAGGAGTAAGGTTACCCCCTGGTCCTTGAATGAGCGCAGCTTTTGCCACACAAGGTGTTTGGCCTGAGGGTCCAATCCCACTGTGGGCTCATCGAGAATGAGGAGCCTAGGCTGGTTAATCAGGGCTCGTGCTATGAGCAAGCGCCGCTTCATACCGCCGGAAAGCTCGTCGACCTTGGCCTTCTGCCTGCCGTCTAGCTCGAAGAGCTGCAGATTAGCCAAGGCTCGTTTCTTTGCTTCGGTTCGGGGTATATCGAAATAGCGGGCAAAGGTGATGAGGTTTTGTAACACCGTCAGGTCAGGGTCGAGGTTCTCCTCTTGGGGCACCACGCCTATGTTGGCTTTGATGTGGCGGGGCTCTTTAGTGACATTACTGCTGTCTACCCAGATACTACCACCGCTAAGCGGCGATGCGGCGATGACCATGCGGATGAGAGAGGTCTTGCCCGCACCGTTGGGTCCCAAGAGGCCAAAGCACTCACCCTCATCTACATCCAGGTCTATGCCGGCCACGGCCACTATGGGGCCAAATCTCTTCCAAGCGTTTCTCACTCTTATGATAGGCATGTCCCTATTTTAACACGCTTGCCTCCACTTGTGGCAAATGGGGGTAAGCATTGAGCTTTATTGGACCGAAACTAGGATAAAGCGCCTCAAGTTGGTGGCAGTAATAGTTGAAAGGTCTTGTCGCAATGCGCCATTACGTTCTTTTCGAGGCCTCTAGTTTCTCCATCATTTCCCCGCAGAGCCGCAGGCTATAGCCCATCAGCCTAAACTCTGAGGCTCAGGGCGATATCCCGTTGCGCAGCCAGCTAATATGTCAAGGGTGGCCTCAATTTTAGGCATTTTGAGAAGCTGTTCACCCCCAAAATTTTGTAGTTGCCTGATTTATCAGGCAAGGTTAGCCCAATAAATTGGGCAACTACATTTTCAAACAGCCTCATTTCTACAAAGGACTGTATTATAGTTAACATAAAAAATCAACTATTTATAATAAAGTAAAAGGGAGGGATAAAGAAAAATGACAGACCTTAAGACCACACAAATGGTGACAAAGCTGGAGGGAATCGAATTAAAAATCGGAGACCTTGTTGATGATTGGATTCTGATTACGTATGACCTTCCAGTGCCCGAAGGAAACAAGACAAGGCTATATTAGAGAAGCAAAGGAGGTGAGAGCAATGACAAAATATGATGCCCTAGGCAACTATCTCGCGAAGCAATTCTCAAAAGAATTAGCAAGCAGAATATCATTGACCTTCCAGCAAGTCGAAGAAATCCTCGGATTTCCTTTACCACGCTCAGCATATGCCCAAGAAGAATGGTGGTCGAACAGCCAGTTGTACCCACAGGCTCATTCTTGGCTGGATATTGGGTGGGAGGTCAGCAAGGCCAACTTAGAAGAGCGAGTGGTGACCTTTAGACATCAACTACGTTTCGTTATTGGCAAAGTAACAGGCCAGGGACAAGAAGAGCCGACCCTTGAGGTGGTGCTTGATAATCGAGGATTTACCCTGGCGCTTGCCGGCCGACATGCTTGGGCAAGCAGCCGCTATCCTTGGAGACAGATAGTTCAAGTATTGCTAGATATGGATCCCCATCAGTTCGGCTATCTTACCAATCAGCCAATGCACCATGTTTTCCCGGAAATGCTCGCTGAGCTGGGCTATTCCGTAGTGAATTGGGAAACCGGCGGGCGGTGGCAACCCGTTAACCACTATAAGATGGCCTGTTTCTCTTGCGACGGGAAAGTAGAGGAAGGGGAGCGCTATATCGCTATCTCCAGATTACGGAGGAAAAGAGGGAAGGTCGAGGAGGATGAGATAATCGAAGCATTGGCTTCGTTGCAGATATGCCGTAACTGCGCTGTTACTGCCCAATCTGGTTCAATCCCCCTTTCTAACCTGCCAATTCCAATCCTAAAATTGGAGGAGCAAGGTTTCTACTGGTTTGTTCGACACCAGGTAGGGGAAAAGGAACCCTGGCAATATTCTGTATCAGAAAACAACTGCTCCATATGCGGCAGCCAGATTGCGATGGGACAAGATTATACTCTTATTGAAATAACTGAGGAAGAGATGAAGAGAGACGGCACCATTCGGCAATTAGACCGAACAATTCTAGCCACAGTCTGTGACAGTTGCTCCTTTGACTTATTGTTGGATCTCTCATTGCCTCACATCTAGAACCCGTGCTGGAACAGATGGCAAGTTTGTTGAAAGACAAAGATAAAAAGATAATGAAAGGAGGACAAAATGGCTAGAAAGGTTAGTTTGATTGCGGTCAATAGTGAACTGCGGTTGGCAAACAACGGAGTAACCATCAGGGTGGACAGTGATGACCCGCAAAGCAGCGGACGGCTTAGAGTTGGGAAGGCAAAAATAGTATGGACACCCGCTATTAGAGGTGCAAGGATAGGTGGGAGTCGGAGCATAACGATAACCTGGGAGAAACTTATTGAATTCCTAAAAAGCCAGCCATAGTATCCCGCCCTCGCTAAGGTGATTAGTCAAGTGGGGGGCAAAGCGGAGCGAAACACGTCATAAAGGAGAGGTGGTGGGTTTGCCTTTCGAGGCGGCACTTGCCCTATAAAATCTACCCGAGGAACGTAGTAGACAAGAGAACCAGAACCAATAAGAACCACTGCTGAAGTGTCCTGACAAGTCAATCCTAGAGCGATGAAGCTTTAGGTTCTCACCGCTTTTAGCAGTTCTTCCAATACCTCTTTCTTTCGTTTCTGAATTAGGATCTCATCTTCCACTTGAATATATTCTGCTGCCCGGAAATCGTCGCCTCTCCTTCTGTTTTGTGGTGGTTCAAGCGCTTCAACAAGCAGTGCCTCCAAGGTCGCAACAAGGTCATCCACTTTCACAGATAGTGTTGCTAGCTCTTGTCCGGCACTCTTGACTTTGCCTTCAGGCGTGACAGGCAGAAGTCCAAACCAGGAGAACCTATCCCAGCGGCCACTTAGCCTGTCGAACGTGTGTTGGTACAATCTGGTTCCTAGTGGCTGGTCTATAGCTCGTCCCACGTAGACAACAGCACGTCCGTCGTACAGTAGATAAACGCCACGTTGCTCTGAAAAGTCAACCTTCTCTGCTCCTTTTTGTTGTTGACCCAGCAGGCGGGGGTTGCCTTTCCAGTTCACAAAGTCTCTATTCCAATGTATCCCGAATGCTCTGATGGGACCCGAATCAATAACTTCTGGTACCTCCGATGCTTCTGACTCTTCGGCTGCTAGCTCCTCCTTGGATTGATCGACGATGTAGCCTTCTCGTAACATGTACTCGCCGCGGCTTACCCTAACAAAAGCTGCTGTCTCACCTTTCGTATTAATCTCGTTGGTGATGATCACATTTACAGTTGCGGCTGGGGTAGCACCAACCTTTGTTCTCAGTTTCTGCTTGATGATCTCATCGGCAATGTCGGCATAATGCATAGCAGATTGGGCTCGTCTTAGGACCTCAACTATGGCTGCATACCAAGAAAACTCTTTTTGCCGGCCGGGCATGACTCCTCCCTCTGCTGTATCAGCTATTGACTTGGATCCATCGAAGTCAAACGCAATAATTGTACTGGATTATAACACTAGAGATTGTTCTTGGTCAACGCATCCTTGTGCGGTGCGATCCAACACCGAGGGGCCCTCTATAGCATTGAGGCAGCTTTACAAAGTATGGAGTAACTGAAGTAGGTGAGACGCTAGACCTCGAAATAGCGACACCCGTGGAAGCCATCCCTACCATTAAGATGACTCTACTCTTGAACCGAATATTCTTCAAAGACGCAGTGGTGGATTTATTGGAAACCCAGTCACAATCGACACTGGTCATATCTCAATTGTTCCGCCTTCTTCAGGCAGAATGACATTTATTCCACTGCCACGCAGATTGCTGGTGTAGGATTCGGGATTCTCGCTATGCACCGGTATGAGCACTTCCGGCCTGATCTCACGAGCAATTCGAAGCAGGTCGGGACCACAGGCGTGCCCAGAGGCATGTAGCCCCTTTTCAGCCTCGAGTATTTCCCACTGTCCGCCGCTCTCTTCATCATCACCATTCTTTTTTATCGGCACGCCAAATCGGCGCATATCAAAGTGTTTCAGCCAGTGGTGGAGACGCCAAAAGTCTTGCTTCTGCTCTTCGTTGTGCGGTTCGCTGGAGCTAAAAAGATAAAGGCTGCCCGCCCTGGGGTAAATACTCGGTAGCTCGTTCAAATCGTAGAAGCTAAAGCAGAGGATGAAATCATCCTGATGGACGGCAATATCCTTAGCCAGAACAACCTTATTAGAGTAATCCTGATAGATATTTCGCAGCCAAACACGTGGAGTTGCACTAGCCGTCGTTTCCTGGTAAATAACAAAGGCATCCTCTTTTGCCAGGTCAGGCGTCTCTGGCTCAAGAAGGCGCATCGTCTTCAACAAGTAGGCATCCTTGGGTAATATGGCTAGTTTCCTTCTCGTCTCCTTCGCAATATCTAGAAAAGTGAGCAGGCGGTCGACATCCCTGGGGGAGAAATCAGCAATGACAAGCCCAGGCGAGTTAGCTATTGCCTTAAGCGCATTCTCATACACCTCTCGTTCGGCAACATTCGTTTCCCTGCCAACATTGGTGCCTTCCAGGATTAATGCCTTAGGTTGCAACTGCGCTGCTTCTCGGATAAACGCCTCAGTGAGTTTACGCCTCTTACCGTGAAGGCGCAGGTCGCCACTATAAATCACCCAACCCGAGTTCGTCTCTATGCCCCAGGCGCAAGCGCCAGGAATGGAGTGGTCCACAGGAAAGTAGCGCAAACGAAAACTACAATGAGTATGGTCTTCCAAAGCACAGGAGATGAGTTCTTTCTGTTTGGGTGTTTTCTCCCAGAATCCCTGGCGCCAGAAGTTAACTGCCTCCGGGCTCAGTGCTTCGGGCTTTCTATCGGCAATGCAGAAATGGCGCTGCTGGTTTGCGGTGCGAGTGGTAATATGAGCTACCTGCTTCAGACCAGGGGGAGAATCTTGAACCTTAGGGCTAAAATAACATACCTGCTGGTCAAAATCGGCCTTCCCCGAGTCCTGCATTGCCTTAGCAATAAACGCGGTTGTCGCCGTGGCGTAAACCTGGATGTTCTCATCCAAAAGTGATATGTGACCGGAGTGGTCGAGGTGAGCATGGGTTAACAGAATGCCATCGACTTTTTCCAATCGGCGATAGCACTCCTTCTGGCGGAACGGTGGCCACAGGTCTGATATTTCCAGGTCATGCCGATAGATACCTTCGAGTGGAGGGATTATCCCCATTACCAGGAGGTCAAGCAGTCCGGCGCCAGCCCGCGGCTTGAGATATTCCTCGTAGAAGTCCCGGTACTTACCGTAAGGATAACCGAAGTCAAGGAAGAGACTTTTCTTATCATCCTCAAGGAGGATTTTATTGCCCCCAATCTCCTTGACACCACCGTAGAAGGTAAGATTTGCCATGGAAATCCCCTGTTCACACTAGTTCCGAAATAACCCCTTTCATCATAATATCCCAGATGATATCGTATTACAATTCCATCTGCTTGTCCCGTCAGGTGTAGGGCGCATTTGCTGGCAGCAATGAGTTATGCCAAAATCGGAGCACTAAACCAAAAGCCAGAACGTCCCATCTGGAGGGCTAGGGCACTGAAAGAAAAGGCACCCCTGTGTTAAACCTCTAGGATATGCCTGATATACATATGAGTGCGATGGACGGGGATATTTATTCCTTTGTAGCTGCCGGTATTTAATAGATAGCAGGAGACCCCGGAGTCAAATAATCTTCTATAGAATTTCTCCTGTCTTTCTTCATTTAGCTCCGGTGGGTAAGGGTCATAGAAAGGCTCGTAGCCCAGCTTACCCCACTTTTCAGGGGGACCGGCGCCAGGTCTAATGGTGTACTTCCCTTCTCTGAGGGTTTTTATAGCTTCTTCGGTATTCAGCTTGGTGACTGGTGGGGTTTGCTCATCTCTGGTGAGCAAAAATATGTACTGTAGAGGCAACTCATCTATGACCCCTTTCCTTCCCTTGGGTACCTCGTATAAAGAACCATCCCTACCCTTTATCACCATAGGGAACATGGCACGGTCGAACATCACCCTGGAGTTACCATAAGCCCAGTAACACCTATCAGCCCCGTTATCGAAAACGCAAGTCCTTTCCCCGAGCAAGATTTCCCTGTAGCAAGGACCTTGTTTCTCTTTCTCTTCGCTTATCTGGGGACACCTTTCTTTAGACTCAACCACATTCTCCAACTCTAAGTCGCGGAACAAGGGGATAAAGGTTCGATGTTCCTCAGCTATATCTGTTCGCATATAAAGCCAGGTCTCGGTAGCTTTGGCAATGATCTCCTTTTCAAAGAAGACAAAAACGTAGTCATCCGAATGGACCTTGGTATTTGGCAAATTATACAGTAATTCATGAAGCTGGGAGGTCTTTCCCGTTCCGGTAGGAGCAATAATAACCACACCTTCGACCCGGCCATTTTTGTCAATTCCCAGGCAGGCCCCGTGGATGGGGTAAGCATCCCTCTCCTCAAGGATTACACCAGCTAATCCTAAAGCTCCAGCCGACTTTGCTCCACCATAGTACTCTGTATTAATGATGAGCGTCTTTCTCTCCTTTAGGTTGTAGAAGAGATGGGGCTCGTAGCCCTTAACATCCTTCAGATAATATACGATGCCGTCAGGGTTTTGATTGTGGGCAGGGTACCAGTTCAGCCTCCAGTACTCGGCGACATGTTTCGAATCAGTCCTTAACTGGATTCGGGCACCACATATAGCTGCTGTTTGGATAAAGGGGAACTCAGAACCATACTTACTCAGGATTTCATCTATCTCTCCCTTGTCCCTCGACTTCGGTGGTCGGCGGTCTGGCACTGTGAAGTAGTTGTTCTTAAGTCTTGACGCTGGCATTCAGTTTACTCCCTCTATTTTAAGTCGTTACTTGTTTCTTTTAGTTCTCTCCAACGTTATATTGTCTATCAGCCTGGTTTTCCCAATGCGCACTGCCAAGGAGACTAGTGTCGGTCGGTCTATCCTCGCTATTTCCTCTAAGGTTTCAGGGTCAGCTATGCTGACGTAGTCGATCTTGGCTAAAGGCTCCTTTTGGATAAGGGCGATCATTTGCTGCTGCACCCTTTCCGCCTTTCTTTCCCCTTGCCGCCAGAGCTGCTGGGCCAGATTGAGTGATTTCCATAAAACCAGAGCCGCCTGCCG
>Ga0315312_1002592_pt1 | contig 12395 bp, 6 predicted proteins | sample TDP7_MG_FD_203629 | JGI IMG/M metagenome (GOLD analysis project Ga0315312, IMG submission 203629) | Freshwater sediment microbial communities from Lake Towuti, South Sulawesi, Indonesia - TDP7 | ecosystem: Environmental > Aquatic > Freshwater > Lake > Sediment | place: Indonesia: South Sulawesi... | reverse complement strand
AGCCGAGATGATCCTTTTCCGGCTGACAGACCTGGAGGCGGACATCAACTACCAGTACATCCATGACATCCTCGACCGGCTTGCCATAGAGACTTCTTACCTGGTGGTGAAACCTGGGAAAGACCCGCTGGAAGACCAGTTCTCCATCGATCTGCGCGTGGACGTTTCCTCCATCCTGCGCCACAAAATCAGGCAGGGCGTTTCGGAGATCTTTCCAGGCGACCGCCGGCTCTTTGAGCGCCTCCTCCCTCTGGCGGATTCCCCGCACCTTCCTCTGGCGGGATGGGCGGAACAGCGACAGCAGAAGGTTTCCGTACCCTGGGAGTATACCCGGCGCAACGGGATCATCCTCCTCCGTCAGATCGATGACCTTCCCCGGGAGGAATTGGAAGATTTGGGGGAAAAATGGAAACAGATCGAGGAGGATTTCTTTCTGATCGTCGGCACTACCCACGGGGTCGAGGGCCAGTATGACCACCTCCGCCAAACCCTGATGCCGTTTGTTAAGGAAAAGTATCCAGGTACCTTTCTCTTCTGGGTTCCCGCTTCCCTGGCGGAGGAGGAGGAATGGCTGAAAGAACTTCTGGCCACCCTGCATCTGCTGGAACGGTACCGGGAAGAATCTTCCGAGGGCAGACTACGAGCGATCGAATACCTCCAGAATCTCCTCCATAACGGAAGCAAGAGGCTGGGAGAAATTTTTACCCGGGCTTACTTCCATGGCCTTCTCCTCTGGGATGACCGGCAGGTGGAGCTTGCCGCTTATGGGTTTCTCTCCCAGGAGAAGTTTCTGGAGGAATTCATCCCTCCCCTCCTCTCCCGGCGATTTCCCAAACATCACCGCGTTCATCCTTACCTGGAGGCCCTGGCTCCGACCACGGTTCCGACCCTCCTCAGGGAGTTCTTCGCCACCGGGACGCTCGAGGTAGACGATCGGGCGAAGTTCGGCCTGCGCACGGTCCTTGAGGGCCTTCTGAAGCCCATGGGCCTGGTCCGTAAAAAAGGAAACCAGTATTTCCTCCATGTAGACCCCAAAACCAGTGAACTGGTTGGGCACTTCTTCTCCCTGCTCGATCGAGGGCCCCTGTCTCCGGAGGCTTTATACTGGTCGCTGCGCAAGGGTGATTACGGCCTTCTGAACAATCAATTTGAAGTCCTGGTGCTGGCCCTGATCTTCTCAGGGAATATCGTCGCCTACCAGGGGCAGCGAAAGAGAGGGCTGGAAGATATCTCCCGCACCGGCCTCCAGGGGATCACTGCCTTGGGAAAAGGAGAAATCCTCTCCGAAGGGCTCCGCCAGATCATCCCCCAACACCCGCTCATTCCGGATAGATTCCGCAAAGGAATCTTTACTCTTCTCTCCCAGGAATCGCTCTGGAACGAAGTCAAAGCCCTGAAGGAAACAGGGACGGGATCCCTGCGCAATCTTCTGGCCCGGATTGGGTGGGCTTCTTCCTTCCAGGCCTTCAGGAATCTTCCCTGGGAATCCTTTCGCCGCGATGTGGAAGATGTTCTTGCCCAGTGGGAAGAGGTGAAGGTCAGCTTCCCAGCCAGGGAAGGACTGGAGCGGTTTTTGTCGGCTGCGGTGCGAGAGCCATTCCTCGCCGATAAGCTCCGCCGGGTCGAGGAATTGAGGGCCTTCTTTGACCATGCAGAGAAGGTTCTCTTTGTCTACCAGTACGTCAGCGACCCCCGCCTCTCCCTTCCCGACCTTCCGAGATATCAGGAGCTACGAGAAAAGAAAGAGGGTCTCTTCCGCTTCTTTCAGTCTGGGGAGGTTTCCATCGATCAAGAGAAGACGCAGAAACTCCTGGGGGACTTTCAGGATTTCCGGGAGAGATACATTCAGGTCTATATGGATGCTCACCGCCAGGCCAGATCCGAGGAACTTTTCGCTCCTTATGAGAAAGTGCGTCATTCCCGTCGTTACCAGATCCTTTCCAGGCTCGATCAGCTGGAGATGATCTCAGTTCATCACAACCGCAGCTCTGTGGACCGCGCCCTGGCCGCAGCGCTCGTATCTCAATGTCCCGCGTCCTCTGCGGATGCGCTCCAGAGCAATCCCATCTGTTCTTGTGGTTTTATGCTGGGAAAAGAGGTTGCCCTTCCCCCGGTCCGCCAGATCGAAGAGGCGATCGACCTGGGCATCCGCGAAACCGTGCAGGCCTTGAGCGCTCCCCCTTACCAGGAAAAACTTCTTCCTTACCTGAGCGGACTGGAAGCAGTGGGAGAACAGGAGAAAGCCTCGGCCATTCGCCGGCTCCTTTCCCTTTCCACAGCCAGCGAAGACTTCCTCAACCGGCTCGACGAGACCTTGACCCCCTTGGCCACCCAGGGTATCAACGAGGCCTTCCGGGGGAGAGTTGTCGTGGTGGGCCGGGATCTGGATCAGCTTTACGGGGCATTGATTCACCGGAAATATACCCTGCCCCAGGTCCGCAAGATCCTCCGCGAGTGGCTGAGAGAAGAGGAGATCTCGGAAGCTACATTCATCCGGTTCACCGGCAGGGGAGAGGCTGGGGGCAGCCCTCCCGGCCAGGAGGAGCTCTACAAATTGATCGAGGCCAATTTTCCCCATCTTCTTGCCCTGGCTCAGGAAGCGGGCCCTGCGCTCTTTAAGAAGGCCCTGCTCATCTCCCTCTGGATCGAAGGACACGGAATTCCGCCACCGGAGATTTTCTCCCTCTTTCCTTTCCTCGAAAAAGGAAAGGAAGAGAGAGGGGACCTTTTGGTTCAGGAGTTCTCCAGGGCCGCCAAGGCGCTTCGCGAAAAAAACCCCACTCTCCTTGAGACCATTGTTCAGGAGGTAGAGGGAGAAGGAGAAATCTCCTCCCAGCTCTACAGGCTTTTGCCAGGAAAACTCGATGATGAAATCTTCCGCCGCGAAACCCTCTTCCCATCCATTCTCCGGGAAGCCTGCGAAAGGCTGCTGGCCTCTCCTTATGCAAGGCAGATGGATTCCCTTTCCCTGCTGGAGAGTTCCTCACTCCCTCAAGCAACAGCCAGCCTCCGCCGCAAGCACATCGATATGGCCGAAGCGCTAAAAGATCACAGCAGCATTCAGCAAAAGCTCCAGACTTTAAGACGGAGGGAGACCAGCCCACCCCAGGACTTTCTAAAATGGGAAACCCTCTATATTCAGCACCTGGGCCCTTTATCTTTTCTTTTGAGTACCTTTCCCCAGAAGGTCCAAAGGATGGAAGTGACTATTCCGCCCCCCGTAAAAGAGCGACTGGCGCAGGCGGAGAACCTTTGCCATTCTCTCTCCCGAAGCTTTGCGGAATATTACCTGCGCGCCCTTGTCCAGTGGGAGGCGGGGGAAGGGAAAAGGCCGGCGATGGTGGAAGACCTTCCGGATATGAATCTATGGAAGGGGAAGATCTCGGGCCGAGGGGAGGCGATTTTCGTTCTCCTGGATGGAATGCGCTGGGACATGTGGGAGTATATAAAGGAAAATTTTTTCCGGCCCATGGCCAACCAGCTAAGGATGGTCCATGAGGGAGTCCTCTGGGCCCATATGCCCTCATCCACTCCGCGGCAAATGGAGATCCTGGAGCAAACCTTGGAGCGGGCCGGTCAAAAGGGGAAGAAGGGAGTAGGAGGCATCTGGAAAATGGCCGGCATCGATGAAAGGGTGCATACGGAACGAGGGACGCTGGAGTACCTTTTCCGCAATGTCCTCCAGTATCTGCAGCTCGATCTGGCTCCGCGCCTGCGTGACCTTCCTCCGCAGACTTCCCTTATCTTTTTTTCTGACCATGGGTTTGTTGAAAACCCTCACTTTGAAAAAGCGGATAAATACCGTGCCTCCCGCTACATTCATGGCGAGGCCTCCCCCTTCGAGATCATCGTCCCCTGGGCCGTAGTTACCAGAATTTAGAATCCTACATCCTAATCCTTATCCACCCCGGCCGAAATAAGTTCCTGTCACCTTCCACTACATTGAAAGATTCGAGGCCAGGCTCATCCGGTACATGGACGATTTTGTGGTCTTGGGCCGAGGGAATACGCAGAATTTGGGGGTCAGGCCTTCATTCTTCACAGGCTCCAGCGGGCGAGTGGAATTTTAGGGGCAAAATACTAAATTATGCATTCAAAGCCCCTTCATGCCAGGTTTAAGGCAGGGCAGAAATAACCTGTGCTATGGCTGTGGGCGTCCTTGGCCATGTGCCCCAGGGGATATGGAAAAAAGGGCAACCCTTAGGGGATCGATAGCTTCGTGATCCAGCTTTAGAAAAACCTGGGGGCGCAAATTCGCGGGGAAGGTTTTAGGGATTAATTGAATGGAGATTCAACCGATCTTTATACTCTTTTTTTGGGCTTCAGGTGAAAAAATAGGTAGCGGTCGGCAGAGTGCACTGTTATTTCGTGGATCTCGATTCCCTGAAGAACGCTGAGGGGAACCTCAACCCCGGCATTGCCAAGCGCCCAAAGCTTACGGTAGAAATCAGCAAGGCCGCTCACGGCTTTTTTATTAACGGCCAGAATGATGTCTCCTGCTTGCAGCCCGGCTTTTTCGGCCGGACTTTCGGAGGTCACCCGAGAGACAATAATATGTTCGTGCCTTTCCTCCAAATAGAGTCCCAACCAGGGCCGTGGCGGCACCTGAGGACGGCCCTTGGAGATCAGGTCAGCCAGAATTGGTTTGAGATGGTCAATGGGAACAAATATATTCCCTTGGATTGAGCCAATCCCCGGGACCAATACCTGAGCGAAGAGAGACCCAATCCCCACAAGTCGTCTGTTTCGATCGATCAGCGCTGCTCCGCCAAAATTGGGATGAACCGGGACCGCAAATATAGCATCTTCGAGAAGATACTCCCAGTAGGCAGCAAACTCTTCGTGGAAAATGACCCACGCGCCTTGAACCGACTCCAGCCCTCCATGGCCTGCTACCAGGACCCGATCACCTTCTTTGACTTCCGAAGATTGACCCAGCTCGATGGGTGTTACACTGAGTGGCTTATCCGTCCGCAAAAGACCAAAGCCCGTGTTATCGTCATAACCAACGGAAGTCGCCTTGACGGGGTGGCCATCCGGCCCAAATACTTCGATGGTCTCGGCTTCCATGATGAGGTAGCCGATCGTGAGAATATGGCCCTGGGAATCAATGACCACACCAGTCCCTTCCCGTTCTGTGCCCAGGGTAGGGGCCGAGCGGGCATCGTCTGGGATAGTCGATCTAATCTTTACGATGGCTTTGAGTATTTCGTTCGAGTCCTGATCGGCGTATGCCGGCAGACTGATGGCCATTAAAAGAGCAAAAATTATTGATGGGCAACCTCTTTTCATGCAACTCCTCCTTTGGCCAGTTAGGAGTCACGGCCCAGAAAATGCCGCGAATGATAGAAAAACAAAGATCGCCAAAAGGTGTTTCATAATGGTTCCTTTCTTAAAGTCACCCATGGCCATGAAGAAATGACCGCTTATTAAGATCGGCATAAAAACCTCTACTCTTTAGCCCGCTGATATGGAAGATGGGAGGTCCGTTCAGAAATGGCTTTACGATAATTTGTAGCTGCCAATTATTGATTTTCGGATAAATAATCGAACAGACATTGGCATCGCCTTAGACCCCCTCACCTTTATCCTCTCCCCCGCAGTCGGGGGAGAGGGGAGGGTGAGGGGGACGTAACAACTTGATCAAGATTCCTTTACTTTTGCGAAGCTCAATAATTCGTCGACGGTTCCCAATGTAAGGGAGTTGGTTCGGGCTTTTCAAGGAGTCCAAAGTAGAAGGAATCGAAATTTTTTCCAGACACCGGGGGGATAAAAAGTTATCAATTATATCCCTATGCGTTGGGCGGCCGATGTGCAGGAAATAAGGGGAGTCACTCTGCTGTTAGCCTCGGGCACCTCGAATTTTATGATAAGATCCGTGGTGGTTTTCGATGGAGGCCATATCGCGGGTTAGCTAATTTCCAGTGCGGGCGACGCTGAAAAAAGAATTAAAATGGAGCTTTAAATTTTCAAGGGGTTGCGTATAATTAATTTGTTCAAGCTATTTCGGAGCTTCTAAATTTTGCGGCGAGGAGGTTTAACATGAGAACGGACAAGGATTATCAAAACCGACTCTATTCTTACAAGCGCAATATCTATCTCAAAGGAGAGAAAGTGGGCCGAGACCATCCGTCTTTCCAGCCAGGGATTAATGCCGTATCGGAGAATTTCCGCCTGGCTCTGAACCCCCAGTATCAGGATTTGTTCACTACCACCTCTCATCTGACCGGCAAAAGGGTAAACCGGTTCAATTGCCCTCCCCGCAGCATAGAAGATTTATTGAAGAAGATTGAATGTGTTCGGACGTTGGCCCAATACCTGGGAGGATGTGCTTTGCGATGTGGCGGCATGGATAGCCTGAGTGGCCTGTCGGTCGTGACCCGCGAAGTGGATCAGGAATTCGGCACGGACTATCATCAGCAGTTTTTGAAATTCTTGCAATATATGCAGGATAACGATCTGGTCACATCCATCCTTTTGACGGACCCAAAAGGTGACCGGAGTTTAAGGCCCTACCAGCAAGCTGACCCGGATATGTATCTGCGCATTCTAGAGAAAAAATCCGATGGCCTTGTGGTTAATGGCGCCAAACTTTTTGGGGAGACGGCAGTCCAGGATGAACTTACCGTAGCCCCAACGAGGGCCATGACTGAAAAGGATGGGGCCTACGCCTTATCTTTTTCTGTGCCCGCTGATTATGATGGGGTTACCATATTGTGCAAGCCCGTTCAGGCACCCAATCGAAAAAAAATTAAAGCACCCTATGCCGATTATGGATATCCAGGGATCACCATAACTGTTTTTGATAGAGTATTTGTCCCTTGGGAAAGGGTTTGGTTATGCGGAGAATGGAAATATGCCGGAAGGCTGTCCTCTCTGGTCGCTCTTTTCCATAGAACCAGTTATTGTGGCTGCAAGGCGGCAGTCACGGATTTAATTTTGGGCGCGGCCGCCCTGGTTGCAGAGTATAACGGGCTGGAGAGGGAGAAGCATATTCGGGAGAAACTCGCCCACCTGGCGGCAACAGCCGAACAGGTTTATGCCTGCGGGGTAACTGGGGCGGTGAAGGCTAAGCCCTCATCTTCCGGGATTTTCATTCCCAATCCGATTTACATTAATGCCGGCCGCTACCATGCCGGAATGAATATTTTCCATGAATATGAAACGCTCTCCGATATTTCAGCCGGGCAGGGGATTAATCTGCCTACCGAAGAGGATTTTTTGACGCCCGAATTGGACCGCTTTACGAAAAAATACATCAAACGCAAGGCCGATGTGCCCCCCGAAAACATCTGGCGGCTATTTCGCCTGGTGGATGAGATGCTGTACTCCGAGCAGGCCGGGTTTTGGCAGGCAGCCGGGCTTCACGGCGGCGGGTCGCCAGTCATGGAGAGGCTGACTATCCTGGCCAACTACGATATGGATGCGAGAAAGACTTTGGTCAAGCGCCTCGCTGGGATCATTTGAGGAAAGAGGGTGTGCCGGGGGGCCCTATCGTTCAGTCATTTGAGATCTCCGAGCGATCCCGGAAAGAATTTACAATTCTACGAAAAAACTTGACAAGAATAAAAAATACTTATAATTACTTATTAACCACAACCGCTTCACCTTCACCCTACCTCTTTTTCCCATAAATAGGGAGGAAGCTTGCTAATCGGTGTTCGTTTTTAAATTGGCCCAAAATTTTTAGTCTTGGAAAGGAGGTGGTTTTAGGAAACGGAACAGACAGCCGCAGCTTGGTCGTGTATCGGAATTAAAGGTCCTTCCTGCAAGATGATTTATTCGTAAGGAGGGCCTGGCCTGGTTCAAAGAAGGGGAAATACCGATATGTACAAGGAGGAGAAGATATGAAGATAAAAATATCATTAGCAGGTTTAATGGGGAGCGCGATAGTTTTGGCTTTATTGTTGGCCATCCCCGGCGATGTTCTAGCCCAAAAAGCAAAAGCCTTGCCACCAATTAAAATTGGCATACCTCAATCGCTGTCAGGGATGGTGTCCGACTATGCCCTGGAAGATCTCGAGGGCTTCAGGGTCAAGATAGATGAGGTCAACGAGAAGGGTGGTGTCAGGACGAAGGAGGGGAAGAGAAAGATTGAGCTGCTCGTCAGGGACGACATGCTGAAGCCCGATGTCGCGGTGAAGAATGCCAAGGAGTTAATCCTGGAAAGAAAGTGTGACTTTCTTGTCGGGATGATCAGCAGCGGTGTTCTCCTCGCCGTATCCGAGTGGTGCAGGGAGAACAAGGTCCTCCTTTGGGCCTGGGATGCCAGGACGCACCATGCCACCCAGGGCAGAGGGCACCGCTATCTATTCAGGAGCGCGGGGGATACCTGGATGAACGGACATGCCGCGGCCAGCTTTTGGAAAGATCAGCCCTACACTAAATGGGGGTTCATTAATCAGGATTACGCCTACGGACGATCCCAGTATGAGACCTTCACGATTGCGATGAAGAAGATGAAGCCTGGCTTCACGATTGTGACCGAACAGTGGCCCAAGCTGGGCTCCACTGACTTTACCCCCTTCATCACCGCCCTTATGGCTGCCGCCCCCGAGGCGCTCTACACCACTTTATGGGGCACCGATGCGATGACCTTCATCAAGCAGGCTAAGGGCTATGGGCTTTTCGACAAGATGAAAGTATGTGGTCTCTTTTGGGGCATGCCCCTGCTCAGGCCCATGGGCGCGGAAATGGTAGAAGGGGTCTACTGCATGACGGAGTGGCCCTTCGTCTATCCAGGGAGCCGGGAGAACAAAGCATTTATGGATGCTTACAGGAACCGCACCGGTCAATTCCCTTCCGACTATTCAGTTCTGGGATACAATGCGGCCACTTTCGTAGTTGCGGGAATAGAGAAGGCCGGAACGGTGAACACCGAACCTCTGATCGACGCCCTCGAAGGTATTTCCATAAAGACCATAGCCCCGGCAAAAACGATTACCATCCGAAAATGCGACCATCAGGCCGACTACGGCATATGCATGGGAAAGAGCAAGAAGAGCCCTGAATGGCCGTGGTTTATCCTGGAAGACGTAGTGGTCATCCCCGGAGGGCCGACGATGCGCCCATGCGAAGAGATTATGGCAGAGCGAGCTAAGGCAAAGTAAATCATCAGCAAGTTAGGCGTGGTGAATCTTACCCATTTCACCACGCCTAAATAGGGGAAAAGGGCTTTATGAGCAGTGAAGTGTTATTCTTCCAATTCTTGAGTGGTCTGACTACCGGTATGATATACTTCCTTATCGCTGCCGGCCTTACCCTAATCCTCGGTGTTCTTAAAATCATGAACTTTGCTCAGGGCGGCATCTATATGCTGGGAGCCTACACAGCTTATACTTTTATGAAGCAGTTTGGGGGCACTAACCTGGGCTTCTGGCTGACTTTAATTATCGCTCCTACGGCGGTGGCTGTCTTCTTTACCCTATTGGAAGTCCTTCTCATGCGGCTGTTCTACGAAAAAGTTGCCCTTTACATGTTGTTACTCACCTACGGGATACTGATTGTGGCCTACGATTTGGCCCGCATGATTTGGGGCTGGATCATCAAGACGGCCCCTATGCCGCCGATGTTTCACCGGTCGGTGGAAATCTTCGGTCGTCCTTTTCCTCTGTATAACGTATTTCTTATAATCATGGGCTTCTTCCTATTTTTCCTGATCTGGTTTTTGATCCGCAGGACTACCTGGGGAAAGATGATGAGAGCCGCCGCCGATGACCGCGAGATGACGGCTTCTCTGGGATTAAATGTCCCTTTAATATTTAGCAGTGTATTTGCACTGGGAGCGTGGATTGCAGCAATGGGTGGGGCTCTGGTGGCTCCCATGGGGGGAATGGCGGCGGATATGGGAATTGATGCCGGTATTATTGCTTTTATCGTGGTGGTCATCGCGGGGCTGGGCAGCCTTCCCGGCGCTTTGCTTGCCGCCTTCATCTGCGGGGAGGTAATGGCTTTCGGTATTCTCATTCTACCGGAGTTGGCCATAGCCTTCATTTATCTTGTGCTTGTCGTGGTCCTTATCCTCCGCCCGTGGGGAATTTTTGGAAAGCCGGTGATAATAAAATGAGCTTGGCAATTTTCGCAGAATGGGGAGAGGAATGTTAACCAAGACCAAGTTTTGGTCGCTAATCGCCTTAGGTTTTTTCGCCCTATTCCCCATTTGGGCTCCGGTAATGTGGAATCACCTGGCCACTGAGATATTCATCATAGCTCTGTTTGCTATGAGTCTTAATATGATCCTGGGTCGAGGAGGATTGCCCTCATTTGGTCATGCCTGCTTTTATTGTGTTGGGGGCTATACCGTGGCCATGTTAATGATGAAGCTTCGCCTCCCCTTCGGGATCGCCATGATCGCTGCCCCTATAATGGCTGCTATTTTTGCTGCCATAATTGGTTATTTCTCCGTTCGCCTCACTGGAATTCACTTCGCTATCCTTACCTTGGGCTTCAGCCAGCTGGTCTGGGCTGTCGCCCATAAGTGGTATGGGTTCACCAAGGGGGATGATGGCATCACTGGAATCCCTGTTCCCCAAGCCTTACAAGGGATAATACCTTACTACTACTTTGTATTGGCGATTCTTATCGCCTGCCTGGCTCTCATTTGGATCATTCAAAATTCGCCCTTCGGGAGTACCATTGTGGCTATCCGCGAAAACCGGGAGAGAGTTACCTTTAGCGGGCTTAAGGTTTGGCACCACCTGTGGCTTAACTTCACTATAGGCGGTTTCTTCGCCGGCCTTGCTGGCTCCCTCTTAGTCCTCCTTAACCGGGCAGTTTTTCCTGATTTTGGCTACTGGACAAAGTCAGCTGGGGTGGTACTGATGTGTATCTTTGGAGGAGTGGGGGTCTTTATCGGACCCATTATTGGAGCGGCGATTATAACCCTCTTAGAGCATTACATTGCCATTTACACTTTTTATTGGCAGTTTGCGCTGGGGTGTCTCATAATAGTCCTGGTCATATTTCTACCCGGCGGGATATGCGGGTATATCGAGAATAAACTCAGGGGAGAAAAGAAAATAACCGAGGAAATATCATATGCTTCTCAAAGTGGAGGATCTTAGCAAGTCTTTTGGTGCCCTTTTGGCAGTTAATCATGTCAACTTGGAGGTTGAGCAAGAGGAGCAGGTAGCCATAATCGGACCCAACGGAGCCGGCAAAACCACTTTCTTCAACCTGTTAACCGGGTACTTCCCCGCCGATTCGGGAAGAGTATTCTTTAATGGAGAGAACCTCACCAAGCTTTCCTCTGACCAGATCATAAGAAGGGGGGTGGGGAGGTCCTTCCAAATAGTCAATATTTACCCTGAGACAAGCGTCTTCGAAAGCATCCAGATGACCGTAATCGCTTCCAGGAGAAAGTCCTATGATCTCTTCTCTCCAGCTAAGAAAATGTATCGGGAAGAGACGCAGAGGATTCTGGAGGCGGTGGGGCTCACTAATTTAAAAGATGTCCCTGGGGGCTCTCTATCCCATGGGGATAAGAAGAGGCTGGAGATGGGAATGGTTCTCGCTCTTAAACCTAAGCTTGTACTCCTGGATGAGCCAACTGCGGGTATGGCTCCTGAAGAAACACTGGCTACAATGGCCCTGGTCAAGGAGTTAGCTGAGAAGGAACGCCTTACCATGATATTCACTGAGCACGATATGAGCGTTGTCTTCGCCTGGGCCAAGAGGATTGTCGTGATGAATCAAGGGAGGATAATCGCCGACGGCCAGCCAGAAGAGATAAAGGAGAACCCCGAGGTACGCAGGGTCTATTTGGGAGAGAAAAAATGATTATAGAGATAACCGACATCCATACATTCTACGGGACAAGTCACATATTGTTTGGCATCTCCATGGAAATAGAGGAAGGGGAGACCGTTTGTCTTTTAGGGAGGAACGGCGCCGGTAAGACGACCACCTTAAGGAGCATCATGGGCTTAACACCTCCCCGCTCGGGGAGCATCAAGTTCAAGGGGAAGGAGATAACAGGCAAAGCGGCCTATGCCATAAGCCGCCAAGGCATAGGTTTTGTCCCCGAAGACAGAAGGATCTTCCCCAGCCTAACAGTGCGAGAGCAGCTGGATGTGGCCAAAAAGGCCGGGGTGGGAAACTGGACGGTGGAGAAGGTTTATGAGCTTTTTCCCCACCTCAAAAAGCTGGAAAAACATATGGGGAACCAACTCTCAGGAGGAGAACAGCAGATGCTCACCATCGCCCGAACGCTGATGGGAAACCCTGAACTTCTCCTCATGGATGAGCCCTCAGAGGGTCTCGCCCCTTTGGTGGTGGATGATTTGATGGAACAGATGAGAAAACTTAAGAAGGAGAAGATAACTCTCCTCTTCTCTGAGATGGGGCTGGGGTTTGCCATTGAACTCAGCGACCGAGCTTATGTCATCGATAAGGGA
>Ga0315312_1002590_pt1 | contig 12401 bp, 8 predicted proteins | sample TDP7_MG_FD_203629 | JGI IMG/M metagenome (GOLD analysis project Ga0315312, IMG submission 203629) | Freshwater sediment microbial communities from Lake Towuti, South Sulawesi, Indonesia - TDP7 | ecosystem: Environmental > Aquatic > Freshwater > Lake > Sediment | place: Indonesia: South Sulawesi... | reverse complement strand
AGGGTAATGGCGCCACCGACCGAAAGCCTATCGTGGGATTCCCATTGATGCTGGATAGGGGTTTGCCCCTGGGGAGCCCATGTCCGCCGGATCCCGCCTTGGCGGGACAACATGAAGCCGCTCTCGTGTTAGCCGATCCGCTTCCTCCACGAGCAGGGGAGGGTTTTATCAAAACCGAATGTCTGCCAGCACCCAGGGCAGCTAACCTACGGGCCGTCGCTTCGTTCAGAGTCCCTCCTTTCCTTACCGGATCGTTCCCTTGCGGCAATTCCTTTCCTGACGATCTCAAGGACTTCTTTGGTGCTAAAGGGCTTCTGGAGGGTGGCAGAAACGCCCAGCCGATTGAGATCCCTTTCAGAGAAGTCAAGGCGTCCGGTCAGAACTACCGGGAGAGGTCTTTTCTCAGGAGGGAGGTCATTTACCTTTCCGATCAGATCCTCTCCCCTCATCCCCGGCATCTGAAGGTCAATGAAGGCGAGAGAATACTGCCCGCCAGAGACTGCCCGGAGGGCTTCTTTCGGATCGGTGAAGGCATCGGAAGGGTATCCATTATGACCCAAGATCTCTGCCAGAAGCTCGGTGATGGCCTCCTCGTCGTCAACAATCAGGATTCTGGGAGCTTCCTCCTTTGGGCCCTCGTCTACTTTGCGCCGACTTGCCTCGCCCTTTGAAGCGGCAGGAAAATAGACGGTAAAAGTGGTGCCCTGGCAGACCTGACTATCAACCTTTATCTCCCCGCCATGCCCCTCAACAATGCTGTGGCAGACGCTCAATCCCAGCCCTGTCCCCCGCGCCTTTCCATCGTAGACTTCTCCGGCAGCAAGGGCACCCTTGGTCGTGAAAAATGGCTCAAAGAGCTTTGGAATGTCTTCCCTTGGTATCCCGCACCCTGTGTCGCTGACGCGGACGAAAGCCCTTCCTTTGTCCAGGCCGGTCTCAACCGTCAACTTTCTCATCTCCGACTTGAGCATGGCGTGTCTGGCATTTACGACAAGGTTCATCACCACCGAGGCGAGCATGCCAGCATCTCCCACTACCGGAGGCACACCGATCGAATGCTTCACATCCAGCTCGATCCCCTCGCTTGTGAGTTCCTTCTCGGTAATCCTCAAGACTTCCTCGACGACATCCCTGAGGCTCACCGGCTTTCTCTCCCCGATCTCTCTCCGGGAGAAAGCCAGCAGACTCTTGGTCAGGCTGGCCCCGCGTGCCACTGAGGTGCGAACGATCTCCAGATTTCGCCGGACTGACTCTGAAAGCTTCTCGTTCTGGAGAGTAAGTTCGACATATCCCATGATGATGGCGTTGATGTTGTTGAACTCATGGGCGATTCCGCCGGCAAGAGCCCCGAGAGCCTCCATCTTTTGGGCATGGGCCAGCTGTGCCTGGAGCCGCCTTTTCTCCTCTTCGGCCCGTCTGCGCTCGGTGACATCCCGGCTCATGGCGACGAGGCCAGCAATGGCGCCGTTGCTGTCGCGCAAAGGGACCTTGGTGGTCAGAAGCCATTTCTCTCTGTTTTGCCGGTCTCTGACGAGCTCTTCCTTGTTGAGCAAGGATTGCCCTGATAGGACTACCCTCTGATCGTCGGCATAAGACCTCTTTGCCTCTTCAGCAGGCAAGAAATGTGCGTCCATCTTTCCGACGACCTCATCAAGCCTTCTGGCTCCGAGTGCCTCCAAGTGAGCAGCATTGGTGGTAACAAATCGGCCGGCGGTGTCCTTGACGTAGATGTAGTCTGGCAGGCTATCCATCAGTGTTCGGAGGAGGTTCCGTTCCCGGGCCAAGGATTCCTCGGCCCTCTTGCGCTGCAAGGCAACGGAGGCCTGGTTGATAAAAGTCTCTACGACCTCTTGGTTCCTTAAATGGGCTCCCCTTGGCAGGACTATGATGACATCCCCATAGAGCTGGCCTTCCCTGACGAAACCCATCGCATGGATCTCCCCCAGGCCAAGGGCATTTTCAATGGCACGGCAGATGGCCCTCGGAAGCCACCCGAAAGACAGCTCGTGCAGGCCACCGGGAACCTTGTGAAAGCGGCCGCTCATTAGCGGGCCTCTCCCTTGTTCGCTCATCCTGAAGGTCATTCCGACAGGGCTCCTCCCCAGAATTCGCATACCCTTCTGAAGCTTCTTCCCCATTCCCAGAATGGCGCGAACGCAGACGCTGTCGGTGGCCGGGTCATAGGAATTGACCATGACGATAGAGTCGGGCACCAATTCCCTGAGCCGTTCCCCTATGAAGACATAGATGTCCTCATCCGGCTCAAGCTCAACGAACCCTATGGCCGCCCTTGACAAGAGGGTAAGGTCTTCGAGGTACTGTCTTACTTTTTCCTCTGCGAGCTTACGCTCGGTGATGTCGCGGGTGACTCCAAGAATGCCCACTGGCTGGCCGTCGGGGCCCCTCAGGAACTTCATCTTGGCCTCGGACCAGACTGTGGAACCGTCCTTGCAGATGTGCTCAAGCTCCAGAGTGCGGGTCCTGTCCGGGTCGCTCCTACCTGCCCTCTCTGAGGCCAATTCTTCCTCAAGAACTTCGATGGCGAACTGATAGGAACTGGGAGTCAATACCTGATCCAGCCTCAGAGCCATTGCTTCTTCAACACTATAGCCCCGGATGCGGGTGACGGAAGGACTTATATAGGTCAACATCAGGTTCATGTCCATTGTCCAGACGAGATCAGTGGCGTTCTCAGCAACGAGGCGATAGCGCTCCTCGCTCTTTCGCAGGGCCTCCTCTTCCCGCTTGCGCTGAGATTCCAAAGCCTCAAGCTCAGCGACTCGCTGACGCATCCCGACGAGTTCCTCCAAGAGGTGGTCTTTGTTTTCAGGCCACTCCTTCATCTCTCACCCTCCTTAAGTGAGAAGAATTGCATCATGATAACCTGCGCATCGAGGGCAACTTTTGGCCTCCCCGGAAAGGAAAACAAAAAAGCTCTACAGCCCTTTCAGGGGCTCATAGAGCTCCGTTTTGCCGGATGCGAATTTGAGCAACAAGCCGACATGGTCCACGCCTCCCCCTCCGACAACTGCCGATTCTAAAGCCGACCAAAGCTTGCCGCCGCGCTCTTTTCGCCTCAGAATATCACCAAAGGAAGGCAACAAACAAGCCTTTTAGGCCACCTTTTTTGCTGGAATTGGCCCCTCCGCACGAAGGCAGGGCTTCGCTCGGTCAATGAACGCGTTTGTCCTCCTTGAGAATCCCCCTCCTCCGCTCGCGGCAGGCTTACCATGGAACACCGGTTCAAGCCGCCTCCCCAGTTAATGACCTGTCCTGTCCGTTTGCAGCACGGATCTTCGCGGGGGAAATGCAGGGGCCGCCTCCGGAAGAAAAACCAAGGTAGTCCGTCTTCCGTGCAGCCCTGAGGGGACTTGGTCGAGATTGCCATCGCCAGCGGCAACCAGTTCCAGTCGGACATCAACAGCGGCAAGACGAAGAAGCGGCTCCACGAGAAATTCTAACGTCGTAGCTGAACTTCATATCCTGGGCGCTGGCTGGCGTATCATAATTAATGTGCTCCAGCATCCCCGCCTTGCTGTGGCAATACCAAGTCGTCCCCTCGACCACGACAGGGTTCCTCGGATTGTCATTATCGTAAGCGAGCCTTTGCCACTCTTTCACCACGTCACCGCGGTTCTCTCCCCCTTGTCCCGACGATGAGAAAGTTGTTCGCTATCCCGGTCTTCTGGTATCGCAGCAGCGCATCCTTCACCGGCTTGACCTCGTCCCTCATCAGCGGCTTTTCTGGAATGTAGTTGTAGTCGAAAAACCTGAAGTCTTTAATCCTCTCGCTCGCCTTCTCCAGCCTCTTTTCCTTGTGCAGCAGATATTCCTCGATCTCCATCCTCGCATTAACCCACTGCACGTGTAAAGAGACAGGGGTCTATAAGCGTTGCGGTTTGTGGACGAACCAAAAGGAACAAGGGAAGAAAGGAGCACTGGAGGCTCAACCCGTCTCCTTCTGTCGTCACGCATCCCGAAAGAACACATTCATGGACGGTTACACGGCTTGCGCGTTGTGAGAGGTTCCGGATCTACTGCACAACCTCGATCTTGTAGAACCCCTTCAGCTCAACAGCGGTGATTAGCTGACTCCAGCTTGTCTGTCCGCCCAAACCAGCCGGGATTTGACCTGATATCAGACCCCAGTTCACGAGGTCTGGGCTGTAAAGGACACGATAAAACCTGCCAGGTACTGAACTCCAACTGACGCTAAACTGCCCGGTTTCAATGAGCAAATCCACAGCTGCAAAAACCGAGTCTGGGTCTGTCGGGTCTGTCTCCGCCACGTACTCTGAGTAGTTGTCTTGGCCGTCGTCGTCTAGGTCTTCCTTCGCATCGTCCGACTTCGGATCTAAACCCTCAAAAGCCTCTTCCCAGCTGTCCGGCATACCGTCATTATCGTCATCATAATCGTTGAGGTCAGAAACCATGTCGAGATCATTGTCTGGCGGCCTAGAATCCGCGTTCAAAGGATCGCTCTGATTCAGCGTTTGCTCGTCCGTATCCGTGTACCCATCGCCATCATCATCAGGGTCGGCGTTGTTGCCTATACCGTCGCCGTCCGTGTCAACGTACTCAGTTGGATCGAACGGGAAAGCGTCTGATACATCCAAGACACCATCATTATCGTCGTCCGGATCATTCAGATCCGAAGTCCTGTCGTTGTCATTATCAGGCGGCACCGAGCCGGCGTCCAAGGGGTCACTCTGATTTTGCGTTAGTTCATCGCTGTCTGAGTAGCCGTCATTGTCGTCATCCGGGTCGTTGAGGTCGGATACCTTGTCGCTGTCATTGTCCGCAGGAATTGACCCAGGGTCCAGCGGGTCGCTTTGATTTTCGGTTCGTTCATCGCCATCTGTGTAGCCATCGCCGTCCGTGTCGGGGTCACGCCAGTCTGTCTCCGATCCTTCGTCCCAGGTGCCGTTGTCATTGGCATCTTCTTCATCGTCACTCAGACCATCGTTGTCGCTGTCGGTGTCAAGGGCATCTATGATTCCGTCGCCGTCTGTGTCAACAAGCTCGGCACTAATCGCCTCGACGATCCCGAAGTTGTCGACGGCGTGCAGGTTGCATGCACCACCGGTCGCTGCCGTGAATCCAAAATATGCCTCGTAATCCTCCCAGGAGTTGACAGTGTAATCAATCACCCGCGTTCGTTCCCAACCAATAGAATCATTTTCCATCCACATCTGGAGACGCCCTCGGTCGAAGAGAACTTCAGCGTGAAACCAGGTATCATTCTCCAAATCGTGACGCAGGTCTTTGATCGTGAGCGCCTCGCCGGGTCCCTCGGGCTCTGCCCTCGAAATGCCCACGTGGTTCTCGGACTCCGGCCCGGGCGTGGGGCCGTCCCAGGTATTGTAGGTATCAAACTCCACACCATAACCATCCAGTCCGCTGAGGAATCCCAACCAGCCGCCGCCCCGTCCTACCCCGGGCTGCCTGACGAACGCAAATACGATTCCGTCCCCGCCTTCGTGCTCGCCGCAATATACATCGAATTCAACCAAGAATCTGGTGGTTCTGAACGGATAGGTATAAAAGATAGAGCCATCTCGCCCATACGTGTCCGGGGTCAGCACGACCCATCCATTAGCCGCGTCGTGGCTCGCACCCCCAAAGAGCAACCACTTCCTGGCATCCAACGGGCAATCGAAGTCCTCCAATCCAAGGTAGGCCGCTTCCGCAGCATCCCCTATTGCGTCGCCATCGCTGTCTGCAACAAAGGGGTCTGTGCCAATACTCAGTTCGTTTTCATCCGGCAAGCCGTCGTTATCATCATCCGGGTCGTTGAGGTCGGAAAGAAAGTCACCATCGTTATCCGCAGGCGTCGAGTTCGCATCCAGAGGGTCGCTTTGACCGTCCGTCAACTCGTCACTATCCGCGTACCCGTCATTATCATCGTCCATATCACATGGGTCCCCTGTTCCATCATTATCGAAATCGCCTTGATCAGGGTTGTAGTGAAAGGGGCAATTATCTTCATGATCCCAGATACGGTCACCATCTGTGTCGGCCAGGTAATGGTTCCCCGAGAAACCGAAGCTCCATGAGCCGTGGGGAGTGTCACCGTAAGAGCCGTTGGCTATGTAAACTCTCCGTACAGTTTCGCCGACCACTCTCCAGACCAGAATGTCGCCGTCAGTAGCGACGCCCGCAACAGGTGTTTCGCCGTCAGGCCGCGAATTCCATTCTCCCGACAAGTAAATCCAATCTTCCCCTTCCGAAGTAGTTACCTTGACGAGACGCTGTTGGTGATTCCCGACCTCCACGACGGATACATTGTTAACATACGCCTCTTCATCATCAGCGATCGGTTCCAGCGTGTCGATGAAAGCACAAGAAGATTGGGTTTTGCGAACAGCAAGAATGTCTTGCGAATTCGCCAGCGACTGACCCCCGTACCACTCTTCATAATAGCCAATCTCGGCCTTAATGAGGTCGGAGGGACTATCGTCGGGCATTATCAACCTAAGGCGGCCGCTGTGCTGGGGTGGGTTTCTCAGCAGAGTTTCGTCACCGTTTGCTACCCACGGTCCATTGGTCACTCGCCAGTCCCCAACGATTCGCCCGGCAGGCTTGGACGCGATGGTTCTTTCGCCTGCCCCCTGCGAGGTTGGCCAATACTCCAAGAACGTATCGTAATCATTCCAGGAAAGTCCACCTGGTTCGGTGACTTCCAGCTCACCCATGTTGAAGAAGCACCAGTCATATTGATGCGCACTTTGATCCTTGGACTCGATGAAATAAGCGTCGAAAAGGTACTCGGGAAACTGAATGTCCCATCGGCTTCTCGTGAAAGGCAAATCGCTGCTGTCCACCCCGTCGCCTGTGTGAGCAACCGCAGAGGGTAATTCTTTTCGACCGTCGAAATGCCAGAAGGAACCGTAGTATCTGTTTTCCCAGCCGTCCCAACGGTTGTCGAGCATCACCTGATTCAGGAACGGAGGAAGACCGGAGACCCAGCTGTAGCCATACCGGGGGTCAGAATTGCACCCAGGGCGTATACGACGATCCCGAGACTATCTGGGGAAACGTGGTCTCCAGGGCTCTTCATCAGATGCTTTGACGCAAGGAGTGTTTCCATGCCCCGGTCCCAGGAGCCGTTGTCTGAACGCAACATCGCATAGCCCCAACCATGGATAACGAAATTGTGGTTGTCTATCGCGTCGCCGGGAACCCTTTCTTGCTCCTGTTCCAAGATGTGCTTATACAGAAGGATGTTCTCCTCATCTTCGGGGAACAGCGTCTCAAAGACTTTCATCAGGCCGCATTCCCAGGCTGACGACCAGAGACGGTCCAATTGGTTCATGCAGCCGCCGCCATTCAGATGCGGGAACAGACCATTAGAGAAGGCGAACTCGAGGCTAAAGATCAGGGAGTTGTGGATTTTGGTCATCGTGTCTTGGGAGACCGCATTCAAGGCATCACTCCCCAATAGCAGGCTCGCTTTGACGAGCGTCGCCGCATATTCAGAAGATGCCCAGCCGTAGCTCCCCGGTTCGTTCCTGAAGGAACCGTCGTCAAGAAAGACTTTCTGTTTCTCGAGGATCTCGGCAAAAAGGTCCATCACGCCATCTACCACGGCTCTATCACGAGAAGCGGCGCCGATGGCAATCAGCGACATCAAGTCCCTGCACTCCAGCTCCAAATCCTCGGGAAAGGCCCAGGAGGTAACCAAGGTTCCTTTGGTGTAGGAACTCCGCAATGGTTCTCGCAGGGTGAATGTTTCGGCATCAACGTAGGATTGTGGAAGGTAAAGTTCGCCGGCAATGTTCAGATAACCCCAAAAACCGTCGACGAAACAGCCCGTTTTCCCGTAACAGGACCGGGATACGTGCAAATGCATGTCTCCTTCTTGAGCGTCTTCTGTTAGCACCGCGGTCGTCGTCCAATCATTTCGATAGGAAGCGTAAATGGGGAGCACCAGGTTGTGAAGGGTCTTGAACTGCTCGTCGTCTTGCACCATGTTCTCCTGAACCGTTCTGATATGGGCGGCCAGTGCTGCCATGCCGCCTACGTCCATGGCCACATTGGGAAGATAGGCGGGACGTGCCCAGTCCCAACGTCTGCTGACTGGATAAAAACACATGTGTTCGGACAGGCGTCCGATGCACGCCCTGGCCTGCTGTGCTGTATCTCGCCAATACATAGAACCGAGAATGTGGGACCATATTTGCTCCCAGTTCCAGGAACCGTGATGGTCATAGTCCCAGCCGTTATCCTTGAAAACTTGGTCAACAGTAGGCAGGTTGCCAGCTACGAGTTGGCTGCGGAAGTATTCTCCCAGGTTTCTCTCGTACCTCCCCTTGTCAAAGCCGAGGTCCTCCTTGCTGGGGACAAACACCTCAGCGGCATCGGTCATGTCACGATTGACGTAGTTCGAGGTGTTGGAGACGCCATTAAAAAGATAGTGAAGGTCCCAAGGGGGTTTTTCAAACGCGGGAAGCAAAAGATATTGTCGAGCTGTGCTGAACAGGTAAGGCTTTCCACTTGGGTTTGACGGCGCGCCGTGCAACCAAACCATCACCAGTTCTGAATAGTCCTCGGGAACCTGCTCTTTCGATCGGACCACCAAGGTGAAATCTTGCTCGCCATTCGCGCCAAGGTGAAAATGCGAGGGTTCCATTGAGACAATGTCAAACTTGACCTCGTGCTCGCCGGGTTTCGGTCGTACATAACCGCTCGCCGCGTAGACCTCGTTTCCCTGCGACAGGCTGTAAAACGTGGTGTTGAACGTGATCTGGACACACCCCCGCGGTAGCTCCTGAATCTCCCTGCCGTGCACCATCATTGCCGGGGGGTGTTCATACTAATCGAGATGATGCGGATTCGCAGCGCAGGGCAGAACCAGACCGGGATAATTGGTAACCACGATCTTCGTGATGACAGGGCGTCCGTCGTTGAACCGGTCTGAGACCGTCTCCGCAGGGTACATGGCGGGAAAGGTCAGACGTAAGGTATGCGACCCGGACGAGAGGCTTACAGAGCCAACAGTCCACTTGGCCTTCCTTTCCGGGTCATACGCAGCGCCATCATAGACCGGAAGGCTTCCGTATGGATAACTATAGCAATGGGTAGTAGGGAACAAAAATGTCTGAAGAGAAAGACTCCCATCAACGGTAACGGTCACGTCCGCGGCCTGATGGAACATGGTCCAAAGCTCGCCGTAGTCCAAGATAATCTGATATTCGCCGGCGTGAGTTACAGACAACTCGTATTCGGCCCACCCGCCGGTTTGACTCGGTTTCAGACCCGAGACCAGCCCCCGTCCAAAATCCTCCAGACTTCCGGAATAATCAGAGGCGGCTCCACCGCCCATAGTCACGTTCTCTGCTGCTGAGTAGCTTCCCGGATCGATCTCGATGGTCTCGATACTCCCCGCCATCTCCCACGGAGAGGGGGGAGCTTCCTCGTACGCGACGTCATCGCCAACGACTTCTTCGATAAGGTTCCCACCGTATACGATATGGCCTATGAAGGGTATGTTTCCCCTCTGGGACACCGGAACGGTCAAGGCGTATCCCAGATCGCGCGGCCGGACACCCTCTCCACCAAGTGACCACTGGATCGTATTCCCTATGATAGTTCCTTCCCCCGCGTCCCCTACGCTTAAGCCTTGGGGGACGCTCTCAATGACGGTAACAGCCGAGGGTTTATCGTTTGGATTGAGGCGCAGCGACAGCGTCACGGTTATTGTTCCACCTGCATCATACGACCTCGGCAGAGTCCTACTGACATAGGCATCCGTCAGAGGCAAAAGAGGACCGAACGAGTAGGCCAGGTCGGTGTACTCGACATCGCTGCGATCCGTGATTCTTACGGCGAGGTAGTTGTCGCTATCGAACTCGCTGAGGCTAAACGTCAACGAGTTTATCCCTTTTTTCAGCGCGAAGTCCTGGGATTGCTCGACACCCCCGTCCCAGTTGTCCCGAGAAAAAACTAAGGTACCATTATTCCAGGCGCGAATCCTGTCATCATTTCTGAACCAGAAGCGAGCCTCTCTCTCCTCGGGCGAGAATACGTAGATGTGGTAAATCTGGACAAAGTCATCCACGGGCTCATCGGCGAAGAACCCCGTAGAACTATGCTCTGGAGTCCAGATCATCAAATCGCTGCTCGTATTAGTGCCGGTCTCGCTGAAATCGTAGACTTCCCCCTCCACCGGCATGATATTCGACGAACCACCGAACGGACAATTAGCGGTGCCGAGGGGATCAGCGTGATGGGCTCCGAGTGTCCGATCAAGAGGGTTCTATCCGAGATGGAGAAGCCATTTGAAATAACCGCTTTCCAGCGGGCGTAACCTCCCGCGACCGACATCAGAAGAATAAAGGAGCAAACGCAAAAGCAAGATAACGATGATTTCGCATTCATGGACGTGCCCCCCAAAACATGCAATCGAGTTATGTCCAAGAACCTCCAAAAGCTCCGATCATAACTGGCCACAACCGCCACGAACCTTTGCCCAAAGGGGTGCCTCCAACCGATCTACAAACTCTGGAAGCTATCCCAGTTGTGCTGCGTGAAGTCTTACGCGCGGCAGAAAAATTGTCAATAAGCTCGTGCAGCGGCATGACTCCCCGCGTCATTTTTTGCGACCCCCCTCCTTTTTCCGGCTCCACGTCGTCTCCTCTCCCGATGATTCCCGCCTCTTCATTTTCTTCTCGTCAAGTCCCCCATCTCCCCCTCAACCTGACCAACCGCCCCTCTGCTTCTTCATCCTTGTCCGCCTCTCGTCAACTCCCGCATCTCCTCTTCCAGCTTCGCCATCTGCTGCCTGTGCCTCTTTGCGGTCGCATCGTCCCTTTCCCCAAGCGCATCCTGAATCTCGAAAACAGCCTTCCAAAAGAACCGTTCCTCTATCTTCATGTCCGCCTGCAACCCATCGTGCAATCGGAACGATGGCGGCGCATCGCTCCTCTCCTCCTGCCCTTCTAGTGGCGTGTCCATTTAATATATTGCGGTTTCTTGGTGCGTTTGGATCTCTTCTTTGATGCGAGAAGCTTGAGCGGTTTGCGGTTCGCATTTCTCCATCGCAGATAGCGTCTGATCTCTGCGGCGAGTTGTTGGTGGTTGACGTAATCGGTCCCCGAAATGACGAACTCCTTGAAAGGGGCATAGTGGCATTCGATGTGGTTGAGCCAGGAAGCATTGGTGGGAGTGAAAACGAGGGTTATGCGATGCCTTCTTGCCCATTTCTTGATGGTCTTTTTGTGATGCGGGGAAAGGTTGTCCTCGATGATGTAGAGGCGTTCTCCCGTCGGATATCGTCGTCGGAGGTACTTCAGGAATGCAAAGTGCTCTCGCCATGTTTTGCGAGCTTTGTTGTGAGCGAGCAAGACATTGTTTTTCAGATCGAGGGCTGCATGGAGGTGTCGCACGCCATGAAGTCGGCGGTATGTCGCCCGGCGTTGTGCGGGCTTTCCGACAAAAGACCACTGGTGTCCCGGCTGAGGGCGAATCTCCAGAGGACCGAATTCGTCCAAACAGATCACCCGTCCGTCGGGCGGTCCCCCTTTCTGGACCTCTCGGTACAGCGAGATGATTCGTTTTTTTTAGACTGAAATCTGGGGTCTTTGGATTCTTTCCACGTTCTGCTCTTTTGATAGGAAAGGTCGGCGTCCTTGAGGATGCGTCGCAGCCACTCCAAACTGATGCTTTTGACGACGCGATGCTTGACGAGGTAGTCGCGCAGCTTGGATAGAGACCACCGGGAGAAGGGTAATCGAAGGTCTCGCGGACGGGAGGTGGCAATATCAATGATCGCCCATTTTTGGTCGTCGGTAAATTTATGCGGCCTACCAGAGGAGAACTTTCGGTCGAGAACAACCACCCCCTTCTCATTGAATCCTTTGATGGTTGCCCGAACACTCTTTTCGCATAGCCCCACAAGCCTGGCAATCGCTGGCACCCTGAACCCCTGGGCGGATGCCAGCACGACCTGCGATCGCACCAGAGCCGTATGTGACCTGGACCTGCGGAGGGTTTGCTGCAGCCTTCTCCCTTCCCACTCCTTGAGTTCACGAACAAATAGAGCCATCTCTGTTCCTCCAGACAGTTGTTGTTATAACTTGTCTGGATAGAGATAGTTAAACATTTTTGGAAATCGCGCAAGAACTTTTTCATGGGAAAGTTAACTCAAATTGATAGGCGCCCCACTAGTTTCCTCCACTCCAAAAGCTCCTTCATCTTCTTGATACTTGCCCGCAAACCCCGCAGCGCATCTTCAATTCGGTCTTCCATCTACGTATGAGGCTTTCCTTCCTTTCCTGAAGTTTTGCCATAAGGGGGGATAGTGGAGATTCCGAGGGAAGTGAAGCGTTTGTGGGCAATTTTGGGGAGGAAATGGGGAAGAGTTGAGTTTTTTTCTTTTTTTGTGTTTATTCTTATATGAG
>Ga0315312_1002589_pt1 | contig 12402 bp, 11 predicted proteins | sample TDP7_MG_FD_203629 | JGI IMG/M metagenome (GOLD analysis project Ga0315312, IMG submission 203629) | Freshwater sediment microbial communities from Lake Towuti, South Sulawesi, Indonesia - TDP7 | ecosystem: Environmental > Aquatic > Freshwater > Lake > Sediment | place: Indonesia: South Sulawesi... | reverse complement strand
GATAGTTCAAAGTTTAGGGGCAAATGGAATCCCAGTTTTTCCACTGTGGTGGGCATTGCTCTTTGGTGGTTGCTATGGAGGCAATATAACAATGGTGGGTTCAACGGCTAATATTGTCGCTTTAGGAGTTTTAGAAAAACGTAGACATTATTATATGAAATTTTTCAAATGGTTTTGGATAGGCTTAGTAGGGGGTCTTGTACCTACGATTGTTGCAGAATTATTATTACTTGTTCAACTGCCTCTAATGCATTAAATTTTAATGATAAACGCTTGCACGAAATACCTTAGTCATTTACGAAGAATTAATTAAACTATGAAAAGGTAAATTGTTTTCCTTCCTCGCAAGGAGCTTGTTTTTGACATGTCATTTCGCTTATTGAATCTGGGAAAAATAGATTCCTTCGATACTCAAGCCATATACGAAGCCGTTGGGCTTGCTAAGAGTAGCGGGGTCATCTCTGATACTATTATCTTCTGTTACCCATCATACCCTATAGTTTGCATTGGTTATCATCAATCTCTTGAGAAAGATGTTGATTTACGCTTCTGCAAAGAACATGGTATTCCGATTGTGAGACGTATTCTCGGTGGCGGGGCTGTTCTGTTAGACGGCAATCAACTTTTCTACCAAATAATAGTTGCCCGTGATAATCCCCTTATTCCGGTAAGCGTGGAGGAGGCTTACGAGGTCCTTTTAAGAGGTCCTGTGGAAGCGTACAGAGAGCTCGGAATACCTGCGGAATATCGAGCCGTTAATGACATTCAGGTCCATGGAAGGAAAATTTCAGGTAATGGAGCTACAATACTCGATGATACCCTCATCCTAACAGGAAACATAATTCTCGACTTCAACTACAAATTAATGGGCAAGACGCTCAAAGTTCCATCCGAAAAATTCAGAGACAAAATCGTTAAGACAATGGAAGAATGGGTCACCACAGCAAACAAAGAACTAGGTAGAACGGTAAACATAGAAGAAGCGACGAAAGCGCTCAAAACCGGATTTGAGAAGGCATTAGGCATAACATTCCGCTATGAAAAATTAACAAAAAAAGAAAAAGACCTCTTAGAAATAGTGCGGACTAAATATCATTCTCAAGAATGGCTATTCGCCCCGGAGCTATCTCATCCACATCTCACTGGAAGAAGCGAAGTGAAGATTACCGGTGACATAAAAATTGTTGAAGCATGTCATAAGGCGAAGGGTGGTTTAATTCGAACCACACTTGAATTAGTGGGTGATAATATAAACGACATAATGATTACAGGAGACTTCTTTTTCATTCCCAAAGAGAAATTGCTCGATCTTGAAAATGCGGTTAGAGGGGCTAGGGCAGATAGAGCAGATCTTCTAAATACTATACAAAATTTTTATCAGACAAATAAAGTTGAAACACCTGGTGTCTCTCCCGAAGATTTTGTCACAGCAATTCTTACAGCAACCCAAACCTAAGTTGGTCGGCACGTTTAACTCAAGAGACGGTAACTATTTAGTATCAGAATATAAAAATACTAGCAATACGGTGATGCCTTGAAAAAACTAATCTTTCCGCACGTTTCCTTCGCTGAGCTCAGGGATTTCATAGATATTCTAAACTCGCTGGGAGGAAAAACCACTGCCTCCAACCTCATCATCGCTATGGAAGTTGGGATAGACAAATTTCTTCCGGCTCTGCATCTGGCTGAACTACTAGACCTCGTTGTCGTTGAAGACAGCGATATTGAACTTACTGAAATTGGTCATAAGTATGCAAAAACTCATCGCAAAGAACGCAGAAAGATTCTCGGTGAACAACTTAAACACATTGAACCATATCCGACTATCCTTCACATTTTACACAAGAGTAAGAAATTGGATAAACGTGAAATCCTGAAATTAGCGAGATCTAAGATTGAAATTTACGGAAACGTTGAAGAAACTCTTCGGAATATCATCCAGTGGGGTTGCTTTGGCCTACTCTACGAGTACGACGGGACAACAGAAGAAATTCTCCCACGCAGAATTCCTCGCCATCCACAAGTTGTAGGGCACGGAATAAAGCATCCACCAACGCATTGACAATTAGTCCGCATATTCTGAGACCTTATGCCCGGAGCAAAATAGTTATGGCGCATAGGAAACGTGGTTTTTTCCTTGTCTTAGAAGGGCTTCCGGGATCCGGAAAGACAACGATCGGACAAATTCTAGCATCCCGCGGGTGGACCTACTTTCCGGAACTAGCAACTATCTTAGTAAAAGATGAAATACCTATAGGTGATCGGGGGACAACCTTAACTGACTTCACGGTTTTTAATGAAGAAATCCATAGGATGGCAGAAATTGGGAAGTTGGTTTCAAACGGTAAAGATGTCGCTGTAGACGGCTATCTTCCTACCGACTTATCTTTCGCTTATGCTAGGTACAAACGGCATCAATCGATGTGTTACCCGACGCTATTCAGTTACTACATTAATGCTTTAGTGCAAGGTAGCATACTCAAACCTACCCTTTACGTTTTCCTAGAGATACCAGTAACCACTTCTGTAAAAAGACAGAGAATACGGAACAATGAAATGCTGACTACCCTAAGCTTAGACATGTTGCAAGACGTGACCAAACATCTCGATTACGTTCATGAAATATTTGAAAGCGACGTTCCTGTAATCAGATTAAACGCTACCAAACTTCAAGGTGAAATAACCGAAGAAATACTCTCCGCGATCCAGAGGAGAAGAGAGGAACTCAAAAAAATTGAATAGATATTCCTTCACTTTGCTTTTAAAGCAAAATCATCAAATTAGGCAAATCTGGAGTTAGATAACCGATTTTGATCGGCGTTTAAATGCATAAAAACTATGAAACAACTACCTTCTTCGACTATTTTTAACAAAATTTCTTGAATAACTCAGAAAAACTGGTGACAATGCTACAAATAGCCAAGCCTACGGAGACGCGCATCCCTTCCCCTCCCCTCATAATATACGCTTTTTTAAACGCGTCTTCGTGGGTTTTAATGTTCTAGTTTCTACTAAAATCAAATATGAACAAACATAGATGAAAGTGCCAAAACAGCTTGATCGAGTTTATATCTGGAATTTCCGTTTACACTCACCGCACTGCATTAAACCTCTTCTAACGCGGGCAGTGTTTTTGGCGTTACAGTAGGGGCATCTCATGCGTTTCACCGACCATGACATATTTTAGGTGAATCTCAGACACTATCAGAGGAAGCATATAAGCCTTTCTCGCTTGTTTATGAAGTTTTGTTAGTCTAGCTCTGCTTTTTCAGCGTATCTTGTACCCCACTTCTCTATGGCTAATCTCAATTCTCGATGCGTCTTCACGTATTCTCCTACTGGGATTTGCTTCATTGCCGCGTCTATCGCTTGTCGCATAGCGGTCGCCCCTGCTCTCGTGCCTAACGGATGCCCGTGGATTCCTCCTCCCGCATTAATTACGAGGTCAACTCCCAGTGCTTCGATATTATGAGCTACTATGCCGGGGTGAATTCCCCCGGAGGCAACTGGAAATATCGGCTTTAATCCGAACCAATCGTTTTTCAGAAAATCATTAATTTCCTTTAGTCCTGTAACCTCGTGCTCCATCTTTCCTGCCGCTGAGCCTGTATGAAGTTGATCGCCCCCAGCTAGCCTTACTAATTTAGCTAAAAACATCATGTGGATTCCGTGCTTCGGGTTTCGAGTTATCGCTGCATGCATAGTTCTATGAATGTGCAGCGGAACTTTTATGGACGAGTCTTTTGCGAGTAGCTGGATCGCAGAGAAGCCAGCAGTGAGGACGTCAATCATTAACATATTAGCTCCATGCGCTAGGGCTTGTTCAGCCAGTTCGAATAGTTTGTCGTGAGTTGCAGTCACGTTTACAGCGTAAAAAACGGTTCGGTTACTTTCTTCTTTAACCTTATCAAGAGCCTCCATAACTCGCGAGACTCTCTCAACAAGTGGACAAAATTTCTGATTCGCCAAGGTCTCATCGTCTTTTATGAAGTCAACTCCTCCAGCCGCGGCTTCATAGGCAACCTGCGCCGTCTGTTTCGGATTTAACCCAACCTTAGGTTTAATTATGGTTCCAAGGTGAGGTCTACGAGGCGTTAGGGTGCCAACTATTTTTCTTACACCTTCTACGCCGAATTTCGGTCCAGGGAAATATGAAACCGCTTGTTTAGGAAATTGAACATCGAGAAGCCGGACATTTGTCAACTCAGACAATCCAAAGAGGTTGCCAGCTACGATACTAAGAATGTTCGGAATTCCACCCGATTCTAGGTCAAATAATTCAATCGGAAAAGCTATACTTACTTTCCCAGTCTTTCCCCTTTCAAATTTGAAGACCTTTGCGGGAAGCGTTTTCCTTACCCAAGTCGTCGTGGTTGTTAATTCCGTCCAAGTACCTATCGACTCCTCTATCGCGATTCTTGCACCCGCCTCACGAAGGGGGAGACCGCTTTCAATGTAGTAGGTTGCTATCAGAAATCTATCCGGGTCAATATCTTCAGGTCTGGCGAAAAACTCCTCACTTCCCATCGCTCACTCCTCCTCTAACTTCGCATAGGTTTGATACTGCTGTAACTCCTCCAAACTCATCCAACCAAACTCAGTTTGTAAGATGGAGAGAGCACCTTGAGGGGGAATAACTCCTCGCTCCGTCACGATCAAATCAATATACTCAGCTGGAGTAACATCAAACGACGGATTGCGGACATTAAGTTTCCTAAAGCCCCTAAGGACATCAGCAGGAACAACTTCGGCTACGTCTCGTTCTTCAATTAAGACTAATTCCCCAAGCATAGTCTCAGGGCTGAACTTGTAGGTTTCAGCAGCCACAAAGAAGAGAACCCGCGCTTCGTGGGCCGCTAACGCTACCATCGAAGTTCCAATTTTGTTAACTACTGCCCCGTTCGCCGCTACAGCATCAGCGCCAACGACGACTTTATCGATTTTCGGCATGAAATACCGGACTGCACTGTCGACAATCAAGGTTACGGGTATTCCTGCACGATCCAGGATTTTCGCTGTGATTCTGCCTTGAAACAAGGGTCTAGTCTCTGTGGCGAATACCTTGATCTGTTTTCCATCTTTCCAGGCACGGAGGATTATAGATAAGGCTGCGGTGCTGTTGCAATGCGTTAGCAAAACATCTCCATCTTGGATTCGTTTCGAACCAATTTCACTGATTTTCTTTACGGCGTCTTTGGAATTTTCAATAAATTTTTTCGCGGCATCTATTGTAGCGTTGCGGAGCTCATCGATTTTTAAGCCAGAAGACTTTGCATCCAAAACTCTCTTCATGACGTACCTAACACCATTTGGTAGTGAAACTGCTGTAGGCCTAGTTCTCAAGAGAGTTCTGGCAGCTCGATCCATATCATCAACGAATCCGTTCACGGTCTTCGCTTTAGACGACTCCGCCACTAACAAGAGAGCCTCTGCGGCTGACCGCGCGATTTCTCCGGCTCCCCTGATCTCCATGGTCTTTATGCTTTCAACTATCTTCTCGAAATTTTTCGGAAACTGGGTCATAAAATTAAACCTCGCTTAAAGAAAGTTAGTCTCTTCTCTCTAAGATAAAATAATCCTAAAGATGTAAGTCATTTCACGTGTATTCTGGCACTCGATGTAGAAGCATGCCCTCAATTGTTACTGGCTTTTTTTGAACTGCCAAATTGTAAGCTTCTGAAAGTCTAGTCGCCCGTTCAGCGTAAATTTCTAGGATTACATCATCTTTTTTGACGTACCTTCCGCGCTTGCCATATAAAACAAGCCCAGCGCCTCTATCCACTGGTGCTCCAGCAGCGCGCGCAATTGCTGAAATTGCAGAATTATCTACCTCAGTGACATAGCCATCGCAAGGAGAGTAGATTGCAATCTTATGTTGCCCAACCTGGAGATCTTCTGGTTTAACATCTGGGTTTCCTCCCTGCGCTTCGATGATCTGGCGCATCTTCTCAAGCGCTTTCCCGTTTTCAAGTACCTTTTTGGCATATTCCTGCCCAAATTTAGGAACTGCAACTCCGGCAGCTTCCAACAATAAGCCAGCTAATGCTGTTGACTTCTCAACTAAACTCGTTGGACCTTTACCCATCAACGTCTCCAGCGCCTCCTTAGCTTCGAGTACAGGTCCAACAGTATGCCCAACAGGCTGGCCGCCATAAGTGATGCCACAAACAACTCGAATTCCAAGTCTTCGACCTAGCTCCATGAAATCAGCTGACAACCTTCTCGCTCTGTCTTCGTCTTCTACTTTGGCTCCTCGTCCAGTTGGAATATCGATAACAGCGCAGCTGGCTCCAACCGCCATCTTTTTTGCCATTATGCTGGCAAGCATCTGACTATAGGGATCAAGCCCAAGCGGGTACTCAACCCTCTTGATTAAGACGTCATCAGCAGGAGCTAACCCTAATCGTCCGCCCCAAACGATGGCACCGCCGGCTTTCAACGCGATCTGTTTGAACTCTTGCGGCGAGAACTCTACGGGCGCTAAGATGCCCATCGTATCCGCAGTCCCACTGGGACTAGTTATTGCCTTACTCGAAGTTTTTGGTATCAGCAGACCAGAAGCACTGATTATGGGAACAATTAACAAACTTACCTTGTTTCCCGGGACTCCTCCAACGCTATGTTTATCATAAACAGGCTGACCAAAGTCTATAATTTCACCAGTTTCAACTAGAGCACGAGTTAGAGCTTCAATTTCATCCATATTCATCCCGTGAAAGTGTTGGCTCATCATAAATGCAGCTATCTCGACGTCGCTTAGATTGTAATCGACAACATCCTCAATTATGCTAAAAATCTCATCTCTGCTCAATGATGCCCCGCTGATCTTCTTCTTAATATAATTCAGCGATTCTGGAGGTGAAGTATAAGCAATAGAAACTAAATCACCATCCTTTAAATTCAAACTTTGTTTAACTTCACTGAAAACTCCTATCTCTCCCCTTCCAACGTAGGTTTCAGTGGTCTCGGCGAGGGCGATTACGGTTTGCCCACTAAAGCTCACCTTAACGCGATCGTGGACACGGACTCCAGTTGATTCGGCATCCGCCTCATTAAGAACAACACTTGGTCTGCCGACTTGAATATCTATAACCTTAGCGCGAAATTCCAACTACTTGCCCTCCATAAAAACAGAGACGCTTTAACCAGCCAAATACAGCGCCTAAATAAAAATATCTCCACACTATTAGAGTTATTGCCCACAACCACACTCCATGAGCCGAAGTGCCTGTCATACCTGCAAAATTTACTATTAATTTGTAAAAATTTTAGCGAATTTTTCGCTAATAATGGAATATAAATGATGAAATATAAATAATACTTAGTAGATTTTTAAAGAATTATGCACTTAGGATACCAAGCAAAATTTACCACGAGAGTAAGAGAATACGCCGAAAACATGCAAATCTCCATTAAAAAAAGAGATGAACTTGTCGCCTATTGTCAGCCACTCGTAAAATACGTTGACGACGCCTACTTCACCGGACTAAACATCAGACTTTATACCAACATGGAACATGTCCACGACTTCTGGCTAGATAACTGGTGGCTCTACTCCTCGCAAGTGATGCCACACGGGTTAGTCTACGTAATCGACGACGGAGGAAAAATAACCTCCAAACAATTTTATGAAAATCCAGTACCTAACCCAGAAATAAACGCGGGCGGAGTCTACAACCAAGAAACCCGAACAGCCCTCATTCTGAACACCGACTATTATGGACAGACAAAATCCACAGCTCTCGGCTTAGCCGCAGACATCCTAGAAGACCAATTCGGCATATTATCAGTTCACGGGGCTTCCGGCGCTGTAGGCGGCAAAGGCTTCATATTAATCGCCCCCACAAACGCTGGAAAAACCACCCACTCCTATGGACCCGCAATCCACCATCCGACAGGCGAATTCCATCAGGACGACTGGATTTTCGTAAGGTTCACCGATGGAAAAGCAATGGGCTATGCTTCAGAAAGGCAGTTCTACATGCGGACAAACTCAATCGAAAATTTCCCATGGTTAGAACCTATTTTCCGAGAATGCAAACTCGAAAACGTAAAACCAGACGATCCAAGAGAAAAATTCCTACTCTCGTACCCCAGAGTAATGATAGACCCAAAATTCATCGTTAAACCCGAAAAAGTTGCAACCGAAGTCAGATTATACAAGGCGTTTCTACTAAAAAGAGATCGCAACGACAAAACCATCGCCAAATCCCTCGCGCCAGAAGAAGCCGTGGAAATTCTCAGAAACGCCCCAGAGAAATGGTACAACAACTACTTGGTCAGCTTCGGGGAGCGAAAAGAAAAAAGAAGGGCTGACCTGTTCAAGAAGCTGTTCGAAATAACCGAGCCCTACGTGATTAACACCGTAGCAAGCGTAGAAAAAGTAAGGAGCATTATCATAAAAATTGTGGAAAGCTAATTATCCAATCAAATTTGAAACCAGCTCAGCAATTTTTTAAATTCATCATTTATGGAGGATAACACCATGCGAAAAATTCCAACCACAATGGCTACCCAACATCCAGATTCAGCCAGCAAATATGTCCCAGTTACCGAAGAACCAGATGAAGCAGTTTTCTCCTTCAAGAACCTAGGCTGCGAAGAATACCTAGTCGACTATATGAGTAAGCTCACCCCCTACCACGAAGTTGCCTGGATAATTAACAAGCTCACCCAAGAAACCAACCTGGTTCTAGGGCGAGACGTTTTCATTACTCCGCGAATGGTCAGCGGATTCCGCGAGGAACCCTTCAGACAACTCATGACCATCCTATCCATCATGGAGGGAATAAACAACTCCCTCAAATCCTATGGAGATCAAGGCATCCTCGAAATCGTATACGGGATGATCAAGGCGTACGAAGCGCCAACAAAATGCAAGGAAAGGGTCAACGACATCTTCGCCCTCGTGAAAAAAGAACTCAACCTCCAAACCGAAGGAGAGCTCCGAATCATCCCACTCTATGAGGGGGTTCCAGAACAGCTCTCGGTTAAAGAGATGGTGCCAGAATTCATCAGCCAAGTAGACGTGAAGGATTATGCAAGAGTCTTCATCGGAAAATCCGAGACAGCCCTACTCTACGGCCATCCCGCCTCAGTCTTATCCAGCAAAATAGCTATCGCAGACTGCTACCAAGTCCAAGAAGAGTTAGGCGTAGAGATTTTCCCAATTTTCGGCGGAGGAGCCCTACCATTCAGAGGACACATCACCCTAGAAACCATCGACCGCATACTAGAGGAATACCGAGGCGCCAAAACATACACCGTACAATCCGGAATGAGATACGACCACGGCCCCGAAAAAACCGTGAAGCTAATCGACAAAATCAAGGCTGCCAGCGATAAAAAGCCCCTCCAATTTGACGATGACGAAAGAAAGTTAATCATCCAACTGATAACCATCTTCGCCAAAAACTACCTTCTCGAACTTCACGAGATAGCTGAAACAGTTTCAAAAATCGCGGCTTTCATCCCAAACCAGCGGGACAGAGTACTCAGCTCTGAACAAGTAGCCTACTACAGAGAACTGAAAAACGTGGTGCCCTTAGCCAACTTCTGCCAAGATACTGAAACTAAGGAAGCGTTACTCAACCTAGACCCAACCAAACTTCAGAAGCTTCCAAGAGTAATCAAATTCACCGCAGCCCTCTACACGTGTGGAATGCCCCCAGAATTCATCGGCACCGGAAACGCCCTCAAAGAAATCAAAGAAAAAATCGGACAAGAGTCCCTCGAAAAATTCCTACAAGAAATCTACCCAACTTTCGTAAGCGACCTTAAATCCGCCTCAAAATTCCTAAACCCAAACCCAAACGAAAACCTCCTCATAACAAACAAAATCTCCCAAAGCATCGAAAACCTAAAACCCTACATCCAATTCGAACAACCCGACAGTGGCTACACAATCCTCAACCAAGTCGCCACAACCTACATCAAAAACCTCCTCGAAGGAAAAAAACCCGACATCTGGAAACTCGCCATCCAAATCTACCCAAACGAAGTAGCCGAATACCTCAACGGCTCAGCCCAAGAAAACCTCAGCAAACTCATCCTAGACATGGGAAAACTCAGAGGCTCACTCGGCTAACATTATCACTGAAACCTCAATAATTGGGTGATAGTCAATTGCAATTTCTTTGAAGTCATACGGATGAGCGAAAGCCCTAATAATTACTCATTTTTACAATCTAGCGCCCGGGAGAGACAAGTGTCAAAATGAGAGCGTTAGTTGTTTTTTATTCGAGGACTGGAACAACAAGAAAGGTTGCTGAAACCATTTCTGGTATTCTTAACTGTGATGTTGAGAAAATTGTGGATACAAAGAATCGAGCTGGTGCTTTAGGGTATTTGGCGTCTGGCGTGGACGCGATGTTGAAGAAACTTGCGGTGATCCAGGAGCCTAAGCGGGATCCTGCTTTATACGATGTGGCTATAATTGGTACGCCAGTTTGGGTTAGTACGATGGCTAGTCCAATTAGGACATACCTCTCTCAGAATAGGGAACGTTTTAAAAAAGTGGCATTTTTCTGTACGGAGGGTGGTTCTGGAGGTAAAAAAGCACTTAAAGCTATGGAAGATTTGTGCGGCACAAAACCCATTGCCTCACTAGAGCTTACGGGAAGGGAGGTAGTAAAGGGCGGATATATTCAGAAAGTTGAAGACTTCATCAATGAGATAAATAGAGTAGCTTCTTGAAATATCTGTGAAAGTACGCTAATTCTATAGTTCAATTTGAATCAAGTACTGAAGATCTCCCTAGCCGCCGCCTCGTAAACTCTAAAGTCATGCTGGCTGAACAAAACGAACACAACCTCATCCAGCCTGTCTTCTTTCTCCAAAAACTCTTTAACCGCCCTCAATGCCACCCCGCTAGCCTTTTCGATAGGATAACCGTAGGCTCCTGTGCTTATTGAGGGAAACGCTATAGTCTTCAAGCCATTGGCTACCGCCAACGCCAAAGAGTTGCGATAAGCATCGGCCAAGAGTTCTGGTTCCCTTCTGTCTCCTCCCCGCCATACCGGTCCTACGGTATGAATGACATGTCGGGCCCTAAGGTTTCCTCCACACGTGATAACCGCCTTCCCGGTCGGGAGGCCTTCAGGCCATTGGGTAGCTCGAATCTTTTTGCATTCTCCCAGTATCCGTGGTCCACCCCTTCGGTGAATTGCCCCATCCACTCCACCGCCTCCCATCAGGGTGGAGTTTGCAGCGTTCACTATCGCGTCTGTCCCCTGTTCAGTTATGTCGCCTTGGATGAGGCGAAGTCTAGCTTTGCCGATCATCAAATCCATGGTTGCTCACTTAACCAAGAAAAATGGTAGTTAACAGTAATTAATTGCGTTTTCCCAGAGTGCGTAAGCGTCGGTGAGGACCCTTAAGGCAGGTTGAAGAGTTTAGTTGCATTTTGCGTTGTAATCTTATCTACATCATCAAAATTCATCTTTTTGATTTCAGCGATTTTTTCTACCACTACTTTTACAGCGGTAGGGTCGTTTCTTCCTTCTAATCCAAGCCAAGGAGAATCTGTTTCTGTTAGAATCTTTTCCATTGGCATGTCTCTGACTATTTTGGTTATCTTCTTACTCCTTAAGAGCGCTGTATTAACGGAAATGTACCAATCGTTTTTGATTACCCTTTCTAACAGATCTCTAGCGGAGAAGAAGTGCATTAAAACATTTTTTACATTTTGATTCTCAAGAATTTCTATGGCTTCTTTAAAAGCTCCTCTGGCATGAATTATAACTGGCAGGTTCAAATCTTTTGATAGCTCGATGAACTCGATGAATAACTCCTTTTGTTTGTCTCTAAATTTTTCCTCTTCTATATTAAAATCTAGGCCAGTTTCACCTATACCAATTATATTATCTCTATTCTTTTTTAATAAGTCAAAAAATTCATTCTTCCATTTCTCATCGATTTCTTTTATATAAATTGGATGGATACTTACTGTGGAAAAGACGAATCCTCTGTATTTTTCAACTAACTGTAACGTCAGATCAAAATCGTTTGGATGAGCGCAGCAACTTATCACAGCCTTTAATTGTCGTTTACACTTCTCTACGACTTCATCTCTATCTTTGTCGTAGTCATTTTGCTCTAAATGGCAGTGACAGTCTATCATTAACGATCACTTGTGGGACGCTTAGAGGTTCTTTTTGATAGGATAGCGAATCAAAGTCTTCTGCGACTTCATCTCCACAATTTCAGGCTCAGCCTCGCTAACCTTCTTATTCGGCATATCTGCTACACATCTTGAAGACATTAATTGATTTTAAAAGCGATATTGTTTATGTCTCGGCTAGAAGTCGGAAGTTCGCGGAATACTCTCAGGTAATTGGGATGGCTGAACAGGCGGTTTTTAGTGAAATTTGCGCCCAAACATGAATTGCAAGGTTTTACGTA
>Ga0315312_1002588_pt1 | contig 12409 bp, 11 predicted proteins | sample TDP7_MG_FD_203629 | JGI IMG/M metagenome (GOLD analysis project Ga0315312, IMG submission 203629) | Freshwater sediment microbial communities from Lake Towuti, South Sulawesi, Indonesia - TDP7 | ecosystem: Environmental > Aquatic > Freshwater > Lake > Sediment | place: Indonesia: South Sulawesi... | reverse complement strand
AGGACGAAATCCTCGAACCGCACCTGAATCGCGTGCCTGGGGGGCGGGGTGGCCTTGACGATCTCCCGCTGGTACTTCCAACTGATCGCTCGCATCAGCCTGATGCTTTCCGGCTTGTCGTAGGGAACGCCGAAGTCAGAAAGGTCGTCAGTCAGGTGAGAGCCAATTACGGAATCGCGCGGATCGCGGACCCAGTGGATGTAGCGCACCTCGGGGAACATCCGCACGATCCACGGGTAGACCAGCGTCGTTTCCGGCAGCTTCCATCCCTTGTTCTCGGCCCTGCTGCCTAACACGGACGCCAGGTACGATTCCACCAATCGCTTGAAGGCGGGGTCAATGGGTGCGGTGTGAAGCCCGGAGAAATCCCACGCCAGCCCTCCCCTGTAGGCGACCGAGCGCGCCATCAGCCGGCACGCTTCGTAGAAATCGTCGGCCGGCACCAGGTCGCCGGAGGGATTGAGAAGCGAGCCCATATACACGCCGCTGGCATATAGCGTGTGCGACATCACGCGGGTCCCTGAGTGACCTCTTCCGATCACCGTGACCATCATGATGGCGACCTACAGCTTCTTCGCCCCGCGCTGTGTGCGCAGTTCCGTGGCTGCGGCCTGCAGCTTCTCCGCCATCTGGGGTGATCCGATGTGAAGCGTGTCATAGGCCTGCTGCGACGTCGTGAAGGGCTTCCCATGGCCATGCCAGTTCAGATTGGTGAAGATCGGGTTGCGTCTGCCTGTCTCTTTCTCTCGCCGCGCGATGTGCGCGTTCATGCGACTCAGCAGAGCTTTCACGATCTCGGGCTCGCGCTTCGCCAGGTTGTGATCCTCGCCGGGATCGGTGACGAGGTTGTAGAGCTCGATCTCCGGCTTGAAGTGGAAGTCCGGCTCCAGCGCCTGGATCAGCTTCCACTCCGGAGTCCGCCACCCGTGCTTCCGCATCCAGGTGGCCTCGGTGAGGTAGAACTCCGCCTCCTGGCAGCGCGGCTTGCCCCTCATCAACGGCACTAGGCTGCGCCCGTCGAAGCGGATACTGGTCTTCATGCCGAGCAGCTCCAGAATGGTCGGCATGATATCCTTCATCTGGACGTAGTCCCGGAATCGCTGACCGGCAGGCACCTTGCCGGGGCAGACGAAGGCGAGCGGGACGCAGATGGTGCACTCGTAGAGCCCGTGGTGATCAAACCAGCACTCATGATCGTAATGCGTTTCTCCGTGGTCCGAATCAACCACGATGAGTGTGGTGTCCGCGATCTCCAGCGAGTCCAGGGCGGCGAGGAGATTGGCGATACACGAGTCCATGTAAGCAACCGCCCCGTCGTATTGGGCGATGATGTAATCCTTGTCGGTGCAACCCGGGGGGAACCAGCTTGCGAAGAAGTCGCAGAAGGGCTTGAAGGTCATCACCGGATCCAGCGAATGGTTCTGCGGATCGAACTCATCGCCGCCGTAGAACATCCGGTCGAACGGCCGGGGCGGCAGATAGGGCGCATGCGGATCCATGTGGCGCAGGAACAGGAAGAAGGGCTGCCCCTCTCTCGCCAGCCGTCTCAGTTCGGGGATGACAACTTCGTTGAGGTTCTCAGCCTTGTGGGCCCGACCTTCCTCCCAAGATCCCCAGCCGCTGAAATCGAGGTACTTGTGGAAGCCGCGTGAGGCCTGGTTGTCGCTGAACCCAACGCAGGTGGTGTGGTAGCCGTTCTCGCCCAGCACCTCTGCGAGTGTGGTCAGGTGCTCGCCGAGCGGGTCCTGGTGTCGCAGCGCCACCACCTCCGTTCCGAAGCAGTCCATGCCCGTGAACATGGACGCATAGCCCGGAGTAGTGGGGATCGAGGGGCTGAACGCGTTCTCGAATACACAGCCAGCGGCCGCGAGCCTGTCCATATGGGGGGTCGTTAGTCGGTGGTACCCGTAGAGGCTCAGGTGATCCGCGCGCAGGCTGTCAATGCCAAGAAGCAGCAGGTTCAGTCTCTTCCGCACAGAGGTCCCTCTCCTCATGGTGGGCGCCAAGCCTACCCCGATCAGCGCGCGCCCAGCGCCTTCAGGCACGCGTTGAGATAGCCGTAGCTCTCGGCCGCAATGGCCGTGGCTTCGGCCAACCCCAGTTCACCGGCACCGATGATCTCCAGGCAGACCGGCCCGCTGTACCCGCCTTCCAGCATCGCCTTGCAGTAGGCGAAGAGGTCAATATCCCCGCGCCCGCAGGCCTGGTCTTGCGCCCTCCCCGGTCCTGGGCCCCTGCCGAGGCAATCGCGGATGTGAATGTGCTTGGTTCTGTTCAGCACCGATCGCAGCGCCTCCGCGGGGTCCTCGCCGGCCCGCCAGATGTGACTTGGGTCCATGTCAATGCCAAACGCCGGAGAGGCGATCTTCTTCATCGCTGCCAACGTGGTCGGCGTGTTGTCTATGCAGGTGCCGAGGTGCGCCTTCACGCACAGCGTCACCCCCCACCGCTCCGCTTTCTCCGACATCCGTGCGATCAGGTCAGTCTGACGATCGAAGTCCGCCTGCGACCCGCTCTTGCCGCCCGACCCGATGTTCACCACCGGGATCCCAATCGCGGCCCCCGCCTCGAAGGCCTTCGTCAGTCGGTCCTCGTCCAGCGCCGCCTCCTCCATAGCCAGCAACTCGAGTCCGTTGTCGGCGGCGATGTGTTTGATCTCCGCAGCCTGCTCGCGCCACCGATCCAGCTCCAGATGCTCACACATCCCCTTGATGGCCGACACCTCGACCCCGTCGTAGCTGGCCAGCTTGATGTACTTCGCGGCCGTGGCGAAGTCACTGTTGCTAAACAGGACGGAGTTGACCCCGAGCTTGAGCATCGCAGGCTCCCTTTCTAACCTACAGAGTTGCAGCCATTCTCTGATACACGACCCCCATTAGAGGTCAACAACGGCGTGCGTCTCCCAGGACTGGATCGCTGCCTCGATGATGCGCTGCGCCTTCAGCCCATCTTCGCCGGAGCCGTCAATCTGATCGTACGGGGTCTTGGCTTCGATCTGGTCAATCCAAGCGCCAATCCGGCTCCTGAAGGTCTCGCCGAACGCGCGCATACCCCCTAGATACCTGTAGCTCTCGACCTCGATGCTGTCGCGCGGGTAGAACTGCAGATCCTCACAGGCGTCCTCAATCACGAATCGGCCTTTCGAGCCGACGACTTCGCAGCGCTCGAGGCCATACGAACCGCCGGCATCGTAGCTGCCCGTCAGAGTGCCCACCACGCCGTTCTCAAAGTGCAGCAGCACCTGGCAGTTCGAATAGGTAATGCGACCGTCGCCCTTCTTCAGGAAGCACGTCACGCTCTTCACCTCGCCGCAGAAGTATCGCATCACATCGAAGGAGTGTGGGTGGAGCGCTCGCATATGGAACCAGGGCGAGGTCTCGACCGGATTGTTGATCCACATCCGCATGTTGATCATGTATAGCGTCCCTAGGCGGCCCCCCGTGACCCACTCCTTGGCGCGCATGGCGGCCGGGGTGAACCGATGGTTGAGGTTGATGGCATAGGGGACTTTCTTCTCCTTGGCCAGGGCGACCATCTTCTCGCCCTCGTCAATGCGATTAGAGATAGGCTTCTCACCGAGCACCGGGACGTCCGCCTCGAGTAACTCCATGGTCGGGGTGAAGTGGTCGCCGCCATTCTCTTCACCGCACGTGCACATGCTGCACGCGTCCAGCTCGATCCCGCCCAGCAACATCTCCCTGACGCTATAGAAGGCCTTTCCACCGAACTTCGCCGCCGCGGCGTCGGCCTTCTCGCGGACAATGTCGCAGACCGCCACGACCTCGGTCTTCGGATTGCCTTGGTAGACCCCGGCGTGAACGCTGCCGACGTTGCCCACTCCCACGATCCCGATCTTCAGGGGCATCTTTCCGCTCCTTCTCCCGCGCCGTGTTGTCCAGAAACCCGTCTCGCTCCAAAGCCCTACTGGAGCCGCGCTCGTCGTATTCCATGCGATCGCTGACACCCCTCTTCTGGAGAGCAGAGAGACCATGCCAATCGCCGAGAGTCGTTTCCAGTCGAAGGGCTGCTTCAGGATCGGCATCCTGCCTCGCGGCGCCCAGGTGCGCCGGACGCTGGGCCGAGAGACGGGGTGCCGGCCCGGGGAAGGCTTTGCGTCGCAGCCCAGACTCCCTGTGCGCCTTCCAAGCCTCGAAGATGTACACTGGGTAGCGCGCTGCGGTGTTAGGGACCTCCCTCCCGCCGCCTGATGAAGCCCCACGGCAACTCCCGATCATCACCGAGCGGCCCCGCGAGCTCTTCCGTGGAGAGCCGCGCTGCCCGGAAGGCCTTGCGCCACGCTGACAGGTTACCGCCTCCTTCCTCTGCCGCTGCAATCACTCTACCCAACCGGCGATCGCCACGGCTCAACGTGCCCTCTAGATACGACCAGTTGGCGCTCTCCAGCGCCACGCGCACTCTCTTCTCTCCTCGCAGCTCTTTCCGGATCGCGCGGAGCCGCCGCGAGAGCTCCCTCACCGGCAGCATCCCCTCACGCTCATAGAGCGTGTGAGGCTTGGGCACGAACGCACCCGCCGCCACTGTGGCCTGCCGTAGATTCGCCTCCTTGATACATCGGCGCACCACGCGCGGGATGGCCTCGACATCATCTTCTCTCTCGCCAGGCAGCCCCACCATGAAGTAGAGCTTCGCCTCGCCGATCCCGGCCCTGACTGCTCTCTCTAACACCTCCGGTATCTGGTCATCGCGGATTGGCTTGCCGATCGCTTCTCGCAGCCGCTCGCTTCCCGCCTCGGGTGCGATGGTGATGCTCCTCGCGCCGCTTCGCGCCAGGGCCTCGATCAAGGTCTGCGAGGCCGAGTCCGCTCGCAGAGAAGAGACGGAAAGCCTAGCCCCGATGCTCACAATCTGCCTCGCAATCTCGTCTATCTCCGGGTGATCCGAGACCGCTGCCCCGACCAGCCCGATCGCGTCTCGATAATCCAGCCCTGCTCGGGCCGATTGGAGAATGCTGCCAACCGATCGCCATCTCACCGGCCAGTAACATACGGGCATCACGCAGAACTTGCACCCTCGCCCACAGCCCCGCGATACCTCCACCAGGAAGAGATCCCCGAACTCCGTCTCCCTCGTCAGCACCCGTGAATGAGTCGGCCACCCATCTAGCTCCCTCACGTATCGCCTAAGCACTCCTTTCTGTAGGGCGGGCATTCCCATGCCCGCCGCATAGATTCCCTCCACCTCGGCCAGCCGCGCCAGCACCTTTCCTCTACCCCTCGTCCCGCTCATCGCGGCCAGCAACTCTGCCGTTACCTCCTCCCCCTCCCCGATCACGAAGACATCCACCAGATCGGCCAGGGGCTCAGGGTTGATCGAAACCGCCGCTCCACCGGCCATGACGAGAGGATAAAGCCTCTGCCGCTCCCGTGCGAAGACTGGCACTTTTGCCAGCCGGAGCGCCCGGGCGACATTTACATAGTCCAGCTCGTACGAGATGGAGAATGCGATCACGTCGAAGTCATACAGGGGCGTCTGTGACTCATAGGACACGAGGGCCGAGTCTCTCTGCCGCAAATCTGCGAGGTCGTCTTGGTCTGGCAGAAAGGCCCGCTCACACACCACCGCTGGATCGGAGTTCAACACCTGATAGATGGCCTGAAATCCCAGGTTCGACATCCCCACGAAGTAAGAGTTAGGATACACCAGGCACACGCGCAGCCTTCCGCCGTGCTCCTTTCGGACGATGCCCGCCTCGGCTCGCAGCCGACGGTGAATTGTCCCGACTAGTCTCTGCATCCTAGAGCCCAGAGATCGCCCCACATCCCGTTCTCCCACACTGGTCCCTCCATCCCCGCCATCATAGCACAATGCATGGCTCACGGCATCTTGCCCAGGAGATACGCTCTCGCCTAGACACCGCACGGCCCGGGAAGGGAGAGATAAGCGCGGTGGGAGGTCTCACGCCTGATCTCAAAAGCTCGGCAATCTATGGAATAGGCCCGACGCGGCTCTCACATCTAGGACCAGGGGGGAGCCGGGGACTCCGCCGAGAGCGGAGAGTCTAGCAGAGGCGTGGACCGTGCACGACAGAGGCAGGTACGTAAGCATCTGCGCGCGAAGGGCGGATGCCTTCCGGGTGACGCGATGTGTCACCCCAGGCGATGACGCCCGACGGGCGCTTTCTTTGCGTCTCGCGAGCACCTCCCCGATTGTCCTCTGTGGGGCGGTTCAGCGCGAGACGGGCCCCTCTTCTCCTTCCCCCAGTCCTGTGGATATGCCAGAGAGCGAAGCCGAGGCCAGCAATGGCCGCGAGAGCGCGCGGGGGCAGGAAGACCACGGAGAGACCGGCCTTTGGGCCATGGTGGAGGTGAAGAGGGGTGGAAGACCTGGAAGGGGTTTGGCGTCGGTACCAGGAGAGCCCAACGCCTGAGCTGCGGCATTGGCTGATTGAGGCCTACGCGCCGCTGGCGCGCTATGTAGTGGATCGCCTCAACCTGAGGCCAGGCCCGGCCCTGGAGTATGAGGATCTGCTGAGCCAGGCCGTGGTAGGTTTGATTGCGGCCGTGGATCGTTTCGATCCCACGCGAGGGATCAAGTTCGAGACCTATGCCTACCATCGGATTCGCGGCGCGGTGATGGACATGCTGCGCGAACTGGACTGGCTGCCCCGGTCAGTGAGGCAGCGAGAGTCCGAGATGGCGGCCGCCTATGAGAGGCTGGAGGCCAAGCTGGGCCGGCCGCCGACAGATGAAGAGCTGGCGAGCGAGATGGATATCGCGGTGGAGCAGTTGGACGAGCTGGCCCGGGAAGTGGCGTTTCAGACGGTGCAGTCGCTGGAGGAGACAGTGAGCTCGCCGCAGTGGGAGGCGCGAACGGTGGGAGAGCTGGTGGCCGATGAGACGGCACCCTCGCCGGAGCAAGAGGCAGAACGCTGCGCAGAGCAGGAGATGCTGGCGCGGGCCGTGGACGACTTGCCGGAGGCCGAGCGCACAGTGGTGAGCCTCTATTATTACGACGGACTTACCCTGAAGGAAATCGGCTGTGTCCTAGGGGTGACGGAATCGCGGGCCTGCCAGATCCACGGGAAGGCGATGGTGCGGCTGCGAGCAAAGGTGCAGGCCCTGCTGAACGATCGCGTGGCGGTCCCTTCTTGAGATCCGTCGCGGAGATTCATCAGCCTGCCCTTTGCTCCTCGATGTACCTGACCAGCCGCTCTCCTGCCTGGCGGGCCGCCGGTAGCATGTACTCTCGGCTCCTCCTCGTCACGATCATTTCATCGAAGATCGGCAGCCCCAGGTGAGCAAAGTAACGCTCCATGACCACGAGGCATGTCGGCCCTCCACCGCCACCGCCTCCCGCGGCGGCGATGGCCAACACCCAGCGGCCCTCCACCCTGGGATCTTTCGGGCCCGCGCGCTCACACCGCCGCAGCCGATCGAAGAAGTTCTTCACCACCTCGACCACATCGCCGAAGTAAACCGGCGTGCTCAGCATGATTCCATCTGCACCGGCCATCTTGTCTCGCACCCGCTCCAGGTCATCTTCAATGATACACAGGCTCTCCCGCCGGCATTTCCCCCAGCCATCATCACATGCGCGACAGGCTTCCAGTTTGAGCTTCCGCAGATGCACCAGCTCGGCCTCGGCACCCGCCGCCCGCGCCCCGGCCATTGCCTGCTTGGCCATGCTGGCCGTCAACCCGTCTTCATTCGGCGATGCCTGCATCACCAGTATCCTCACGATCTCTCCTCCTCGTGCTAGAGTCACCGCGCAACGCGCCCGGAAGGGCGCCGGGAACTCGCTACCTCGTCACCAGCCTGCCCCCGACCTCCTCGGCGCGTGCCAGCACCTCGTCACGCTCCGCCATTGCGGGCGGCCCGTCGCTGTTCGCCTCGAAGAGCTCGCCCCAATACCTGAACCCGGTGGAGTGAAAGAACGCCTTCACGGTGTGCTTCGCCCAGTCGAAGGCCCGCGTGTCTCCTCCGCCGCAGGTGGCGACGAACAACCCCCGCCGCTCCCCCTCGACATCGCTCACCGGCCGCTTCAGCCGATAGCCCTCCACCCAGCAGCACTGCGCCCGATCTATCATCGCCTTGGTCTGCCCAGAGACTCCCGAGAAATGGATCGGTGAAGCCAGCGCCAAGTGCTGGGCCGCCCGCAGCCTGGGATAGAGCCCCTGCATGTCGTCTTGCACCACACACCGGCCTGTTTGATCACAGCCTCCACAGTGCCGGCAGGACTCGAACTTCAGCTCCCGCAGGCGGATCAGCTCGGTCCTCGCCCCGGCCGCGGCCGCCCCCGCGAGCACACGCTCCAGCAGGACGCCGGTATTGCTGCGCCTGCGCGGGCTTCCCAGGATGCCAAGCACCGATAGCCTCTCGCTGGTATCTCCCATGCTCTCTCGGCCAGCACCTTAGCTTCGACTCTGGAGGCCTACTCCCTCGCGTTACGTGTATCGCTCACCGAACTTCGTCCAAAGAGACTCACAGAGGGGAGGTGTTCATCCCCGCCGGCCCCTACCATCGTCGTTCATCAGGCCTGCCCTGCTTGTCCCCGGCTGAGTCGAGAGAAGCGCCTGTAGGGCGCGCATGTCTCTGCATGCGCGCCGCTGGTTCCGGGCGGCGAATAGCAGGAGCCGAGGTCCTGCCCAACGAACAGGCCGGGTCTGCGCTACGATACATAGTCTTCCCCTTCCCTCGAAACAGGGGTATAATGCTCCCGATCCGCGACGGGGCTGGCCTCCCACAGGGGGTGTTCTCGCGCCTCCTGGGGCGTGGCGCGGATGGGAGCGGGAGAAAGGTCGAGGAGCAACAGCATGATCGAGATTAGGATACACGGCCGAGGTGGACAGGGCTCGGTGACAGCGGCGGAGCTCCTGGCGGTGGCCGCCTTCGACGACGGGCAAGAGGCGCAGGCCTTCCCGGCCTTTGGGGTGGAACGACGAGGGGCGCCAGTGATGGCCTTCTGCCGCATCAGCGACAGGCCAATCCGCATTCGCAGCCAGGTCTATCAGCCGGACTATGTGATCGTCCAAGATCGGACACTGCTCGACACGGTTGATGTGCTGGCCGGGCTGAAGGCTGACGGAATGGTGCTGATCAACACGGAACTGCCGGCCTCCGAGCTGAAGCTAAAGACAAGTGCGCGCGTGGTGACTCTCCCAGCCACCCAGATCGCGCTGGAGGAGATAGGCCGACCGATCATGAACACCGCGATCATGGGCGCGTTCTCGGGCGTGTCGAGGGCGATCACTTTCGAGGCGATCGAGCGGAGCATCCGACATCGTTTCCCCGGCGAGCTGGGCGAGAAGAACGTGCGGGCAGCACGCCGCGCCTACGAGCTGCTGAAGGAGCAAGCGAGATGACGGCGACGAAAAGACCGCGAAGGAAGCCGCCCCTGGGCATAGTGACGCGTCCGGGCTCGTCGCTGCGGAACAAGACAGGCCCCTGGGGCATCCTGCGGCCCGTCTTCGATTGGGAGAAATGCACGGGCTGTGACACTTGCGAGTCCATCTGCCCAGAGGGCTGCATCCGCCACCTCAAAAAGAAGCAGTATGAAGCGGACGTGGAGTTCTGCAAGGGCTGTGGCCTGTGCGCGGCGGCCTGTCCGGCTGACGCCATCACGATGCAAGAGGAGCGCCGGTAATGAGGAAGATGATCGAAAGCTCACGCGCGGTGGCGGAGGCGGTCGCCCTCTGTCGGCCCGATGTGATCTCCGCGTACCCCATCACCCCCCAGACGCATATTGTGGAGGAACTCTCCCAGATAGTGGCCGATGGGGAATGTGATGCGGAGTATGTGCGGGTGGAGAGCGAGCACTCGGCCGCCTCGGTCTGCCTGGGCGCGGTCGCGGCCGGGTCGCGCGCCTACTCGGCGACCACCTCGCAGGGACTCATGCTGATGGCCGAGGTGCTCTTCAACATCGCAGGGATGAGGCTGCCGATGGTGATCACCGGGGTCAACCGCGCGCTCTCGGCTCCCCTGAGCATTTGGAACGACCAGCAGGATACCATGGCGGTGCGAGATAGCGGTTGGCTCCAGCTCTACGCGGAGAACAGCCAGGAGGTCCTGGACATGCATATCCAGGCCTATAGAATCGCGGAGGACGACCGCGTCTTGCTCCCGGTGATGGTGTGCATGGACGGGTTCGTGCTGACACATACCTATGAGACCGTGGATATGCCCACGCAGGAGGAAGTGGACGCTTTCCTCCCGCGCTACGATCCCCTCTACAAGCTCGACCCCGAGGACCCGTATACGCTGGGCGCATACGCCGGGCCCGAGATCTACCAGGAGATTCGCTACGAGCTCCAGCGCGACGCTCTCGCCGCGAAGGCGGTGGTAAAAGAAGTGGCCCAGGACTTTCAGGCGGCCTTCGGGCGGTGGATGGGAGATGTGGTGGAGCCCTACCGATGCGAGGACGCGGAGGTGATCTTCGTCGCTCTGGGGACGGTGGTTGGCACCCTCAAGGAGTGGGCAGACCTGCGCCGTCAACAGGGTGACAAGGTGGGAGTACTCAAGCTGCGCTGCTTCCGGCCCTTCCCACTCGAGGAGCTGCGGCAGTCGCTTGCGAGGGCTAAGCAGGTGGTGGTGCTGGAGAAAGCGGTGAGCGTGGGGGCCTACGGGATCGTGGCCGCGGAGATTCGATCGGTGCTGTATCGCCAGCCAGGCGCGCCGCCGGTCAGTTGCGCGATCACTGGATTGGGGGGCCGGGATATCGTCTTCGCCACTTTAGATGAGGCGCTGGCGCGGGCGAGAGCGGGAGAGACCGACTTCTTCGCCGGTCTGCGGACCGAGCTTCTGGAGGCAAGCTGAGATGTCTGCTCCTGAGTTCACCTACGAACTGACGCGTGGCTTTCTGCCCGGGCACCGCGCCTGTGCCGGATGCGGCCAGGCTGCCGCGGTGCGCATCATCATGGAGGTGGTAGGGCCCAAGTGCGTGGTGGCCAACGCGACCGGATGCCTGGAGGTCTTTAGCTCACCCCACCCGGAGTCGGCCTGGGGGGTGCCGTGGATTCACTCGCTCTTCGAGAACGCTGCCGCAGTGGCCTCCGGGATTGAGGCCGCGCTGAAGAAGCAGGGAAAGCTGGACGACATCAAAGTGCTGGCCTTCGGCGGCGACGGGGCCACCCTGGACATCGGATTCGGCGCCCTCTCGGGAATGTTCGAACGGGGCCACGATGTGCTCTACTTCTGCATGGACAACGAAGCCTACATGAACACTGGCATCCAGCGGTCTGGGGCCACGCCCTTCGGAGCCACCACCACGACCAGCCCGGCCGGCCGCAGGTCGTTCGGCGAGGACCGGCCAAAGAAGGACCTGCCTGCCATCGCCGCGGCCCACGGCATCCCGTATGTCGCCACGGCCTCCATGTCGTACTTCGCGGACCTGAGGAGGAAGACGAAGAAGGCCCTGGGGATCCGCGGTCCGAGGTACATTCAGGTTCATGTGCCCTGCCCGCCCGGATGGGGGTATCACGAGAAGGACACGGTGGAGATCGGGAAACTGGCGGTGGAGTGCGGGCTCTATCCGCTGGTGGAATGGGAGAACGGCGAGGTGGTGCGGGTGCGGAAGATCAAGAAGGTCCCGGTCGAGCAGTACCTCAAGAGTCAGCGCCGCTTCAGCCACCTCCTCCGCACGGAGGCAGGCAAGGCCCAGATCGCCAAGATCCAGGAGCTGGCGGACGCAAACATCAAGCGATACGCGCTGGTTGACTGATCGTTGGGCAGGAGCCTTGGTCGCCGTAGCCTGCGGCGAAGGCGACTTGGTTGGTTCGGTAGCGTGCTGCCGAAGCCTTGCCTGCTTTGCCCCGCCGCGGGGGCTGCGGAACCAGCAGCATACACTCCTGTGAGAGTGCGGGCGACACTCCTGTGGGAGTCGGACAATAGACAATTCCGGGTCAGTTAGCGAAATGGCTGGACATGGCCGCGGCCCAGGAGCCGCGAGAAGGAGGTCAGCAGACCTCGGCCGGTCGGCCGGAATATGTCCAAGTGTGACCATGTGACCGAATGGCCGTTCTCCGGTCGAATCGGACGTTTGGGACAATTCGGTCAGTTGGGATTTGGCCGCTGGTTATCAAGCGTTGTGCTATTGACAAGAGAATGGATTGGTATGTAGGGCAGAAGCGTGTCTTCTGCCCGGTTACGGAAAGGCTGGCATGGGAATGCCCCGCCCTACAGTGGCAGGAGCAAGCTCCTGCCGAACAGACAAGAAAACAAGGTGGGCGCCCCGCATTTGGGCGCCCGGGTCGCTCCGTGGAGACGTCGCCCGCGGCTCGAAAGCCTTGCTGTAATTCGCAGGCAATCGCCGCTCTGGTACAATGTCAGTATTATAATAGCAGAGAAGGAGAGTCTTGTCAAGGGGGTCAGAGATGGGTAACCGCTAACATCTTGCGGGAGGGGATTTGAGAGGGGGCGCGAATTTGGCGGCAACTGGGATTCTGCAACCTTCT
>Ga0315312_1002587_pt1 | contig 12409 bp, 11 predicted proteins | sample TDP7_MG_FD_203629 | JGI IMG/M metagenome (GOLD analysis project Ga0315312, IMG submission 203629) | Freshwater sediment microbial communities from Lake Towuti, South Sulawesi, Indonesia - TDP7 | ecosystem: Environmental > Aquatic > Freshwater > Lake > Sediment | place: Indonesia: South Sulawesi... | reverse complement strand
CTTATTTCAGGTACCGACCAGCCCAGGCCAGCTCCTGCCTCAGGGATTTCTCTCTCCTGCAATATGTCTTGTGTAAGCTGATGTGTTTCAGCTATCAGCCTCTTTTTTCTCTCCTCCTCGCTTTCATCTACCGGAGCGAGTTTCAGCTCTTCATCTGCCTTGAGGTTGGGGACATATATTTTGTTGTGACAGGCCGGACACTTGGCCCATTTGCCGGCGGCACTGTCTTGTGCTTCTACCTTTTTGCCGCAATGATTGCAGTGAAATGTTATCGCCATTTTGTCACCTCTTGATTCTGTTTTCTGTTTTATATTCCGCCACTATCTCGGTGGTTATTCCGCCGCGGGGTCTAAATCGGGAGGTAACCTTCATCCAGCGCGGCTTGCAGGCGCTGCGCAAATCATCCAGTATATCGTTGGTCAGAGCCTCATAAAAGATGCCTTTATTGCGGTAGCTTTGCATATAGAATTTCAGGCTCTTTAGCTCGATGCACGATTTATCGGGGCAGTATTCGATGACAATCTCGCCGAAGTCCGGCTGGCCTGTTCGAGGACAAACACTGGTAAATTCAGGGCATCTGATTGTGATGCAATAGTCCCGCTCCGGATGCGGATTGTCAAACAATTCTAATTTTACCTGCTGAGCCATAGTTTGCCCTCTTAGAAATCCTGCCCTACTAATATAACGCAAATGACGGTTTAGAACAAGCGGTAAACCATACATGAACCTAAAAAAGCTACTCGCCAGGGGCTATAAAACCCAGTTGTTTATTGCTTTTTGACAACCTCAAATGAAATTAGTAAAATATTCTTATTGGCTTTTCTAGTGCTCTGTCGTAGGTTGATTGATGGATGTCATTGCGAGCGAAGCGAAGCAATCTCAATTGTGCAAAGGCTGGAGATTGCCACGGCCACTATCGTGGCCTCGCAATGACAAATCCTCGAATTACAAGCAACAGACTATTCGTAATCAATTTTTTATTTTGAACGTACCCGGTAACAAAAAGGATGTGTCTATGGTCTCAAATAGAGAAAAAGGCACAAGAATCAATCATTTGCGTGCGGTTATGTATTTATTGGCAATTTCTCTGATTGCCACTGGCTGCAAGAAAAAGCCGGCCGGAAGGACAACACAACTGCATAAAGCGGCAAGGGCAGGTGACATAGAACAGGTCCACAAGCTCCTCGCAAGATGGGCTAATGTTAATGCCAAAGATAGGGCCAGCGATACACCTCTGCACGACGCAGCGAGAATGGGCCACAAGTACGTTGTGGAACTGCTTATAGATCATGGTGCCTATGTGAATGCCAAGAATTGGCATAACCGTACACCTCTTTACTATGCGGCTAGATACGGCCATGAGGATGCGGTGAAGCTGTTAATTGCCAACGGAGCAGACATAAATATACAGGACGAAGATGGTCAAACGCCACTGCACGTCGCAGCCGAAGAAGGTCACAAGGACGTAGTACAACTACTCATCGAAAGCGGTGCCAATTTGAATTACGAAAACAAGTATGGACAAACACCTGTAATTATAGCCAGGTACAAAAACAAAATAGAGATCGCCAAACTACTTGTTGCGGCTGGTGCCAATGTCACAATTCATCTGGCGGCATACGCCGGAAACTTGGAAAAAGTCAAAACTCTTCTTGAAAGCGGCATCAATGTCAACACACAAGACGAGAATGGTTCCACACCTCTTCACGTTGCAGCGCAGGAAGGCCACAAAAATGTAGCGGAATTACTTATAGCCTGCGGTGCAAATGTGAATTCAAAAGGATGGCATGACAGAACGCCACTTCACGAAGCGGTCAAAGGTGGCTATAAGGATGTGGCGGAGCTATTGATTGCTAAGGGGGCTAATGTCAATGCAAAGGAGGAATTTGGCGATACGCTCTTACATGGGGCAGTTGACGCATGGCAGCAAAAAGGCAACAACAAGGATTTGGTAGAACTACTCATTGCTCATGGTGCAGACGTCGATGCTAAAAACAAAATTGGAGATACCCCATTACATGAAGCAGCTTTGAGACTCAAAAAGGACATTATAGAACTGCTTCTTACAAAAGGCGCTGACATAAATGCAAGAAACAACAAAGGCGATACGCCGATTGTTGATGCAGCCGAGTCCTATTACAGTGTCGAGAATAATTCTCAACTTGAAATTGTCAAACTGCTTCTTGCCAAGGGTGCTGATATAAAAGTCTCGACTGAAGGTATGAGGAGCCTTCTATGCTTTGCTGCACGGCATGGTTTGAAAGATTTAGCTGAAAAGCTAATCGCCAACAGCGCTAACGTTAATGAAGAAAGTGATCAATGGGGCCGTACATATTCGCCGCTCTTTTCAGCGGTAGACTCCGAAAATATGGACATTGCAAAATTGCTAATTACCAATGGTGCTGACGTAAATATACATTTTTATGATGGCAGTACACCGCTTCTTCGTGCAGTTAGTTCGAACGATAAAGACTTAGTTAAACTCCTTATTACCAGCGGTGCTGAAATAAATGAAAGATATGTAAATGGCAATACGCCGTTACATAAGGCAGCACGCGAGAGTAATAGGGACATGGTTGAACTGCTTATTGCCTATGGGGCTAATGTGAATGCAAAGAACTGGGGCGGGACGACGTCGCTGCATTACGCGGTTTCCAGCAAACAAAAGAACCTGATTATGCTCCTTTTGGCGAACGGCGCCAATGTTAATATAAAGGACAACGATGGCGATACACCGTTGCATACCGCTGCCCTTCGGGGCTATAAGGACATCGCTGAGATGCTCGTAGCTTATGGCGCTGACGTCAAAGCTGTGGATGATAGAGGCCATACACCATTGGATGAAGCGGCACGCCGTGGGCACAAGGAAATCATTGAACTACTGCGCAAGCATGGGATAAAGGAATAGTTGTTACTCCTATGGAGAATAATCGGTGACAGCTAAAAGAGCAATTGTTTTACTAAGCGGTGGTATTGATTCAGCTACGACTTTAGCTATCGCCCGCAGTGAAAACTTTCAGTGCTACGCCTTAACCTTCAGCTACGGCCAACGGCATAAACGGGAAATTGAGGCGGCAAAGAAAATAGCTCGTTCTCTTAGAGCAATTGAGCATCGCATAATCGACATTAATTTAGCCAGTTTCGGCGGCTCAGCTCTGACTGACTTGGCTATTGAGGTGCCTAAGCAAAAAATTCGAAATTCGAAATTCGAAATTCGAAATTCCTGCCAAATTCCGCCGACCTATGTCCCTGCCCGTAACACCATATTTTTAAGTTACGCGCTTGCCTGGGCGGAAGTGCTGGGTGCGTTTGACATTTTTATCGGCGTCAACGCAATTGATTACAGCGGCTATCCCGACTGCCGGGCTGAATTTATTGCGGCTTTTGAAAAGACGGCCAATCTCGCTACCGCAGCCGCCATTCAGAGCAAAGGCCGATACAATATTCATACGCCGGTTATAAATATGACCAAAGGCGAAATTATTCTTATAGGGACAAAACTTGGGGTCGATTATTTCTTGACACACAGTTGCTACGACCCGGATGAGCAGGGCAGAAGCTGTGGGCGATGCAATTCTTGCAGGTTGAGATTAAAAGGCTTTGCCGAAGCAGGAATGAAAGACCCAATTGAATATCGAATATCCAATAATGAATGATAAAACTATGAAAAGTGGGTATCAGAGAATCAGGTTATCAGGTAGTGGGCATCAGATTATCAGGATATCAGGTTAATGAAAGAATAGTTTCTTCCTGGTGCCCCGATCTGCTGGTATCCTGCATCCTGGTTTCCTGATTCCCTAATTTCCTTATTTGTGTCGATATTCGAATTTATACGCGGTTCGGGACATAAATATCGAACATGGTAATAAACGAGATATTTTACTCTCTGCAGGGCGAAGGGTTTTTGGCTGGTGTGCCCAGCGTATTTGTACGACTGGCAGGCTGTCCCTTACGCTGCCGATGGTGTGACACAAAATACGCCTGGGACAAAGAAGCAGGAGAGAATTACAGCATCGCTGAAATAGTCCAAACTGTTCAGAAATGGCCATGCAAATTTGTGGTAATCACCGGTGGAGAGCCGATGATAAATCCAGACCTGCCGCAATTAGTAAAAGAGCTAAAAGCTTCTGAAAAACATATAACAATTGAAACTGCTGGCATTGCGCATATACCGGATATGTCTTGCGATTTGATGAGTATCAGTCCGAAACTTAGCAACTCGACGCCGAGCGCAGAAGACAGAAGACAGAAGACAGAAATCAGAAGTTTAGCCCCCACACCTGTGGTGGGGATGGGGGGCTCAGAAAACGGAAGACAGAAGTTTTTAAGACCTGATATAGCTATACTGCGAGAGCTTATTGATAATTACAAATATCAACTAAAATTCGTCGTGGATTCGGAGGATGATTTACAAGAAATACAGCAGACGATAGAAGAAATAGGAAATGTCGATTTGGAAAAGGTGATGCTTATGCCGCAAGCCGACACGAGGGACGAGCTAATTAAAAAAGCCCCTATGGTCGTGAATTTGTGCAAGCGCAGCGGCTTTGCATTCTGCCAGCGCCTGCAGATTCTACTCTGGAATAATGCAAGAGGAAGGTAATTTTTCATACCATTAGTTCGATTCCCAGCTTGCCAAGTTGGCTGCTAAGGTGGCTAATCCTGCACCTAAGGCAAAGATGAAGGGCAAACTGAAATATTTTCCTGTTGATATTCTCTTAAGGATGGGGTATATTTTTTATTAGAGGTGATAAAAATGAGACTAAAGATTGTTCTGGAAAAAGGTGAGAACGGATTTATTGTTGCCCACTGTCCCAGCCTCAAGGGTTGTTGGAGCCAGGGTAAAACTGAGCAAGAGGCGGTCGAGAACATCAAAGAAGCAATCGTTCTATATTTAGAGCCAGATCCTAAAGATGTTAAGCCTTCTGCTAATCATAAAGTCTTAGAGGTTGCGGTATGACCAAGCCGCCCTTGCTTTCTGGCAAAAAGATTGTCAAAGCCTTCGAAAAAGTTGGATATTATCGTGTCAGCCAGAAAGGCTCCCATATAAAGATTCGCAATGATACTCGCCAGATAACCCTCATCATTCCCGATCATAAAGAAGTTGACCGCTGGACACTTCGAGGCATCATTAGAGACGCCGAACTTACCATAGAAGAATTCATTGAACTGCTTAAATAAGCACCTTGGCCTTTTGAGATTGGGAATTGACAGCCAATAATCAATAGTAAATAATAAATAATAAATAGTAAATCGAATGGCCCGGGTGGCGGAATTGGCATACGCGCTAGCTTGAGGTGCTAGTGGGAATATCCCGTGCAGGTTCGAATCCTGTCCCGGGCAGTTGAATTTATTATCTATTATTTACTATTTATTATTTGTAACAGGTTTTGGCGTTTATCCAAACAATTCGTTTTCAATAGTAAATCGTAAATAATAAATTGGTCAGGTTAGGCCTAATCGTTCCGCTTCGGCGTCGAGGCCGTAGCGTTTCATCTTCTTGTATAGAGTTGTGCGGTTTATCGCAAGAGCTTTGGCAGTTTCTTGCCTATTCCAGTTATTGGCTTCCAGTGCCTGCCAGATAAGTCTTTTCTCCGGCTCAGCCCGCGCTTCCTTCAAGCTCATCGGCTGATAAATCTTTTGCTGCTGGCTTTGGTCTTGTTTGATTGACTCCGGCAAATCTTCGCTGCCGATGAATTTGTCTTTACTTAGCAGAACCGCCCGCTCCATTACATTCTCCAGTTCGCGAACGTTGCCGGGCCATGAGTAACGCTCCAGATATTCCATTGCCTCATCGGTAATGCCGAGCTTTTGCTTATTGTGCCGGGCACAATATATCCACAAAAAATGCTTTGCTAATAGCGGAATGTCACCCACTCGCTCACGTAAAGGTGGCAGTTTTATCGTTACCACATTTATCCGGTAATACAAATCCTCCCGGAATCTATCTTGCTTTACTTCTTCAGCCAGGTCCCGATTTGAGGCAAGTATAATCCGTGTATCGACGGTTCGAGTCTTATTACTGCCGACCGGCTCGAATTGTCTGTCTTCTAAAACCCGCAGCAGTTTAACCTGCAAAGCTGGTGAGGCGTTGGCAACCTCGTCGAGAAAAATCGTCCCCCCATCTGCAGCTAAAAATTTTCCTTCTTTATTACTTACGGCGCCGGTGAATGACCCTTTAACGTGGCCGAATAGCTCGCTTTCCAGCAGTGTCTCCGGCAGTGCTCCACAGCTTACCTCGACAAATGGTTTATCACGTCGACTGGAGCGGTAGTGTATTGCCCGGGCCAGCATACTTTTGCCGGTGCCGGACGGACCAGCCATCAGGATAGTGGTATTGGTGTCGGCCACAGCCTCAACAAGCTCGAAGATTTTCGCCATTTTGTAATTGTGGCTGATTATGTTTTCCAGACTATATTTTTGTTCGAGTTGTAATCGCAGCCTTTCATTTTCACTTATAAGTGTCTGTTGCCTGACCGCCTTTTCTACTGAAAAGCGCAATTCATCATCAATGATTGGCTTTGTAAGGTAATCGTAGGCGCCACACTTTATGGCTCTGACGGCGCTTTCGATGGTGCCGTAGCCGGTTATCACAATGACTACTGTCTGAAGATAGTTTTTCCTAACTACATCTAATAATTCGAAGCCATCTCCATCAGGCAAGTTAAGATCCATTATCATCAGACAATAGCGTTGCTTTTGCAGCTTAGCCAGCGCAGCCTGGAAGGTTTCAGCTCCGCTGGTTTGGAATCCTTCGAGGGACAAAAATTCGCACAATGAATCCAATATGATTTTGTCGTCCTCTACAACGAGAATATTCTTTTCTCTTGTCATAGCGATTCCTTATTGATCTTTATGAACTACTTGCCAGTGGCACATACACAGTGAAGATGCTGCCACCCTGTGGGGCATTTTCAGCAGTAATTCGCCCGTGGTACTTTTCGATTATGTCCCTGCATATTGCCAATCCTAATCCTGTTCCTTTGTCTTTTGTGGTAAAGAATGGCTCGAACATTACTTCTGCAATTTCGGGTGCAAAGCCGCTTCCTGTGTCGCGAAACTCCGCCACGATGATATTTTCTGCCGTCAGTCGGGTTGAGATATGCAGTTGCCCGCCATCCGGCATCGCATCAAAGGCATTCTTTATGATATTGCAGAATACCTGAAACAGATTACCACTTCTGATTTGTGGTATGCTGCTGGTATAGTTTCGCAACATATCAATATTTGAAGCTTCTGCTTTAGCTTCCATTGTTTTTATGGCGTCTTCGATAATCTGCTCTATTGGGGTATATTCTAATGGGGTGCCAGTTCCGCGGGAGAATTCCAACAGGTCGCTTACGATGTGAACCATTCTCATAAGGCCTTGCCGGCACCGGGCGAGGTATTCTTTTGGTTTTTCGAGATTTTCCTGCTCCACAATTCTCGCCGCAAGATTGATGTATCGCAGGATTCCATCCATAGGGCTATTTAACTCATGGGCTACTTTAGAAGCGAGTTTGCCAATCGTAGCCAGTCTTTCAGCGTCAGCTAACTGTTTTTGGATGTTGACCTTTTCGGTTACATCTTCGATTAAGATATTGCCGCCAAGACTTTTTCGTGTTTTGGCTTTCTTCAGTGGCGTGCAAACAATTCGCAAGAATTTTGTTTTACCATTTGATGTATAGCCAACGCTATCAAATCTATGTGTCTTGCCTTTTGATAGCACAGATTTTAATTGTCCTGTCCAGTCCAATCCTCGCGTCCCGGCGCTGTTGGTGCCTTTTGCCAGTGATTTATCAATATAGTCGCTTAACTCGATTAGCTTTACTGCCTGCGAATTGGCTTGGATAACCCTCAAATCCCGATCGAAAGCCACCACCCCCATCGGCAACGACTCAATGATTGATTTACCAAGCTGGCTCAACGCTGAGGTGTTATCTATGCTGTGCGGCTGCTCAGGTTGCTTATTTTTCTCTGACTTATTTGATGGTCTTCTTTGCGCATTTGTCATACTTTAACTATATATCCTATCTTATCTATTGTCAAGGATAAATGTTGCGAAAAGGCAACACATTTGTTCTTTTTTGCCATCAAAACAGCTTCTTTTCAGCAGAAATACATAACATTTTTCCAGGCAAGGACGTAACCAGCGCTGCCCGTACCGGTTGAGCACTTGCAGAAGCCGAAAATCAGCTCATTGCGTTGCCATTTGTAAACATTAAAAGCATCCTCTTTTCTAACCTAATTGCTGTCAACTGGTTAGTTTCGCTTAATCCGATGTTAAATAATCACTTACAAAAGTAAAGATAGGGTATTTGTGTGCCCGTTATTTTGGAATGGGTTTTGTTTGCCTGCATCACTGTACATTCGGGTATATCCTGCCCTTATTAAGGAGAAATGGGCAACAATTGTGCAGGGAGGCTTTATGGACAGGTTTGAAAGGCGCAAATACAAGCGGTTGCCGATAAAACTTGCTTTATCGTGCTGTAAGGTTGGCTCGGCAGAGGAGGAATTCTATAGGGGCTACACTATAAATGTGAGTCCCGGCGGTTTATATTTTGCAACTCCAGCCGGCATATTCAAGCCAGGCAGGCTGCTAAAAATAGAATTGTCGATACCCCCGACAATAGGTGTACTTGAATTTGGCGGCAGAATTTCAGGTTTCGCTAATGTCTTGAGAACTCATAATATCTGCGATCTTCGCACAGATGCCAATTTACCATCTGCCAGGTATGGCGTAGCTTTGAAATTTTGCCAGCGGCCGAAGCTTTGCCTGTAAGATTACTTTCTTTGATAAACAGCAGAACGTCACTCAACCGAAAATTCCCTTTTTCGGCTGTTCATCTGAGCTTTAAGACGTGCGACAATGGACGAGTGCATTTGTGAGACGCGGGACTCGGACAGATCCAGCGTCGCACCAATTTCCTTCATCGTCATCTCTTCGTAATAATACAAAACAACGATCAGCCGTTCAGCCCGTGTCAAACCCTTGGTGAGCAGATTTTTCAGGTCTCGTTTTTGAGCTTCCAGCAAAGGATCCTCGCTTTTTTTATCTTTGATTATGTCTATTTCACAAACATCTTTCTCAGCGTCTGCGTCGCCGCATTTGGTGTTCAATGATACCAGGCTGACTGCGTCAGCATCTCGCTGAACCTTCTTAAACTCCTCGATATCCATATTTAGTTCTTCAGCGATTTCTTCTTCGTCAGGCTTTCGGCCAAGGTGCATCTCGAGCGAATGGGTGACCCTTGCCAACTGGTGAGCGCGGGCACGGACTAATCGAGGCACCCAATCCATGCTCCGCAGCTCATCAAGAATGGAACCTTTTATGCGAGGCGCGCAATATGTTTCGAACTTTACGCCTACAGAAGGGTCAAACTTATCAATCGCGTCCATCAGCCCGAAAATGCCGGCACTAATAAGGTCATCCAATTCAACCTTATCAGGTAATTTGCTATGCAACCGCTCGGCGCAATATTTTACCAGGTCCCTATAATGTTCCATTAGCAGATTGCGATAATAGTCATCGCGTGTTTTGTGGAACTGCCCCCATATTCGGTCGATGTCGAGTTGCTGTTTGGTTTTCACAGGTTCCCTCCATGAAAAGGACCCCACTTCACGGGAATCCAGGTTCTATGTTTGTTAATAGCTTTTGCCGAGCCAATCTTTAGGTCCTATAAGCGCCAGCGTTTATTCTTAACTCTTGGCTTTGTACCTACCTGCAAAAAACACCTGCCCAAATTCCTTATCGGCCTTTTAGCTGATAACTTTAGAAGACAAGTCAATAACCTTCTTAAAAACTTTCCATATTAGCTTGAGCAGCCAAACCATTACTTGATTTTGCCACTATGTTGGGTCTGACCGACCTCTGCTTAGCCACTGGTTATGGTCAAGACTTTCGCCTTCGTTCTGTTGATCGCAATAATCAATAGTCCAATAACTAATTGAAATGGTCCTTTGCCTTTGCCTTTGTCTTAGCAATTCCGCTGCTAATCTTTGATTGAGCGCGTTCTCTAAAAGCTTTTCTATCTGCAACTTGAGATATTCATCTTGATTTTCTTCAAGAAGCTTCTTTGCATATTCATCAACTGCTGGTTTAGCTTTTAAGCTGCCACTTATGTCGAATTTGATATTTTTAGTATCACGAAGTTTGAGCTGCTGGTTTTGGATATGCTCGTCGATCGCATCGTTCAATAGGTTGCAAAACTCATCTACTCCCAAATCTTTAGGTACAAACCCAGAACTGTGGATGTTTTTTACGTTTCGGATAAGGATTTTTTGGCGAGTCTGCGTGAACTCGATTATCTTAATGAGTAGTTCAGTGATATTATCGGTTAATAATGGCAGCAGATTCATATGCAGTCCTTGACATTGAGGTTAGGTTTTAATGAAAAGCTCATCAAATTTCCGATGCATACATTTCTTAGTAGAGTGTAAGCGCCAGAAAGATAGGAAGGATAACTTGTAAAGGGCGGAGTTGAGTTTGTCATCCTTGCTCCTTTCAATCCTTCCTTGAATTTTCACAGTAACCTAAAAAGCAAAAAAGATAAGTCCTAAAACCTTTTGGTTTTTACTTTCTACTCTGATGCTTGGCTGGTGAAACCGCGGTGTCGCTCTGTTTTTTGCTTAGAATCTGTCTTATTTCCAAAAGGGTTTTCGTTTTCTTAAGCTGGATAATTTCTGACAGTTTTTCGAACACCGATTCGTCATATAGTCGATGTCCACCTTCGGTCCATTTTGCCTCACTAATAAGGCCCATTATCGTATAGTTATGAATAGTCTGCCGTGAGAAGGGGGTGTTGTGGATTAAATCACCGATTCGATAGAGCTTAGCGGGTATTTGCAACGTGTGATTTTTGACTTTTGATTGCATCGTTAACAACTTTTTAAGATAAACTCATTTAGATATTTTCTGACAAAATATATGTTATCAAAGCGCCGAACATATTTAGGGCGGTAAGTGCCACTATGTCATCTAACTCGATAATTCCCTGTGGCTTGCCACAAGGTGATAGCATTTTGCCTTATTGATACCCTGCGGTCTTGCTGCAGAGTTTTTTATAAAAGATATTTTACAATTTGCAAAATGTAAAATTCATTTTATTGGGTGTCAACTTTTTTTTGATTTTTTTAAAAAAATTTGTTTATTTTTTCACGCTGACCTGTTTTCTACCAGTTGCTTTTGTTTAAGAACCCACCCAACTTACTAATTTCTACTTTTTTCTAAACTTTTCGATATGTCTTGCCGAGTGCATTTGACCAGAGGCTATATGCAGAGGCTTTGGCCATTTAGACCCTTAGTCGATACTTTTTCCCAAATGCCTTTGCTGAAATATCCGATAAAAGGTAAGTAAAACGTATAGTATTGCCTGAAACTGTATGAATAGATTAGAGCTGTATTGCCTATAAGCCATGCTCCAAAGCAACAAATGCCCGGAAGATAATAATCCTGATGGCAGTATTTCTCTACTGCAGCGGGTAACTCCATTGGCTCAGCGGATAAACTGCCTCGATATCGGACGAATAGCCGATATTTGTGTCAAAAACATTACCAATTTAGTGGGCGTGAGGTTTGCTTCGCTGTATATACTTGACGAAACAAACAACATTTTGCATCTGCTCAAACATAATCATCCGTTTCTTATAAACAAAATAGTTTCGCTGAATCAAAATCCGCCATCTCTTATGACTATGGCTGTTAGAAGCAAGGAGCTTATTTTAGTAAGGAATATAGACACCCACAAAAGACCTATAATTAGAAAATCGCAGCGTGCCTTTGCTGAAAATTACAAGACCAATAACTGTGCTATCGTTCCTCTTATTTGCCAGGACCGGGTTGTTGGCGTACTGAATTTGGCTGATAAAGTGCACGGTGATAACTTTAACCGCGAGGATATTGCATTGATAGAGCTGTTTGGCCAACTGGTCGGTGCTTCGATCGGCAATATAAAGTTGTTTGAGAAGATACAACGCCAAGCCACGACAGATGGATTGACTACTCTGGTGAACCACAAAACCTTTTACGAAATCCTGGAAAAAGAACTATGGAGGTCGCGTCGGTATGGCGGGCAAATCTCACTGATTATGGTTGATATTGATAATCTCAAGAAAATAAATGACGCCTACGGCCACCGTGCCGGTGATAAGGTGATCAGGGAAATCAGCAGAAGGATTAAAGAATGTATTCGACAAATCGACACAGCGGCACGGTACGGCGGTGATGAATTTGCAGTCATCTTGCCCAACACCTCACTTAACGACGCCATCGTTGTTGCCCAGCGTATGGTTGATACAGTTGCCCGCTGTCCAATTAGCTGGAAGAAAGATCAGATACCGGCATCTATCAGTGTAGGTCTTGGTCAATATGACGCTGATACTAACCCTGAGGATATTACAAGCCGTTCCGACCAGGCATTATACATAGCTA
>Ga0315312_1002586_pt1 | contig 12411 bp, 13 predicted proteins | sample TDP7_MG_FD_203629 | JGI IMG/M metagenome (GOLD analysis project Ga0315312, IMG submission 203629) | Freshwater sediment microbial communities from Lake Towuti, South Sulawesi, Indonesia - TDP7 | ecosystem: Environmental > Aquatic > Freshwater > Lake > Sediment | place: Indonesia: South Sulawesi... | reverse complement strand
TCCTGCCACAGGCTGATCCCCCCCGGGATGGAGTCGACGAAGTTCCTCTGCCCCAGCTGCGGGGAGATCCAGATCTGGCGCTGCGCGAGGTGTCGGAACTTCGCCCGGTCCTACCGCTGCCCAAAGTGCGGCTTCACCGGGCCCTGAGGGGAGAAGGCCATGGCCAGGGTGCTGGTCTCCCTCAAGGTCTTCCCGTCGGACGTCACGGTGGACCTGAGCCTTCTCAAGAGCCGGATTCAGAAGGCCCTGCCGGAGTTCGCCTCCGTCCACGGCTTCGCCGAGGAGCCCATCGCCTTCGGCCTCACCGCCCTCATCGCCCACATCCTGGTGCCCGAGGAGAGGCCCGGCGGCCTGGAGGAGGTGGAGGGGGCCCTCCGAGGGGTCGATGGGGTTGATGAAATCCAGCCGCTGATGGTGAGGAGGGTCTGAAACCTCTTTGAGATTTGACTTATTATTTAGTTGGAAGACGAGGATCGAAGGGGCGCTGACAGGTAAACTAACGTCATGCCCGATTTGATGCGCTAATCTTTATCGTGTTTTTCCGGTTCTCCTTACGGGGGTGCTCAGGTACCATTCAAGCAGGCGACGGTTGAGGCGAGAGACGGTCTCCTCCGTGCCGCGCCTCCCGACGAGGTTAACAGCCTCATCCGGGTCTTCTTCTAGGTCATAGAGCTTGAGGACGGTCCCAGTGTTGTCGACCACCATCTTGAATCGTTCGTTCCGGATCATCGTTCGGTTTTGAATCTCGCTGAAGACGGCATCGTGGTGCGGAGCCTCCGGGTCTTCCAATAAGGGCAGGAGCGACTTTCCGAGGCCCCGCCAGCCGGTTTCACAGCCCGCCAGGTCGAGTATGGTTGCGAAGACGTCAACCATGCTGACAAGCTTGTCACAGACGCGGCCCGGCCGATCCGATTGGATGGGGCGGATGATCAGCGGAACGTGCACCGCCTCCTCGTAGAAGACGGATTTGCCGAATCGGCCTTTGTCACAGAGCATCTCTCCGTGGTCGGACCAGAAGATGACCGCCGTGTTATCGAGCATCCCGCGGTCCTCAAGGGTGTCGAGAATCCGGCCGAACCACGAGTCGATGTGGCTGATCTTGGCGTAATAAAGGGAGCGAATCCGGGCGTTGACCTCAGGCGTGACCCGGCGTGAAGTGTTCTGCAGTTCGCGTTGGTGCTCCGCGGCGGGCGGTGGAACCCATGGACCGGGCTCTGTGACCGGTTTCGCGCCATCCATCTTCGCCGGATCGTATTTCGCCGCCCAATCGGCAGGGGGGTCCCACGGCGGGTGGGGGCCGGCGAAACCGACGAAGACTAGGAAGGGCTCCTCGCGGTCGTAACTGGATAGGTAGTCAACGGCGGTGCGTCCTATGAAGTCATCCAGAGCCTCCCCTTTGGGCATCGGACTCGGCCAGAGACTGGCCGTCCTGCCCACCTCACGCCGCCTCCGGTAGTCCGCCCGAAAAGTCTCCAGGCACCCGATCTGGCGCCAGTGATCGGTCACGATGGAATCTATCACGCGCGTGGCGCTCGGCCCAGTCGTCTCAAAGACATCATCCCAGCCAAGACTTCGCATGACTGGCTTGCCATCCTCAAGGTGGTGCACTGCCCCGTGGGGGTAGAGGTGGCCCTTCCCGATGTGACACGTGTGGTAGCCGACCCTCTTCAGATAGTTGGGGTAGGTCTCCGACTCATAGTATAGGGCGGCAGCACCGTTTGACCATTGGCCGTGGTTGTGACAGTAGAGCCCGGTGAGGAGCGAACTTCGAGCCGGCATACAGACAGGGCTCGCCGTGTAAGCCCTCGAGAAGCGGACGCCCTCGGCGGCCAACCGGTCCATGTTGGGCGTATGAACAGCCGGGTGACCCGCACAGGATAGGCAGTCCGCACGGTGCTGGTCGTTCATGAGCACCAAAATGTTAGGCCGCTTCATGCATATGCACCGAGTAAGCACGCGAATCGGCATGAGAGCCTATTAAGCTTTACTCATACTCTCTGCATAGCTGCACAAACTTCTTATAGTACAAGATAGGATTACGAATGGGTGCCTTAGCTGGAATCTTATGCAATAGAGAGGTGAGCAGATGACACGGGAATCCGCATCTCACATGGGGGATGTCACAAGCGTGCGCATAGTCAGCACGCTCAAGAGAACTGGGCCTTACAATGGAGTCTGGCAGCCGTTTATCGAACGATGGCGCGGCGGTCACCTATTGGTCGCTTTCGGCGTTCGCCTGACTGGCAAGGTGGACATGGGGGATATTATCTGCTCTATCAGCACCAACGATGGCGATACCTGGGAAGAGCCGGTGACGATCTTTGATCACCGCGTCGCACTTGGTCCCTTACGCGTCGCATATGCAAACCCGGTTCTCTACCACCCGCCAGGACAGGATGTCGTCTGGTGTTTCGCTATGCGGTGTCCGCTGCACTATCACGACAGCGAGGACAGCCAGCTCTGTGCCGCGTACTCCGCCGATGGAGGGCTCTCATGGCATCCATTGGAACTTGCGGTGCAATACCACTCACCGCTGATCACGTGTGCCGGGATTGTCAAAGTCGACAAAGGTGAAAATACGCGGTATCTGCTCCCGGTCCATCGCAACACGCTCCGCCACGACCCGCAGGGACGCCAGGATCAACTGGTGCTGGAGAGCACAAATCTGCTGGAGTGGAAACTAGCCGGCTATATTCCCCAGCCGGAGGGGCATAAGGTGTTCATGCATGAGGGCAACATCGCGTTTGGTGATGTCGAGGATGAGCTCAAGATCGTGATGCGTACTGCGCAATATGGAAGAAAGGGAGACAAGCCCCTTGATCCGCCTACGGCCTATTCGGCGGTCAGCTGCGACGGTGGGAGGAGGTGGTCCCCTGGCAGACCCGAACTAGACCTATACAACACCGTATCCAAAGCCTACTTTGGCAGAGACACAAAAGGCAACCACATCTACGTCTACAACGTCGGTCCTGCTCGGGAGCGAAGAGGGTTGGCCTATAAGATCAAGCATCCTGGTGAAGCGTGGAGTGAGGAACTTGCGTTTTTCGAGGCCAATGTCCGCAACTCGTATCCTACGCTGCTTGAATATGAGCCCGGCCAGTTCTATGCGGTGTGGGACAGCTCCTCCAGTCCGGACGAGAAGCGCACGGCGATTCGGTTTGGCAAGTTCAGCATGGAATGAAGCAATAGACTAAATCGGCCAGATGTAGTCTATTAAGCTTTACTCATACTCTCCAAATTCGTAGACCGGTGAGACCCCCCCTTGTTCCGCATGAACCGGGAAATCTCCAATATCTCACACGAAACCGCCACCGTGGCTTGGTGGAAGGTTTATATAGGAACGTGACCCCTTTCGGGATTCGTTGGTGAGAGGGGGCTTGAGTGAGGTTCAGCTCCGGGTTGGGGACGCCCGGCAGCGGGACGCGTACCGGGGCATGGCCAGGATCGACCAGCAGGCCATGAAGAGCCTGGGCATCGAGACGGGCGACGTGGTCGAGATCCGCGGGAAGAGGACCACGGCGGCGGTGGTCTGGCCGGCCTACTCCGAGGACCAGGGCCGAGGGATCATCCGGATCGACGGGCTGACGCGGAAGAACGCCGGGGTGGCCATCAACGAGTACGCCGCGGTCCAGCGGGCCTCGGTGAAGGACGCGCTGGGCATCACCCTGGCCCCGGTGGACATGCGGCTGAACGTGGACGAGGACTTCACCCGCTTCGTGAAGGGCCGGCTCCTGGAGCACCCCTTCGTGGAGGGGGACACCACCCACGTCATGATGCTGGGCCACGCCATCCCCTTCACCGTCACGAAGACCAGGCCCCACGGGGTGGTTAAGATGGCCGAGGGAACCAGCCTGCAGATCATGGCCGAGCCCGCCCCCGAGACCACGGGGATGCCCCGGACCACCTACGAGGACATAGGCGGCCTCCACGAGGAGGTCCAGCGGATACGGGAGATGGTGGAGCTCCCCATGAGGCACCCCGAACTCTTCCAGAGGCTGGGGATCGAGCCGCCCAAGGGGGTCCTGCTCCACGGCCCGCCGGGCTGCGGGAAGACCCTGCTGGCGAGGGCGGTGGCCAACGAGTCGGAGGCCAACTTCCAGTCCATCAACGGCCCCGAGATCATGTCCAAGTTCTACGGGGAGTCGGAGGCCAGGCTCCGGGAGATGTTCCAGCAGGCCGAGAAGAACGCCCCCAGCATCCTCTTCATCGACGAGCTGGACGCCATCGCGCCCAAGAGGGAGGAGGTCACGGGGGAGGTGGAGAGGAGGGTGGTCGCCCAGCTCCTCGCCCTGATGGACGGGCTGACCGGGAGGGGAAACGTCATCGTCATAGGTGCCACCAACCGGCCTCAGGCCCTCGACCCCGCCCTCCGGAGGCCCGGGAGGTTCGACCGGGAGATCGAGATCGGCATCCCCGACAAACAGGGCCGGTACGAGATCCTCCAGATCCACACCAGGGGGATGCCCCTGGCCGAGGACGTGGACCTGAGGGAGCTCGCCGCCGTCACCCATGGGTACACGGGCGCCGACCTGGAGGCCCTATGCCGGGAGACGGCCATGAAGACCCTGCGCCGCTACCTGCCCGAGATCAACCTGGAGGAGGAGATCCCGCCCAGCGTCTTGGAGAAGATGGAGGTCCGGATGGAGGACTTCGGGAATGCCTTCAAGGAGATCACGCCGACGGCCATGAGGGAGGTCGCCGTGGAGGTGCCCACCGTCCACTGGGACGACATCGGGGGCCTGGAGGATGTGAAGGAGGAGCTGAGGGAGGCCGTGGAGTGGCCCATCAAGGACCCGGAGGTCTTCAAGAAGATGGGCATCCGGCCGCCCAAGGGTATCCTGCTCATCGGCCCGCCCGGGTGCGGGAAGACTCTGCTGGCGAGGGCGGTGGCCACGGAGAGCGAGGCGAACTTCATCACCATCAAGGGGCCCGAGGTCTTCTCCAAGTGGGTCGGGGAGTCGGAGAAGGCCATCCGGGAGGTCTTCCGGAAGGCGAGGATGTCGGCCCCGGCGGTGATCTTCTTCGACGAGTTCGACTCTCTGATCCCGAGGAGGGGGCTGGGCTACGGGGACAGCGGGGTGTCCGAGCGCGTCATCAGCCAGCTCCTCACGGAGATGGACGGCGTCCTGAGGCTTGAGGACGTGGTGGTCATGGCCGCCACGAACAGGCCCGACATCGTGGACCCCGCGGTCCTCCGGCCCGGGAGGTTCGACCGCATGGTCTACGTCCCCCAGCCGGACGCGAAGACCAGGCTTCGAATCTTTGAGATACACACGAAGGGCATGCCCCTGGCGGGGGACGTGAAGCTCCCCTGGCTGGTCGAGAAGACGGGCGACTACTCCGGCGCGGACATCGAGGCCCTCTGCCGGGAGGCCGCCCTCAACGCCCTGCGCAGGGACCTGAACTCCAAGGAGGTCTCCCTCCAGGACTTCGAGGAGGCCATGAAGAAGATCGGCCCCAGCATCTCCCCGGACATGGAGGCATGGTACAGGAGCTTCATCAGGAAGGTGAGGCAGGTGCAGAAGCCCACCACCCCGGTGGCGTAGGCATGTCCATAAGGACGTGGAACCCCCAACCCCTCTACACGGCCGTGGTGGAGCTCCTAGAGAGGAAGGGGCCCATGACCGACGAGGAGCTCTACGGCCTCCTGAGGGAGGACCGGGAGGACCTCGGCTTCGGGGACCTGAACAAGACGCTGATGAGGATGGAGATCAAGGGAAGGATCTACGTCTCCAACCTGGCCCGGGGCAGGAGGAGGGTGGAGCTGGCCCCGCCCAGGGAAACCTGACATCCACCGACCGCTTCTCACATGCCTAAATTAATTGGTCTGGGGATATGAGGGTGTCTTTTAGTCCTCTTTGACGTATGAACCCTTTGAGCTCATTGTCCAGTGTTAGTAGCTTGAGGTTGAGGCGGGTTGAGCTCGCGTAGAGTATGTTGTCCACCATGTCTTTGTGGCCTAGTACGTGCAGTCTTAGAGCGTCATTGAACGTTTCGGAGTCCTCTTCCACCTTCCCGTATCTGCCGCCCTCGATGATGCTCCTCAGACCGGTGCTGAAGACCTCTCTGTCAAAGGTTGCGCTTGTCGAAAGTCTGGCTGCCACCCACAATGATTCGAGGACGCTGAAGCGTGAATAGTATACTTCGGCTTTGGTGTCGGCAAGCCCCTTGAGGCCTTTGGAGACTTCTTCACCAACATCGATCCCCAGGGAGGGAAGCATGAAGGATGTGTCAAGGAGAACTCTCTGCGCGGCCTGCCTGCCCTTCAAGGCTTATCGCCTCAACCTGCTCGGGTGTTATTGACGCGAACTTCTTCCCAGAGAGAGCTAGTTTGATGGGGTCCTGAAGGCTCTCCAGGACCACGGTGTTCCCGATGACCCTCAGCAACACCCTCTCACCCTCCCCCAGGCCCGTGGCCTCGACTACGGCTTTAGGTAGATAGATGGCGTGCTTCTTGCCGACGCGGGCCTCCACAGTCAGACCCATGATTCTTTCACCAGAATTTTTGGTGATAATCAGACTTAAAAACCTATCTCTGACTGCTCGCTGAAAAAGCCCGGGGTGCCAACCTTTTTCCAATGCTCACAGCCCGGTGGCCGTCTGTCCGGCGTCTCCCTCCGGCCGCCGAGGCCAGAGATGTTCAGGGACGGGCGGCCTCGGTCCGGGCTTGGCGGTGCGTGTTCACCGGAGCTCGATGGTGAGGGTGTTCACGGATCGGGCGGGGGCGGTGTAGACGAAGGTTTTGCCCCTTGCCTCCACCTCCCCCTCGGTGGGCCTGACCCGGCCTGGGGCGTCGAAGTCGTTGTGGTTCCTCACGTCCTTCGCCGTGAGCACCACCGCCCTTCCGCCCTCAGCCTCTCCGCCCCCCCGGAGGGTGACCTCGGTCTCCAGCTCCTCCCCAAGGTGCTGGTTGACCACCGTCAACACCAGGCGCCTCCCCCCTTGTCCCAGGGAGGCTGAGACGTCCAAGGCGTGGAGGGGTTTGGGCCTGCTCTGGGGGAGTTGGGGCCTGGGTACGCGCCGCGGGGCTTCCCTGAGGGTGGGGGACTCGGCCTCGGCCCTCACTGCCCTGTTTCCCATGTGGGCCCGGTACATGTCGAAGACGTGGTAGGTGGGTGTCAGGACCAGCCTTTCGCCCTCGGTGAGGAAGGGGCTCTGGAGGACGTTCACGGTCTGGGCCAGGTTGGCCATGACCACCCTCGCCGAGTGCCGGTTGAAGAGGTTGAGGACCGAGGCGGCCAGGATGGCGTCCCTCAGCGTGTTCTGCTGCCAGAGGCCCGCGTCCCGGGTGGCCTGGGGGTGCCACACCCCCCACTCGTCGACGATGATCCCGATCTCCCGCCTCTGGGCGGCGAAGAGGTCCACCGCCTCGACGGCCCGCTGGACGTGGTAGTCCAGGTTCTGGATGTCCCCCAGCAGGCCGTAGTAGTCGTCGTCGGTGAACTCCACGTCGCCGCCGTAGCCCCGGAAGTAGTAGTGGATGGAGAGGTGGTCGACGAGGCGGAGGTGGTCGCGGAGGGCCTCCATGAGACGGAGGTTCCAGTCCTCGGTGGTGTGGCCGCAGGCGACGAGCTGAATCGCGGGCTCGACCCTCTTCAGGAAGCCGGCGAACCTCCGGTACTCCCAGGCGTAGTAGACCGGGTCGAAGAAGCCTCCGCACCCCCAGTTCTCATTCCCCACGCCCCAGTACCTGACGCCGTAGGGCTCCGGGTGGCCGTTCCCGGCCCGCATCCCGCTGTACCGCGTCTTCCCCGGCCAGTTGCAGTACTCGTACCAGGAGTAGGCCTCCCCGGGGCTGCCCGAGCCGACGTTCAGGCAGACGTAGGGCTCCGCACCCACCAGGGAGCAGAACCGCAGGAACTCGTCGGTCCCGAACTCATTGGACTCCTCCCCTCCCCAGCTCAGGTTCACCCGCCCCGGCCTCCGGTCCCTGGGCCCGACCCCGTCCTCCCAGTGGTAGTGGTCGGCGAAGCAGCCCCCCGGCCACCGGACGACCGGCGGATGAATCCTCCTAAAGGCCTCGAGCACATCCCTCCTGAGGCCGCCGTCGTTAGGGATCTCGGAGTCCTCGCCCACCCAGATCCCGGGGTAGATGCAGCGGCCCAGGTGCTCGGCGAAGTGGCCGTAGATGTGGGGGCTGATCGTTCCGACGGTCTCATCAAGCCCCACAACTATCCTACCCTTCTCAACCATGGCGATTATCTCCTCTCGGAAGCATGCAGAGTTTCATGCGTTTATCGCTTTTGCCGTTCACACCGTCTACGAAGCGGAGCGCGAGGGACTGTCCTGCGCGGAACGCGTTCTCTCCGGCGTTTCCCTCATACCTCTGAGGGCCGTTCGTTCCCCGGCTTCCCACCCCACCGATACCGGGCTGTGACCGCCTGGGGAGTGGGGCAGCCTCCTCTATAGCAGCGTATTCTCTGCATGTTACGAAGAGTAAAATAGCTGTTCTGGGGCCCAGCTAGGGGAGGCGGAACGGAGTTGGGCAGGCAGAACCTTGAGAGCCTGGTCGAGGCCGGGAGGATATCGAGGTCAACCTACCAGTATCTCCAGAGGGTGCTATCGGAGAATCCGGGGGGCCTCGGGGCGGAGGCCGGGCCGCGGAGGGCCGCCGACAGGCCGGCCCACAGAGAGGCAGACCCCGAGAAGGCCTTCTACTTCTACATGGACCTGGGGGCACCGCTGGGCGAGAGGGCCCTAGACCTAGAGGATTTCAGGCGCAAACTCCTAACGGTCCCCCTCGAGTCCCTCAGGTTCCACCAGCGGAGGGGGGACTTCGCCCGGTGGATAAGGGACGTCTTCCAAGAGGACGCCCTGGCGGACGCCTTAGAGAGGGTGGACGGCTCACACCCCGACCTGAGGAGGGCCCTCCTAGAGGCCGCGGCCCCACGCTAGGTCGAGCCAAGACCCTCACCTCCCTGGATTCCCACCTCAACCCCCGGTAATCGACGTCCCCCACCGGGAGCCTTTTATGGTTCAAAGACACTCCACCGAGATGGAGGGTCATGCACCTTGCCCCTGGCGCCTCAGGATGCCCTCGACGTGAAAAGGCTGGAGAGGGGCGTGGAGGCGATAAGGCATCTGCTATAATGGTGGGCGAAAACTCGCGCTTTATGTCTAGGCGGACGTCGCCTGGACAGCGATTTCACAGTCTAGCTTGAGAAATTAGGAATTTTGATGCCTTTTCGCGTGCCTCCCTGTTGAAGACCGTGTTCCTCGTCAGTTCATCGAGCCTCTCCTCCGGTCTCTCGGGCAGTGGCTGAATCAGGATTTTGTCTCCGAACGGGACGATCGCCACCTTTTGGCCCACTCTCAGGGGTACAACTCTTCTAACAGGCCGGGTGATGGTGATGCGAAACTTATCCGCCACCTCAACGACTTCCAAATCATCACCGTCCAAAACCTTATATTGTGCCACAATATAAAGGTTTTGTGCCACGTGGAGGATTGACGTTGAATATCGTTGAGACGGAGTTTCTCTTTGGGTTGCGAAGGGGCGACAGATGGCATAATCAAACGATGAAAATCCTTGAGTTGTTTAAAATGGGAAGAATTGGTGCGTTACACTCCTGCACATCGGCTTTCCTGGAGGTCGCGGCCGTGCTCCAGGCTCGCGGCATCCGGGCTGAACAGATAGAAGAAACCCTGTTTCTGATGAAACACGAACTGGCCGAATTCAACGTCGAAGAGGTTGAGTTGAGCTCCGACGACATAATAAGGCTATACGAGCTGCTTGGCAAACACGATATTACGTATTTCGACGCCATGCAGGCCGCCGTGGCACTTGGAAAAAACGCGGTTCTTGTTACCAATGACAAAATATTCGCAGCCCTCGGCGTTGAAACGATCTCCTTCAAAGAACTAATAAAGAGGACGGGGCTTAGCCGCTGATGCTGTCAAGTTCTTAGCTGGTTCGCCTCCTCTCCCCTTGGTGAGGGTGTTGAACCCTTTTCGGTCTTGTAAACAGGGGTTGAGCCTGAGAAGGCACTGGACCTAAGGCTTTCAAACGTAAACTCCTAACGGCCCTCGCGTCCCTCAGGTTCCACCAGAGGAGGCCGCCTCCACCCGAATCTAGGTCCTTATCACCCTTATCCCTGACTCCCCGATCCTCTCGGCGAGCCTCTTCATCTCCTCCGCGGCTGCGACGATCTTGTCCACCCTCCTCGTCTCACCCACCACCTCTATCGACCCGTCGTGGCAGGCCTCCGCGCAGTCGAAGGACCGGCAGGCCCCGCAGAGCTCCCGGTCCACGCGGTAACCACCGGTGTCCCTCCGGATCGCGCGGCTCGGGCAGGCCGCGGCCGCCTCGGCGTCTCTCAGCCTCTCCTCGTGGATCATGACCGTTCTCCCCGGGCTCCAGCTCTCAGGGTTCCCGCAGTACAGGCAGGAGAAGTTACAGCCCTTCAGGTACACCACGTACCTCAGGCCCGGCCCATCCTTAGTCGACCCCGGGCTCAACCTGAAGACGGTGCCCATTAACCCCCCCAGTGTACGCCCCCATCCACTCCACCCCGCTCTCGAGCCCAACCGATGCACATCCACATCCCGATTAGGCGCGGATTAAATGCCTTTCCTATCCGAGGGAGGACCGTGGAGTGGAGGCGTCTGCCAGCGCATAAGATTGGTGAGCAAAATCACGCTCAACCACGCTTATATTTGCTCAAGGCTATTGAGCAAGCAACGCCCCTTAGAACCAAATCCCATAAGACTTTTAACCAGATGCCACATGACGATACGCCTAGGATTAAACAGGGTGAGGGGAGATGAGGCTCAACGGCCTGTCAGTGTGTACCCTGATTCTGGCTTCACTGTTAACCGTCACGTTTCAGGCGGCGGCGCAACCAGAACCTGTGGGAACGATAAAAATAGCGTTTGGGCCCTCCTGGAGCCTTAGCACAGATCCTGATTTGGTTTACACAGACCTTGTGCACAACTGGTTTCTGTACGGCTGTTACGGGCTGGAGTTCCTGGATGTGAGCAAACCTGTTACCTTTGAAAAGTTGGCGGCTACCGAGGCCGATGTGGTGCTCATCTGCAACCCCGCAGGGGGATCGGTTGAGTATACGGAACCCGAGGTTGAGGCAATTCGGGAGTTTCTACGAATGGGCGCAAGGGGTATCTTCGTGTCTTATCTTTTGAACCGCGGCTCTATGGGATATGATGACAGTTTGCTGGCGCCCCTCGTTGGAGTTGCCAGTGATGCCCTGAGTTCCTTGGGCGAAACGTTGGATGCGCACAGCAACGTATATGATCTTGTTGAGCCGGATCATCCGATCTTTGCAGGAATATCGAGTCCATGGAACTCGGGTGGATATCCGTACTCTCAGCGTCTCGCTGTGTCAACTTGGCATGATGCTATCTTGGGCGGCGCTCAGATTGTGGCTGAGACTACCGATTCAGAGGCGGCCGTGATCGCCTACCGCAACGCCGAGTGGAGTGGCATTTGGGTCACATCCATGCCAGATTATCGCGGAAATGAGGTGGATAAACGATTTGTCTACAATTCTATTGTTTGGCTGTCGGCTGCGACACATGACATAGCTGTCACAAACGTCACTCCTTCCGAGGCAAGGGTGTATGAAGGTGAAATTGTTGACATAAACGTGACCGTTATGAATGAGGGGATGACACCTGAAATCTTCAATGTTACATCATTTTATGATGGAAATGTTATTGGAACGCAAACTGACGCTCTTTTTGGTCAGGGTGCATGGACAACATTGACTTTTAGCTGGAATACTTCAGGTTTGCCAGGGAACCATGTAATATCCGCAGAAGTTAGCGTCGTTCCTGGGGAAACCGATACTTTGGATAATGCCCTTGTCGACGGTATCGTGGAAGTTGTTGCAAGGAGAGACGTACCCATTCCAGGAGGGGGAAACGCCACTATTGAAGGGAATGTGACCATAATCAAGCCTCTTGTCAGAAAAAACGTTCTTCACTTAGATGCTCTTGGCCCCCCAGAATCAACGGGTTGGATTAATGTCACCTTCCCCACGGTGAACACAACTGACATCAAAGTCTTCATCAACAAGAAAAGACTCACCCCACCACCATTCCCAATCATCACCTCGAATGGAACACACTACTTCATCTACCTTGAACTCACTTTTCTCGTCGCCCTTTAGGAAGTTTTCTCTAACGCTAATAAGGGGAGGCAAAAAATCCCTCGTTCTCGGAGGGACGGGCGTTGGAGGAGCGGGGCGTGATCGTCATCCTGACGGACAGCATGAGGGTGGACCACCTCGGCTGCTACGGTAACCCTTGGGCCAGGACGCCGAACATCGGGCTCTACCGGCGGAGGGGCAGGATCACCACGCCCAGGCCGGGGCAGTACAGCCCTGAACGGGACGTGTACGAGCGGGACAACGTGACGGCGGAGGAGCCGGAGGTCGCGAGGCGGATGGAACG
>Ga0315312_1002585_pt1 | contig 12416 bp, 12 predicted proteins | sample TDP7_MG_FD_203629 | JGI IMG/M metagenome (GOLD analysis project Ga0315312, IMG submission 203629) | Freshwater sediment microbial communities from Lake Towuti, South Sulawesi, Indonesia - TDP7 | ecosystem: Environmental > Aquatic > Freshwater > Lake > Sediment | place: Indonesia: South Sulawesi... | reverse complement strand
ACCCGATCCGCCATCCGGTCATATTATACGTCTTCGAGAGTGAGTGTATCTCGATCGCCACCTCCTTCGCCCCCGGAACCTGCAGCAAGCTCTGCGTGCGGTAGCTATCGAAGAAGATCTCTGAGTAGGCCATATCCAGGCACACCAGCACATCGTTCTTGCTGGCAAACTCGACCACTTTTCGATAGCAGTCCGCCTCCGCCACCGCTCCGGTCGGCATGTTGGGGTAGCAGAGGTACACCAGCCGCGCTTCCGCCAGGACATCTGCTGGGATCGCGTCCCAGTCGGGCAGATATCGCGACTGCTCAATCAGCGGGAAGCGGTGGACCCTCGCTCCGGCGAACATGGCGGCGACATGGTAGACTGGATAGGCCGGGTCGGGCACCAGGGCCACATCCCCCGGATTCAACACCGCCCAGGCGAGATGGGCCAGTCCCTCCTTGGCCCCGATCAGCCTCAGCACCTCCCTGTCCGGGTCGAGGGCCACTCCGAAGCGCTTTTCGTACCAGGAAGCAATCGCCTCCCTGAATTCCGGCAAACCCCTCCCTGTCTCATCGTACTGGTGGGTCGCAGGGTCTCGCGCCGCCTCTCGCAGCGCCTCCACGACATGGGCCGGCGTGGGCTGATCCGGGTCTCCAATGCCGAAGTCAATCAGATCCACTCCCTGCTCGATCGCCTTCCTCTTCAGCCGAGCCAGCTCCGCAAATGGATAGGGGGGGATGTTCACCAGCCGGTCCGCAATCTGCATCTCCTCGGCCTCCCTCACAGCTCCTCGTCCAGCCTCGTCTCACCTGTGAACACCTCTGCCGCGGGGCCCTCGATGAAGACATGGTTGTCCTCCTGATTCCAGCTCACCTGGAGGTCTCCCCCTGGCAGGTGCACGGTTGCCTTGCGGGGTGACAATCCGTTCAGCACGGCTGCCACCAGGACCGCAGCCGCGCCCGTGCCGCAGGCGAGGGTCTCTCCTGCGCCCCGTTCCCAGACTCGCATCTTCATCTCCCCCTCCCCCACGATCTGAGCGAACTCCACGTTGGTGCGCCGCGGAAAGAGTGAGTGCCGCTCGATCTCTGGTCCGATCTCTGCCACGCGGAGCCGCTCCACGTCCTCCACAAAGAGCACGCAGTGCGGATTCCCCATGGAGACGGCGGTGATCTCATACCGCCGCCCTCGAACCCGTATTCTCTCTGCCACCACGCGCTCCGCCGCTGGCCCCTTCATCGGGATCTCCGACCGTGCCAGCCTCGGCACCCCCATGTCCACCCGCACCCGGCTCACCCCTCCTCCGCGCACCCGCAGCCGCGGGCGGACGATCCCCGCCAGTGTCTCCACCTCCAGCTCCGCCTGTCGGGCGTAGCCGCGCTCGTACACGAACTTGGCGAACAGCCTGATGCCATTGCCGCACATCTCCGCCTCGCTGCCATCGGCGTTGAAGATGCGCATCCGGAAGTCCGCCACTCGCGAGGGCAGCACCAGGATCAGCCCATCGGCGCCCACGCCAACGTGCCGATCACACAGCGCTTTCGCCAGCGCGGACAGCTTCGCCTCGGCCGGGCTCCGCTCCATGGCGTCCAGCACCACGTAGTCATTCCCCAGCCCGTGCATCTTGGTGAACCGGATCATCGCTCCTCTCTTCTGCCTTCAAACGCGACAAGGTGCCGGCCGGGCCTCTCGGTCCGCTCCGGCACCCTTGCTCGCTTCATTCCGCTGGCTGCCCCTCAGTGGCTTGCTACCTCCCGAGCCAACGCGGGGCGAGGCCAGATAGGCCGGAGCAGACCATCAGCGCGCTTCATGCGTTTTGTCTTCGCTCCCTGTCTCATTGTTCTTCCCATCGTCTCTTGATGAAGGCCGCAGCCCCTGTCGCACCACCCACCTCCGCCACCTCCACCCACTCGATTGCCGGGTCGGCGCGGAACCAAGTCAACTGGCGCTTCGCGAATCGCCGCGTGTCTCGCTTCAGTCGGCGCACCGCCTCCTCCAGGCCGATCTCTCCCCGCACGAAAAGCGCCATCTGCGCGTATCCCAGCCCCTTCATCGCCACCAGATCCTCGCCATAGCCCCGCTCCAGCAGCCCCCTCACCTCTTCCACCAGCCCCGACGCAATCATCTGATCCACGCGGGCCTCTATCCGCCCATACACCTCTGCCCGGGGCAGCGTCAGCCCGAACTGCCGGGTATTGTATCGCGGCCCCGTGCGCTGGTCAAGCGCCTGAAGCCTGGAGATCGCGCTCCCGGTTTCCAGATACACCTCCAGCGCGCGGATGATCCGCTTCTCATCATGAGGATGGAGGCGGGCCGCCGCCTCTGAATCAACCTCCGCCAGCCGCGCGTGCAGCGCCTGCGGACCCTCTTGCCTGGCCTGCTGCCGGAGCCGACGACGCAGCTCGGGATCGGGTCGAGCCATGGCCAAGCCGAGCCCCTCCACTACGGCCCTCACATAGAGCCCGCTTCCGCCCACCAGAATCGGCTGGCGGCCACGCCCCCAGATATCCGCCAGCGCGCCCTCGGCGCGAGCCTGGTAGTCGGCCACCGAGAAGGGCTCGTCTGGTGCGATGATGCCAATCAGGTGATGGGGGACCCGGGCTCTCTGCTCGGCGGTCGGCTTCCCGGTGCCGATATCCATTCCCCGGTACACCTGCATGGAGTCCGCGGACACGATCTCTCCCCCCAGCGCCTCCGCCACCAGGATGCCCACCTCCGTCTTTCCCGTTGCCGTGGGACCGACGATCGCCAGCAGCCGCCCCTCCATCGCCTCACCGGTTGAACTTGCGGTCAATCTCGAAGTTGGAGATGGTCATCACGATCGGCCATCCATGAGGACAGGTGTACGGGCGCGCGGTGCCGGCCAGCGCGCGCAGAAGATGAGCCATCTCTTCATGGGAGAGAGCATCTCCGGCCTTCACCGCGGAGCGGCAGGAGAGGGAGATCAGGAGCTGCTCCCGGCGACGCTCCAGGGGGCGTTCTTCCTTCTCCGCGGCCAGCTCCTCGGCTATATCCCTCACCAAGGAGGCGGCGTCCTGCTTAGTAAGTTCGGCGGGCATGGCTCGCACCAGGTAGGCATCCCGGCCGAAGGGCTCCAGTTGAAACCCCAAAGCCGAAAGCTCCTCCATCTGCTCGGCCACGGCGGCCGCCTCCCTGGTGCCGAGCTGCACCACCGCGGGGTTCAGCAGGGCCTGGCCGGTGCCGCTGCGGGAGAGCCGGGCCTGGGCGAATCGCTCATAGAGCACTCTCTCCTGAGCACGATGCTGATCCACCAGCAGCAGCCCCTGGCCGCTTTCGGCCAGAATATATGTCTGGCGCAGTTGGGCCAGCGGACGTAGCTCAGGCCGCTGCCCTGCCTGCTGTTGAAAGGCCGGGGAGAGCACCCCGGGGGCCGCCAATGTCCCTGCCCACCCGGCCGCAAGCTCGCGCTGCTCTGTGGTTTCCCTTCCCGCGGTGCCTGGCGCGATCTCGGCTGGCCTGGGTTGTGCAAGCTGTGCATGCTGGGGAGCGGCCTGCGGGCCAAGCGCCTGCCGGATGGCCTGGAACACCGCCTGGTGGACCTCCTGTTCCCGGCTCAATCTCACCTCTGCCTTCGTCGGGTGCACATTCACATCCACGGCCGCCGGATCGAGCTCCACCAAGAGCACGGCGGCCGGGAACCTGCCTTCCGGCACCACCCCCCGGTAGGCCTCTTGCAGCGCGTGGGCGAGCGTCCGGCTGCGCACCCATCTGCGGTTCACGAAGAGGAACTGACGACTGCGGCTCGCGCGGTGAAGCGATGCCCCTGAGACAAGCCCTCTCACTGTGATGTCCGAGCTCACCATCTCCACAGGAGCCATCGCCTCGGCCGCTTCTCTGCCCCACGCTGCCAGCACTGCAGATCGCAGGTCAGCTCCACCCGGGTGCCGGATCGTTTCCCGCCCTTCCATGCTCAGCCTCAGGCTGACCTCCGGATGAGAGAACAGGAAGCGCGTGAAGGTGTCTGTGATGTGGCCGGCCTCGACTGCATCCCGCTTGAGGAACTTCAGCCGCGCCGGGGTGTTGTAGAACAAGCGGCTCACCGACACCTGGGTGCCGACCGGCGCGCCCACCTCCTCCAGCTCCACCACCTCTCCGCCCACCGCCGTCAGCCGCGTCCCCATCTCCTCCCCCGCTGCCCGCGTCACCATGCTGAGGTGAGAGACCGCGGCGATGCTGGGCAGCGCCTCTCCCCGGAAGCCAAAGGTGCGGATGGCCGAGAGGTCCTGGGCGGTGCGGATCTTGCTGGTGGCATAGCGCTGGAGGGAGAGCACGGCCTCCTCTCTGGTCATGCCCTGCCCGTCATCGGTGACGCGGATGGTCCCCCGCCCCGCCTCCCGGATCTCCACCTCCACCCGTTGCGCCCCTGCATCCAGCGCGTTCTCCACCAGCTCCTTCACCACCGAGGCCGGCCTTTCGATCACCTCTCCGGCGGCGATCTTGCTGGCGACTGACTCGTCCAGGATGACGATGGTCACAGGCGAGCAATTCGCCGGGGTCTGGTATGCTCCTCCCCAACGCGACAGTAGTGTGGGGACACTCCTGTGGGAGTGGGACAATAGCCAATTCGCGGCCAGGGGCGGATTTGTCCGGACATGTCCGCGGCCCAGGAGCCGCGAGAAGGGGGCCAGCAAGCATTCCTTAGTGGCCGGAATCTGACCACGTGTGACCATGTGACCGAATGGCCGTTCTTCGGTCGAAAGGGACGTATGGGACGAATTGGTCACTTGAAAAGACCGCGGAATTGGCCAAGTGGAAGCAGTGGTTTGGTGCTTGACAGGGGAGGCGGTTGGTAGTCAGCTCAGTCGGCCCACGGGATGTCATTCTGAGCGAAGCGAAGAATCTCGCCTTCTCTCCCGGCTTTGCCGTCGTGAGGGGTGACTGTTCGGCCGTTCTGTAGGGCGGGCATGTCTCTGCATGCCCGCCGCGATGATGTGGGCAGGAGCAAGCTCCTGCCGAACAGGAAAGGAATCGTCGGCTCGTAGGGCAGGACCTTGGTCCTGCCACATGAAGCAAGCGAGAGTTCTGTAGGGCGGCCATGCGAGGCGCGTAAGCGGGCCGCATAGCCGCCGCATGACTGGCGAGCGGTAGGTTGCCAGGCGTACGGGCATGTCGAAGACGGACGCGGAGAGGGATGGCGGCGGGCAAAGCTTCAGCAGCACGGTGCCGAAGCAACAAGCTAGCTGACTCTCTTGGCCCCAGGGATGCTCTCGGGGACGGGTTTAGCTTCGCGCAGCCACTGGCGGCCGGCATCCGTGATCTCCCAGATGCCACGCGGGGAGCGAGAACTTAGCAGCCCCTCCCAGACCAGAAACAAGCGTGTAAGCTCGACGTATTTCCTCCACGTAATCTGTCCGCGCTTCAGAGGTTTACGGTCTTCGGGCGTGAGCACACCAGCCATTAGCTCTCGCACTCTGTCAATAACCACAGACGTCGGAGCGCTTCCACCGAGGCCCACCAGGGCCTGGAGTATCGGTCGGCAGTACGCCGCGTGCGGAGTGAGCACGCCGCGGGGTTTCCTAGTCGAGCGAGACTTTCTGCCGCGGATAGGGGGTGGCGCGGCGGGCGTGTCTGGCTCCGGCGCGGCGGGCGGCGCAGGAGTCTGTATGCTGACTTGCGCCCTGGCGAGAAAGCCTTTGACTTCTATGCGTGTGAGGCCAGTGCGCTCGCAAGTGAGCCGCACAAGAGCGGCGTCCTCCGTCGTTACCATCTCACGCAGCGCGTCGCTGCATCTGCGGTCCACATAGACGATCTCAATGTCGTTCTGCGTCAGCTTTTCTTTCGAGAGTAGCGACAAGATCCAGGTGGGCTCAAAGGGCGGAGGGGTGTCCTCGACTGAGGGCAGCCACATCCAAAGGAATGGCTCGCTCCTGTCGATCTCGCCGGGCGCGTTACCGCCGTAAACGTGCCAGAACTTGCCGTCGGTCAGGACACACCACTGGACTCCTGCTGTGTTCGCATCCTTGAGGGCCTGGGGTGTCCACTTTCGGTTGTCAATGCCGCGGTGAGGATCCTGGACTTGCACGACAAGCCGCGGGGGGCCAGAGATGAAGAGCGCGTAGTCCACAGGGTTGTCCTGAGGGTTGCGGCAGAAGTCCCGGCGCACCTCAAGGACTTTCTCTTTCTCGCGACCGTGAATATCCCACCCCAGGGCCTCCAACATGGGCTCCACGAACTTGCCCTTGGTGTCGGCCACGCTGAGCTCCTCACCTTCTTCCAGCAAGTGGCTCATCTTGGCCGCCAAGTCGCGAACCACGCGCGAAAGGTCTTCCATGCTCGCCCTCCTGGCCCGCCGAGACGCTGTGCCCTGGTCCGAACCGTTCGAGGAGGCGTCCCAGAGGTAATGTTCGTTGGGCAGGAGCTTGCCTCCTGCCAGTGTGGAGCTGCCCGAACCGACGTCAAGGTCGGTCGTTCGCGCTTTCGTCGGCTCTCGGCATGTCGAACGCGAGCACGGTCAGGATCACCTCTCGTGCGGGATCATCCGGCCGACCCAAGACGAAACGGAATCGTGTTTCGTCAGCCTGCTCGCATCTGCGTTTGAAGGAACGATGAGCCTCAACGACTTGAGGAATGTTTGAGAGAAGCTTGGAGAAGTCGCGGCCACGGTTGAAGAGGATGATAGCGGTCCTTGCGTCACGCCAGGTGAGATAGGATAACAGTTGGTCGAGCGCCTCAGTTAGCGCCGCCGGGCCTCTCCAGAACTTGCATTCTGCGATGAAAACGTTCCTGTCCTGATGGCGAAGAAGTATGTCTGTCTTGCCAGCGAAGTTGAAGACCTCTCCTGCCGCCTCACCTTCATACTGGGCGTTGAGCTGAACCGGGAAGTGCATGCGTAGATCGCTCTCGCTCATCGTCCTGAACGCAGTTGGGCTTCGCTCCATGACATGCGCCATGCACTCAATGACGTGGAGGATGTGCTGGTATTCGTCTTCTAGCAAAGCTGGTTCCGGCTGGAAGGGCCGGGATGGCTTGGGGAGCTGTTCGATCAGCGCGCGCTTCCGGCGCACAGGCACCGCATACGTGGTCGGCGCGTCTTCTCGCCGTCGGATGGGGATGCCAAGGCGCTCCATCATCCCCCGCTGGTCGAGGAGCCGTTTCCTGCGCGCTATCACCGCGCTTCCCACTACCCGCTCGAGTTCGGGATGGAAACGATCAACCTGCTCCTTAGCATTACCCAGGTACCATTCGATACTACTGATCTGCCCTTCTAGTTGCCTCGCAATCTCGTCGGGGTCGTGTGTCACCGTGTCGAACGTGAGAAGAAGCCCCGAGGGTCTGACCTCCGCCTGTGGCGGGGCCAGATTGAAGTGCGAGGGGCGGAGGTGGAAGAGCTGCTCATCTCCCGTGAACGGTATGGTAACAGTCACTCGTGTTCCCTTCGCGTGGCTTACACCCGGCCGGCGCCCGACAAAGGGTATGTCTGCTTCCTCATCTGATGCTTGCATGGCTTCCCGGTTGAGAACCGGCAGCTGCACCTTGAACTCCTCCACGAAGGCGCGGCATAGATCGTGGTCGCTCGTGCTCAGCAGCGTATTCGCGTCAATAGAGTCTACCGCGGTAACGGCCTGGCGTTTTCGTATCTCCAGGAAATCGTGGAGGCCTCCACGTCGGTGAAATAAGGACAGGCTCATAGAAGATTCCTCTCTGCTTGATTGCCTGACTAGCCCGCCTCGGTGTGCTGAAGCGTTCTACCTTTACAGCCCGACGGGTAGGGCCAAGCCCCATCCCCACTATCGCAGAGGAAGGGGAGGTGCGTCAAGCGCCGGGAAGCGTGTGCTATGGAAGCCCCTTTCCCCGCCCGGCCTCTGGGGCCACCCGTGGGAGGGTTTATGGTGCTGCGCTGGGTAGAGCCGTTCCCCCAGAGAGACGATGGAGCTCCATCGTAGCCGGTTGCGTCCCCGCCAGAGGCCAGGCGGGGAAAGGAGAAATCGGCGCAAGAATGCCCCTCCTACGGGAGGAGGCGGCGGCGATCCCGCCAGAGGCGGGCAGGTCGCCTGGGGCGCATGGCCGCCCTACAAAACCTCGACGACCTCCTGGTAGGCTTCGGAGGTGGCCTGGTTCCACTCCCAGGTATCCTCGAAGGCTTTGATCTGGGCGGCGGAGCGGGAGCCGTTCTGCTCGGCGAAGAGGATGTTGTAGTCCTGGCTGGATTTGAAGGGTGGGTCGAGGTAGATGAGGTCAACGGACTCGTCGCCGATGAAGTGATAGAAGATGTCGAGGTTGTCGCCGAAGTAGAGCTTGTTGTCGGACATGATGTTTACATCGCGGGAGAGGATCGGGCAGGAAACCCGCCTCCGCCAAGGCTACGGCGGGCAAGCACGCTCCTGCCCTACGGACTACGGGCCCGACGATGAGTGTAGCACGGGAGGAGGCGGGTGTCGAGCGGGTGCGGTAGCAGGCGGGGCGGGGAAACGGGAGGTCGGGGCAAGAATGCCCCTCGTACGGGAGAAGGCGGCGATGCTTTGCATGGCCGCCCCTTCGACTTCGCTCAGGGCAGGCCTACAGCCGAGGCTTCGGCCCTTCGACAAGATCAGGGTAAACAGCACGCTAGCGAAGCAACGGAAAGCGCGTGTCGAGCGGGTGGCAAGCGGCGGCGATGCGCCTGCTGCGCATGGCCGCCCTACAGAACGGGGAACGGCCGGCGGGCATGCGCCAACTTTGGCGGCGACATGCCCGCCCTACACTCGAGGAGCGGCGCGGCGCGCCTGGGCAGGCGCGCCCCACAGAAAACCGCTGAAGGGTGGCTTCTTACCTCTGATACAAAATATAAGGCGCAAGAATGTTTAGGCATGAATGTGGCGAGGTGAGTGGGGCGCGCTCCCCGCGCCGTCTCATCGCCGCCGCGCGTTTGACACACTAGTTTCACACTTGCCCTCTATGGTGATAGTGAACTGCCGCGCGCCCCGACGGGAGAAGAGAGATTGAAGAACCGCAGTTGGTCCTGGCTCCTCCCCCTGGCGGCGCTGGTATGCGGATGTGCGCGCGCTCCCGCGGTGCGACCAGCGCCAGCACGCCCCTCGGCCTCGGTACAGGGAATTGCGTGGCGGCACGACTACGAGGCCGCCCTGGCCAGCGCTGAGCAGGCGAAGAAGCCTCTCATGGTTGATGTCTCCACCGAGTGGTGCTCTGCCTGCAAGCGCCTGGACGAAACTGTCTTCTCCCGCCCCGACATCGCGCGGGCCAGCGGGGACTTCGTGCCCGTGCGCGTCGACGGTGACAAACGCCCGGACCTGGTGAAGCGCTTCTCCGTCAGCGGCTATCCCACGGTGATCTTCCTCCGCCCCGGGGGCGAGGAGATCGGCCGGGTGCGCGGGGCAGTTCCCTATCAGGTGATGTTGGAGGCGATGGAGCAGACCGCCCGGAAGGCGGCCCCCTCCAAGCCATAGTCGAGCTGGCAGACTGGAGGAACTCATGAGAGCACGAGTAGTCATTGTCCTGGTGATCTTGGTTGCCGTTGGGGGAGTGCTCGCCTGGCGGGCGCAGACCGGCCAGCAGCCCAAGAGCAAAGAGAGCCTCCACCTGGCCGTGCCCCAGGGCCTCTATGTGCCCATGGCCAAGGTGATGGATAGGTTCCAGGAGAAGCACCCGAACCTGGAGTTCATGACCATGGTGGATACTCCCGAGGCCATGGCCCAGGCCGTGGAGGAGAACAAGGAGAAGCCCGACATCTTCATCTCCCCCGGGGGCCACGAGATCGAGGTCCTGCGGCAGAAGGGGTACATCATTCCCGAGACCATGGTGGCCTTCGGCAGCTATGAACTCGCCGTGCTCGTCCCCAGGGACAACCCCGGCAAGGTCGCCAGGGTGGAGGACCTGCTCAATCCCCAGGTCAAGGCGATCTCCCTCTCCGACCCGGACCTCAACGCGGCCTGCTATGCGGCGCGGCAGTCGCTCCAGAACCTGGGCCTCTGGCAGAAGCTCAAGCCGAAGATGAAGGTCACCGGTTGCTGCATGACCTCCTTCCGGTGGATACTCGACGGCCGCGCCGAAGCCAACATTCAGTTCCTGGGCTGCCCGATGGATCCGAAGACCGCGGAGATGGCGGGAGGGGCCAAGGCGAAGATAGCCTGCACCTTCCCCCGGCAGTCCTACTACGCCCCCCGCAATGTCGCCGGCATCCTCAAGACCACGAGGAAGATGGCCCTCGCCCAAGAGTTCCTCGCCTTCATGACCTCGCCCGAGACTATCGCCTTCATGGCCGAGAACCGCATGCGCAATGATCTCGACCTCCCGCTCACCCCTGGCCCCTGGGGGCCTGAGCAAGAGGCCAACCCCAGGCAGGCAAAGGCGGCTGGCTGATGAGCCGGGCCTACCAGGTCCTCATCATTGTCTTGCTGCTCGGCGTGATCGCGCTGGGAGGGATGCTGGTCCTGCGCGGCCGAGAGACCCCGGCCGCGCCCCCGGCCGGGGTGGTGGTGTATGCCCCCTGCGGCATGACCACTCCCCTCACCACCACCGCCAACCTCTACCGCCACGCCCACCCCGAAGTCAAGCTCAACCTTGTCTATGACAACGCGGTCGTGCTCGTGCGCAAGATCCGCGCCGGCGATCGCCCCGATGTCTTCATCTCCCCCGGCGAACTCGAAATGCGCCAGATGGTCGAGGAAGGATACGTTGATCCGACCACGGTGCGCGACTTCGGCACCTTAGATCTCGTCCTCATCGCGCCCGCCAAGACCAAGGACCTCGCCGGCCTCGACGACCTCAAGGCCCCGGCCGTCAAGACCATCTCCCTCGCCGATCCGAAGTGCAACTCCGTCGGCTACTATGCCGAGCAGGCCCTCCGCTCCCTCGGCCTCTGGCAGCCCATCCAGAAAAAGCTCCTGCTCCGCGAGCACGCCCTCGAAGCCGTCACCCTCGTCACCTCTGCCCAGGTGGACGCCGGAATCACCTACCTCACCTGCCCTCTCGACACCGCCCCCGAAAAGGCCGACAAGTCCGACGTCCGCATCGTCGCCAAGCTCCCCCGCGACGCCTACCCTCCCGTCCGCTGCCAGCTCGGCATCTTGCGAGAGAGCAAGCAGCGCACTCTCTCCCAGCAGTTCGTCGCTTTCATGGCCTCAGAGCAAGCTCAACAGGCGATGGCCCCTCACGGCCTGCTCCCCGTGAAGGAGATCAGATGACCGAAGCCCCCGCCAACCGCCGGCGCTCGAGTGCACTCTTTCCCATCATCGTGGCCATCCTGGTGGCCGCCCTGGTAGTGGAGGCCTTCCTGCTGGCACGCCCCGGGCCAAAGCGCCCGCGCGAGGCCCGGCAGGCGATTGCCAGGGGAAAGGGACAGCAGGTGGAGGTCTTCGGGGATCCCTCCGCGCCGATCGAGATCAAGTTCTATGCGCCGCTGACGCTCGAGTGGCACCAGAAGACCATCGGCCTGCTGCGCCAGTACCACAAGGACCGCCCCGGCCGCATCCGTGTCCTCCTCATGCCCATGGGCCAGGCCGAGTGCGACGCGGAGATGGAGAAGAGGGGCTACACCTGCGCCGTGATCTTCATCAACGGCGAGAACGAATTCAGGCTGCCTGACGGCCGCCAAGTAATCCTTGAGAAGCGCCCCAACCAATCCTCCTCCACCTACAACAGCGAAGACGTCATCACCATCCTCGACCAGCTCGCGAACAACCCGTAGGGCAGGCCCAGGGTAGGCGGCTTCGGCCCTTCGACAAGCTCAGGGTAAACAGCACGCTACCGAAGCAAGGAATCGCGAGGTCGCACAGGTCGTAGTATCGGCGGACCTGTCTTGTGAAGCCAGACACAACAGCCACTTGGTCGGTAACTGGCTGCTCCGGGAGGTGCTGGAGCTGGCCGGCGCGAGGGCGCGGGCGACATGGTGATTGACTTCTGCGGGTTACCGGATTATTCTGGTAACAGGAGCCAACGGGTGAAGCTGAGCGTCTACTACCTCGCGCCGGAGGCCTTCCCCGACCCGGAGAGGTTCTCGAAGAAGCGGCCCCTGCCGGTCTTCCGCGTGGTGGCGGCCGACCAGATCGGCGAACACACCCTGCGGTACCGGGCCTGGAGGTGGGGCCGCGTCGAGGTCAGTTTCCGCGACGGCGACATAAGCACGACATTCACCCTCGAAGAGTTCACGAAACCCACTAGGCGCGCCCTACTGAAGACCGGCAGGGCGATGGCGGCGCGGTGGGCGCGGGAGAATCCAGGACGCGCCGACGCCGAGGCCCATCTGCTACTCGCGACACGGGAGGGGCGCGACGGAACCGACCTCTGGTGGTTCCCCTCCATCGCGAGCGCGGTCGCGCTCAAGCACGGCGACCATCGGCCGGGCCAGCCGGGGCTGCTCGAAGAAATCCAGCGAGATTCATTGACACGATAGTCGCAAACGTGGTATGCTGATACCGGAGTGATGTGCCGCCCGACCAGCGGCGCGGATATAGGCTGCAAGCAACGGCGCTGTGAGCGGC
>Ga0315312_1002584_pt1 | contig 12419 bp, 9 predicted proteins | sample TDP7_MG_FD_203629 | JGI IMG/M metagenome (GOLD analysis project Ga0315312, IMG submission 203629) | Freshwater sediment microbial communities from Lake Towuti, South Sulawesi, Indonesia - TDP7 | ecosystem: Environmental > Aquatic > Freshwater > Lake > Sediment | place: Indonesia: South Sulawesi... | reverse complement strand
CCCGCACCGGGGGCACCCTGCTTAACCAGAAGTTCAACCCCCAGGTGCTCGAAGGCGAGGAAGGCCTGGACAAGCTGGCCAGCCTGGTGCGCGCCTATTTCCGCATGGACGGCCACCACATCCAGTTCAACGTGGTCACCGCCGAGACCCTCCGCGCCGCGCAGGCCCGCCCTGAGGAGCACCGCAACCTGATCGTCCGCGTAGCCGGGTACAGCGACTACTTCTGCGACCTCACCCCCGCGCTCCAGAACGAGATCATCGCCCGCACCGAGCAAGCCAGCTTCTGAGAACGCTGCGGCCCGCTGGCTGCGAGCGCCGGCCCCGCCGTCACCGCAGCCAGGAACCCGCGCCGATTCGTCTCCTGCATCAGGCACCTCCCGGTATAGCCCGCTATTATACGAGGTTCTGTGCGGAGAGCGTACAGCCGATGTAAGGAAAACGCACGAAATCGCGCGGCGGAGCGACGGGAACTTGCTCCTTTTCAACTGCTTAGTTCGGCCTGTCAGTTGCTCCTGCACCAGGCATGCGACTTCTGCTTTGCGGACTGCTGGCGGGTGTGTTCCTGGTCTCGGCCCAGACTGGCTCCTTGAGCGGCGTTATCTTTGACCCCAGCGGGGCTTTGGTACCGGGGGTCCAGGTGACGCTGAAGCGGCTGGACGGGCCGGGCGAATGGGCTGCCGCCACCGGCATCGACGGCGGCTTCGAGTTCCGCGGTCTCGCGCCAGGCCGCTACGAGCTCCGCGCCAGCCGCGCCCAGTTCAAGCCGGCCCAGGCCCGCGTGCGCGTGGGCACACGACCGGCGGCGCCGCTGCGCATCGTTCTGGAGCTGGCGACCATCGAGCAGGAACTCACCGTGCCTGGAGCGGACGCGCGCGTGAGCGCCGAGGCCGCCGGGAACGTGGACGTGGTGCGCCTGGACCGGGCGATGCTCGAGGAGCTGCCGATCCTGGGCAACGACATCCTGGGCGCAGTCTCGCGCTTCCTGGACGCCTCTGCACTCGGCGCCGGGGGCGTCTCACTAGTGGTGGACGGCGTGGAAAGCTCCAAGATCGGCGTTTCGGCCTCCGCCATCCAGGAGGTGCGCATCAACCAGAACCCGTACTCGGCCGAGTTCTTCAGCCCGGGCCGGGGCCGGATCGAGATCATCACCAAGCAGGAGGCCGCCGCGTACCACGGCGAGTTCAACTTCCGCCTGCGCGACCATCATCTGGACGCCCGCAACGCTTTTGCGCTGTTCCGTCCGCCGGAGCAGCGCCGCACCTTCGAGGGCCACTTCACGGGGCCGCTGGGCCGGAGCAAGAAGACATCGTTTCTGATCAGCGCCGAACGCGAAGAAGATGATCTGCACGCGCTGATCTACGCTCGGACGCCCTCCGGCCTTGTACAGGAGCAGGCGCCCTACCCGCAGCGAGACTCGGAGGTCACCGCCCGCCTCATGCACCGCTCTAACGAGAGAACCTCCTACTCGTTCGGTTACGAGCGCGAGCAGACCTCAGAGTCCGGTGCCGGGGTGGGCGGGTTCAGCCTCCCGGAAGCGGCCTCGGATAAGAGCGGGCGCGAGCAGGCGCTGTACCTGCGGTGGCAGTTTTCGCCCGCCAAGGCGGTTGTTCAGGTCCTCCAAGGGCGCCTCCGCGCGAGCGAGGACCGTACCGTGGCGCGGCGGCCGGGCGTGCCGAGAATCGCCGTGGTGGATGCGTTTACGGCCGGTGGCGCCCAGTCGGACCGGCACGAGCGCGACTGGCGCGGCGAGCTGAGCGACATGGTGTCCCTGACGCGCGGCCGGCACCTGATCAAGGCCGGGTTCGCCATCCGTGACCTGGGCCGCCGCAACCACGCCGATTGGAGCAACCGCCAGGGCGCCTTCTCCTTCTCCTCGCTTGAGGACTACCTGGCGGGCCGCCCGTTTTCCTTCACCCGGCAAGAGGGCGAGGCCGAAGTCACGCTCTTCAAACAGGAGAGCGGCGTGTTCATTCAGGACGACATTCGGCTGGGGAAGCGGTTCTCGCTCGGCCTGGGGCTGCGCTACGACTGGCAGACGTATCCGGCCGACGGCAACAACTTCGCCCCGCGCCTGGGTTTGGCATGGGCGCTGGGAGGGACGCAGCGGACGGTGATCCGCGGCGGAGCCGGCATCTTTTACGACCGCATGGGCTGGGGGCCGCCGCAGGATGTGGCGCAACTGGACGGGCGGCGGCTCGCCCGGATCGTGCTGACTGACCCCGGCTACCCCGATCCGTTCTCGGGCGGCGCGGCGGCGAGCGTGCTTCCCTCCAGCGTAGTGCGTTTCGCGCGCGACCTCAGCTCGCCCTATCTGCTCCAGTACAGTCTCGGAGTTGAGTGCCAGGTACTGCCGAAGACCGCTGTCACGCTGCACTACACCGGTGTGCGCGGCGTAAAGGCGTTCCGCTCGCGCGATTTGAACGCACCCGCGCAGCCGCTCTGGCTGCGGCCCGATGCGGGCCTGGCGGTGGTGCGCCAGATCGAGTCTTCGGCGCGCCTGGCCAGCCACGCGCTGGACGCGGGCCTGCGCGGGGATCTGAGCCGTTTCTTCAATGGCGGCCTGCGCTATGCCCTGGGCCGGGCCTACAATGACACCGGAGGGATTGACTCGTTGCCCGCCAACAGCCTGGACCTGACCGGGGAGTGGGCGCGCGCGGACTTCGACCGCCGCCACCGCTTCGAGCTCTATGGGGTCCTCAAGCTAGGTCGATTCTTCCGGCTGGGCACGTCCTTGTCGCTGCGGTCGGGCGAGCCTTACAGCCTCACCACAGGGCGGGACGACAACCGCGACGGCTCGGCCAAGGACCGGCCCGCGGGCGTGCGGCGCAACGGCCTGGAGGGGCCGGGCAGCGCCACGCTGGACCTGCGCTGGTCGAGGGAGTTCCCGCTGCGGGAAAAGGGGCCTCAGGTCACCATCTCACTGGATGCTTTCAACGTGCTCAATCGCGTCAACTACTCCGGCTACGTCGGCAACCTGAGCTCGCCCTTCTTCGGACGGGCGGTCTCAGCGCGGCCGGCGCGCCGGGTGCAGGTCTCCGCACAGTTTGAATTCTAGTGCCGTTCCAACTTGATGCACCTAGCCCACCAGCCTCCCAGCGGTTCGAGAGCCCAGCCAGGCGGTTCGCGGTGGGTTGGCGAGAATGGTTGGAACGGCACTAGGTGGATTATGCGGACGATCATCCTGACTGTGGTGCTGGCGCTGGCGGCGGGGGGCGGCTCCGGCGAGCAGCGGGAGCGCAAACGGGAAGAGACCGCGGAGCGGGAGGCGCGGCGGCAGCGGGAGCGGCTGAAGGAGCTCGCCGAGAAGCTGGCGCGGCGCCAGAGGGCGCCTCAGCCCTCGGAGACCAACACGTTTCTCCACCAGCAGGCCGCCGCCCTGATCGAGCGGGCCAGGCAGGCGGCGCAGGAGCAATACAGGTTCGATCGCCTGTGCCGGGCCGCGGATGCGCTGCTGGAAGCGAGCGAGAGCATCTTCGAGGCCCGCCAGCCGGAGCAGAAGTCCGAACCGGACGACCAGGAAGACGCTGCGCGGCGCCTGGAGCGTTCCTACTTCCGCCTCCAGCAGGGCGAGTACTTCGCGCGGCAAAGCGGAGAGGCGGAGGCCGGTGCATACCTGGAGCACGCGCGCAGTCTGTATCAGCAGGCCCGCGGCGCCTACGACCAGAAGCAGTACCGCAAGGCCGAGAAACTGGGCGAGGCGGCGGGGGAAATCATCGGCGCGCTGGAGCGGCTGGCCCAGGCCGCGGTGCGCGTGCCTGAGCCGCCGCGCCTAAAATAGGCAAGATGGCCAAGGGTGGCCTTTCCAGTCTGCGCTGGCAGGTAGCGGTCGTTTCGGCGGCGTCGCTGTCGGTGGCCGGCCTGGCGGTGATTCTGATCCACGATGCGGTATCGCGCCTGGAGGAGACCCTGTCGGAGGAGGCGGCGCAGCAGTGCCGGGCGGCGTGCCGTGAGCTGCGGCGGCAGTACCAGGAGCGCTCCACCTACGCCGGCGAACCGCTCGCCAGCCTGCCCTGGTCCGCCCGGGACGTGTCGCTTGCGGGTCTGGCCGCAGCGGTCCTGCGGTCCTACGAGGGCGTCGAAGGCGGCTTTGTAGAGCAGGACGCGGTGCTGGGCTACGCCTTTCCCACGCGCGCTGGCGAAGCCAAGACGCAGCTCACTGCCTGGGAGCGGGAGCGCCTCCGCAAGGCGATCGAGCGCGCGCGGCGCCAGGACCACGTGACGACGGACACGGCGGCCTGGGAGCGCGACCTGGTGGTGGTGGCGGCGGTCAAGGCCGGGCCGGAGGGAACACTGGCGTGGACCATGAAGCGGCTGGCGGCGGTGCGCGATCCGGCGGGCCAGAGGCGGCGGCTATGGCTAGGGGCGCTGGTGCTGTCGGCGTTTCTGGGCGTGGTGGGCATCGTCTCGATCTGGTTTTCGCTGCGCCGCGGCGTAGCCTCGATCAAGGGCGGCCTGCGCCGCCTGGAGGAGGATTTCTCCTACCGGCTGCCTCCCCGGGGCGGCGATTTCGGTCAAATCGTCCAGGCCATCAACCACATGGCACAGCGGCGGGCGGCGCTGGAGGCGGAGCTGCGTCGGCAGGACCGTCTGGCCGCCCTGGGCAAGGTGGTGGCCGGCGTGGCGCACGAGATCCGCAATCCGCTGAACTCGATGCGCCTCACCCTGGAGCTGCTGGACCGCAAGGTCGAGAAAGGCGCGGCCGAAGCCGGCGAGGTCGAAGCCGCCATTCGGGAGATTGACCGGCTGGACCTCATCCTGGCGCGCCTGCTGGCATTTGGCCGCCCGGCGCTGGGGGACCGCCACGTGCAGGAGGTCGCGCCTCTGCTGCGGCGTGCGGTGAGCCTGGTGCAGGAGCAGAGCCAGACGAAGGGCGTCGAGGTCGCGGTGGCCCTGGAGGACGCCGGGTTGCGCGCCGACCTGGACGCGCCGCAGATCGAGCAGGTGCTCATCAACTTGCTGCTCAATGCCATCGAGGCCTCGCCGCCGGGCGGGCGCGTGCGGCTGGAGGTGCGCGGCGCGGACCGCCGCTTGCGCATCACGGTGGCCGACCAGGGCCCTGGCATTCCGCCGGAGGAGCAGTCGCACGTCTTCGACGCCTACTACACCACCAAGCCGGAGGGCGCCGGGCTGGGCCTGGCAGTCTCGCGGGAAATCGTGGCCAACCACGGCGGGGAGCTGAGCCTGCTGCCGGGCGGCCCGGGCGCGACTTTCCTAGTGGACCTGCCCGTAGAAAGGAACGCCTGAAATGAAGCGCAGAGGCTCGGTGCTGGTGGCGGAGGACGAGCCTCAGGCGCGGGAGTCGCTGCGCGCGCTGCTCGAAGAGGAGGGCTACACGGTGCGCTGCGCGGCCGACGGCCTGGAAGCTGCGCGCCTGCTGGAAGAGGAGAGCGTGGACGCGGCGCTAATCGACATCCGCATGCCCGGCAAAGACGGCTTGGCGCTGCTCCGCCAGATCCGCGGCTGCGCCCGGCCTCCGGCGGCGCTCATCATGACCGCGTACGGGTCTTCGAGCGTGGCCATCGAAGCCATGACCCTGGGCGCCTTCGACTACCTCACCAAGCCCATCTATTTCGCTGAGCTGGTGATCCAGCTTGAGCGCGCCCTCGAGCAGCGCCGGCGCGCCGAGGAGCTGGAAGAGTACCGCACCGAGGAGACTGCGGCGCTGGAAGCGGAAATGGTGGGAGCGAGCGCCGCCATGCAGCGGCTCTACAAGCTGATCGGGCAAGTGGCGCCGACAGATTCGACCGTGCTGATCCGCGGCGAGTCGGGCACGGGCAAGGAGCTGATCGCGCGGGCCATCCACCGGCACAGCCCGCGCGCCGGCCGCCGTCTGGTGAAGGTCAACTGCGCCTCGATTCCCGAGACGTTGCTCGAGGCCGAGTTGTTCGGTCACGAGCGCGGCGCCTTCACTGGCGCGGCGCAGCGCCGCATTGGCAAGTTCGAGTACGCCGCCGGGGGCACCATCTTCCTGGATGAGATCGGCGAGCTGGCGCCCTCGACGCAGGGCAAGCTGCTGCGGGTACTCCAGGAGCACATCATCGAGCGGCTGGGGTCGAACGTGACCATCCCGCTGGACGTGCGGGTGATCGCGGCCACCAACCGGGATCTGGAGAAGGCGGTCCGGGAGGGCGCATTTCGCGAGGACCTGTACTACCGGCTCAACGTGGTGACGATCACCGCACCGCCGTTGCGGGAGCGCGCCGAGGACATTCCCGAGCTGGCCCGGTGCTTGGTGCAGCGCGCGGCGGCGCGCTTGAGGCTGGCCGCGCCCGCGCTCACGGCGGAGGCCGTCGAGGCGCTGCTTCGCCGCTCCTGGCCGGGCAACGTGCGCGAGCTCGAACATGGCCTGGAGCGTGCCCTCATCCTGAGCCGGGGCGCGCCCATCCTGCCCGAGCATCTCGAGGCCGAGCCCCCGGCCGGCGGGAGTCCGTACGACCTGGTGCCATTGGAAGAAGGGTTCCACGGGGCGGTGGCGGGACTGGAGCGCCGGCTCATCGAGCGCGCCCTGGCGGCCGCGGGCGGCAACCGCACCCGCGCCGCAGAGCTGCTGCGCATCAACCGCCGCTTGCTCTACGACAAATTGCGCGAGCACGGGCTGGAGTGAGGCGCGTTACCCTGGTAGGGTGTGCGTCCCATACCACGTATGTTCGTGCACCTGCTTCAGTGCCTCTGTCGCTAGGACCCGGAGAAGATGACTATCCTTGTCTAAAGGAGCTGACCATGCAGAGCATCCATCGCGCCGGCGTGACCCGGCGCAAACTGTTCTTGAGAGCGGCCGGGCTGACCGCATTCGGCTCGGTCGTAAAGTTGACGCGCGGCACCGAGCAGAGCCAGTCCGCCCCGCGCGTCAATCGCTACTCCGCACCAGGCAACCTGAGGATCACCGACATGCGGTCGGTGCTGATCGCCTCGAACTTCGACTACCCCATCATTCGCATAGACACCAACCAGGGCGTATACGGGCTCGGTGAGGTGCGCGATGCGGGGCGGGAGGGCACCGCCCTGGTGCTGAAGCCGCACATAGTGGGGAGGAACCCCCTCAACATCGAGCCGATCTTGGATAGCCTGAAGAACTTCGCTAACCACCAGCGCCTGGGCGGCGGTTACAGCGCTGTGGACATGGCGCTGCACGATATTGCCGGCAAAGTCTACGGCGTGCCCGCCTGGCGACTGATCGGGTCCAAGTACCGGGACCGGATCCGCATTTACTGCGACACCACCGAAAGCCGGGACCCCAAGGTGTACGCTGAACGCTTCAAGAAACGCAAGGAGATGGGCTTCACCTTCTTCAAGATGGATCTGGGCACCCGGCTGGTGGCCAACCGCCCCGGCGCGGTGAACGACCTGGGCGTGGCCACCGAGAAGGGCCTGGAGTACTTGTGCGAGTACATCCAGGCGGTGCGGGACGCGATCGGCTGGGAGGCGCCGCTGGCGGCGGATCACTTCGGACGGCTGACTGTGAACGACAGCATCCGCTATGCACGGGCGTTCGAGAAATACAACCTGGCCTGGGCCGAGGACATGATCCAGGTGGGCCACCTGGGGCCGGGCGGCGACGCCCCCAAGGATTGGCGCGGATACAAGGAGCTCAAGGAAGCCACCACCACGCCGATCGCCACCGGCGAGAGCCTGTTCGGGCTGGAGGAAGGCTTCAAGGACTTCATCGACAACCGGGCCATCGACATTGTCCATCCCGACCCGCTGACCTCAGGCGGCATCCGCGAAACCAAGCGCATAGCCGATTACGCGTCGATGCATGGCGTTCAGACGGCCATTCACTTCGCGGGTTCGCCGGTGGGCTGCATGGCCTGCGTGCACATGGCGGCGACCTTCCGCGACATGCTGTCCATGGAGAACCATGCGGTGGATATCCCGTGGTGGGGAGACCTGGTTACCGGCCCCTCGAAGCCCATCGTCAACCAGGGCTACATCACGGTGCCGGACGCCCCAGGGCTGGGCGTGGAACTCAATGAAGCGGTGGTGAAAGAGCACATCCGCAAGGGCGGCTACTTTGAGCCGACGCCACAGTACGACGACCCGATCCTCGACCGGTTCCGCCGCGGCGGACCCTATCCGCACCTGGATGAGTCCGGCAAACTGGTAGTGAAGTAGCAGCGCCTGAGCGCACCGGGTCCCCCGGCTTACAGCGCGAAGACGTCCCCTTCGCTGCCCTTGCCCGAGTAGCGCGGGTCGCCGCCAGTGGCGGTGAGGATCTCGGCGAGACGATCTTGCAGGCCGAGAACCAGCTTCTTGAGCTCCGGATCTTTGAGGTGGTTGGGGTAGCGCCCGCGGCCGTAGGTGATGCGGGCGTCGGCCAGAAGGTTGCGCACTTGGTCGGGGTCAGTGCGCAGGTCATAAAGCTCGGGGAGGTCCCAGATGCCCCAGTACTGCATAAGGGAGTGCGTCTGGGTGCGCAGCCCGACGATGGTGGGAGTATACGGGTAGTCCTGTTCCCACTCGTAGTGGTAGAGGAAGTCGCGGCGCCAGTCCTCCGGCGTGCGGCCTGCCAGCAGCGGCACGAGCGAGCGGCCGTGCCAGCCGGCTGGAGGCTTCAACCCGGCGGCCTCCAGGAAGGTCGGCGCCAGGTCGAGGTTGAGAGCCATGACGTCCACCTCGCGCCCGCCCTCGAACATTCCCGGACAGTGGGCGATGAGCGGCACCCGGATGGAAGGCTCGTACATGGCTCGCTTATCCACCAGCCCGTGCTCGCCCCACATATAGCCGTTGTCGCCCATGTAGACGAGGAAAGTGTCGTCGAGCAGCCGGCGCTCTTCGAGTTCCGCGAGCAACTCGCCGATGCATTCGTCCACCGCGAGTAGCGAACGGCAGTAGCCGCGGTAGAACTCGTCGATGGGTCCCGGCTGGCCGAAGGCGCCGTCCACGCCGTGACGGCTGTAGCGGCGTCGGCGTACCCACTCGGGCCATTGCTCGTATTGCTCGAAGCGGTAGCCGTAGGAAGCCGGCCAGGGCACCTTCAGACCCTCGAACAGGCGCGCGTGCCGCTCCGGCGGCTGGAAGGGATAGTGCACGGCCTTGTGACCCAGATACAGCAGGAAGGGACGCGCGGCGCTCTCGCGGATGAAGCGGCGCGCTTCGGCGGTCAGGATGTCGGTCATGTCGCCCTGGAGCTGGAGGCGCTGGCCGTTGCGGTTGACCTGGGGGTTCTTATATTCGCCCTGGCCGCGGAAGCTGAACCAGTAATCGAAGCCGGGCTGGGGGTCGTCGCTGGAGCCGCCCATGTGCCACTTGCCGATGTAGGCGGTACGATAGCCAGCCTCGCGCAGCAGCCGGGGAAAGGTGGGCAGCTTGGGATCGAGGGCCGAGAAGTTGTCCCGGATGCCGTGCGCGTGCATGTAAAGGCCGGTGAGGATTGAAGCGCGGCTGGGCGAGCAGAGCGAGCTGGTGACGAATGCGTTGCGGAAGCGCACACCCCGGGCCAGCAGGCGGTCCAAGTGCGGAGTGTGACCTCTCAGCCAGGGGTGGCCGAGCGCGCCGATGAAGTCGTAGCGGTGATCGTCGGAGAGGATGAAGACGATGTTGCGCCGGCGCGGTTGCGCGTGGACGGCGGACGCCGCCAGTCCAGCGGCGGCGCAGAGCAGTGTTCTTCGGGTCATGGGCGCCTCACTTGGCCATTCATGTCGTCTGAAGACCGCGAACCACGGTCTGAAGAAATTCACGGGCGCGGCGGGCCAGGACGTCTACGCCCTCCGGGCTGGCAGGCCGGGGAACCAGCGGCTCGAAAATGTTCTCGCACACCAGCGGGATGCTCAGCCCGGTCCACAGCACCGGCAGCAGCAGCTTGTAGTGGTCGATCTCGCCGAAGCCCGGGCCGCAGTCTTCATCCTTGGGCGTGTTGCGGTGATCCTTGATGGCGAAGGCGCGCACGTCGCGCCAGCAAGCCTGGATGTCGGCGATGGGGTCGTGGTTTTCGTAGTCCAGCACGTTGCCTGCGTCGTAGCACATGCGGACGCCGTCGTCGGCCACGTCCGCGATAATCTTCGAGCACTCGCGGCCGGTGGCAGTATTGCCGCCGTGCTGCTTGAGGGTGATGGTGACGCCGGCTTGGCGGGCCGCTGGCCCCAGTTGCTTCAGGTGGCGGATCCAGACGTCATAGGCCCCTGGACTGGTCTTGCCGAAGGCAATGATGAAAGGGATGCCGGCCGCGGCCGCCTGCTCGATGCGGCGCGGGTAGACCTTCGGGGCCTCGGGCGCTTCGACGTAGGTTTCGGCGAACATGGTGACGGGTTCGAGGCCGAGGTCGCGGCAGCGGCGGGCCAGCTCGCGGGCCGCGGCGGGCGGCGCGTCGGCGGCGATCACCGGCCTGCGCTCGCCCGAGCCCTCCAGGTGCGTTGTGCCCCAGCCCAGGTAGCGATGGCCGGCCCGGGCGATGCCTTCCAGCGCGCGCTCCAGCGGGAAGCGCGCATAAGGCAGCGTCATGCAGCCTATCTGGAAGCGGGTAGGTGCGCTCGCGGGCGCCCGCAAGGCGGCAGCGGCGGCAAGCAAGTGTCGGCGCGTCACAGGGACCCTCCGCTGAGACAGTCTAGTGTATTTTGGTAGTCGATGAAGAGCCCAGTCACACGAAGGAGTCTGTTAGTTGCGGCGGGGGCCGCACCCCTGGCCGCGCAGAAGCGCACTCCGGTCATTGACGCCCATTGCCATGCGGGCACAGGCCAAGCCATGTCCGCCCCCTGGACCACGCGCGCCGATGTCGAGGTCACGCTCCGTCACATGGCTGAAGCGGGCATCGACCGCACCATCATCTTCCCTATCAACAACGCCGAGTTCGAGAGGCCCAACCAGGAGATCGCGGAAATCTGCGGCCGCTACCCTGGAAAGTTCATCGGCTTCGCCAAGCACGATCCGCAGACCGAGGCCGGGCGCATCCGCGCGCTGCTGCGGCGCGAAGTCGAGAGCCTGGGGCTGAAAGGTCTGAAGCTGCACAAGCTGCCAACCCGCGAAGTGTTGGAGGCGGTCGCAGAGCTCCGGCTCCCGATCCTCTATCACTGTTCCAAGGTCTCGGAGTTCCACCTGCTCGCCCAGGAGTACCCGCGGATTCCGTTCATCGTGGCGCATTTGGGGAGCTTCGCCTCGCGGGACTGGCCCGAGCATGTGGCGGCCATCGACCTCGCGCGCCGGTATCCGAACGTGTACCTGGACACCTCCTCGGTGGTGTTCTTCAAGTTCCTGGAGATGGCGGCGCGGGAAGCAGGCCCCGGCAAGTTGATCTTCGGCAGCGACGGGCCGGAACTGGACTCGCGGGTTGAGCTGTACAAGGTCAAGCTGCTGAAGCTCAAACCGGAGGAGGAAGCCCAGGTATTGGGCGGAAACGTCCTGAAGCTGCTGCCGGGTTAGGGCGCGAGCTGGGCGAGGCGCCGCTCGGGGCGGAAGTCGCGCTGGAGGTCGTTGTAGCGGACCCAGAAGTAGGCCACGACGAAATCGTCTTTGAGTTCCTCGACGAAGCGGTCACGGCTTGCCCAGGCGGCCAGGGCCGCGTCGATGAGCGGCTTTTGAGGGGGTGGCTGGAGAGCGCGGCGGGCGGCGCGGACCGCGGCTACGGTCAGCTCGGTGTAACGCAAGCCCTGGCGGTAGAATTCAACGCGCTTGCGGATCACGTCGTTGTCGGCGACGCGGGCGGCCTCGGCCAGGTCGCGGTGGCATTGCGCCAGGAGCTCGCCGGTGAACAGCTCGGGGAGCCGGGTCTTCTCGATGGAGTTGCAGGTGACATCCTCGCCGCTGCGCGTGGCCGCGCGCCAGGCTTCTTCAAGGCGCTGGTGGTAGCTCCGAATAGCCGGCGCAGCCTTCTGGAAACCTTTCTCATAGAAGTCGTTGAGGATGGCCCCGGTGTCCAGGGAAGGGTTCCACAACAGCCGACCGGCCACATAGTAGTTGATGCCGTTTATGGCGAAGTCGTCTCCGGATTGAGTCTGGTACAGCTCGATGCCTTGGCCGTGCAGGTAGCGGATTGAGTCCGCGATCTGCGGCACGACCAGGCGATGGAGGCCCGGCCAGGAGCCGTTGATGTAGTACTCGTAGATGGCGGCGCGGCGGGCGGCGCGTGCCCAGGCGGCAGCCGTCGCGTGCTGTTCTTCCTTCATGGCGGCGTTAGCGTGGCGGTAAGCGCTCCACATGCAGTACTGGGGTACGACGTTGGGCAGCAGGCGCACGGCGCGCGGGGGCGCGGCGTAACGCGAGTAGGCCATCGAGACCACGGATTTGCCGGGGTGCGTCTTCCCGACCTCCGCGGCCACTTGGTTGACGAAGGTGAAGATGCGGTCGGTGATGACGGTGTACTTGGCCGGGGCCTTCTTCATCTCCTGGGCCTCGATGCCGGGTCGCTTGACCAATTCGCCCGAATCCAGGGCACGGCAGCGGTCGCACTCGCAGAAGCCGCCGCCGTCATTCATGGTGATGTGTACGCC
>Ga0315312_1002583_pt1 | contig 12424 bp, 12 predicted proteins | sample TDP7_MG_FD_203629 | JGI IMG/M metagenome (GOLD analysis project Ga0315312, IMG submission 203629) | Freshwater sediment microbial communities from Lake Towuti, South Sulawesi, Indonesia - TDP7 | ecosystem: Environmental > Aquatic > Freshwater > Lake > Sediment | place: Indonesia: South Sulawesi... | reverse complement strand
TTGGTAAAATAACCTATAAGGGCCTCACTGCGGTCTCCGGTGCCAGCAACCAAATAGTTGTTGAGGTTTGCATAATAGTAAAGTATGACCATGCGGATTCTGGCGCGAATGTTTGCCATGGGGATTTTCTGTTTAGGGTTCCTTTGATTGCAACGCAGTTCTTTAAAGAGGGGTTTTTCAATGACATAGATATTAACGAACTTCGTTCGTATCCCTAGCTGCTCCGCAAGGTCTCGAGCATCTTCTATGTCTTGTGGAGGCGTAAATTCCGTGGGCATTATGATACCTAAGACTTTTTCTTTACCTAAGGCACGGACGCAGAGTGCCGCAACCACACTGCTATCCACGCCCCCGCTTAATCCAAGTACTACGCCGGAAGCATTAGCGTTCTTCACAGTTTTTCTAATGAACTCTGTGATCTCGTTAGTGATCTCTTCGAGGTTCAGTTTAAGGGCGTCTCCACCCAGCTTCATGCCTATTACCATTCCATCTTAGTCTAAATATTTGAAACGCTTCTGATTTTACGGCTTCACTTTGTTGAAGGTTTTTCCCTTACGTGAAACCCTGCTTTTTTGCTTAACTCTTTAAACTCCCTTTCCTTTATTGGGTATTTCCTTTCTCCCACAATGAATTCATCCTGAATCATTTTAATAAGATTTAGAAGTCTAGAATCGTTGTCATCAACCTTTTCTCTAGTGATCTCTTCAACCTTCATTTGGATTCCATGCTTCCCGGACCGCTTCCCTATAACTATGGCCCTTTCATGCCCTACCAATTCTGGCGGCACTATTTCGTAAGTTAGGGGAAGAATCCTTATCCCGTGAACGTGGATTCCTGATTCGTGGGCGAAGGCGGCTTCGCCAACTATGGCCTTATTCAACGGCAGATGATAATTGAGGGCAGATGCAATGAAGTTAGCCATTTTTCTTAACGGCTTGAAGTTCCATTTGCTGATATTGTGGCGAAAGTAGCAGTTCAGCATTATTTTTTCCGTTTCAGCATTTCCGGCTCGGTCCCCAATCCCCAGAAAAGTTGTACTCGCATAAAATTTGTCATAAAGCCCGGCTGAGGCCTCAATGGCGGCCATAGTGTTTTCAACTGCGTTACCCAGATCATCATGGGCATGAATTTCAACATAGGGTATGGTTGTCTCCCTTTTAATGTATTCGACTTTTTTCGGAATTCCATTCGGTAAAGGCGCCCGAGGATCCGACAAACCGCATCCGATGGTGTCGCATATCCTGTAAACCTCGGCTCCAGCGTCTGCGATGGCGTTTATGAATTTTTTCTCAAAATCCCAATCGGCTCTTGTGCTGTCTTCGCCGTGAACGAAAACCATGAGGCCGTGGTCCACAGCATATTGCACCGTGTTTACGACCCTGTCGACTAATTCTTCAAGCCCTTTTTCTGGCCATTTTTCAAAGTGAATGTATGAGACCGGATGAGAAATTCCCACATGTTTGAAGCCTAACTTTAAAGCGATATCCACATCTTCAATGACGGCTCTACACCAAGCAGCCAACATGTCTCCTAAGCCTTCGTCCTGCATCATTTTTACCGCTTCTTGATCGGACTTTGTGTATGTTATGACCTCTTCCCTCTCAACGCCGATATCTCTGAGTAGACAAGCAATGTGGCACATGTCCTCTGGGGAAGGGCTGGATAATTTAGCCATCTGAAGTCCTTCCCTTAATGTGGTGTCATCGATGATTACCTCCACGTTCAGTGGGCTGGTCTTGTACACGAATTTTCGCAGTTCTTCCCATTTACGGGGATCATAGATAGGAGAACTTAGCTTCTCTAACATCCTTACGTATTGTCGTCTCTTTTCTTCTTCTTTTGTGAAATCAGATTGTATCATTCCCGTGTCCTCATGTTCTGTTTTGGGCTTACAATAATAAGATTTCATTCCAGTAAAAATGTGTATCTCTCCACTTTCCAAACGGCATTCCAAGCGAGAATTTAGTCAATTCAAGACTGTTCTCTTAAACTTTGCGTTGATGTTATTAGTCAAAACTGAAAGCCGATCTGGCATCCTTTAAAACTTGAAATGCTAACAAGATTAGAGAAACAAATTAAGAGAGGCCGAGCTTCATAAGGTTATACGTTACTAAACACGAAGCGGATGAAGATATGCAAGTCGCCCAAGGAGACCACAAGGAAGGCAAATTTCAAGCGGAGACACTGAAAACCTTCCTAACCCCACACTCTGTGGCTGTGTTCGGGGCCTCCAGAAAAGCTGGAAAAGTAGGTCATGAAATCGTTAGAAACCTGCTTCGGTATGAATATTCAGGGAAAATATTTCCCATAAACCCTGAGGCAACAAAAATCTTGGGCTTAAAGTGTTATCATAGCGTTCTGGAAGTTGGGGAAAATGTGGATTTGGGTGTTGTGGCGGTCCCTGCCAAAATCGTACCTATCGTTGCCGAAGAGGCTGGAGAAAAGGGCTTGAGGGCCCTCATAGTGATTTCAGCCGGTTTCAAGGAAATTGGCTCGGAGGGCCTTGAGCGGGAAAAGGAGCTGCTGAGAATTTGTAGGAAGCATCGGATGCGCCTCCTTGGGCCTAACTGTCTAGGATTAATAAACACTTTCACGCCTCTAAATGCCTCTTTTGCGTCTCAGATGCCGCCTAAAGGAAATATCGCCTTTATGTCGCAGAGCGGCGCCTTGTGTTCAGCTGTTCTGGACTGGGCGGCAAGCGAGCATGTCGGCTTAAGCAACCTCATTAGTCTTGGAAACATGGCGGACATGGATGAGACCAGTTTTATGCAATTGTTAGTGGAAGACCCGAACACCAAGGTTATTCTCGTATACATTGAAGGAGTAAAGGACGGACAGAACTTCATGAAAGTGGCCCCCATGGTTTCGCGGAAAAAACCAGTGGTCATCCTTAAATCGGGTACGTCTGATGCCGGAGCCAGGGCGGCAGCCTCCCACACAGGGTCGATAGCCGGTAGCGAGGTTGCTTATATCACGGCCTTCAGGAGATGTGGGGTGCTTAAAGCTGACTCCGTCGAAGATTTGTTCAACTTGGGCATAGCCTTCTCGTCGCAGCCAATTCCGCAGGGTCGAAACGTGGCCATTCTAACCAACGCTGGTGGGCCGAGCATTGTGGCCGCTGACGCCTGTTCCCGGCACGGTCTGAACCTAGCCTGGTTGTCCCCCCATACTGTTGAGCTTCTTCGTAAGGAGCTCCCCGGGGAGGCTTCCCTGTTCAATCCTGTGGATGTGTTGGGTGACGCGCTTGCGGACCGATACGGCTTCGCCCTAAAAACGATTCTTGCGGACGACTCCGTAGAGTCCGTAATGGTCATTTTATCCCCTCAGGCTATGACTCAACCCTTGGAGACCGCCATGCAACTTGAGGCCTTTAAAACCACCTTTCCAACCAAGCCGATTATAGCGGTCTTTATGGGCGGCCAAAGTATAAAGAAGGCTGTTGAAGCCCTTATGAAAGCCGGAATCCCCAACTATCCGCAGCCTGAGAAGGGCGTTGCCACCTTGGCAGGCATGGTAAAGTATAGGGAGTATCTTGCGCGTGAGCCGGAGGAGTTTCCTTCGTTAAAGGTGGACCGCACTGTTGTGGAGAGTGTTCTCGAGAGGGCTAGGAGGGAGCGGCGTGTAGGTCTCCTCTCCGTGGAGGCGAGAAGGGTGGTTCAAGCCTATGGAATTGCGGTTCCTACGAGTATACTCGCCCAAAACAGGGGACAGGCGGTGAGCGCCGCGGAGGAGATAGGCTATCCCGTGGCTATGAAGGTGGTTTCTCCTCAAATTCTCCACAAAACAGACATTGGCGGAGTGAAACTGAATCTTGCTTCTAGCCGAGAGGTGGAGATCGCGTTTAACGAAATTATAAGAAACGTGAACATTTTCATGCCAGGGGCCCGCGTCTTCGGAGTTGAAGTGCAAAAAATGGTGCCTTCAGGAAAGGAAGTAATCGTGGGCATGAATCGCGACCTCCAGTTCGGCCCCCTAATAATGTTCGGTCTAGGCGGGGTGTACGTAAACATCCTGAAGGACGTATCCTTCCGTTTGGCCCCAATTTCAAAGGGGGCGGCATCGGAAATGACAACTGAAACCAAGTCATATGCGCTGCTGCGAGGCATAAGGGGTGAGCCTAGATCAGATATCGAATCGATTGTCGATGTGATTCTGAGGGTCTCCCAGCTCTCCATGGATTTTAAAGAGATCAGTGAAATCGATATAAATCCGCTCTTCGTTTATGAAAGTGGTAAAGGATCATTAGCCCTTGATGTAAAAATTACAGTAACCCATGGGTGAACAATATGAAAAAAATACCTGGCGTATATGTAGCCTCGGCCACACGTCAATCTATGGGAAAAACTGCGTTTTGCCTCGGCTTAGCCCTCACTCTCAAAGAAGAGGGCCTGAACGTGGGATATTTTAAGCCCTTAGGCTGGCAATTCACCTCGAAAGAAGGAAAACCTGCAGACGAAGATGCCTTCCTAATGAAAAACCTGCTAAGCCTAGAGGCGCCAGTCGAACTGATAACCCCTGTTCTACTTGAGTATCAGTATTTGGACCAATACTCCGCAGAGCAGACCGCCACACTTTCGAACAGGATCAGCGAAGCATATCTACGGGCGTCCAAAGGCAAAGACTTCATAATCATAGAAGCCCTCCGCGATCCTTGTCTGGGAACCTTTTTTGGCTTCTCTACAGCCAAACTCGCCAAACAACTCAACTCAGATCTCCTGCTGGTCTCCACAACTTATCAAGACACGGCCGTAGATGAGATCCTGTTCGCTCACTTTTGCGCGACCCAGGAAGGAACAAAATGTGCAGGAGTTGTTTTCAACAGGGTTAGTAAACCCATCGATGAGCGAATTAAAAAAGTGATAGTTCCAACATTAGAAAAGAGGGGAGTCCACGTTTGGGGCCTCATACCGGAGTCCATTCCCCTAACTGCCCCCACAGTCAAGGAACTTTCCGAAACCTTGGGAGGGAAGGTGTTATGCGGCGAGAAAAACCTTTCCAGCCTTGTTGAACGTTACTTGGTGGGGGCCATGACCCAAGAAAGTGCCATACGCTATTTCCGAACGGCTCCAGGAAAGGCGGTGATCACAGGGGGAGACCGGCCAGACATCGCTCTAGCGGCCCTTGAAACCGATACTTCTGCCCTCATCTTAACTGGGGCTCTTTACCCTGACGTGAGGGTATTGGCGAGGGCCGAGGAAAAGGGGGTTCCAGTCCTTCTGGTTCCTTATGACACCTACACTACCGTAGAAAGAGTAAGAGACGTAACAGGGAAGATCAAGGTTGGCGACACGAAGCGCATAAACATAGCGAAGAAACTTGTCTCAGAGTACGTTGACTGGAAAGGTCTTCTGTCATGCTTGGGCCTAGTGCGCTAGACGGTTATGAGAGCGGCGTCTCTTCCTTAGATTTGATTTCTACAGACGTTAGAATGCGTGAAGTAAGCTCCAACTGATCCGAAAACCCTTTCTTGACGTATGCGTTGCTGATTTTTATCCGATTACCCACCGTTAAATCTTTGATGATGTCTACTAGCCTTCTCCACAAGGAAACTCTAATTTTTCCAGTGTCGTCGCCCAATTCAAAGGAAGCAACAAAAACCTTTTCACCTCTTGTAGTAGTAACCTCCCTAATTTCAGGGACTGTTTCAAGGATTCCCTCAACGGTTACAGGCCCGCCCTCTTCCTTAATTTCCATAATTTTTATTGTCTCTTTCTCATAAGGCGGTAGTGCGCCTGTCAGTATTTCGATTTTAGTCGCGTTCTTCGTGTGGATTTCAAGCCTGCCGTCAACGTTTTCTTTCACTCTGCCGTCTACGATCTTTAAGTGATCACCAGTTTTTATGTCACCCAACTCATCCACTTTGTCGTTCCAGAGGACAAGGGTTATCTGGCCCGTTTTGTCCCTAAGCTGGATCCTTCTGACCTTGCCTTGGGTTCCGTCCCTTCTTTCGAAAGTGGAAACGGGATTAATGCGCTGCACAGTACCGAGTATGCTTGCCTTCGCGTGTTTTTTTGTCACTTCTCCAATCTTCTGCAAAAAATGTGCAGGAGGGGGATATTCTTGGTCTACTATCCCCGGCGGAGAAATCAGGACATCTCCACGCAATCCTACGTGAAGCTCAGGCTTTCCATCAATGCCCTCACGCACGTATCCATGTGAAACCCTGATTATTTCTCCTTCCTTTATTTTTTTGTCTTCCACAAGGCTAACTTTATCGTCCCACAGAACCGCATTTAACGTCCCGCTGTTGTCTGCAATGAGTAGATGGGCAACCTTTCCTTCAGTTCTATCGGGGCGGGTGAAAGTTTTAGGCGGATAAACAGTTATAACGCGACCAGTTATTGTCACGTCATTTAATCCAGAAACTAGGTCTCGAATAAGAATCTCGGGTTGAAAAGGCTCCCGAAAAACCTCTACTCCCAGCTCTGAAGCCACAAGGCGAGCTGCACCCTCGTCCGTAAAATACCCCCCGGCTTCCCTCTTTTTCTCCTCAATCATATTAAGAACTTCTTCACGCTTGAGGTCCCGCCTAGCAATTAGAATTTGCTCAATGACTTCATCGAGTCCCATTTTCCTCGCACTACAATTATCGCATTTTTCTTTTAAAGCTAAACCCAATTACTTTGCAACTTCTTTCTGCCCTAATCTACGCGTGTGAGTTTTGGGCGCGATCCAAGAGCCAATACTTTAATAGATTGGACTTGGCATTTTCTGAAATATGCCGAATCGAGAAAGGATCAAGATAGCAAAAGCAATCTCAGAGGTGATCGTACAAAAATATGCGAACGAAATTTTGCTAGTTGCGGTATATGGTTCTGTTGCAAGAAAAGAGGATGTTTCTTATTCGGATATAGACATGTATGCCGTAACTAGGAACCTAACCTTCCAGAGATATTTTGCATATAATGGAATACCGATTACTGTACATTTCAAGACTGAAAGAGCGGTTTCAGAGGCGGTGGGGAAAGTCACTTCGACATGGCCCGCAGAGGCCCATCAATTTCTGTTTCCCAAAATTTTGTATGGTTCTAAAAAATTGCCTAATGAATGGAGACAGATCGTGGAAGAAATACCCGAAAAAGATTTTCATGAAGCAGCTTCTATTTCGCTTATTGAAATTTTCGAGAATGTTGGAAAGACAAGAAATGCCTGTAAACAAAGGAATCTAGGGAGATGCATAGAATCTGTTTGGAATGTGGTTTGGCATGCAGATATGTTTGTGGCTCTCGTAAATAGGACGTACTATAAGAAACCTGGATTCAGGGGCCTTGAAGAGGTAACAAAGTTCGAAAAGATACCTGCTAACTATTGCAAGTTGATGAAGACCCTTTGGAAGAGTAGGAGTTTCAGTGAACTGAACACGGCTTCCATGGAGTTGTGGGAAAGATGTCTCGAACTAGCAAAGAAAGAAGGGATAAGATTCGAGAACTATACTTCACTGGAGGAAATTAAAATCTAGTTATTCGGCGCAACCTTTCACTCAAATATACAAGGTGTGTAAGATAAAAGATTATTTAATCTCCATTTTACATCATTTAGGTGGATGGCAATGGCAGGACAAACATTGTTTAACATGGGCCTTGTGCTGGTTCTTGTCGGGTTTGCCGTGACCTTTATCGCCGCTATACTTCTAGTTTTTGCCTCAGTGAAAGGAAGGGGAAAAATTAAGGGTGGAGGGGCGGTGGTTATTGGTCCCTTTCCCATCGTCTTCGGCACCGACAAGGAATCCGTTAAAATTCTTCTCATCCTCGCTATCGCCTTGGTTGCCCTCTTGTTGATCGTCATGATGTTGTCTGCAAAGATTTTTGGGTAGGCCTCTAAATTGTGTGCTGGAAACTGCGAAGTTTGTGGCAGGCGCGCGGCGAGATATGTTTGTCAGGAGTGCGGGCGTAGGGTTTGCCAGATATGTCTCGAACCCCAAACGTGGCTTTGTTCAGATTGTTACAACAAACTCAGACAGGAAGTTCCTACGCTGGCAAAGGAAACTTCCATCTGGCTAACTCCCTTCAAACTGTTCCTTTTGGGCTTTCTCCTGATCTTCGTGGGGACGGTTTTCATGATAATCGCGGCCGTCTTCTTTGGAGCCTCCGTAGGCGCCATGATTTGGGTGTTGCCCTTTCCTCCGATATTTTTTGGCGCTGGGTCGCATCCTTATTCCGTTTGGCCATTCATTTTTGCTGTTGCCCTAACAATTGTGGGTGTAACTCTTTTTCTGGTGCTTCGGAGACAAAGGAGATGAGGCGGCTTAAAAGCCAGTTTTCACTTTGTGGTTTTCTCTTTGCCATAGACTAAATACAAGAAAGTCAGAACCAACGCGAATATGGCTAATATCATTAATACGTCCATGATTAGAGTGTAATATGGTTCTATGTCCATGAGGATCCCTGCCCCCTCTATTAAATTCTAAAGACATATTTAAGGAGTAACCCTCTTCCATTCTGCCATCAAGGAATCGTAAAGCTCGTCCTCCTCCTCTATCAAATCATACCAATCCAAGGCCTCTGCAAGCTTCTGCGCAATAAGATGATAACACAAATGCACCTCCCTGTCCATCACCCGAAAGTAAAAATCATCACACGTACAAAAATCAGCGGCAGGCATGACAAGGTAATCGCGCTCCTTGCCGACCACAATCCAAACGATTCTGCCACTCGGCTTAAAGACGTATTTCTTTACCCTATCATCCTTTAGGGTTTCCCAAGCCTTCGTAAACCGTGAACTAAAGGCTTCAGAAAGCTGAGCTAGATGGGGGCCAGTTACCCTTCCTTCAGCCTTAGCCTCCTTGCAAATGCTTTTGAGTATGTCGATTTCTGACGGCTTTTTCATGAGTTTTCTCCTAATTTTCTAACAATGATAATTAACTCAAGGTCCTTAATTGACCAATAGACCCTAAAAAGGTTCCATCAAGAAGATAAATCTCTGCGTTATTAATGTCGACGCTTCTAGAGCGCAGCACAGGACTTATAAACATTTTAGACCATGCACCTCTAGCCTTCTTGTTCATGGGTTGGCCCCCCAGAAGCCCATTAAAGGACGGCATGATTAAAAGCTGTGAAGGCCGCATCTTTACATTAGAGCGCGCCTTAATGTTAAGGCGTTTAAGAACGGATTTTGCCAGCTGCTCGCCGTTGCATCTGGCCTTAACCCACACCTGCCTCGATATTCTGAAACCCATGGGATCGCGAAAGGCAACAATTGGATGAACATGACCCATGATGAGGCTGCGGCACCCTAGGAGTTCTGGAGCTGGCCAAGTGTATCCATGGAAGAGGCCTATATCTCCCCAGAGAACAACTCCTGTGGAGGGCAAGATTTTCACATTTTCAGGTAGGAGGGGTGCGAGGTTACCGTCGTGGTTCCCCAGAATCACCCGAATATCCTGTACCATGCCGCCGATGGCCTCAAAAAAATCTGGAACGTCGCGCCATTCTCCCCACTCAGCTGTTGCTATCGTGTGCTTTACGTCGCCTAGAAAAATAATGCTTGTAGGCTTTTTGGCTTTGATTAATTGAAGCATCCTGTCCAGCATCTTTGAAGTTTGGGACGGAACATGAATTCCCTTCTCCGTTAAGGCCACTTCCCAGCCTATGTGGAGGTCAGCAACCACCAAAACTCGTTCAGAACCTTTCTGTAAAAGCATAGCTGGAAATGGCCTTATTGGCATCAAACTACTGGAACACTCCCAAATTAAATACAAACTTCTTGATATTTATGATGTCCTTTGCATCGAGGTTGCTTTACGTGATTAGAATCAGGTGAGGTAGCGCAGGCTTTCGGAGATGTCGTCGATTCTGTTTAGGTTGTTGATCACGACGTTGATTCTGTAGGAGCTCCTGATGGTTCGCGCTATCTCTGTCAATATATAGTCTGGACGAAGGAAGAAATGCCTAAAGTGTTCGTGGATCATTTGTTTAATTTCTTCGCATGGCACGGTGTCAGGAGAAATCTCGGATGGGAAAACTCCTGTCTCCCAGTACTTCTCTTCGTCTAAAATGCCCTTCATTTTGAGCTCGTTCCAGATTTCGTTTCCTGGGAAGGCTCCGAGGATGTTAAATTGGGGAATGTCTAGGTCTATCTTTTTGGGAAACTCTAGGGTGTTCTGGATTTCTTGCTTCGTTTCGTTTGGAGCACCTACGATAAAGGAGCCAACTATGACCTCCATTCCTGCTTTTCTGGCGCTTTTCACCGCTTTTTCGGCCTGCTCAGGCGTTGTCTGCTTCCTGTAATAATCTAGGACCCTTTTGTTGGCGCTTTCAATTCCGAAATAGATTACTCTGCAGCCAGCCTTCACGGTTTCTCGCATCAGCTCGTAGGAGCAGTGGTCAACCCGTCCTTCGCAGATCCATTCTATGTCCATTTTTTCCTCCCTAATTCTCTGACAAAGTTTGATCACCCTTTTCGGGTTCATTGTGAAACTGTCATCCACAAAGAGAAACTGCCTGTAACCCTCGCTTACTAAAAGCTGCAATTCGTCTAAAGTGTTTTCAACCGATCTAGGCCTCCAAAGGTTGCGGGCAAATCTCGTGCACCCACAAAATCGACACCGATACACGCACCCACGAGAAGAAACAATACTGGTAAACTTTTTAGGCGCCACATTGGCTCCGACAATCGCCGAATGATAATCCACATCTAAGAGTTCACGATCTGGAAAAGGTATAGAATCTACATTCTTAACTAGTGGCGTATCCGGGGTTAAGACGATTCCATTTTTGTTTCTAAAGGCTATTCCCAACACGTCCTTTAGCTTGCCGCCCTCTTCTAGGCATTTCGCCAACTCTAAGCTAGTGTACTCTCCCTCCCCCCGAACGATCGCGTCCACAAAAGGGTAATTTTTGAGAATTCTCTCCGCGTTGAAGGTTGCGTGAAAGTTGCCAAAGACTATGGTTATGTTGGGGTTTTCCTTCTTCACTTCCCTGGCGATTATGGCTGCCGTTCGACTTGAACTAATTAGGGTAGAAAAACCGAGGATGTCGGGGTCTTCTTTTTTCACCCAGCTAACCGTATCCTTTATTGAGAATGCTTGGGCTGCCTGATCCAGCACGGAGACTTCGATTCCGTTGTTTTTTAAAACCGTGGCTATGTATAATATGCCTAAGGGTGGCCACGATCCAATGGCCTTCTTTTTTTCCGACATCCGAAGTTCCCTGTTGGGGCCGGGGCTTATGAAAGAAAACTTCATTCTTTTCACGGCGATGTAATGTAAACATAAGGTTTTGTTCGCCCAAATTTAACGGTTGCCCTAATAAAGTTGACTCTTAACGGGCCAAGTTCCTTACCGTGTATAGAGTTTTGACCGAAAATTTTAGAATCATAGGAGACATATTGATTAAATGGAGAATAAAATGTCCAAAATTATAGAGTTAGAGGAAGCCATAAGCAACGCTAAGAGATACATACAAGCTAGGATTCAGGAAACAATAAAAAAGGGAAGCGTTAGAACCGTCAAAATCGATTCTGCAAGGCTCACCTACATCGGGGAAACACCCGTTTTTAGCATTGAGGGAACCCTTCTTGTCAAAAGGGGGATGATGAGAATGGAAGAGAGAAGTTTTAGGGTGCAGATCAATGCAATAGATGGAAATTTGCTAGGCTTTTCAAGCGAGAGAAAGAGACTAAGATGGGGCTAACCCCTTTAGCGAATTTATGCGTTTCGTCTCCGATTGGCTTGCGTTTATTTTCTCAAAAATGAACGCCAAACTTTCGACTGAGAATTAACCGATTAGCATATATTGTAGAGTTGACATGTAGTTTTGGTTTCGACGAGGTATGCCCGGTGCAATTTGATGTGATAATTGTGGGCGCTGGCCCAGCCGGCATTTTTTCAGCCCTTGAACTAACCGAGGACACGGAACCAAACATTCTTATGTTGGACAAGGGACCTGATGTTGAAAAGCGCAAGTGCCCAGCCAACAGAGGCCTAGGATGTATAAACTGTGACCCTTGTTTTCTTCTTTCCGGATGGGGAGGCGCTGGGGCCTTCAGCGACGGAAAACTCACCCTGTCAACCGAGGTAGGCGGGTGGCTTAACGAATATTTTGGCAAAGAAAGGCTCGCCGAGCTCATAAACTACGTGGATAACATATATCTAAATTTTGGGGCTCCTCCAAACCTTTATGGCACAGACCTTGACAAAATAGAGGAAATCGAACGAAAGGCGGCTTTGGCCGGCCTCAAACTGATTCCGCAAAAAATACGCCACTTAGGAACCGAAAAATGCGCCGAAATTGTAAGAAAAATGCGTCAAACTATCAAGGGTAAGGTTGAAGTGAAAACCAGAACTGAGGTAAAGGGGCTTATAGTGAAAAACGGCCAAGCAAAGGGCGTGGAAACAACCAATGGTGAAAGATTTTTCGGAAAATATGTTGTCGTGGCACCAGGAAGAAGCGGAGCTGAATGGCTGAAATCTGAGGCTCAGTTGCTG
>Ga0315312_1002582_pt1 | contig 12426 bp, 9 predicted proteins | sample TDP7_MG_FD_203629 | JGI IMG/M metagenome (GOLD analysis project Ga0315312, IMG submission 203629) | Freshwater sediment microbial communities from Lake Towuti, South Sulawesi, Indonesia - TDP7 | ecosystem: Environmental > Aquatic > Freshwater > Lake > Sediment | place: Indonesia: South Sulawesi... | reverse complement strand
GAGAGAATAGCCGGCTCGCTAGATGGTGTCAACAGAGCGGCACGACTTTATGAGACTTTTCAAAGTGCGAGGGGTACGACTTTACGAGATTCAACAACTGGTATGGAGGTACCGATTACCAATTTACTAATTTATCAACCAAAAGGAGAGATGAGCTATGGGAAAGATAGTTGGGATAGATTTGGGGACGACAAAATCGGCCATTGCCGTGATGTTGGGCGGCCAGCCGACAGTTATCTCCACTGCAGAGGGGGAGTGGATGTGCCCCTCAGTGGTGGCAGTTAACCCCAAAACCGGGGAAAGGATGGTGGGGACGCTGGCCAAGCGCCAGGCTATAATCAACCCGGAGAACACCATCCGCTCCATCAAACGTTTAATGGGGCGCAAATTCAATGACCCAATGGTTCAACAAGCCAGAAAGGTGCTGCCCTACAAAATCATCGAAGCACCTAACGGCGATGCCTGGGTGGTAATGGGAGGGAAGGAATACTCGCCACCAGAGATATCGGCCATGATCCTCCGCAAGCTTAAGGAGGATGCCGAAGCCTACCTGGGAGAGAAAATCACCCAGGCGGTCATTACCTGTCCAGCCTACTTCAACGACTCTCAGCGCCAGGCCACTAAAGATGCAGGCAAGATCGCCGGCCTAGAAGTCCTGCGCATCATCAACGAGCCCACGGCCTCTTCGTTGGCCTATGGGCTGGACAAGAAAAAAGACGAGACCATCGCCGTCTACGACCTGGGAGGCGGCACCTTCGATATCTCCATCTTGGAGATCGGTGAAGGCGTCTTCGAGGTGAAATCCACCAATGGCAACACCTGGTTGGGCGGCGACGATTGGGACCAGCGGATTATCGACTGGGCTTGCGATGAGTTCAAAAGAGAACAGGGCATCGACCTCAGACAGGATAAGATGGCACTGCAGCGGCTAAAGGATGCGGCTGAAAAGGCTAAGATAGAGCTCTCTACTATGGTGCAGACGGAGATCAACCTTCCTTTCATTACCGCTGATGCCAGTGGCCCTAAGCACCTGCAGATGACCCTAACGCGGGCTAAGCTGGAGCAACTGACCGCTGACCTTGTGGAGAAAAGCTTTGGCCCTGTCCAGCAGGCTCTAGCTGACGCCAAGCTTTCGGCTTCAGACATTGACGAAGTCGTCCTGGTGGGGAGCCAGTCGCGGGCGCCCGCTGTCCAAGAGGCAATTAGGAAGATCTTGGGCAAGGAACCATGCAAAGGGATCAACCCCGGTGAGGCAATAGCTTTAGGGGCGGCCATCCAAGCTGGCGTTTTGGGAGGCGAGGTCAAAGAGGTTCTGCTCCTGGATGTGACGCCACTGACCTTGAGCATCGAGACCCTGGGTGGGGTGGCCACGCCTTTGATCGAGCGCAACACCACCATCCCCACCAAAAAGGGCCAGATCTTCTCCACCGCGGCCGACGCTCAGACCAGCGTGGAGATCCACGTGGTGCAGGGGGAGCGGCCCATGGCCGCCGATAACAAGACCTTAGGGCGTTTTATCCTTGATGGCATCCCTCCAGCCCCGCGAGGCATCCCTCAGATCGAGGTCGCCTTCGACATCGACGCCGATGGGATCCTCCACGTCTCGGCCCAGGACAAGGCTACCGGGCGGGAACAGGGCATAACCATCACCGCCTCCAGCGGCCTAACCAAGGAGGAGGTCGAGCGGATGGTAGGGGAGGCCGAGCGTTTCGCTGAAGAGGACAGGAAGCGCAAGGAGGAGGTTGAGGCGCGCAACAACGCCGACTCCATGATCTACCAGTCCGAGAAGGTCTTGCGGGAGCTGGGCGATAAGGTGCCGGCGGGGGTGCGCAGCGAGGTGGAGGGCAAGGTTTCGACCCTGCGCACGGCCCTACAGGGCAAGGACGTGAACGAGATCCGAAGGCGGACTCAGGAGCTAGCCCAAGCCATGCAGAAGATCGGTGCGGCCATGTATGGGCAGGCAGGGCCCACCCCGCCCCCGCCGGGCGGCGAAACGGTCGAGGGGGAGTTTAGAGAGGTGTAGTGGGTTTGCAGGGCGAAGGGCGAGAGGATTTGTCTCTCGCCCTTTACTATTTGGGTCATTTGGTGTATACTAAAAAATGTAGCCGGAAATGGCAATCGGCTCGGATTGGGGGCTGGGCCGTGAACCGAGGTTTTGCGCGTGTCCCCACCTGACTAGGAATCAGGTGGGGAAGGAGGCTCCCATGGGCAAGGAGAAACTTACGAAAGCGCCTGAGGTCATCGCTGCCATCATCGGCACCATTGTTGGCACCCTGTTGGTCAGCATCCTCCTGGGCTTTCTGAGGGGCCGGATCGCCCTGGAGACGGACGTTGCCGTGGTCGCTTTCGTGGTCGCTTTCCTCCTGCTGATATCCATCTGGGTGCTGCTGGCCATCCGGTGGGGACTCCATTTGGCTATCGCCGCCGCTGCGGTGATGGTGACCGCCGCTCCGTTAATCCCCATTAGCGTCCCCCCAGCTACTCCCACTCCCATCCCATCGCCGACGAAAATCCCTATTCCCTCCCCCGCTGACCAGGAGGCCCGCGCCTTCGCCGAGCCCATCCTGGCTGCCATCGCGGGCCGGGAGCCTACTTTGAGCGACGATTTCAGCGATCCAGGGAGCGGGTGGGAAATCAAGACCAGGCACTGGGGTGAAATAGGTTACCAAGATGGCGAGTACTTCATAATCGTGAACCCACCAGGCTGCAACCTTGTGGTGGCTCCTGTGCCGGAGGTTTCTGACTTTGTCCTAGAGATAGACGGCCGATTCGTTAGTGGAATCGATGGTGGAATCTTCCTGCAACTCTATAGCTGGTACGTGGATTTCCGATCATCGTACCATCCGTACCCTATTTCCGGTGATTATACTGTGTGCGTCAGGCCAGATGGAGGTTTGAGCATAAGGAGGCGGGTTAATACGGAGGGGGTGTACCTTTGTGATATTGATGGAGACGCGATCAAGTGGGGGTATGAGACTAACCATCTGCAGATTATAGCTAAGGGCCCTCAAATCGCACTTTACGTGAACGGAGAGCCACTCTGTCTTGTCTACGACGAGACTCTCAGTACGGGAAGGATTGAATTGAGGGCCTGCTGCGGGCATGACGATACGCCTCTCCGCGTTCACTTTGACAATTTCAAAATCTGGGACATCTCGGACCTCTCCCCATAAATACACGTGTCTATCCACTTTGGACGCCGAAGACACGGCTGGAAAGCGTGTCTACGTAGCCACTTGTGCTAAGCCATTAACTGATTGTGGATGAAGTCATATAAGGGTCTCCAAGGGTGAAGAAAGGCCAAGCTAACGAGGAGACGCGGGAATGAAAGCGATGTCGCTGAAAGGGGAAAGGAGATTATGGGGGAAGTATTGCTGAAAGAGGAGAAAGGAAAGGTCACTCCAACGAATCACCCTTACATCGTGCAGGTTGAAGGCATCTGTGGGGGTAGGCCGATCATCATTGGCACACGCACGCCGGTACGTTCCATTGTGGGCTATCACAAGATGGGGATGTCGGTAGAGGATATACTAGAGGGCCTTCCACATCTGAAGCCTGCTCACGTGTACGATGCCCTCTCGTATTATTATGACCATCAGGAGGAGATCGAACAAGACATCGAGGCAGATTCGGAGGAGCGATTGATGAAGACATATCCGCCAGGGCAGTATTAAAGTATGAACCCGGATGAGTTGATCAAGCTTTATCTCAATGAGGACATGCATATCAAGCTGGCAAAAGCGCTACGCCAGCGAGGCTTTGACGTGATCACAACGATCGAGGCTGGTATGTTAGGTTCCCCAGATGAGAAGCAATTGGCCTTTGCCACCTCACAAGGCAGAGCTATTTTGACTTTTAACCGAGGCGACTATGCCAAATTGCATAAACGTTATGCAGAGCGTGGTTGGGAGCACTATGGGATCATCGTCTCGGAACAATACCCTATTGGCGATGTGCTGCGGCGCGTGGTAAATCTGTTAGCGTCGCTCTCGGCTGAGGATATGCACAACCGATTGGAGTATTTGAGCCAATAAATCTATGGGTCCAAAAGGCGACTACTACGAGGTCCTCGGCGTGAGCCGGAACGCCAGTTTCAGCAAGGCGAGGGACGGGTCTATGATACGGCCCTCGCCTTTTTATTGTAGACGAAGGGCACCCCAGGCGAGGTGAACAGCAGGAAGGCAGCCAGCTTCGCCCTGACTCTCTCGGCAAAGGCGCTTCGAGTGGCGGGCGAGAGTCAGGGATGGCTTAGATTCAAAATCGCCCCCCTCCGCGGGGGGAGTGATGGCCCCTGCAATCTCCCCCCAATCACCTTTGCCTCCCCGCCCCCCAAGAGGTCGCGCAGGAGGGAACCTTCAGGCAGGTGCCCCTTTAGCGGCACATCCAGAAGGCAGGTCGCCTCGCCATTGTTGAGCACGACCAAAAGCACCTCGTCGCCTAGCCGCCGCAGAAAGGCGTAAGCGCCGCCTTCGGCCTGGAGGCTCACGTATTCGCCCCGGCGCAGGGCGGGGTGGGCCTTGCGGATGGCGATGAGCTGTTTGTAGTAGGCCAGAAGGTCGGTGTCCCACTGACAAATCGTCTCGCCATTCGTGCGACTAAGTGGTTTGCCCTCTAACTTGGCGAGACGATTTGTCAACCGGCTCTCATTCCAGGGCATCGCCCGACGACAGTCGGGGTCCCTCCCTCCTTCCAGGCCTATCTCGTCGCCGTAGTAGATACAGGGCGCACCGGGGTAGGTCATCTGGAGGAGGATGGCCAACTTGAGCGCCGATACGTCTCCCCCGGCCAGGGTGAGGAAGCGGGGGGTATCATGGCTGTCCAGCAGGTTGAACTGCGCCAGGGTGGCCTCCCTGGGGTAGAGGGCTAACATCTCCTCCATGCGCTGGGCGAAGGCCGGCGCATCCAGCGGGGGGATGGGCGCATAGCCCATCCCGGCCACCAGTGCCCCATCCAACCTATCGCCGACGAGGAAGCCGATGCAGGCTTGAGCGAAGGGGTAGTTCATCACCGCATCGAACTGGTCGCCCTGGAGCCAGCGGGAGGCACCCTGCCAAACCTCGCCCACGATGTAGGTCTCGGGGTTGGCAGCCTTGACGATGCGGCGGAACTCTCGCCAGAAGCTATCGTCATCAATGCAGAAAGGCACATCCAGCCGCCAGCCGTCCGCACCTTGCTCGGTCCAGTAGCGGGCCACGCCGAAGATGAAGTCACGCACCTGAGGGTTGTCGGTGTTGAACTCGGGCAGGGCCGGGATGTTGGCCCAGCACTCGTAGTTGGGCTGGCCGCTGTAGGCGTTAAGGGGGAAGCCCCTGATGTGGAACCAATCCAGATAGGGTGAGGCAGGACCGTTCTCCAGGATGTGGTTGAACTGGAAGAAGCCGCGGCTCGCGTGGTTGAAGACCCCGTCTAGGATCACGCGGATGCCCCGCCGGTGCGCCTCGTCTAGGAGGCGGTGAAAGGCCTCGTCCCCACCCAGGAAGGGATCCACCCGGTAGTAGTCGTGGGTGTGGTAGCGGTGGTTGGCCGTTGATTGGAAGATGGGGTTGAAGTAGATGGCCGTGATGCCCAAATCCTCCAAGTAATCGAGGTGCTCCACCACGCCCATGAGGTCGCCGCCCTTGAAGCCGTGGACAGTCGGCGGGCTATCCCAGGGCTCCAGATTGGGCGGCTTGGGCACGGCCTCGCTCTTGGCGAAGCGGTCGGGGAAGATCTGATAGAAGACGACATCCTTTACCCAGTCAGGGGTGATGAAATCAGTCATCGGCTCCCTCCAATCCAATATAACGATGTAGTGCAGACCTTTAGTCTGTTTGGAGGGCGAGGAGCAGGGGAAGCGGCACCTTATCTCCCGGCTCGCCGAGCTTGAAGCGCCACTGACAAATCGTCTCGCCATTCGTGCGACCAAGTGGTCTGCCCTCCAACTTGGCGAGACGATTTGTCATCTGACGAAGGTTCTCCCTTCTGATGGTAGGGCTTTGCCCTTCAACTATAGGGAGAACCTTCGTCATCAGCCCCTTCCCCATCTCGGCGTCGAGGGCGTAGACGTCGCCGTCCCAGTAGCCCACGTAAGCCTTCCCCTCCCTCTGGCTCAGCGCAATAGCGGCACCTGAGCAAAGTCATCGGCGGTGAGGGCATCCATGTCCTTCTCCTGGGAGGGCGGATATGCGCCCAGGATTTGCTCCTGGGTTGGCGTCGCCTCGGTCGGCCAGACTAGGTCCACGATGCGGGTGTGGTTTGTATCCGCAGGAGCCCCGCCCATGCGCCACTGCTTGGCCGTCGCCTCCACCTCACGCACGCGCCACACGCCGGGCGCCGGGAAGCCCTCCTGGCTCAGCACCGCTGCCACATAGCCCCATCTGCTCGGATCCACCTCCCCGCCGAAGGCCGACTTGGGCACGCGAATCGTCACCAAGCTCCGGGCCGGGTCAATAACCGTCTTGTACGAGGCTTTAACCTGGAAGAGCTGCCCCGCCTCGTCGCCTGTACTGAGCCCTGCCGAAGTATTGGACCACAGCTCCTGCTGCCACCCCTCGACCCAGACGGCGTACTCCCAGCCGTTCCCCACCTCCAACGCCGCGTTGCGGCCCGGCAGGAGCAGCCGCCGGCCCGTGCCCGCGCCCGGGTCCACATCAATGTACACATCGAAGGTCTGCACCGAGAGGTTGATGGGCGAGCCCCAGGGGTTGTTGATCGGTCCGAAGAGCTGGAAGCGGAAGACGATGTTCTTGTCGTCCACGCCGACACTGAAGCTCTTCAGGTCGTAGACTTGAGGCTCAAAGACCGGGTCGGTGGGGTAGGTGTAAGAGCCAGGGCCATGGTCGTCGCCCTGGGGGTCCTGCACCTCCAGCAGCACCGTCACCGCCCCCAGCTCGGGGACGATGACCTGGGCGGGGCCGGCCGCCGGCACGCTGGTCAGGTCGCGCTCCGCTTGGCTGACCACGGCGACGAGGTTGAGGGTGTCGCCGGCCTCCACGTCACCGAGGAGCTCAAAGGGCACCGCCAGCTCCAGCACCCGATCGGCCACCGCCACGGAGGGCAATGGCTGCGGGTCCACCCAGCCGTTCTGGCCGTCGGCCAGGAGCAGTTGGGCGCTGGCCGCCCCTTTCTCCAGCCTGACCTCGGCCAGCTTCGAGGCGCGGAAGCCGAGCAGGGTCCTGGGCTCGGTTGTCGCCCCCAGCCGGCTGAAGGCGTTGGCCTTCTCAGCCCGGGGCAGGGAGAAGTAAATGCCGATATAGGCTGGGTCGCCCAGAGCCTCCCAGGCCTGCCGGCCGTCCAGTCGGAAGTAGAGGTTTTTGGCGTCGTAGCCGTAGGAGAGGCCGGCTGCCACGTCCTCCGCCCGGGCCTCGTAGTAGGCGGCGGCGTCCCACTCGCCGGGCGAGGCGACGCCGTCCACCGTCGGCGCGATGGTCCCGGTGGCGCCGCGGGTCGGCGCGGCGGCACAGGCCGGGATGATGGGCACGTCTAGGTAGTCGGGAACCGGCTCGCCCAGGGCGCGGTAAACCTCTTTCTGCAGGGAGCGGAAGCCGAAGTCGAAGTACTCATCCACGCCGGAGTCCTGGTCAGCCCCGTACCACCAGAACCAGTCGGACCCCTCGGCCAGGTACATGAAGTCGAGGGCCTGGGCCAGAGCCTCCGGCGTCACGGTCTTGCGCTTGTAGAGGTCATACTGGGCCAGGGCCTCCCGGGTGCGGCCCAGGTACTCCCATCCCGTGTTCTCCTCCGGCTCGCCGATCCAGGTGGCGTAGTTGGGGCTGAACCAGGCGCCGGCCCACAGCTTCTCGATCTCCCGCTGCTCGGGAAACATAGCCAGGTACTCAGAGGGGGTGACGGTCTTCAGCCAAGGCGTGGACGACAGATTGCGGTAAAGGGCGTGGAGGAACTCCTTGCCGTCGTTCTCGTACCACTCCCAGGCGTTCTCCCCGTCGAGGATGATGCTTACCAGGTGCGGTCCCTGGGTGCCCTGCTCCTTCAGCCGGTCCCGGATGTTCGCCAGGCGCCGGATAAGATCATCGGCCGCTTCCTGGCCGGGGGTGCCGGAGTAGGTGAAGCCGATCTTATCGCTGATCACCCGGTCGCGGAAGATGATGCCTACGGGACGCTCGTCTTGGTAGCGCACGTAGTAGGGGCGGTAGAAGTCATCCGCCTCCTTGACCGTGTCCTTTGAATCCCGGGTGAAGCCCTTGAGCCCCAAGGAGGGGGCCAGGACGTCCTCGCCAGAGGCCATCCAGGTGAAGCCGGCGTCGGCCACCATCTTGACAATCTCCTGGGCCACGGCGCCTTCGGAGGGCCACAGGCCGCGCGGCTTGCGCCCGAAGTGCTGCTCGTAGACCTCTACCGCCCGGGCCAGTTGGGCAATGGCGTCGTTGGGGTAGGAGAAACGTTCGGGCAGCTCGGCATTGGGGTCGCCGACTTGGGCTAGGCTGGTGGCGTAAAGCAGGGGCAAGATGGGGTGGGCGTAGGGTGCCGTGGTCACCTCGATCTGGCCGGCGTCCTGAAGCTTCTTGTGCACGGGGATTACGGCCTTGATAACTTCCAGCGCCTTGTCGAAGACGACCTGCTTGTCCTCCTCGGCAAAGTCGCGGCCCTTGTCCACCAGGGCCTTGAGAGGCTCTTCGGCCAGGAAGTCCGGGTCGAACCAGGCCAGGTTGAAGAGCACTTGCAGATCGAGGTAGTCTTGCGTGGTGTAAGCGCTGGGCGGATAGCTGCTGCTGACAGCATGTTTTTCCCAGAGTTCCTGGTAGCGAGGGAAGCGGGCGATAACCTTGGGATTGGCGTCAAAGAAGCGGTCCACGATGAACCGTTTATCGTCGTCGGTCAGTTGGTCGGCCTGCTTTTCCGCCAGCACCCAGTAGATGTCCTTGGCGCCGGCTGCCAGGTCGTCGAGCTGGCGGACGAGGACGGGGGTCAGGTTGAAGGTGACGTGGACATCTGGGTAGCTCTCCAGCATGGCCGCCATGTCATAGTAGTCTTTGGTGGCGTGGACGCGGACCCAGGGCCGGGTGTAGATGCCGGTCCCTTCGACTGCCCCTTCGCTCCGCTCAGGGCTCCGGCTCAGGGCAGGCTCGGGGTCCTTGTAGTACAGCGGCTGGTGCTGGTGCCAGACTAGGGCCAAGTAGAGGGGTTGCTCGCCCACTGGAGTTGGTGCGGTAGTGGGCGTGGGGGTGGGCACGCAGGCGGCCAGCAGCCCGCTCAGGATGAGCAAAACTAAAAACCATTGCCGGCGTTTCACTCCGCTTCTCCTGCAGCTTTACCCCTTCACGGCCCCCAGTGTCAAACCGGAGATTAGCCACTTTGAGGAGTAGAGAAACAGGGACATCACCGGGATCATAATCATAATTGAAGCGGCGGCGAAATTGCCCCACTCCACGCGAAACTGGCCTGCAAGCGTCCAGATTCCCAGCGTCCAGGTGAACATCTCCGCTTTCTGCAACATGATGCGCGCCAGCAGGTAGTCGTTCCAGGCCATCATGAAGTTGAAGAGGAAGACGATGGCCAGGGCCGGCGTGGAGAGGGGCAGGATGATGCGGTAGAAGGTCCCTATCTTGGTCGCCCCGTCAATCATGGCCGCTTCTTCCAGGTCGTGGGGGATGGTGTCATAATAGCCCTTCAGGATCCAGATGCTGAAAGGCACTGAGCTGACGGAGTAGGCCAGGGCCAGTCCACGGTAGGTGTTTATCAGGTTCAGGCGAGCCGCCAGGATGTAGATGGGCACCATGAGCATGGCCGCCGGGATCATCTGTGTGGTGAGGAGGAAGACCAGACCAGGCGCCCGGCCCGGGAACCTCCAGCGGGAGAAGGCGTAGGCCCCGGTGGCCGCCAGAATGACGCCGATGATGGCCGTGGTCACGGTGATGGTGAGGCTGTTCCATAACCACAACAAGAAGGGTTTGTCGAAGATCACCGTGCGATAAGCCTGCAGTGTGGCGTCCTCCGGGATGATGGCCAACGAGGTGGACAGCAGCCGGTCGCCGGGCCGCAGGGAGACGCTCACAACGCGCAGCACAGGATAGACGGAGATGGCGCAAGAAAAGATCAAGAGCGCATGAATGATGAGCCGCTTGAATGGGCTGTCTCCTCGGGCATGGCGAAAGAAACGAGAGATATTGCCGGGTCTCTTTCTCGTTGCACTCATTCGTATACCCCCCTTAATCCGCCTGTCGCCCGGATGTACACCAGGGCGAAGGCGAAAAGGAATAAGAAGGTGATCATCGCAAAGGCGGCGGAGAAGCCGTAGCGATTGTACTCAAAGGCTGCGCGGAACAGGGCCGTGACCAGGATGTCAGTGGTTTCCAACTCGTTGCGGTTAATCAGGAAGGGCACGTTGAAATTGTTGAAGGTCCAGATGACCCCCAGGATGATGGCCGGGGTGAGCACAGGCCGCAACATGGGCAGGGTGATGGCACGGAACTGTTGCCAGCCCGAGGCGCCGTCCATCTCTGCAGCCTCATAGAACTCCGAAGGGATGCTCTGCAGCCCACCCAGGATGATGACCATCATGAAGGGGATACCGAGCCAGATATTGGTGATGCAGGCAGCAGCGAAATTCCAAAAGGAGTCAGCATACCATTGGATAGGCTGCAGCCCCAGGCTCCGCAGCATCACGTTGACGAAGCCATATTCAAAGTGAAATTCCCCCCGCCAGGCCAGAACCGCGATGACCTGCGGGATGGCCCAGGGGAAGACCAACAGGGTGCGATAGAGCCCCCGCCCCCGCAGGGGACGGTTGAGCAGCAGGGCCAATCCCATCCCGCCAGCAACGTGGAAGACCACATTGACAGCCGTCCATAGGATCGTCCGCCCTAGAACAGGGAAAAACATCGCTTGTTTCAGCACAGGTGCAGTGAAGGCGAGTTGGAAATTATCGATCCCCTGCATCAGGCTCAGGGTATAATCGCGGAAGTGTCGCAAGCTCATGTTGGTGAAGGCCAGCCGAATTTCGTAGCCAATGGGATAGACGACCAGCAGAGCGAGGCCGACGGCCGCTGGGGCCAGCAGCATGTAAGGCAGCGTGTGCTTGCTCTTGAGGACCTTCCCCAAAACCAGGTAGATGATGATCTCGACGGCAAGGGTGCCAAAGAAGGTGAGGACGACCATGCTGCCCACCTGTCCCAAGCTCCGGGCGATGACCTCACCGGTTAACGCTCCCATAACGTACCTCCCTTAAGACGTAGAAGTGTGAGGAACGGAGGAAGCCCCTCCGTTCCTCACAGAGCTTGCCTGGCCCTTTATCCCAGGGCCTTGATGCAAGCTTCAGCGGCTGCCTGCATGGCCGCAGCGGCGTCCTCAGGGGTCTTGGTGTCGGCCAGCACCGCCTGCATCTCCGGCTTCATGGCGTCCCAGTTGCAGCGCATCTCCACTACCGTGGGCATGGGGGTGCCAACCACCATCTGGTCCGCCGAGCCCTTTAGGATCGGGTCCCCGGTGATCAGGGGGTCGTCCAGGGCCTCCTCGAGGGCTGGAAGGCGCTTCAGCAGCCTGACCATCTCCAGCTGCTTCTCCTTGCTGGCGACGAAGTTGATGAACTCCTTGGCCGCCTCCAGCTTGTCGCCGGTGACGCCCTTGGCCAGCATGAAGTACACGCCGCTGGTGTAGGGCTTAGGCCACTCGCCCGTCGCCTTCACCAGGGGGATGCGGGCCACGCCCAGGTCGTCACCCAGCACGTCCTTGTAGCCGGTCAGCGACCAGTCGCCGTTGATGATCATGGCCGCTTTGCCCTCCTTGAAGAGGGTGTCGGCGCCGTCGTAGTCGCTCTCGGGCGGGATGATCTTGTGGGTGTACTTCATCTCGTGCAGGAACTTCAGGGTGGCGACCATCTCCGGGGTGTTGAGGGCGGGTGTGACCCCGTCCTCAGCGAAGACCTTGCCCTTGAAGCCGCCCAACCAGGGCACCAGCCAGAAGGGCTCCGTCTGGTTCCAGACCAGGCCGTAGTTCCCGCCACCAGTCAGCTCCTTGCCCTTGGCGAAGAGCTCATCGGTATCTTTGGGTGGCTCGGCGATCAGCTTCTTGTTGTAGAGGAGCATCAGGTGGTTGCCATTGGCGATGGGCACGCCCCATGTCTTGCCCTCCAGCCTCACGGCCTCCAGGGCCGCCTCCACGAACACGCCCAGGTCGAAGAGGCCGTCCACCGGCTGGATGATGTCGGCCGCAACGAAGGGACCCGCATGGTCGTTGACGGTCCACAGCATCTCCGGCGGGGTGCCGGCCAGGCTGGCGGTCTGGAAGTCCTCGCGCAGGGCCTCGACGTCCACCTTCTTGACCAGTTCGATGGTGATGTCGGGATGAGCAGCGTTGAATTCGTCCACCAGGGCCTGGTTCCACGCCAGGGCCTCCTCGCCTTCCTTGGTCCAGAGGGTCAAGGTGACGGGCACAGGCGTGGGCGGGGCCGGCACGGGAGTCGGCGTGGGCGGGGCCGGCACGGGGGTCGGC
>Ga0315312_1002579_pt1 | contig 12436 bp, 31 predicted proteins | sample TDP7_MG_FD_203629 | JGI IMG/M metagenome (GOLD analysis project Ga0315312, IMG submission 203629) | Freshwater sediment microbial communities from Lake Towuti, South Sulawesi, Indonesia - TDP7 | ecosystem: Environmental > Aquatic > Freshwater > Lake > Sediment | place: Indonesia: South Sulawesi... | reverse complement strand
TAGGCAATCTGTATATCACTTATCTATAGCAGCAATCCATATCTCAGCCATGGGTAGATAATCTCTACACGAAATCAGTAGCCCGTACATAGTCTAATAATTTGTAGTAACTCATAAATATTTTAGACCTGCAGCGATATCACTTATTCAAAATCCCAATTTTCACACACAGATTTTTGTACCATAAAGTTTATATATAGGTTAATACATAGGTTACCACAGGAAAATTTAGGAGGCGAGAAGCAGATGGGTGTAGAAAAGATAACCGCCGCAGAGGCGGAAAAAGAACTCGCCAAGGTCAGCGTCCGAGGCAAATGGAGCGACCTAATCGCTCAAATCCTTAAGGATAAGCAGCCAAGGCGAGTAACCGAACTGAAAAGGGGCCAAATCGCAGCTCTGGCTAGGGCTGTAAAAGAGGCAAAGATGAGATATAAGGCAGATTACAAAAACGGCACAATCGTCATAGCCCCAGCGGCCCCAGCAGCCGAGAAGTAAACTCGGCTGCAACCCTTTTTTATGAAAAAGGAAGCATGAAAAATGCGACAATTAAGCAACGAAGAAATAGAAAAGCTGGCGACCAGAGTAGGAGTGCGACGAATAGCAGTAGAAAACTTCTTAGCGACAATGGGCACAGATAAGTTTGCAGCAATGTCAAACTTGCGGTTAGATGCTGGGCTATACCATTGGAATAACGCAACAGTTAGAGCTATAGCAGACGGAATACGTATAGCATCGAGGGGATGAAAATGGCGAAAAGTTTGGAAGAGGAAGAGCAGGAAGCGTATATGGCAGAAGGACTTGAGGATTGGCAGAAAGAAGAATTGTGGGAGGCAGAGAGAACTGCACGGAATGCTAGGGAAACAGTTGCTAGAAACCTCGCAAAGCAGTTAGCCCGAATAGATGCTGCTTTAGAGCTTAAGAAAAGGGTGATTCCTGCTTTGCGAGAAAAGCCAAAGGCGATATTCGGCACAGATAACCTATTCATACACAGCGAAAACTATCTTCTAGCACATGATGTAGCAGGAGCACTCGGCATAAAGCTGGAGAGGGAGGCTGAGAGCGACGGAATAAACTACAAGGGGCACTTCGGCGAAATACCGATATACGTCTATGGCATGGAAACAGCCCCAGGCTGTAAAATAGTCCGCAAGAAGGTCATGGAAGAAGTCGAAAAGGTCGAGCTGGTCTGCGACGGAAAGGAGGCCAGCTCCTAAACTTTTTTAAAGAGGAATGGCAGATGGCAAAAGAGTTAGATGAGATGAGGCGAAATAACTACCAAATGCTAAAGGACATACTCTTAGCGGCCAGCTCAGGAGCAGTTAAGACCCACATCATTTATGGCAGCAATATAAACTTCAAGATATTCAAAGACTTAGCGGAATATGCAAAGAAGCGTGGGCTGCTTGTTGAGATAGACGGCGTGTTCCACATAACCGATAAGGGCAGAGAGTTCTGCTGCAGAGTAATTGAATTAGAAGCCATGCTAAGAGAGGAATGAGCAAAATGGTTGTGTATAAGCGAAAGGTAAACACAAGAGATGCAAGATTCCGAGGCAGAGTAGTATCAATCATAACGCCAAAAAGCTGGGATAACATACCTGTTGCAGATACAGAAGTGATATGCAACTCATGCAACCGCAACATACACAATCCAGATGACCCTGAAAGCTTCGGCTGGCTAATCTACTTCGATAAGAGGAGCGTTAAGCTAGACCAGCCATACGACATATACTGCGATGCATGCACTAAAAGGTTTTGGCCGAAGGCGATAGAAGTGGTGGGCATATCTGATGAAGGCATGTTCGTAATTGATAGCGGTGAGCAAAAATGAAGATTGAAGTCATGGGAAGAGGAAAAGCAGAAGAATACTTAATAAGGTCATCATGCGGAACTTGCCTGCTACATAATAAAATGATATTTGCTAATATGAGCATATCAGATAGAAGGGAGATATGCCGTAAATGCAGGGAAAATGGCTAAGAAGGATACTAAAGATTAGTGGATGGCTGCTATCTACTTCAGCTTTACTTGATAGCACTTTATGGGTGCTAACAGGCTATTATGTTCCATGCTGGACAATAGCGGCCATGAGTATAGGATGCGCCGCTCTAATCTTCTGTATGGCGAGGATGATAAAATGAACGTAGAAAAGCTGAGGAAGATAATCAAAGAGGACAATAAGAAGCTGGAAGGGCTGATACCAAGCATGGATAAGCTGGAAAATGCAATGTGCATCATAATAATCCGACAACAACAAGAGCCAGACGGCATAAAAACATACATATCCGAAATAGGAGAAGTAAGCTGGAACGCAATATTCCGCTCTATACTAAAGGTGATGATGAAACACGGCATAGCCTATGTAGCTGAAGTTCCACGACAAATATGGCATGTTACCATTAAGGACTTAGGAGTAGATTAAGATGGAAGCAGACGAAGCAATGGATAAGGACGCACTACCATTCCAATCTATTCATCGCATAAAGGTAACAGCCTGCATACCCTACCACTACCGCTGGAAGATAAATGAATGCAAACTTATGCTGTTAGACCTAAAATTCTTAGATGAAAAGCTCGGAGTGTATGCAGCTAAAGCATTGTATGACATAGTGCAGAAGGAAACAGAAGATATATTCGCAAAGATGCATGATGACATACAGTATCTACGCAAGAAAAGGAAGGAGCTGAGCGAATGAAGCCAAAATGTGTGAACTGCGGAAAGGAGATAACAGGCGATTATGTAGAGGTGCTTGACTATCGAGTAACTGATGCTAAGCTATATTATGTGAGAAATTCATGGAAATATTGCTCGTGGCAATGCTTCCATGAATATTGTGGTCATATAAAGGAGTTGAGAGAATGAAGGAAGTAATCTATGAGTATGAGGAGTTCAAGCGCAAAGCAGACCCAAACCAACCAATACACCACACATGCATAGGGCGCTGGATAGACAAATACGGAACATTATATCGCTTAACATTCAGAATCTATGCTAAGAGCCTGAGCCCAGATGCTCATATCATAGTGTTTGAAAGCTCAGGAGAAATATCAACGCTAAATAAGGACTTCCATGACAAATACGGCACAGAATACTACAAAGGCTTCAGAGCAAAGTATGAAGAGCTTGTGGAGAAATATGCAAAACCAATAAGTTCAACGGAAGGAAGGCTGGAAGAATGAGATGCTGGATAGTAACATACGAAACTCTACAAGAAGCAGCAAGAGATATAATGCGGAATAAAACAGAGCCAACCTTAATAAGTGATTGGCTAAGCTGGAAAAAGGCATTTAAAATACTATACAGCTTGGTGATAGATGGCAGGTATCAGAAACTAACTGAAAAGACACTTATAAATCTGAAGGTGCAGAGCAAAGCCCCTCTGGAAACTCGCCAAGATGACACCGAGGTAGCAGGCTGCAAGCCAGAGAGAAGGGTGCTCACATGACACACTTCAGAATATGCTCATTCAAAGCCAATTCGGACAAACCGCTATCCTATAAGAAGATAGGCGACATACTAAACCTACAAGCGGAAATACGCAGAATAGCCGAAAAGACAGATGCGGACTACATATCGCTGCGAATAATAAGAACACCAACCCCTATCCAGAAAAACCTAAGCTTCAATAGGCGGACTAGCTGAGCCTAACGGCTTGGGAGAAGCTAGAAAAAGGAAAAAAGGAGAGTGAGAAAAACGGTTCAGTTGAAAGGAAAAGCTGAGCTTGCCAAGGCAGAGGAGCCCAAAGAAGGGCTCTCATATATCGTAGCAGGCAGCGAAGAGGTTAAAACCTCTGTGCAGGGATTCAGCGGCATCAGAGTGAACTTAGACCCTGTGGACGCAAAGGAGAAGAAGAGGCTCGAAGAGGAGCACAAAGAAGTCGCAGCGATGCTCTGGATGAGAGAGGTCGCTGGAACGAAATCAAAGCTAGGAGCGTTCCTCGACGCCTTCACCCAACACTTCGGCGACGAAGATGAAGCGCTGAACACGGAGAATTGGATAGGCAAGAAAATCCGCATAGTGTCTTGGAAGCCTCGGGCAAGAGAAGTAGCAGTCCTCGACTAAAGGGGCTGCTACTCCCCCTTTTTATGGAGATGAGCAAAATGGGCGGAATAACATTGGTGATGGGCAAAAAAAGCAGCGGAAAGTCATATCTACTTAACCTATTGCCAGAGGGAGCACTAAACGTAAGTTGGATAACAATGGCAGGGCTAAAGCAACCGTCAATCGTAGTATCTGAGGCTAAAAGCATTGTTCTCTATGCTGAACATGCATATTCAGGATACAGAAAGTTTCAGCTGATAGAAGTAGCAAAGAAACTAGCAGAACAAGGCAAGTTTGTCTATATACATTGCTACCCACAAAATTGGAAATGGCTAAAGAAGGTGTTTGAATGAGAATCCGAGTAAAGCTTGATGAGGAGATAAAGAAGTTCATCATATCTGAAGAGTGCAACTGCAAGCTATGCCAAACCTTCCGTAAAATGCTGCAGAATGGGTATGACATAACTTTACAGCTGGTGAGATAATGAGCATACAGAAGCGGGCATATCAACTGCATCTACACGGCGGCTCCTACTGCCTAACAATACCTAAAGCTCTTGTGTCGGAGGCGATGATGAAGCATGGAGTTAGAATAATTCTGCTAGATTATGATGAAAATGAAGTGATTATAAGGCTGGTTGTAGCAGATGAGCGCGATAGAAAACACCCTCAAAATAGTGAAAAGGGTCGAGCAGACGCACAGAAACTTGGGGCTGCCAACAGTATTCAGTAAGCTGGTGGACTTGAGCGACTTGGGCTTGTTGATAGTGGGAGAACGCGCAAGAGGGAAGGGAGCAATATTGGACGCAATCATACAACTAAGGCACAGAAACGTAATGAGGATTGCGCGCTTAACTCCAGCAGGACTTGCTAAGGTAGCAGAGAAACTGTCTAATTCCAGCATAACCTTCATAAATCCAGACATAACATCGCTATACACAAGCTACTTGAAGGATGCCGCAATAAATGCTGTAGCTCATCTAATCTCGGAACATTCGCTACCTGTTTCGTGGACTGCTAAGTATGACTATTCAATTGAAAACTGCAACCTGTCATTCCTGAGTGGAGCCCAGCCAAAGCTGCTGAGAGAGATAAGTAAAATGCCAAATTGGGAGAGCATGTATAAAGACAGATTTCTACGCTTCTGCTTACTCTATCCATTTGGCACACCTGCATACGTAACAGAGTATCCTAAAGTGGGCGAAATACTACTCCCAGCAGACATAAAGCTCGACGCCATCAGTATAACAAGGGACATAAAACGCTCTAAAGGATACATACGGCTTAAAGCCATACTTGAAAGGATGACCAGCGAAGGAAGGTGCGGAATGTATCTTGAGCGCCTATTACGTGCACATGCCTTCCTTAATGGCAGGGAAGTAGTAGTCGAAGCTGACATAGAAATACTTGAGCTTACGACGCCTTATCTGATGATTGACTATTGGCTGAGCGAAAGAGAAGAATTGGCTGGAACACTACACTTCGACCCAAACGCTTTCGTGCTGCTATTCTTCTTAGTGGAAAGAGGAAGCGCCTCGAAGGCGGAGATGCGGAAATATTGGAAGGTATCTCAATCAACGATAACAAGAGCAATACAGCACCTAAGAGAAAAGCACATCGTAATCGGCACCTACGGAAAAGACCTTCACTCGCTAAACCCTGATTGGTATGCTCGATATATCATGCCCTTAATAAAATGGGGCAAAGAGGTGGGCATAGTAGAATGAGCTTCAAATACTGTGAAGTTGAAGGTTGCTTTGATGAGGCTGAAGCTTTCTGTCATACTGCTGAACATTGGTTATGCCAAAGGCATCATAACCTATACCACAAGCCTAATGGCATACCCATAAAGCCTGCAAAGGAGCCAAAATGGAAACCTATGAGCGAATGGGGGAAATCAAAATGATAGACCTATTGTGCTGCAACAGTATGAAGATGATGCCAACCTTATCGGAGCGAGTAGCGCCGAGCTTCAATATGATATTTCTTGACCCGCCATACTTTGAATGGGCAGACAGCGAGAAGCCACAACACAACCTACTAAGCCTATTCACAACTAAGCTGCTGAAACCTAACGGTATCGTATGGTTATGCGGAACGCAACCTCAGCTACTTGACGATTGGCCGTATTGGGGCAGGTTCTTTAAGCTGGTGTTTGAGATAATTGAGAATAAGATTACAAGCACACCGCCGATAAATCAATGGCAACCTTCACGGCTCCACGAAAATATATGGTGCCTAATCAAGAATAAGACGCAAGTATCTGAAACTAAATTAGATATACGCAGAGTAACCAAGAAAGGAAAAGTTATCACAGGCGGAAGGCCAGGCGGCATGTCTATCAGATACGGTAAAACATGGGTTGAATGGCGAACAGGCGTAGGCTACCCTAAATCGGTGTGGACTTGCAGCCAGATAAGTAAGGGAAGTAAGGAGTATGAAGGGCATCCAACACAAAAGCCGCTCAGGTTAATGGAGCTGATTGTGAAGATAAGCACCGAGGAAAGCGATTGGGTTCTCGACCCCTTCGCTGGAAGTGGAAGCACACTAATAGCGTGTGAGGAGAGTGGAAGAAATTGCTTGGGAATGGAAATATCGAAGGAGTATTGCCAAATAATATTGAAGAGAATGAGAAGGGCGACGCAAGTAACGAAACTGAGCGAGTTCATATCGAAGGGAAGCTAAACCACGAGCCTAAAGGGCGTGAAAAGTTCGTGGAAGCTCAAATAGAGAAAGCTGTCAAAGAGGCCGAGGAGCGAAAAACACACACCATAATAATACGCAACGTGCCGCATCACCTATACGTGAGGCTACATAACGTAAAGGCATACTACAAGGCGAAGTCGTGGGCACAGATGCTGGATAAGATAACAGCTGAATATGAAGAGGATATAAAGGAAACGGAGTGGTTGTAATGGCAGAAGAGGAATATGAGCCGATTATACGCAGAATAAGGGAGTTAGAGGAATTTGTCCGCAGAAGGCAGGACACCATAGATTACTTGAAAACTGTGCTGGAAGTTAGGCGGACAGAAACAGGAATGACCCATGAGCAACTGATGGTAGCAGACCCTACATATAGGCATACATTCTACGCCATAAGGAGCTTAGAGGGATGGCAAACAAGATATCGGCGTCTGATTGAGGAGTTGAAAAAAGTAGTGCCACCTATCGAATTTCTTAGAGTGATATTGACATTCAGCATCGAAACAGGCGAGGGGCATGAGCCCTTCTACGCAGAGGTTACATGCGACACCGTTATACCTGCGGAGATGCCCGAAGAAACTAAGTCCGAGCTAGTGGAGCGGATAGCTAACGCTGTTATCAAGCTGTTCTGGATAATATTCGATGCACTCAAAGATGTAACGAAGGATAAGCAGGAGTTATGGGGCAAAGAAGCTTATGACAAAGTTCTAAAGAGAGTGATATTCTTCCAGAAATACGCAAAGGAAATCAGCGAAACAGCCATGGATAACCTTCTGAAAATGATACGTGAACTCGGAGGCTTACTCCGAAGCCCAGAGGAATACGTAACCCAGCAAGCAATAATCAAAATAGGCGTTGAGTATCACTACGCATTTAAGGAGGCAGAGCCAAAGTATCCTATAATCGGAATCCTTATTGAAAAGGGAACATCACCAGCCACGAAGGGCGATTGGGTCATCGAAAAGCGCATAATCATGGCAGACAAGACAGACGTGAACATACTCGAAATATTGGAGATAAGGCTGGAGAGAACATGAGCAAATTTGATGAACAAAAATTCCGTGAAGTAGTAAGAACACTACTCAAAGAATCAGCTAGACATCTTGAGGAGATGCAGGAGCTAACCGATAAACTTAAAATACCGATAGCAAATGAGGATATACCGATAGCCATGGCTATACTATCAGAAGAAGTTGATGCCGCAGACATGAGGCAAGAACTTAAGCAAACATTCAAGATAATGATAACTATGGTATTAAAGCCACTTCCAAGCAAAGAAAGGTATGTAATCTGAGGTGATAAACATGGGCAAGAAAAGTAGGCAAAGAGCAACAGGTTTAGATGAAGTCGGAAGGATGCACAGAGCGTTAGAAAGGAGAAGGAAGTTAAAGGAGCTAACAGAGCTGATTAGGGAGAAGCTCAAAGACCCACAAGCCCGAGCAGAGTTAATCGCAGCGATTGAAGCATCCAAAGGAAGGATGACTAAAGAGCAACTATTAAAAGCCTTAGGAGAAATGAAAGGTGAAAGTGCTAAAGATTGACTTAGATATAAAGCCGCCAGATGAGTGGATGACCAAATGGATACAAACAAGATGGGCTATACTTGGCGCCTTAGGATACCCATTTGCAGGCTTAAGAATGTTTGAAACCAAAAGAGGTTTACATATCTATGCTATGCTTGAGAAAGATGTAGATGACAAGACAGCGAATATGCTTCAATTCCTGCTAGGCGACGACCATACAAGAGTTAAGATAAACGAATGGCGGATAAAGAAGGGCATCAAACGCTGGAATAAGCTATTCCATAGGGTGCTCTATCGTAGAAAGGCTAAAGTGATAGAATGCTGGTATTGTGGCAACAAAATTCCGCTGAGGGAATGATATGCGAGAATATACCATGACAGACATAACTTACAGAAAATTAAAAGCAAGAGAAAGAGAACTTAACTGCGAAAAATGCGGCAAAGAGATTAAAGTTGGCGATAGAGTAATATCAAGAATAGTGCAGAGAGGCGGAAAGTCTAAACGATACCACAAGAAATGCTGGGAAGAGGGATTTATATAATGGATATAGAGAGCATGATAATAATAGGCATAGCTTTAGCGTTACCAATATATACAGAGTGGCGAATGAAGCGGATGCTTAAGAAAATGCTGAACGACCCAAAAACAGCTCATACCCTAGCGCTCCTGTTTCTTAGCGCTTGGGATGAGGTAAAAAGTATAAGTGCAGAAAGGAGGCGAGAGCGTGAAAAAGGAAGAACTGATACCTAAAGTAATAGAAGGCATGTTAAAGGCAGCTATAATCGCATTACATTCAGAGATGTGCCCAGAGTGCAAAAAGAAGGTTGAAGAAATATTAACTCATGCAGCAGAAACACAAAAGGAGATAAGAGGATGCCAAGAAAATGTCCCTTCGGAAAAAGGTATTGTGGGCTAAAAGAGCCTGATGCATGTGAAACCTGCGAGTTCAGGCGCCAGCAGGGACAGACCATACTAACGCAGGAAAAGCCTAAAGTAGAGGAAACTACAACAGCGATAACTTATGAGGATAGAGATTTCACATGCCCCTACTGCTTATATACGACCAAAAACTTAGCGCAGTTCCAGACGAAAACGAGAGGCGGCAAAACAAGTGAGAAAATGTTTCAATGCCCAGACTGCGGACAAAAGATGCGAAAGGATACACTCTTTATGCAGAAAAGTGTAGAGGAATTTGCAGAGTGGATGCTTGATACGATGGCTTGGGAAAGAGTGGACTTCTCTAAGTTCAGACAGCGACTAAAGGATATGGGCATATCCTACCAATTCTGGGCGCACTACAAAAAGCACAAACAGGAGTTACTCGGCACAACCGAAACCTATGAGCAATTTCTCATACGGAAGCAAAGAGAACAGTATGAAGAGCAAGAGTATGACGAGGAGATGCCTGGCGAATAGCGCTATGAAGCCGCTGATACACTATCCTCTGCATATCTACACTCATAACTCGGGCAGTATTTGAACACATAACTGCCCTTTATCAAAGGAACTCGGACTATGTGCATAGTTCGGCCACATTGCGGACACGCAGGAAGTAATCGAACACTTAGCTTGACCACTTTGTTATGCCGCCTACTCGGCGTTGCAGTTCAGTTTTAGCTTGATGCTTACCTGTATGCCCCTTCGGTAACTCGCAACGCAAATACCCTAATGTCGCTGCACATCTCTCTACAGCTAGGACTTCCATTTTCACTCCTCTGGCGATGATACATCTTCAACTTTGCCCGTTCCTGTTTTCTTCTGCGATTTTTCTTTTCCTGTTTCCACTTTTCTGCCTGTGAACTTCTCCACAAGACTTCGGATGAAGGCATCTGCAACTTTATCCTCTAAAGAGCCGCCGCCACTTTCGCCTCCGAGTTTCTTAATCTCTGATGCAGCTCCTGTTATTGCTTTATAATCGGATATTAGAGAAGATGTTTGCAGGGATGCTCTAGCTTCATTCATGGACTTGAACATAGTGCCCATAGCGTCGCACATCTCTTTGAACATATCAATCGCAGGCTTAAGTGAAGCTCCTGAGCCACCTTTTGCCCTTCTCTCTGCCATGGCTTTCTCCAATTCCTCTTTACCTGCTTCATCCACACTTAGGTATGAGGCGCAAGCAGCAGCTACAACATCAACAGGACTTTGACCCTTCTTTTCAGCATACTCCTTAACAGCATCATATATATCTGGATGCGCTCTTCCAAACACCCTTTTAAGGATTGTTGGCAGCTTAGCCACCTTTCTCACCTCCTTTTCCCTTCAATATATCTATAACGGTTTTGCGTGTTTGCTCATCTGGAATCTCAACACGCACCGTTGCCTTAATAACCATGCTGTCGCCGTTCTCCAGCACATCATCCAGCTCGAATCCAGCGAACCTTATTTCAAATATCCCTGACTTCAGCAGCTCCTCTGCTAAATCTTCAGCCACATCCTCTATGTCTGCCATCTTCTTTTCAATAGCCTTCTCTTTATCTTCAACAAGTGTTGTAAGAGCCTCAGAAATTCCTTTGCCCATACTTTTTAGCTTCTCATAAGTTTCCTCTGGCACTTTGATGCTTTTATACTCTTTACGCCTCGGCATGTTCTACTACCTTCCACCAAAGTCTTATATACCTTGCCGGGTATATATGTCTTTCGGAGGAGTGAGCTTGACCAAACTTAAAGTGTTTGGCATACCCATGTCGCTTGTGAAAACTAAAGACCGCTGGTATAACGTTGCATACTACCTCCGACTGCTGCCGCCGTGGGCTAAGGAGATGCTCGGAAGAGCTGGCCTTAGGATGGCGCAGTTGAAGGCCACCGATGCTTTCGCCGACATTCAGACCTCTCTGAATAATGCTGGTCTAAACAGATGGCAACGACGCCAGAGCACAGCTGCAGTTCTCCGAGGAGTTTCGTATGGAGGACTGCCACGGAAGCCAATTAGAGCACCAGCACCTGAAGCCACCGTAACTTCAGCCGTGGCAGCTGCCGAAGCCATCGTAGCCAGATACAGGTAAGCAGGTGATGCGAAGTGCCTGACGAGATTCTTGCAGGATTTGTTGCGAAGGTTCGCACCGCAATCACCGATACGATGGACTTCGTATTAGCCATAGCTGGAGCTGGAGCGTCCTCGGCTATCGTGGAAGTTGTGAGGTCATGGCTGCCTGAGCAGACAGAAGGATTGGCAGACGAAACAGTTGCAGCCGCAGCTGGTTTCGTTCTGTTCTACTTCGGCGACAGAATCCACAGACGCCTCGTGCCCTTCGGGCTGGGAGTGTTCTTGGCAGGGGTCGGCGCGTGGTCTAGCGAGTGGGTAGCAGGTATCATCCTGATGCTGAAGAAGGCAGCATAAAGGGGGGCAGGAGTAAACCTTCAGCTCAAATCATACCCTTGGCGGTGATGTGAAATGAGTTTAATGTTTAAGGGAAAAGGAAAAGGCGGACATGGAATTAAGACGCCACCTGGCGGCGGAACGAGAACTCCGCCATCTGGAGGCGTGAAAGGCGGAACAATCAAACTTGTGGAGCTTTACGGCGACTTAGCGGCTCTTGCGGCTGGCTTGTCCAATCGCATTATTGACTACACAATTCCAGACGGGCACTGCGCAGAGCTGATTGCTGTAGGTATCATGCCTGATTACAACCCAGGCCCACCTGCAGCGTCAAATCTGCTCGATACCGAAATAGGATACGACAACAAGCTAACAGGCATAAAGTTCTTGACAAACCACTTCGGAAGGAACGCGCTTCCTTTCGGCGAGAGGCTGAGCAAGAACCCCCTGAGGCTGTTGGACTATCCTTCTCGCAAAGGAAATCTAACGCCGAAATACAACGAAGGCATGAAAGTCCAAATCGTAATCACGGCTGGAGCGGTGGCCATAGCTACGACAGTTAGAGCTAGGGCTAAAGTGCTCCTTTACGAAGAGGCGGATGTGCGTGGAATTTTCGGCACAGGCATATCGGACTTTGCAACGATAGCAGGCGGAGTTTCTCAGAGCCTTCCAGAAGTGCTGTTTGCTGAGTATTCGAGAACAGACCCAGCATCAGCAGGTAAGGGGCAATGGGAGAACCTTTACGAGAAGAAGGTGCAAGACTTCGAGGAAATCAAGTTGGCATACATGGGCATTGACCCAAGCCCTAATGCTGATGAATTGAAGCTCTATGACCTTCGGCTCAAAAA
>Ga0315312_1002578_pt1 | contig 12439 bp, 15 predicted proteins | sample TDP7_MG_FD_203629 | JGI IMG/M metagenome (GOLD analysis project Ga0315312, IMG submission 203629) | Freshwater sediment microbial communities from Lake Towuti, South Sulawesi, Indonesia - TDP7 | ecosystem: Environmental > Aquatic > Freshwater > Lake > Sediment | place: Indonesia: South Sulawesi... | reverse complement strand
GGGCTTATACATCTTTACTCTGCAAGCTCACAGTGCCGAAAATATCCATATTTTAGCCGACACCTAATGCTTTGTTTACGGCGGTTTTCATCTTCGCCAGGCCGGTCTTCGCGACCGTCAGAGGGTCTTGCTTCCAATAAGTCGGATTGAAAAGCTCCAGCGACAATACTATCCTGCTGTTGTTAGCGTGCAGGTCGCGGAGGATTTGCGTCAGCGGTGCGACGCCGTCACCGGGATAGACGCGGTCACTGTCCTTTATCGTCTCACGCGGCGGCTCGGCTGGGTAGTCATTCAAGTGAAAAACCGCAATAGCCCGGGCGCTGAGCAGTTTAAGGCCGTTGAAGTCCGACCCGCCCTTGTAGATGTGATAAACATCGGCCAGCAGGCAGGCCTTGGGGTGGCCGCTCTCAATCACCACGAACATCGACTGGCCTAATCGGTGAAGGTTCTCTGAGGAACCCCATATCTCGACCTGCGGCACGACGCCCATATTGTCGCCCAGCTCCAACAGCACCCGATACCGCTCAGCCGCCTTCATAAGGTCGAGTTTCTCCCCGCGGGTTGCGCCTGCCGGAGGCGCGGCTATGCGTTTGCCGCCAATCTGTGCTAATACATCCATATCACGCTTAGCCTGTTCCAGGCCTTTTGCACGCTCGGCATCGTCGTCCACAATCCAGTGGAAGAAGCTAATCGCGCTTTCAACGGTCAGACCCTGGTCGGCGATGCGGTTGCGCATCTCACGGAGGCTACCGCCACTCTCGGCATATTCGTGGATTTTGCTGACCCACGGCTCTATTGCGTCATAGCCGGCCGTAGCGGCAATTTCGACCTCCCTATCCAAACTCAGCTTTTGGCCGCGGATAGTGCTGGTATTGAAACAGTAGCTGAACGGGACGGTGCGGTCTGATACAGGTTTGGCGGTAACCTCAGCGGTGGTGATTTTGGCGGCGGTCAAGGCAGTGCCGGCGACGGCCAGCAATTGACGCCGAGACAGGTAATTTTCCGTCATAATTGTATCCTTGTGTTGACGATTCTTCGTTGCAGTAGCCGTGCCGGCTACCGCTAAACAATTTGTATGAGCGCTTATACAACTTTAAGCTATCAAAGCAAAGGCATCGCTAACTCTCACACCTTCTCTGATACCGAGGGCTTTGGCTTTTGCGTTCGCTTTTGTAACCTTGCGTTCCGGAAAACGTTCGAGCGTTCCTATCGGATTATCCGGCGTGCTCTCCACTATCGCTGCAGCAACACCATATCTCTCACAGGCCTCGACATCAATCGCAGGACAAGACAGGAAGCCTTTCGAGCCGGTCACCAAAAGAATGTTGAATCCCGCCCATTTTGTCTGCACACCTTCGACCAAACCTTTTGGCGTCTGGAATGTCTTTGTATTCACTTCCATTCTATTCTCCATCTCGATACAAACGCCGCTACAAAGGATGAACCGGCCTGCCGAGCTGTCTCTCGATTTCGGACAGCTTCTCATTAAGCAGCTCTTTGCTCTTAGCCTCTACATTCAGCCGCAGCAGCGGCTCAGTATTGCTCGGCCGACAATTAAACCACCATTCCTTATATCCTACGGTAATGCCGTCTAAGTAGTCGATTTGGCCGTCGCTGTATCTTCTTGCAAGCTCATCCATCTTGACCTGCTTCTCATCTACCTCGAAGTTTATCTCACCGCTGCTTTGGTATCTTCGCAACGGCCTGATTAGCTCGCTTATCGGCACGGCGGCCTCGCCGACAATGTTTAATACGTGCACCAATGTAATCAAGCCTGAATCGGCATAATAGTTGTCGCGATAATAAAAGTGTCCCGAAAGTTCGCCGCCGAATATGGCACGCGAATCGCGCAAGGCCTTTTTCATAAAAGCGTGTCCCACACGTTCCCTGCGGGGTGTGCCTCCCTTTGCGATAATCTCTTCGGCAACAACCCGGCTGCTGCGCAGGTCATAAACAATCGTCGACCTCGGCCCTTTAATCAGAAAATACGGCACCATTAAAGCCGTCAGCAAATCACAGCCGATAGTCTCGCCTTTCTCATCGACCATCATCAACCTGTCGCCGTCGCCGTCGAAGCAAACGCCGAAATCACATTCTTTTTCCCTCACCGCTTTTTTTACTTCGGAAAGATTTTCTTCAATCAGCGGGTTCGGCTCATGTTTGAATTTTCCGCTATGCTCGAAGTTAAGGCCGATTATTTCTACCGGCAAATCACCAAAAATCGCCGGCACCATCTTGCCCGCCATTCCGTTGGAGGCGTCAACGGCGATTTTCATCTGTCTTGTATTCGGCCTGAGAAACTTCAGCACGTGATTTTTGTATTCGGCGGTCAGGTCATATTTCTCTACAGAGCCTGTAACTTTGCCTTTTGTATGAAGTAAGGCCATTGCGATATGCTTTATATCCTTCAAGCCGGTATCGGCGCCGACCGGCTTGGCGCCCAGACCGGATATCTTAAAGCCGTTATACTTGGCCGGGTTATGCGAAGCCGTTACCGCAACTCCGCCACAGGTGCCAAAATGATTGATTGCAAAATACATCTGCGGCGTATCAATCATTCCTATATCAATCACATTCGTCCCCGTGGCGTTCATCCCCTCAATAAGGGCCCTGGCTAACGCCTGGCTATGTGTCCTCATATCACGGCCGACGCACAGCGACCGCCCATGAGTTTGGCCCCGCTCATAGCCGTGAAGCAGCGACGGCAAAAAACGGGCGGTGGCATAGCCGATTTTCCAAGCATTTTCTTCGTTGACCTCGTCGGGATAAACGCCTCTTATATCGTATGCCTTGAATATTGCAGGGTCCATCTTGTTAACTCCCTTATTTGTGCAGCCATAGATTCTGCCCATCACACGCCCGATAACGAGAAAGCCGCGATTCGCAAAATACTATACAGCGTTGACGCCTGGAATGTCAACAACGAATATGCAACACGGTGGGATGTCTATTGCGTCGACGTGCTGGCGATGAAATTGCGGGGGGAAAAAATACTCAAATAAAATTTGGGAGCTGAATATCTCTGAGCAAAAAATTTTTGTTTTTTTGTTTGACAGAGGTGAGAGTATGGAGTAGAATTGATTTGTATCAAAAACTGGTTTTTAGAAGAAATTAAAAATGTCAGATTATATTGAGAAAGAGAAAAAGAAGGTTGAATTGGAGAACTTAGGGAGGCTGGTTGACCGGTATGCCCAAAGCCGGTCGCTGCCGCTTTTGATTCCCCTGGCAATGCTGATCTTCAATGTTGTTCTACTGGTATCCGTAGTAAAATTCGGCTTAGCCTACGGTACGCGGATTGGTCGAAATGGGATATTAATCATTGTGATTTTGGTGGTTCTCTGGACGTTTTTTTCGTCGATCTGGGTGGTCGGTAAACTATTGGCCAGATACGGTGGTTGTTTCTATAAAAGAGAAGGGATTATAGAACTCCAGCGAGAAAGAGTTCCAATATGGGCGTGGGTCACATATGCAATAACGTTTGCTGGTCCGGTCTTGCTAAACGCATTCTGGATAATGCCGCCTCGGTGGGGTCTGTCAATCTCGCTGACCTCGTTCGGCGTATTTATGCTTTACGTAGGCAAAAAGCATAAGGAGATTGCATTAGGGGTTGTGTTCGGGGTGTTGTCTTTAGCTGAGGCAGCAGCAACGGCTATAGGTGTTCGGGCTCCTTTTGTTAGCGAACATTCATATTTTGTGCCGTTAATGATTTATTTAGTCGGAGATGGATTGATTACAGCGGTAGTAGTTCATATATATAATCGCAAAATTTTACGTAAGATAAAAGAAATGAGGCCCTTTGGTGAGCAAGACACAAATAAATCAGATTCATAACAATATCAACAGAGTCGTTCATGAGCCGGTGAGATTGGCGATTTTGAAGATTCTAACATCAGCTAAAGAGGTTGATTTTAACTTTCTTTTAACAACGCTTGGGTTGACAAAAGGTAACCTGGCAACCCACACAAGCAAGCTCGAAACAGCGGGGTTCATCGATGTCAAAAAAGAATTTCGCGGCAAAATACCGCATACATCTTATAGGATTACAAAAACAGGTCGACGCCAGTTTCAGGAGTACTGGGAGAATATGAGCCAACTTGCACCTGAGTGAAGACTTTATAAAGCGCAATGCGCAATACGCAATACGATATACGCAATACGAATTAATATTTTTTTCTAAACCTTGCGGCGGGAATGTTTAACAGCTTGCGATACTTCGCAACGGTGCGCCGGGCCAGATTTTTGATGCCGGCCTCCGCTAATTTCTTGCGTATTCGGTCGTCACTTAAGGGCCTGGTTTTATCCTCCGTGTCGATAATCTGCTGTAGCTCGGCTCTTATAGCTTCCCAGCTATGCCCCTTGCCGTTTACATCTTTCATGCCGCCGCTAAAGAATTTCCGCAGCGGCAATATCCCCCATGAGCACTGGACGTATTTGCCGGCAACGGCCCTGGAGACCGTCGCCAGATGCACACCAACATCCTCCGCAACCTTTGACATCGGCAGAGGTCGAAGATGCAGTTGTCCATTGTCGAAAAAATCCTTCTGATATTTCAAGACCGCCTTAGTCACTTTCAGCAGGGTATTTTTTCGCTGCTCTATTGCATCCATAATCCATTGAGCAGAGCGCAGATTATTCCGCAAAAACTCTCTTGTTTTTTCACTGATTCTCGCGTCCTTTGCCATCTTTACATAGTAGTCATTCACTCTCAATCGCGGCAAATCAGAGCCAGCCAATCGTACCGAATATCCACCAGAGTTATCGGACGACTCGACTATTACATCAGGAGTAATAGGATGGTTTCGGTCTCGGCCAACTTGCAGGCCCGGCGATGTGTCAAGCTTACTTATACGCTCTATAGCCTGATTGATTGCGTCGATGCTGCAATTCATCTTCTTGGCGATGTCCGGCAAACGATTCTCAAGCAGTTCATCCATATGCTCGGCAATCAGACGATATTCAAAGCTCATATCTGGGTTCTCATCTTTCGAACTTTTTACAAAATTGGCCCCCTCTTCGCTGCTGCGGGCAATTTGAATAAGCAGGCACTCCCTCAAATCCCGTGCACCGACACCGACAGGCTCCAATTTCTGCACAAGCTCCAGCGCTTCTTTCAAATCATCGATCGTGAAATCGCCCCTGTCTTTGTTGTGCAACTGCTCCAATCTTACGGTCAGATACCCCCTGTCGTCGAGATAATCTATAATCATACTGCCGGCTTTTTTCACCGACTTCTCAGCCTCCACCAATTGCCACTGCTCGGTTAGATACTCGTGCAGCGATTGTGGAGGGGCGGCGGTATTTTTTATCGCCTCAAGTTTTTTGTCCGGCTCGTCACTGGCGGCCCGCACAGGCAAAGGGTCCGCCCGGCCCATATATTCCTTAAAATCGTCAAAATCGTCACCAAGACTATCAAGGCGCTCAAAATCCTCGGCTTTGTTGTTATCCGTATTGACAACTAAATCTTTCTCGTTTACGTCTTCTTGGGGCTGCTGGTCGACAGAATCGGTTTCTTCGGGATTCGCCGGCTCGGCTATTTCCAATACAGGATTGCTGTTGAGTTCCTGTTCTATCCTCTCCTGAAGGGCGAGAATCGGAAGCTGGAGAATCTCCATCGATTGAATCATATGCGGAGCGAGCTTCATTCTCTGCTCCATCCGCATCTGCCTTCTCATCTCCAGTTTCATAGCGGCACCTGAAAATTTCTCTATTAAGACTCGTTACTCCTGCCTGGTGTATTATATCATAAATACGTCAAAGAATTTCGTCAATATTTGAGGAATAATTGAAAATCTTTATAAATAAAAAACCGCTAAGCCTTTGGAAAACTCGCTGCAACCAAATGGCTTTAACGATATATCTTGATTATTTCAGATGAAAAATTATTCGAATTCCTGCCTGCCGATTATCGCATCGGTAAGTATTTTGCCGCTTGCATATTCAATAGTGCTGCCGGTCGGAAGACCCCTCGCAAGGCGGGTAATTTTTACGCCGGTATTCTTGAGCAGCGAGCTTATATAAAGTGCGGTACCGTCGCCGGCCAAATTCGGATTGGTCGCCATTATGACTTCTTTTACATCGCCGCTGCGCACCCTCTCAACGAGCTTGTCGATGGTCAAATCGCCTGGCTCGACCCCTTCAAGCGGCGCGATATGACCGCCAAGAACGTGATAGACCCACTTACACTCCCCCGTTTTCTCAAGGCTTATGACATCTTTCGGCTGTTCGACAACACAAATCAAGCTCTTATCTCGCCGGGGGTCAGAGCAGATTTGACAAATGTCTTGTTCCGAAAGACCGGTGCAGATTTCGCAGCGTTTAATTTTGTTCTTAACATCTCGGATTGCTTCAGCAAGCGCCATAGCTTCTCTGGGCTGGGTTTTTAATATGTGAAAAGCCAGCCTCTCGGCGCTCTTGGGCCCAATCCCCGGCAGCTTCTCAAACTCCTCGATTAACCTGCTTAAACTTTCAGTATAAACAGTATTCACAATTCGTATCTCGTATCACGCAGACCGAAAACTCACTAATCAATATGTTTTGTATAAAAGACTTAATGTCATTTCGACCGAAGCCCCCGCGTCTTCCCCTTAGGGGAGCGGGGGCGAAGTGGAGAAATCTGCTAAAAAATAGATTTCTCGACTCGCCTTCGGCTCGCTCGAAATGACAATTTCCAATCTTTTCTATAGAGCATAATCAATAATCAATTTTGCTGGTCCTCCTCGATACCTGTAATTGTTGCGTCCAGGCCCATAAGGATTGTCTTTACGGCTGGGTCGCTAATTATCTCATTTCTCTTTCGACCGCTGGTTCTGCTTCGATTCTCGATTCTCGATTCTTGATGCTCGATGCTCGATTCTCGATGCTCGTTGATTGTTGTTTGTTGTTCGTCACTTTGTGCCTCTGTGCCTTTGTGCCTCTGTGCCTTTATGCTTTTGTCACCCTGCGCCTCGCTGCTCGCTCGGCTCTCGGCGCTTATCGGCTCTTTTTTTTTAACGACATCGGAGCCGGTTTGAAGTTGCGACATAAGTGCGTCAATATTCATGAAGTGTTCGCTCAAAGCAAATCGCAGCAGTGTTGCTTCCAGGAGCGCCCGCGGCGTATCGCTGTTTTTAAGGGCCCATCGCAGTTTTTCAAGTGTCGTTATGTTGTAAATAAGTGCAGCGACATCAAATTTTTCAGCTAACTCGCCGGCCCGTTTGCGCTGCTCAGCCGTCAAAATCAGAAGTTCGCTCTCGGCCCCGGTGGATTTTACCACCATCAAATCGCGCATATAATCGACAAGCGAATCAGCAATCTGGACCTCACTTATACCGCTACCGATTAAATCTTCTATCGCGGCGAGCGTCCCTGCTGCATCACTGGCGCCGATTTTGCCAACAAGGTTCCAGATTTTCTCGCTATTGGGACAGCCTAAAAACTGCTCAAGCAGTGAAACGCTCAGCGGCTCGACGCCAACGCTTATCAGCCTGTCCAGCAGGCTCAGGCCGTCTCTCATCGACCCGTTTGCCATTTTCGCCAGCGGCAGAACCAAATCTTCTTCGTACTTTATTTTCTCCTGCCCAAGTATGAACTTTAGCTGCCCTGCGATTTGCGCCGGACCAATATTATTGAAATCAAACCTCTGGCACCTCGATTGAATTGTGGGGATGACCTTGTTCGGCTCGGTGGTAGCAAAGATAAACTTAACGTGATTGGGCGGCTCCTCCAGTATCTTCAACAGGGCATTAAAGGCCGGGACAGTTAGCATGTGGACTTCGTCAATTATATATATCTTAAACCTTGAGCGTGCAGCCCGATAAATAGCGTTCTGACGAAGTTCGCGAACCTGCTCAACACCGTTGTTTGTCGCACCGTCGATCTCGATAACATCGATATCTTCGCCGATATTTATCGCAACGCAACTGTCGCACTTGCAACATGGCTCTGCGGTGGGTGCATCGGCGGAAAGGCAATTGAGCGATTTCGCCAGCACCCGGGCCATAGTGGTTTTGCCGACGCCGCGAGTACCTGCGAAAAGATAAGCGTGAGCGACCCTGTCTGTCCTTATCGCGTTTTTCAGCGTCTGGGCGATAGGGTCCTGGCCGATGACATCATCAAACCTCTGCGACCTATATTTTCTTGCAAGAACGGTATAAGACATTTGTAATTGACTATTGATTATTTATTATTTAACAAGCTGCTATATTATAATCCTGAAATCAAAAAATTCTATAAAAATTCCAGATTGACAATCTTTGCTTCAAAAGCTATGGTCTTGACGTATTAAATTTGCAATAGTAAATAGTCATTAGTAAATAATCAATTTTAAGGGTCTTACAATGAAAGTAATAATTGAAGATACCTGCACCGCCTGCGGATTATGCGTGGATACTTGTCCTGAGGTTTTTGAGATGGGAGATGAGATGGCCCAGGTTATCGTCGATGAGGTTCCCGCCGAGTACGAGGACGCCGTCCAGCAGGCTGCTGACGAATGTCCTGTCGAGGCAATTATCATCGATTAAATCAGCCTGATAGTTCCTTGCTCCGGTTGCAAGCTGCCGTCAGTGCATCGGCTATCAGCCGGCTGAAATTGTTCGCAGCGAAAACTTTCAGAGCTGCTTGGGTTGTACCGCCTGGTGAGGTTACCTTTTGCCGCAGGACCGCCGGGCTTTCACCGTCTTTATCAGCGTCGGCTGCGAGCAAACCGGCACCTTTGGCCGTCTGCAGAACCAGTTCTTTGGCTACCTCTTCAGAAAGACCTAATCCCACGGCTGCCTTAATCATCTCTTCCATTAAAAGAAAATAATAAGCAGGCCCACTGCCGCTGACGGCCGTAACGGCGTCGATTAAATTTTCATCGTCAACAATAACCGCCCTGCCGACAGACGAGAAAATCGTCCTGGCCTCTTCCAGCCTCGGCTTTGCCCTCTTGTTAGCGAACAATGCGCTTGCCCCTTCGCCAATCAAAGCCGGCGTATTAGGCATAACACGGACTATTGCAACATCGCCTAATACCGCGGCAATTTTTGCGACCCTTATCCCAGCCGCTATGGATATTACAAGTTTGCCGGCGCCGATGGCACCTTTTATACTCTCTAACGCATCGGTCATGTTCTGAGGCTTGATACTTAACACGATGGTTCTAACTTTCGCCGCAAGCTCGGCGTTACTCTTAACGGAAATAACATTATATTTTTTAGCAATGAATTTAAGTCGTTCGGCTCTAATATCACTTACAAAAACGTTTTTGGGCGCATAAACGTTGGCTGCCAATATGCCCTTTATCAGGGCTTCAACCATATTCCCGCTGCCGATAAAGCCGATTGTATCCATTTTTTTCTCCTTGTTAAAATAGGTCTTGAGCTTATAATTACAATACATAAACTAAAAACTCAAAACTAAAAACTCAAAACTGCGGAATTGGGAGTAAGAACAATGCAAAAAAAGGTCAAATATGAGCAAGCCATAAAGACCAAATACCCCGAACAGGTGGTGATAGCCATCGCCAAAGACAGAGCTGGCCGCGCCAATCCTGTCACGCTCGGCTGGACAATGATAGTTTCGGGCGAGCCGCCGATGATGGCAATCGGCGTCTATAAAGGCCATTACAGCGTCAAATGTATCCGCCATTCGAAATGCTTTACGTTAGTTTACCCCTCGTCCGACATGGCCAAAGCCGCCCTTTTCTTCGGCTCACATTCAGGCCGAGACACCGACAAATTAGCCGAGTTTGCCTGCGAAACCGCCCCTGCCGAAAAGATTGATTCGGTTTTGCTTACCGACGCCGTAGCCAATTTCGAATGTCGGCTCGTCAGGCAAATCCCCACCGGCGACCACATCACCTTCGTCGGCCAAATTATCTGCTCTCACGTCAACACCAAACGCAAAAAACGCCTTTACTCCCTCAGCCCCGGACACAAATTAGGCGCAGCGTGCACACGATGATGAATATCTTTCAATGCTTAACCCGCAGGCAGGCCTGCGGGCTAACCGTTTTTGCCATGACGACGAACGTATTCGATTTTCTGCTCGAGCTGCTCGCTACTGAAACAGAACCGTTTGTCAAAACCGCGAGTCCATATCCTTTCTGTTAATCCCATTTTTTTCAAGGCGCAGGTTGCAACATTTTTATACCGTGACACAGTATTCTCTATTGACTCATTCCCCGAACTAACCACAAGATGAATATGATTCGAGCAAACCGCCAGCGCAAGTATCTTCTGCCCGATTCGCTCTGCCTCTTTGAGCACCGCATCTTCGACCACCTTTTTCTGTTCCGATGTCAGACGAACAATCTCGGACCTTTGCAGTTTTTTGTTTGCCCTTTCAAGTCTTGTATCTGCCTGCAATATTTTTCCATCCTTCACATACCCTCTTTTATCACCTTGCAGCCATGTCCCGTATGTCGTCCACGTTACCATATACCCTATCATTTTTCCCATAATCCCAATGGTACCGCTTAGCCTGCCGATATGCAACCGTTTAGCCCCCAAGCCTGCTTGGGGGTTTATTTCTGAGCGAACATATTGAGCGATGTGGATGGTAGTTTCCCCTCAAATTTTTACTTTTTCCCTTAATTAGCAGGGAATTTCGTGTATTCTATTGAATTCCGTTGAACCGTGCGTAACGATCAACTCTGCGGCGGCCCGTTAGGGACGTCAGCAGAAGTGCCATGTTGGCATTGTTCCTTGTCTATCCCACGACTGGATCTAAACAGTAATCCAATCAAAATAATGGGGACATTCCATACTATCATTATGACTCTGAATAATCGGCCTGGAATAGATACATCGCGAGACCATATTTGACGCCAGGCCTGTCCCCAAACACTCGCTTGCCAGCGAATGCTTTCAAGTGGAAGATAATGCGTAAATTGACCTGTTGCCGCACCGCAATTGGGGCAATAGTGAGCAAGAGGGTCAACAGGCTTGAAGCACTTTATACAAACGGGTGTTCCATCTCCTTCTTCTTCATGTATATCTTTTTGTTCCATGTTTTGTAATTCCATTTTGATTCCATACCAACGATGTTTATATGGTTTCCGTATAAGAACCCCAACTTTTCATCATTCAGAGGAATCCCTGCCGCTGTTTTACTCTGCTAAACTACAATCAAATTATTGCTCTTTCAAATGAAAAATGGCGAATAAATATGTGGTTTTTTTCTAACTTATACGACGTTTTACTGAACCGCCGTTGGCCTTATATCACTCAATTCATTTAACAAACCCGACCACAATATGGTTGCGGATAGGTTGCAAATTCTGGTAAAAATACTCCATTTTATACACAAAGGAAGGTTGCACTTAGGCAGGCAATCGTTAAAATGGTGCGGTGAAAAGCGAACTTTTTTGAAAGGGGATATTATGAAAAGCAAAGCATTTATCATAGCAGTCTTATTTATTGCTGGTTCTTGGTTTGTAGTTCAGCTTATTCGAATTCATTTTCGTCGTGAAATAATGAATAACCGGCACAAGCAAATATTATTTACAATAAATGAGATTGACAAGATTAAGGAATCCCTAAATGAAAATATTGATGAATCGATATCGATGAAAGAACTTCTTAATGTCATAGAAATAAATAGACTCGAAGGACTGGTCAGAGACCTCCGTATGAATAATGCTGTTGACTTATCAAGAAGCCATGAAAACTTTATACCGGAATTTATTCCGCTCATCCTTCTGGTAGCGATATCTATGAAAATAGAATTGATAGACAAGAAATATAGAATGAATCTCCACTAGATTAGAATAGCGGCATTTGTTTTGGTTTTTGGGAGAGAGTCGCAGAGACAAAAGAGGAAATTGGCAATCGTTAAAATGGTGCGGTGAAAAGCGAACTTTTTTGAAATGGGATATTATGAAAAGGCTTTTCGCTTAATACAATGATTTAGCGTATGTGACGGTTTACTGAACTGACTCATCGCTGGCTTAAGTTGTAGCAAGTAAGATGGTTTGCATTCTCTGGAAAAAGAAGTTTGCATAGAGATTGATGTTTTTAGCCGCTTTGCGTTTTCTTTTTGCCTAACTCAGCAACTTTTTGCAAACGTTTCTGTCTCTCATGCCGAGCAACATACCACTCCTCAAACAACATTTCAATTAGTCCTAAAAGCAACTGAGCTTCATTAGGTTCAACATCAATTATCATATTGATGTCTTTTTCCATGTGTGCGCCAATGTTTCCAACATTACGAACAGCATCAATTGCTTGCCAAACTTCAGAAGAGACTTTTTCTTCAAGGGCAACTATTTCATCAACTAGGAGTTTGTCCGAGTAATCCATTTTAAAAAGCAACTTTTCGTTGCTTTGTAGTTCCCGATTTTTCCTGCCAAGCTGAAAATACTTTTTACCACCCTCAGGCTTGAATTCTTTCTCAAAAAATTAGCCACATATCCTTTAGTAGATAAATTCCCAGCATGTTTTTAGGCTGCAATAGCATATTGGGCTCTGAATAACTTCAA
>Ga0315312_1002577_pt1 | contig 12449 bp, 9 predicted proteins | sample TDP7_MG_FD_203629 | JGI IMG/M metagenome (GOLD analysis project Ga0315312, IMG submission 203629) | Freshwater sediment microbial communities from Lake Towuti, South Sulawesi, Indonesia - TDP7 | ecosystem: Environmental > Aquatic > Freshwater > Lake > Sediment | place: Indonesia: South Sulawesi... | reverse complement strand
GATATCAGGTGGTGGGTATCAGGTTATCAGGATATCGGGTTGCGAGTTTAATTTCCTGATGCCCTGGTTGCCTGATGTCCTGCATCCTGGTTATCTGATTTCCTGATAACCTGGCCTATCGCACTTCTATATTCGCGCGACCACTGATAGGAACGCTTCGATATTCTCGGTTGGCGCACCCGGTGGCATACCGCCACCGCAAGAAAGAATGAGCCGGCTCTTATCGGGCACGGAATTCATCGCCGCTTTTATGGCTATTTGCACATCATCCGGCGTGCCCGCCGCAAGAACATCGCGAGTGGGGATGTTGCCAAGGAGCGTGACGGCATTTTTTGTAAGTCTCTTCATCTCTGGCAGAGTGTGCTGGTAGCTAAAGTTGAATAGATTAACGCCGATTTGCGAAAGATATGGTGCACACACCAGGCCGGCGGCATCGTTGTGGAAGAATCTCACGCCTACGTCGAGCGACTGGAATATCCGCGATAGGTAGGGCATCGCCATCTTTTTGAAATCATCTTCTCCCAGAAACCCAACGATGTCATCGAGGATGAGAATGCCGTCGATGGAGGGGAAGGTTTGCGCCTGAAGTTTTAGCCAGTCGATTATGAAATCTGTCACGATGCCAAGCAGTACGTGAGCCTCGTCCGGATTGGTTCGGATGGCCATAAGGAATTCTGTGCTGCCGGCTACGAAGCTGGCCACGTTCAACGGCCCGCGCGAGACCGCGAACTTAATGGCGTGACCTTCCTGCTCGATCTGACCCTGATAATGCTGGAGGCGCTTCAGAACAAAGGGCAGTAACCCATCCGTTCTCGGATCGGGCATGCCAAGCGAGTGAACAGCATTAATATCGGCGAGGACCTTCTCTGCGAAGGGAAATTCGTTCTCTCCCCACCGGCATTTACAGCCGAAGGCGGAAGGCTCTGTGCACATGCCAAATTCAGCCCAAAAGCCAGGCAGAAACATCACATCCGGGAATTGGCGGACAGCCTTAAGATTGGCCTCGAACCACATCTGCTCGCTGGCGAAGTAGTCCATTATGGACATGCCTGCCCAGCCCGGCAGCCAAGGACTGTCGATAATGAACCCGACCGGCAGTGGATCGAGCAGCTCGCCCTTTATAACAGTCAGCAGCTTTTCCCATTGTTCATCAGTCATGCCATATAAATGCAAAAATCAGATATCAAAAATCAAAACTTGTCCTGAGCGAAGTCGAAGGATTGTGGAGTTGCCGCTTTGCGGCAACAAGTCCTTAATTTTGCATTTTACACTTTGATTTTTAATTTTCTTCGAGAGAAATGGACAATCAGAATAAGTCCTACAAAGGCAGCTACTATCACGATGCTCCAGGTTTTTATCCAGGCCCAGAGACTCCACATACTGATAAATGTTGCAACGGCGGTTGCCAGAGCCATAAGGACGTTCCAGATAATGCGGCTGGTGCCTCGCGGCATACTGTCGCCGAGCGTGCCTTTTTGGTTCATAAGGATAAAAAATGTAAAGTATGCAATCGGCAGCAATATGGAGCAGAAAGCCGATGTTGGCATTGCCAGCCAGGGTGCCGGCTGCTCCCAGAAGATGGCGCCCAAGGCACCGACCGAGACCATCAGAGCGCCGATGCGCTGGGGCCAGCCCGTTGGTGGCCTACCTAACAGCTCGCACAGGCAAAGCCCGTTGATGGTCATTAGCATGGTAGCGGCGCTCAGGCCCAGTCCCATCACGCCGAGGCCAAACAGGTATTGGGCAACTACTTTGCCCGTAAGAGGCGTCAATGTCTCCGCCAGGTTAATGTTATCGCGCTTGACAAGCATTGCGGCCATTTTTTTGTCGGCGTATGGCAGTGCCTCAGTACGCAGTTGTAACTGCTCGGCTGAAAGCTCAGCCACCGCCGCCCCGCCTATTTCGAACGCCAACCGCCGCTTGAGCAGCGCCTTGTACGGCCCGACAAGATTGTCGGCAGGCTTAACAGTTGTCGCTTCAGCGTACTTAGGGGGCACGAAACCTGGCTCCGGCACGGTGTAGAATCGCGAAGCCGACGCCATCACGACAAAGCCAGTTGCAAGAACAAACGGTATGAATAGACCTGTCGAAAGGTCGAAGATTGCCAGGCTGCGGAATTCCTTGTCCCAGCCCCGCCGCAGCATCGAGTATGGAAATAGAAACGTCATATTGACCCCTACCGTTGCAGCCGATGCGGTTATCATAACTGCACTCTGCTGGTTGACGATCAGATTTATCCAGAACTGGCGACAATTCTCGGCAACGGCGGCAAGATCGGGGGTGAACCCTTCTGCGGGTCTAAAAAAGAACCGCGGGTCAGGTATTAGTCCTGCCAGGACCTGGCCCCAGTTCATACCACCCTGCTTGAAAGTTAGTTTCAGGATGACGGCAAAGAAACACAATACTATCATGCTGACAATGCCTTTTATGATTACCTCAAAGATTTTGACCCCTCGGACGCCGGCGCCGTAGAACATCGTCACAGTGATGCAGATTGCAAGAAGAAAGCAGACAACCAGTATCCTGCCCCAGGGGTCCGGCAAAACTTGCGGCCCGACCAGGTTAGGCAGAAGATTCTGCTGAATTGCACGAGTCGCCAGGGTAAACTGCGGCAAAGACCAGACAAGGTTAGCGGCCATAGTTGCAAACAGCCAGCCCCATCCAAGCACCGGATTGACGTGCGAATTTATAGTTTGCAGCGGTCGCTTTCCGGTGGAAAGAGTTACATAAGCGATTGCCGAAAGCATTACGATGCCCAATATCATGTACAGGGGCTGCAACCACAAAAAAGTAAAGCCGGATAATATGCCCAGGTACAGACTCGATGAGAACGATGCCCCGCCGATAGTTATGCCGCTCTGGAGCCAGCCTGGCCCGGATAATCGCATGAAGGTCTTGAAGGTCGCCCACCGTCCTTTTCGCCTGGCCGCGTAGATCAACTGGCGCTCCTGCTCGATATTTCTAACCATGCGTTTACTCTTCCATTTTGAGTGTCTTTAGGAGGTCTTCGATAGAATATATTCTCGCGTCCTTATGACGATTTCCGGGTCGGTTTCGTACGGCAGGCATCCGGTTCCCAGGCAGACTTTTTCTCTATTTTCAGCCAGTGCCAGAACTCTGTCAACTTCCTCTCGGACAGCCTGGAAATTCCTGGCAGTCATTGGCCGCGGGTCCATATTGATTCTAACCATCACCTCAGGATGCGCTTTCATTTTCTCCATAAACACTCGCTGGTCGGTTTCAGCCGGGCAGCAAACGTACCCGGTTCCCGTCTCCAGCATCGCTTCGAGGATGGGGGCGGTATTGCCGCCGATGATGCAGGGCACGGGGTGACCGACAACTTCAGCAGTCTTTTCCATTATTTCTTTTAGAGCCGGCAGTTCGATGTCCCTGAACTGGGCAGGCGACAACAAAGGCGGCGTCGCGGCTGACTCAAAAAAGGCTATATCCAGGCCGTTATCCACAACCTCCTGCGCGAACCGCACCTGCCCGGTCACCAAATGCAGCAGAGTTTCGGTAACCACGTTCGGCCTGGCGATAACCTGACAAAGTAGGGCCTCAAAGCCCATTAAATTGGCCGCTATCGAAAAAGGCCCGCCCAAAGGGACCCTCACATCGGCGTCAGGACATCGCCTGGCGACCTGCTTGGCTGCCTGTATAACCATCGGGATTCGGCCATCTTTTTTCGGGTCGAGCGGTTTTAGCCGCAGTAATTCCTCCAGCGTAGAATACCCGTGCCTGGAAATGGCAGGAATTCCATTGCCGCTGGGTCTATCAACAGGCGCACCGTATGCTTCAGCCTCAAGATTATAAATATCTATGCCGACCACCACAGGGCGATGCTTATACAGGCGGAACGCTTCTATGTTGCCCTGAGCCAGAAGCTGCGGGTCTCGTGACACCTCCCAGGGATTTCCGTTAATCACTCTGGCGGCGTGTTCATATACCGAAGGTGAGAACTCCATTTTGCTTATCTCTCTCAATCTTCGGGCAGGGGCCGGCCTTTGGTTTCAGGTGCCCACAAAAGCGCAACAACGCCCAGAAAGTACAGACAAGTAAATAGAATCGAGCCGACACGAAATGGCTCGGACACTCCGACCCGTTGGAGCATCGCTACCACATAGGCGCTGCCAAATAGAACAACTGCTGTAATTATACGCCCAACATTATAGCAAAAACCGACACCTGAACTCCGCAGGCGGGTCGGATAAAGCTCCGGGAAATAGATTGCATAGCCGCCAAATACCGAAAGCGTCCAGAAACCTAAAATCGGCGGCATCCAGAAGACGTGATTGGGCTGGCGCAGGAATTGAAAGATAGCTGCAGTTGCAACAAAGGCTGAAATAAAGCACAGGCCAAAGGCTGGTTTTCTACCGAAGCGGGCCGCCATCATAGTAAAGAAATATACGCCGAAAAACGCCCCGACATCCTGCAGCATAAGGCCGATGCCGACGTATTTATCTTGCGTTGCTTTGGGCAGTGCCTTCAGGCCGTCGCGCACCAGTTCAGGTGAGAAAAATGCAACGCCCCACAGGCCAATTACGCCGGCTACTGCCAGAGCCAGACCAACGAGCGTATTTCGGCAAAGGCCTGGCGAGAATAGGTCTTGCCAGGCACCGAGTTGTTTTTGCAGGTCCTCCCCGGCTCTGGTTTTCGCACGCTGCCAGCTCTCTGGTTCTTTTAGTGTTCTCTGGATAGCGACAACCAGAATTGCAGGAAGCACACCGACCGAGAAAACCCATCGCCAGTTTTCGACCCCAAATAGTGTGCCCTGCGGCTTAAGGTAAATGGTTATAGCTGAGCCGGCGACGTTACCCAGTGCCGACAATGCCTGCAGAAGCCCGAGCGCATGTGGACGAGCCGGAGCGGGTGTTACCTCCGCAACCAGTGACACGGCAGCAGCAAAAAGTCCGCCAATGCCCAGGCCCATCAAAAATCGATAAGCGATAAAGTCCCACCAGGCCACTGACAAAGCCGATAGGCCTGTAAAGCCGGCATAGACTGAGATTGTAATCATCATCGTCTTTATGCGTCCTATCCTATCGCCGAGCATTCCGAAGAAAAATCCGCCGACCGCCCAGCCCAGCAGCACCATACTGGTTGCGGCACGGCCATAGAACTGCACGGTCGTTTTCTGCTCAATTGTTAGAGCTGGGGCATCCGGAGCATTGACCTGGCGTCCGTAAAGCAGACTTCTTAGAGCGGGCTCTCGGACAATGTTAAAGAACCGCTGGTCCATGCAGTCGAACAGCCAGCTCATTGACGCAATTATCAGCACCAGCCAGTGATACCGGCTCATCTGCTTCCACCAGGGCATCGCGCCGGTATCTATCGTTTTTTCTGCTGCCATCTCAGCCATTTGTTATTCTCCTTGTGTCTGACCACTGACGGACACCGACTGACGCTGACTTCCGTGTTAGTCGGTGTTATAGTCCGTGTCAGTCAGCGCCAAGTGGTATGGGCACTTGCGCTCCTAATTTTTCAGCCGAAACGTATGCGCTGTATATTGTCGAGATGCAATCCGCTGCCAGGCTGCTATTACTTTCGAGCGGCTCGCCGTAGGCAATGGTCCGGTAGAACGCCTCCATTTCCTGGGGATAGCCGGTGAACCAGTCTTCGTCCGGCGACGGGTTCGACCAGCCCTGCTTAGTGCCGGTCTTCTCCACCACGTATATATCCTTAAAGTAATCGTCCACCGGATTGTATGTCTGCATTGCCGTACTTGGGTTAATATGACAGATAGTCCGGTGGTTATTCGCAGCGATTTCGAGCCAGTTGTGGACGCCGCCCAGGATAATATCAGAAGCGAATATATCCGCAATTGTGCCATCGTCAAAAATAACGTGCATTACAGAAAAATCTTCTATGTCGTGATAGTCGGCCCGCAGATGTCCCTTATCCTGGAACGTCTTCAGTCTGGTCAGGGCGGCAGTTCGTGCAGATACGGCCTTGGGGCGGATTGGTTTGCCGGTTCTGGCGGCTCCTTCTACGCGCTTAAGATAAAGCGCCGCAGTCAGCGGATGGCAGCCTTTGCCAATCATCGAGCCGCCACCTGAGAACTTCCAGAATCCGTATGTGGCTGCGTGCGAACCACTATGCGCCTCTTCGCCGTGCAGCCAGAGGATTTGTGCGCCGGTCTTTTCAATGATTTCGCGTTCCTTCTGAATCGATGGGGCGTAAACCCAGTTCTCGGCGTAAAGAATTTTGCCCTTGCTTTTTTTCTCGGCCAGCAGCATCCGTTTTACGCTGGCCAGAGACTGGTCGAGAGCCTGCTGCTTAGGGAAGGTATCGCCGTTAAAATTTTCCGAGCCGTCGCCGAAATATCCGGTGAGTGGTTTTTCTACAATGGCGAACTTGTCTTTTTTAAGTGCCGCCACTGCGATTTGCTCGTGAACGACCGGCGGCGTGCAGACGTGAATCACATCGACCTTGTCGATGAGTTTTTCCAGACTGTCGTAGCAGCGGATGTCTCGCTCTTTTGCGTAAGACGCCGCCTGCTCGGTATCTATGGCGTAGACGCCTTCGATTTCTATGGTAGTTCCGGCGACCCGGTTGATGCACTCGAAGTGAAATCTCGCAGCGAAGCCTGCGCCGATGATTCCGGTCCGAATAGTTTTCTTCTTCATCCGCGATATCCTTTCGCCTTACTTACAGACTGCATAGCCAGCGTGATATAGATGTGACCTGATTCGTTTCGTTGAGATTTGCGGCATTACTGAGTATGCCGCCCTCCAATTGAGTCCAAATTTCATCTGCCATTTTCCTCTCAATCGCCGCACCAACAAAGAAGGTTTGAGGTGAGCATCCTACTTTAGAAAACGACTCGCGTATGCGGTCCAGTGATGTCCTTGCAGTCTTCCAATGTTCATCTGCTCCGGCTGGGTCTATGCCGCCTTTGAGTTCACCCAATGCGATGTATGATTCTGGTGTTCTATACCTTGTGGATTCGAGTTCACCTGAAGGAAGATTGAACAGGCACATGTCCACATTGTTTTCGATGATCGGAACAACCAAATTGTAAATCAACGTGCGGTTTTGATTTGCCACTTGCCAGTTCAAGCCTCTTAAGGAAAACTCAATCCCCACGTCATCGTCAGTCATGTCTACCCATTTCCTGCTTTTGCAATGTTGCCAACGGTAGTGGATGCCAGCGATCGTCAGCGTGGAAATGATAGCTCTGGTGAACTTTCTCTGTGCTAGTGCCCCGCCGATATTCCGCATTGAGCCACCGAGCTTGTCGCCGCGAGTAAGCAAGAAACGAAACACTAATTCTTCCACAAACTTCGCTCCTGCCGGCTCAAGAAAATCCTTGATAAGCCTTTTTATGGATTCTTGCCTGTCTTGGGGCAGCAAATGATTTATCGCTTTATCAGACAACCCTGCTGCTGTCAAAAGGCCAGATTCAATGCCCTTGATTGTCAGCAAGTCAGCGGGAGTATGGGCTGTAGAGGCCGCGTCCTGAAGTGCTCGCGCTTCTGCCACGCACGGTGTAGCACGTTGGTTCTTTTCGAGCGCTAAGGCGACAAAACCAGCACGGATAGCCTCGTATGTCGTTATCAGGTCTTCGCTCGACCTAAGATGTCTTTGATAAGGGCGAGCGGGCGCACCGTTCATAGTTTTCTCCACACATAAACGCATTTTCGCAGTGCTTCACGCCCGTGTTCACCCATTTGTTGGCTACTGTTACCTTTGTCACTAGGCAAAACCAGAATGTTCTCAACGCAGAAACCCAGCCTCTCAGCAAAATCGGATAGTATCATGTCCACCGAAACGCTCACGCCTGCATAGCGAACATTGTCATTGACCATAAGCAGCAGAGCGTTAGATTTGAGAACACGAGAGCACTCCATGATTACACAAGCCATTTCGTAAAAGTACCCTCTGACCATTCGCGGGATGCCAGCATTGTTCAAAATCCCGCGAGATTTTTGGTCATCCAAGTACGATAGAATAGCTTGCAGGAGTTTCTGCTGCTCAGCAGTAGTTATTGCTGATATCCAGCAGGGCCTAATTTGCAGCAAATCCTTCGCTCGGTTTTCGACTGTACAACTGAGCATTTCTTGACGGAGTCTCAATAAACCTTGCTCGTCTATACCAAGCAAAGCCAGTTCCAGCGCATACGTCCGCGTGTAATCATAGCGATTGCAGTAGGGTGGGGAGGTAATTATTGCGTCGTACACACCATTAGGCAAGCGAGGCAGGACTTCAAGGCAGGACCCCTTGTGCAAGCGGATTTCGCCGCGAGGTTTTTTACTTGGGAACAGGAAGAGGTATTGGCCTGCTCGAAGGTCGGCGACAATCTCGTCAATTTTCTCACAAATAGTTCGTTCAAAAGTCAAGATTTCACCCTTGTCAAATATCTTTTTGCCCAGGCAACGACCGGATCGGTAGTCCCAGCGAAGATATTGCCCATCTTTGCGAGTGAAACTTACAGACTCCAAAACGCAGAGCAAAGCAAACCGCAAGAACTGCTGAACTCGGCCATTTTCTTGACGGCACGCAGCCAAATAGTTCTCGATAGCTGCTCTGGTTTTTTCCGGGTAAGCACTCTTTGTAATCCGGAACTCTGGCAAAGGCACTTTCGTCTTCGATTGCTCCCAAAGTCGTGATACCGACCAAAACTGTACCCTGTCGAAATCTTCAGGTGTGAACTCCGACTCCAAAAGATTCCGGGTCGTAATGATCTCTTGCCCGATAGGCAATAGCTCGATACCATCAGCATCTATGCCCCCCTCGCTGGCTGCAAATAGTGCTGTGCCACTTCCTGCGAATGGATCTAAGATGATGCCCGTGGAGATTCCGTATTTCTGGAGCAGATGCTCTACTAAAGAAGCTGAGAACGCCTCTTTGAATTTATACCAGCGGTAAAAAGGCCGAGCCTTGTTGGCCTGGAAACTTACCAAAGGACGAGTGAGCGATGTCTGAACGACAAACTTATCGTCGAAATGTTCTGACAGGCGCTTGTTGAGATGTTCAATCTCAGCCATAGCCGCATTATCTCTGGCTATCAAATTATCAGCGGCCTTAACTACACTTGGCATTGCTTAGTCTCTCAGATTAAAACTGACTGAGACAAGTATACCTCCCGGCTTGTTCAATGTAAATCCTGTGCAAGTTTATCATATTCCTGCCAGATTTCAGAAGGCATACGCTGGCCAAATTGGTTAAAAAATGTCTTTATATCCTGCAATTCCGCCCGCCAGGCCTGCGGGTCAATCTCAAACAGCTTGGTCAACTTTTCATAAGTTGTATTTAGCCCTTCAAGTTCCAAATCTTCTACATGAGGAATTAGCCCAACAGGCGTATGCTTTGCACCCACGCGGTTATTTAGCCTATCTATTATCCATTTCAGCACCCTTATATTTTCACCAAATCCGGGCCAGAGAAAATTGCCGTTGTCGTCCATCCTGAACCAGTTCACGGCGAATATCCTGGGCGGGGCTGTTAGTTTCCTGCCGATGCTCAGCCAGTGCCCGAAATAATCGCCCATATTGTAGCCGCAGAAAGGAATCATCGCCATCGGGTCTCTTCGCAGCACTCCTACCTGATGGGCGGCTGCAGCGGTAGTCTCGGAGCCGGTCCTTGCGCCCAGGAACACGCCGTGCTGCCAATCAAATGCCTCCGTGACCAAAGGTATCAGTTGCGTTCTCCTGCCCCCCAAGAGTATTGCGGAGATTGGCACGCCGTTGGGATTGTCGAATTCCTCTGAGAGCGTGGGCGAATTATATACGGATACAGTAAAGCGAGAATTAGGATGTGCCGCTTTGGTGGAAAGCGAGCTATTCCAGGATTTGCCCTGCCAGTCAACGATATTTTTGGGCACCGGGCCGTCCATTCCCTCCCACCACGGTTCATTCGCATCAACATCCAGAGCGGTGTTGGTAAAGAGGGTCGGATAAAAGCCAGCGGCTTTTAATGTCCGCACCATATTGGGGTTAGTCTTCATAGAAGTCCCGGGCGCGACCCCGAAAAGACCAACCTCCGGATTGATCGCATACAGTCGGCCATCTGGCCCAACATTCAGCCAGGCAATATCATCGCCCAGAGTCCAGACTTTATAGCCAGGCAGTGTTGATTGGAGCATTGCCAGATTCGTTTTGCCGCAGGCGCTTGGAAAAGCAGCGGCAATGTAGGTTACATTACCTTGCGGGTCCTCGATGCCCATAATGACCATGTGCTCTGCAAGCCATCCTTCTTTGAAGCCCAGCCAAGACGCGATTCTCAGAGAAAAACATTTCTTGCCCAATAGCGCGTTTCCGCCGTAGCCTGAGCCAATACTCCACACAAGATTTTCGTCAGGAAAGTGCATAATGAAACGCCTGTTCGGGTCGAAATCGCCCACAGAATGGATTCCCCTTACAAAGTCATCGCGGGCGCCGATTTTTTCGACCACTTTTTTGCCCATTCTGGTCATTATTCTCATACTGACGGCTACGTAGCTGACGTCGGTGACTTGCACACATGCCTTGGCGTAAGGCGAGTCGGGATGGCCCATCATATAAGGCAGGACATACATAGTTCTGCCGCGCATACAACCATCGGTCAGGGCAGTGAGTTTTTCCTTCGCTAGTTTTGGCTCCATCCAGTTATTGTTTGGGCCGGCTGTCTCCTTGTCGGGCTGACACACAAACGTCAATTGCTCGGTTCGCGCCACATCGGTTGGGTGACTTCTGTGCAGATAGGAACTGGGCCAATTTCTATGGCTGAGCTCGTGGAAAACGTTATGCTGCTCAATCTTCTCCTTCTTCAGGCCTATCTCGATGAGCCGATGTGCCTCCTGTTCGGAGCCATCGCACCAATAAATCTTATCCGGCTTGGTAAGTGCCGCCTGCTGCTGGACCCATTTTTCAAGCGGTGTAGCCAATCTTTCATCCTCAAGGAAAATCAAATATCAAAAAGCAAAATGTAAATCCGCCATACGTCTGGCGGATAAAATTAAGGAAGTCACCCCCGCGTCTTCCTGTCAGAAGACAGGAGCGGGGGTTCCACAATTTTGATTTTTTATTTTTGATATTTACTTTTATCCTCTCGGCCATGACTCGTCACCCATAAAAGTCGCAAGATTTTAGCTGTGTATCCTATCGGCGTCAACTTGTTTGCGGCGAAAATCTGGAATTGACGATTTGGCTGGTAAGCTGCACTTCAAACTGGGCGAGCGGTTAGGTGATATTTGTTTGGAGCCGGCAATATGTTGCAGAAATGCCGATAACCCCGACAGGTCGAGGCTGCTTACTATGACTACCAGCGTCTGTACCACCACACAAGTCCAAAAAAAAGGCTCGATAAGACTGCCAAGCCAGTTATTATCCAGAATGACAGCGGATGATTAGCTTCAAGAGGTAGTCTGACATTCATTGAAAAGTAACTTACCACAAACGTTGGAACCATAATCAGGATTGTCAAAATCGTGAGCATTTTGATCCGTATGTTCAGGTTGTTTGCGATGATGGTTCCTCGTGCATCCATCAGTTCTGCCAGCACGACCGAATATATGTGGGTCTGCTCACGGCACTGGTTATTTTCAATAGTAAGGTCATCCAGAAATTCGACATTTTCCGGGCTAAGACCAAGCTTATTGACATTGTTTTTTAGCCTTTCTATAAGAACAGAGTTCGAATTCAAGGCGTTCAGATAATATACCAAGCTCTTTTCCAGCGTAAAAAGATTTAGAAGGTACTTATTCTCCATTGCTGTACTTATCTGCTGCTCCAGCTCGCCTGAAATCTGGTTAATGGCCTTTAAATGCTCGACAAAGTGCAAAATAGCCACGTAAATCAGCTTCAGACAGATGTCTTGAATCGACTGGATTTTTACAAAGGGCCTGCCCTCAAAAAGCGGTGCATCATCGGCCACAACAATCACCAGACGATCCTTAAAAAGGAAAACGCCCGTCGATAGCACCCTGAATAGAAAATTATCCTGCACAACGTAGCGCTTGGGCCTTTTGAATATCATCGCCGCGTGCTCAGGCTCGAACTCGAGTCGGCTCAGCTCATCAGGGTCTAAAGACGAATTAAGGGTGTGTTCATCTATCTTTAGCTGTTCCACAAGATACTTTCGCTCAGCCTCGTCAGGAGCAATATAGAGAAAGACAACGGCTTCGCCCTCTCCGCACTCGACCAACTTTCCGTCACTTATGTACAGTCTTTTCAACATTTGTGAATATAACCGGCTCTGTAATTCTAACCGTTATCCAATCCAGCCTCTTGCGCCATAAAAACCTCGCCTTGTTCCATTTAGAATTAAAGTAAGACTATTTTACATGTTGTGCTGCCATTCACAATATTTTTCTGGCCTATTTTTTGTGCTCAAAGTCTAAGAGCGCCTAACAAAATGAAAGATTTCTGAGGTTTATGACCGATAAACATGGGTAGCTGAACCTTACTGATAAAAGCAAGGAGGCTACTCATGGCAAAATCAATACTTGACGATGGGCTATGGCAAATCAT